>Ga0335069_10000293_pt1 | contig 86797 bp, 73 predicted proteins | sample Lox_Sample_11_FD_206714 | JGI IMG/M metagenome (GOLD analysis project Ga0335069, IMG submission 206714) | Soil microbial communities from Loxahatchee National Wildlife Refuge, Florida, United States - Lox_Sample_1.1 | ecosystem: Environmental > Terrestrial > Soil > Wetlands | place: USA... | reverse complement strand
CTGCTTTCGTATAAGCCTGCCGGTTATCTCCTGATGCGACAGCTCCTCCGGAATATAACCGTCTGCCACGGTCATCGCGTTGATTTGCTGTACGGAATGGGGAATGTCATTTGCCGCTTCAAAGCTTTTCATGAGATTGTGATACTCCTGCAGGCTTTTCCACGATTCCGCTTTCTGAAAAACATCACAAGCTTCAACATTCTGACACTCCGTTTTCAACAGGGACAGGCAAGAGGAATCAAGAATGCTGTCTTCAACATTTGCAAGATGAGACATTTTGGAGTGCGTGATGACTTTTTCTTTGCGAGCCTTTGATAAGCCGGCGTTCTGATCCATCGCGATGTCAATAGCTGCGGTTTTCATAAAATCTCCTCATTAAATATAGAAGTTTTTAGCTTATACTCGGTTGGATATTCGTGCTTTAAATTTGATGATAATATTGCATAATTTTCTTGTATTGTCTTGCGTGTTTATAAACAGCGTAATACTAGCTAATAACTTGTATTATTATCAAATGATATAGTGCGATATTTCAGTAAAATTCATATAATATCAATTAGTTACAGATTTTATGCTCTTGATTTAATGATGACGAAAATATTGCAAAAAATCCTTTTTATGCCTTGCGTGTTTATTTGCAGTATAGTACTAGTTAATAACTAGTACTAAATTGCATGCAGAAATTAGCTTAAGACATAATATTCACAACATCAATTAGTTATGGATTTTTAGAGGTATTTCGTCTTCATGGTAAGGGTAATACGGACGATCTTGCAGGCAATAAAAAATTAGTTGCAACATTTCTAGAATTACAAGTGTATACATCAATGCAATGAACTTCATCTCATCTGTGCATGTAAATTAAGATAGAGATAGAAGATAGGTACGGAGGTTCTTTTTGGATTGGCTGATGCCGAGCTTTCGCCGGATATTATTACGGTGAAACTCAATGCCGCGATCGGAGACGTTTATCAGCGCGGCTATTTCCTTTGATGTTTTACCTTCTCTCACGAGGCCGGCCACCTGTATCTCTGTCGGAGTGAGATTCATATACTGGCTGGACAGGCGATGCATAAAGGGTGAAACGATGTCACGGAGATTGGTATCAAGGATGTCTACATAAATTCGCTGCTGATCATTGAGGCGGCATCCCCGAAGTTTTTCCAGGCAGGGCAGCAAGAGACCCCGTACATTGGCCATGACTTTTTCCTCTACCTCATCCTTGTCCTTTTCCCGCTGATTGAGCAAAACCTTCAGGGCAATGTTGGATTCCTCCAGGTGCAGCGTGTTGAGCTGCAGCTCTCTTTCTTTTTCACGGAGACTCTGTTCGGCGAGGTTGCGTTCCTCGATCTCACGGCGCAGATTGGTGTTGGCCTCGGTCAATTCCTGCGTCCTTTCGGCAACCCGTTCTTCAAGTTCTTCCAGGGTTTTCTGGAGGGCCTTCTGGGTAAGATTTTTTTCCGTCACGTCCACAAAGGAACACATAAGACAAATTGGCCGCCCCTCATCGTCAGTGACTTTTTGCGCGGAAAGTTGAACGGTCAGGAGTCTGCCGTCCCGGGCGTAACCGCTGACCTCACCCATCCAGTGACCGTTTTCCAAAACACTCTGGAGAATGGAATGGGCCTCCTGCTCCGACTGGGCGAATGCCGAGATGGGGCGCCCGACGATCTCGGTGCGATCATCATTGCCCCAGAGGCGGAGCACGGAATCATTGACATACGTAATGCGTCCGTAGAGATCGCCGATGGCGATGGCGTTGATGGACGAATTGATGGCGTGGTTCTTGATGCGCAACTCTTCCATGACCTGCTTGGAGCTCGTAATATCTATGAAGGAACACATGGCGCACAGGGGCTCGCCATCTGTGCCGCGAACCAGGGTGGCTGACAGGTGGACCATAATCGGAGATCCGTCTTTCTTCCGCCCGGCCACTTCGCCGGTCCAGCTTCCTTTCTTCAGAAGATCAGTGAAGATTGCCGCCGCTTCCTCCTGATTTTCAGCAAATAACAGGACGGACAGGCCGCGGACCTCATCCATCGTGTAGCCTCCGAAAAGGGCGAGGGCGGAGGCGTTTCCGTCTGTTATCCGTCCTTCAAGATCGCCGAAGACCACTCCGTTGACGGAGGAGTCGATGGCGATGCTCTTGATCAGCAACTCTTCATGCAGGCGGGAACTTTTGGAATGGGCAGGCGGTTTGCTCATGGTTATCCTTTCTTTTTCCCTTCTTTAGTGCGAGGGAATCAACTTTATATTTCCGGTTCTTCTTTCTTATGACCCGACATCAATACGCGTATTTCGTTTTTTTCTATATGTTTAATGTCAATTTATCATAACCGCTTTTTGATTAAAAGACGTTTATTGATATCCCCGTTGAAGTGTCATTGATATGCCGGAGATTTAAGTCACATCATAGGGGCATTATAACATCCGGCGAACCTAATATAAGGACGCCGGTTGTTAATTTCAATGAGCGCTTAAAAGTTATTCTTTGTCCCGCCGCATTCGCGCTTTTATTTTATCCCAGGACTTGGTGATCAGGAAACTCTCTTTCATATTACAAACCATAGAGACAAACTTGGGCCAGGGAATGGCAAAGCTAAGTGTTGAGGCCGGTACAAAGGGACGTGCTGAAACATCAAACATGCCTAATACGGGACGATTCTCGGAGGAATTGAGTTCCTGATAAGGATAATCAACGATAGACGCGCATCCGGCGCCAAAAGGAGCAATGACGCCAATGGAGCGCGTTTCATCAAAATTAGCGAGTGTAAAAAGGCCGGATAGCACATCAGGCGGGGCCAGGAAAATAATAACCAGGGGCTTGTCTTCCTCTTCCATGCGGTCCCATCTTTTGAAGATAAGATAATCCTGTGGCGCCCGCAGGGGCGTCCGGCATTTCATGAGTTCTTTAACCATTTCCGGAGATTTCTTGTATCGCTCACCCTCCAGCTTGCCGGGAATGCCATAGGATAAAAAATATTCAAACGCGGGTGTCAGTTCGCCCCCGAAGCCGCAGTATCTTTTACCGCCGTTGCAGCCAATGGTTCCGGCATTAAAGCACAGGGTTTCCCCTTTGCGGACTTTTACCAAATCTCCGATAATACAACGGTGTCCTTTAGGTTGTTTTGCCATAAATTTTGATTCCGCCGAATCGGAATAATAAAACCCGATGGGTAATTCAGCGCCGGGAAAATAGGCGGCCCAATTTTGTAAAAATGTTTCTTTGAATTCAGAATCCATGGCAATCCTCCTTTTTTACTTTTTGTTAAACTCAAAAGTTCTGATTTACGCTGTATATGATGGTGACGGGTAAGGAACGGCGGATTATCGCGGGCATTTCTTCAACGTGAGGATGGGAAAGACGAGCCTTAAGAACACTGCCTGTCGCGCCGAAAAAGATCACCAACATAGTGCTTATCCCCGTTTTTTTAAGCCGGGCAGATGATATCATTTCATCCGCCAGAGTAATGCTATGAACCGTACTGCTCTTTAATCCATTGCTGATAGGCGCCGGTTTTGATGTTTTCCGCCCATTTCTTCTGGTTGAGATACCATTCGACGGTTTTGCGCATGCCGGAATTAAATGATTCCTTCGGCGACCAGCTTAATTCTTTATGGAGTTTGGAAAAATCAATGGCATATCGGCGGTCGTGGCCGGGGCGGTCTTTGACGAAAGTGATTAACCGGCGCCTGGACTCTCCCTCTGACGCGGGTTTGATCTCGTCGAGAATATCGCAGATCATCTGCACGATGGAGATGTTTTCCATTTCCGCGCTGCCTCCGACGTTGTAGGTTTGTCCGCGTCTTCCCGATGTCATAATGGTCCAGATGGCTTCGCAGTGGTCTTCGACATAGAGCCAGTCGCGGACGTTTTTCCCGTCGCCGTAAACCGGAAGCTGCTTTCCTTCAAGGGCGTTGAGAACAATCAGCGGAATGAGTTTTTCCGGAAACTGATAGGGACCGTAATTGTTGGAGCAGTTGGAAATCGTAGCCGGCAGGGCAAAGGTTTTGTAATAGGCGCGCACCAGATGGTCGGAAGCCGCCTTGGATGCCGAATACGGGCTGTTGGGACGATACGGCATATCTTCGCGAAAAAGGCCTTCGGCTCCGAGACTGCCGTATACCTCATCGGTGCTGACATGATGAAACAGCCTGAATTGATCGCCGCGGGCCTTGGCGCACTCCAAAAGATTGAAAGTTCCGACAATGTTTGTCTGGATGAAATCTCCGGGAGTTTTAATGGAACGGTCAACGTGCGACTCCGCCGCGAAGTGGCAGACGGCGTCAATATCATATCGCGAAAACACATCTTCGAGCAAGGCGGCGTCGCAAATATCAATCTTTTGGAAAACATATCTCGACGGCTGGTTTGCGGCTATATCAGCCAGATTTTCCGGATTGCCCGCGTAAGTTAATTTGTCCACGTTAATGATTCTGCCGGTGAAATCCCTGTTGTTGATTAAATAGCGGATAAAATTACTGCCGATAAATCCGCATCCGCCCGTTACCAGTAAATTTTTGAATTCAGCTTTGTTTTCCGTTTTCATTTTTGTCTGCCTGCTTTAGTGGATTTGTAATTCTATTTCAGGAATCCCTGAATGATCCGGTTGACCGCCTCATCATAAGTAAGTCCGAGACTCATGAGTTTGGTCAGCTGGTCGTTGGCGATTTTCCCGATCGAGGCTTCATGGGTGAGCTCGGCATCGGGATGGAGCGCTTTGAGCGCGGGCATGGTTTCATTGGTGCCATTGTCCATGATAATGGCGTCGCATTCAATATGCCCGAAGCACTTGTTGCGGGCTTCCATGGACGCGTGAAAAATTTGTTTGGAATTGCCTTTCATGACCGAACGGGAGATCATATTCGCCCGGCTGCCCGAACCCTGCAGGATGATGTTGTTGGTGGATACCGCCCTCTGTGCGCCTTCAGTCAGAACTCTTTCTGTAATCAGTAACAGACTGCCGTTGCCGAGAGTTGCCTCGTTTAATCGGTCGGCTTCATCCACGCCGCTGATTTGGGTCAGCTCCATTTCCGCCGTTGCTCCCTCATCCAGAAATACTTTTGTCGTCGGGTTGAGTGTGCGGCGGCCCCTGCCTTCACCCGTGGCGAAATGCTTTTCCACATAGGTGACCCTGGCTTTTTTTCCCACCTGGAAATCGTGGATGCCGGCATGGCCTTCAGGCTCGGACGAACCGCAGTGGATACCGCAGCCGGCAACGATGGTCACCTCGGCGCCTTCACCGATGATAAATGAATTGTAGACAACATCAAAAAGACCCGCCTGACTCAAAATGACAGGGATGTGAACGGATTCGTTTTTTGTGCCGGGTTTTATGGTCACAATAATGCCGGTTCCTTCGGCATTGGTTTCAATATTAATATTGGCCGATACCTGCCTTTGAAGGAGTTTGCCGTTTTTTCTGATATTGTAGGCCCCTTTGGGCAAATCTTCCAGATCCGCGACTGTTTTTAATAATTTTTTATCTAAGACATCCAGCATCCTGATCTCCCTCACATTTGTGATGATAAGCGCAAATACTCAAATCGGTCAACAGCGGCAGCGCTTTTTCCAGACCGCCGGTATAAACGATGCGTCCCTTGTCGATAATGATGACGACATCCGCGACATCCAGAAAAGCTTTGTTGTGGCTGACGACAATCGTTGTCGTCGTAGGCGTCAGTTCCTTTTTCAGAAGGCTGACCATCGGACCGATTGTCCATAAATCAATGCCCGTGTCCGGTTCATCGTAAATGGCCAGTTTCGGATTGGCGGCAATCGTCGTTGCCAGTTCGATTTTTTTAATTTCACCGCCGGAAAGCGTGGCGTCAACTTCTTTGTCCAGAAAAGACAGCGGACAGATGCCCACGCGGCCTACCGTTTCCAGAAACTTTTTTTCATCGTCAGTTCCCGTGACGATAGAGAGTAAATCCCGGAAAGTGATTCCTTTGAAACGCGCGGGTTGTTGAAAGCTGTATGCGATACCCAATTTGGCGCGTTCGGTAATGGAGAGGCCGGATATATCTCTGCCCTCGAAAAAAATTGAGCCGCCGGATACGGCATTAATTCCCATAATCAGTTTGGCCAGAGTGGTTTTTCCGCTGCCGTTCGGGCCGGTGATGACGTAAAATTTCCCTTTTTCGAAGTTGAAATCAATGCCGTCAATAATATTGCGGGGAACGCCGTTACCATCATCGTTGCCCTGCGCGGTAAAATATAATTTTTTTAGTTCCAGCATGAATGAAATCCGCCTTTATCCGTAAAATATACAAAACGCTTAACTTTATAAATAACTTATCCCTGAAAAAACAGTCTTTTTTTGTGATGGTATAAACACAATTCCGTTCAAAAAGCAACGGCCAAAAGATACGAAAGGAGTGGTGATGCTGAAGCGCAGATAAACTAATGGCGGTAACCGTTACATAAAACAGTTACCGCCAGGCGTTCTTTCGTCTTCGGGACACAGCAAAGAAAAATTTTTTTCTGATATAGAGATTAGCAATTCAATATCCGGTATCGGAGTTCGCGACAGTGATTCTCAAAAATAAATTCCTGCAAAAAAATACTGCGTCCCCTTCAAATTTAACGAATTAAAACTCAAACAATTTTAAAATATCTTTTTATTTCTTTTTTGCGACTTTCTTTTTTGCAACTTTCTTAACAACTTTTTTTGCTGCTACTTTCTTTTTTGCAACTTTCTTTACAACTTTTTTTGCCGCTGCTTTCTTGACTACTTTTTTCTTTGCTGTTGCCATTGGGTGAAGCCTCCTTTATCAAAAATGTTTGTTTAGAGTACTGCAAATAACTTATGATGGCTTAATTTTACTTTATTTTTATTATCACGTCAACAAAAAGCTGCAAAATAATTACAATTTTTTTTATTTATTTTTTATGGCATGAGAATTTAAAATTCATCGGGAGACGGAAAATAATTCGTCAAATATTATTTTCATTTTTACAAATTGCTGTAAGCCGCGTCATCACAGCGTTTCAGCGTTGTTAAAAAATAAATACCGCGAGGTGATGATGATAAATTCGTAAATGTTCAGAGCCTTAAATTGTTTTTTCTGAAAAAAATTTCCGTCAAAAAAAATAGAAGAAAAATGGAAAATAAAAAAATATTTTGCATTTATTTTTAAAAAAACAGTGAAAATATGATTTATGAGGGTTGGTTTTCGTTACAGATACGTCTTCGCGCCGACAAATTGTTTTGTGAAATAATCGGCGGACAGGCAATCAATGCGGATTTTCTTCCCCTGCGATGATGCGTGGATGAATCTGTCATCTCCGATGTATATTCCCACATGCGAAACACGGCTTGTTCCCATTTTGGCAAAAAATACCAGGTCGCCTTTTTGCAGATCCTCTTTGCTGATGGATGTTCCCGCGTCGAACTGCCTCATGGAATGGCGCGGAAGGTTCAATCCGTTTAATTGATAAACCGTCATGGTGAGGCCGCTGCAGTCAAATCCGTCATCGACGGACGCGCCGCCCCAGAGATAAGGGACTCCGATAAAGTCTTTCGCGCTTTTCACCAAAGCCTCTCTCAGATAATCGGTGCCGTATTTTTTCTGCCGGGCCACGGAGTAATCTTCCGGCCGGACAATATAAAACTCCTGAATAACCCCCGCTTCCTTGAGGCTTACGGCTTTTTGCCTGGCAAGTTCCTTTGTGGTGAAATTACCGAAGCGAACCTTGAAAAATTTATCGGAAGCCAGAAAGTATGTGGCATCCAGTCCGCGGTCTTTCAGGACCTCCGTCAAACGCACCGCGTTTTCCACGTGTTTGAACGCGCCAGCCTGAATCGTGTACTTCATTAACTCCAACGGCGGTTTGCGCGAAACGCGCGGTGACGGCGCGGGCGATGCTCCCGCATCGGTTGATGCAGGCGGATTGTTGTAAACATGCTGCGTTGATGATGAACGCGAAGCGTGATGTGTTTGAAAGCATGACGTGGTGAGCAGGATGATTAAAAGTAAAAAAAATTTGAAACGGTAATTTCTCATGACTCTGTCATCCAGTGATCCGCGACAAAATTTCTGGCGTCGTCAGGCGTTGTAATTCTTCCTTCCAGTTGTTCATCTTCCAGCGCGCGCAGGATTTCTCCGATAATTTTTCCCCGGACAAATCCGAGAGAAATCAAATCGTCGCCGGTGAGCAGGCGCTTGGGATGCAGATCTTCCTGGCCCAGACTCTGAAGCTGAACGCGGCAGAATTCATAATTATCCTGCAGGCCGTGACTGGAAATACAATCTAGACGATGCAGTTCCATGTGCAGGTCAAAATCAGGCATGCGCAAAAAACGTTTAAGACGTCCCGGACGCATCTTCTGAACGTTCATAAACGCCATATGCTGGCTGATGAGATTGATCACCGTTTCTCTCTGGGCGCGGGAAAATTTCAGCCTTTGCATGATCTCATCGGCGATTTCTTCTCCCTTCTTGACGTGCCCGTAAAAATGCATCCCTTTTTCGTCAATCGTTTGGGTGACGGCTTTGCCGACATCATGCAGGAGCACTCCCCATGCAAGACAAAGATTTTTCTCCGTTTCCCCATCGTTGGGCAGCAGCTCCAGCATTTTTAAAGTATGCTCCCATACATCTCCTTCGGGATGAAACTGCGGCGGTTGTTCCACGCCCTTCAATCGATCCACTTCGGGCAGCACCTCTTTTAAAATTCCCGTCTGAATCATCAACTCAAAACCGGCGCGGGCGCCGCCGCGCGTGAGAATTTTACTCAGCTCTTCACGCACCCGCTCGGCGCTGATATTGATTATTTTGGAGGCGTTTCTTCCGATGGCGCTCAAGGTTCCCGCTTCGATGGTAAAACCCAGATTGGCGGCGAAACGGATCGCTCTGAGCATTCGCAGAAAATCTTCATTGAAGCGGTCCTCCGCGTCACCGATCGTGCGGATAATTTTTTTTTCGATATCCGTGCGTCCGTTGACGTAGTCGGTGATCTCGCCCGATTCCGGGTCCATTAAAAGCCCGTTGATGGTGAAATCGCGCCTGAACACATCTTCTTTAGCGGAAGAAAAATGAACCTGGGAGGGATGCCGGCCGTCTTCATAAACATCATCGCTACGGAATGTGGCCACTTCGTAGGGAACACTCTCCACAATAACGGCGATAACGCCGAACTTCGCGCCGATGGATAGGGTGCTGGGAAACAGTTGGGCGACCTGTTCGGGAAGCGCCGAGGTCACAATATCGTAATCACTGGTGGCGTTGCCGAGAATGGAATCCCGCACGCAGCCTCCGACAAAGTACGCTTCATAACCTGACTCTTTCAGCCGGTGGACGATTTCCCGGGCGTGCTTGCGGTCGTTATTGCCGGACAAGGATTCTTTCTCCTATGATTTTTTCTTCCCTAATTTAATAGCGCAGAGTTCGCCGCACATGGTGCAGCCTTCATCTTTGGCGCTTTTACTTCGCTCCAGAAGGGAAACTGTTTTTCGCGGATCGATGGATAAATCCATCTGTCCCTGCCAGTCGAAATTATTCCGGCACTGCGACATTTTCCGGTCCCTGTCGCGGGCATTTTTTATGCCCTTGGCGATATCGGCAATATGCGCGGCGATACGCGCGGCGATAACGCCCTCGCGGACATCGGCAAGCGTCGGCAGACGCAGGTGTTCCGCGGGCGTGACATAGCAGAGGAAATCCGCTCCGGCGGCTCCGGCAATTGCTCCGCCGATGGCGGACGTGATGTGATCGTAACCCGGTGCGATATCGGTGGGCAGGGGCCCCAGAACGTAAAAAGGAGCGTTATTGCATATTTCTTTCTGGAGTTTGATATTGGTCACGATTTCCGTAAGCGGCACATGGCCGGGGCCTTCAATCATCACCTGCACGCCGGCGGCGCGCGCACGCGCGGCAAGCGCCCCGAGGATAATCAGTTCCTGAAGCTGCGCCCGATCCGTGGCATCGTCGATTGCTCCCGGCCTCAGCCCGTCGCCGAGGCTCAAGACCATATCGTAGCGATGGGCTATTTCCAGAAGCCGGTCGTATTCTTCATAAAGAGGATTTTCTTTTTTATTGCAATCCATCCAGTTGGCGGTCATGGAGCCGCCGCGGCTGACAATTCCCAGAATTCTTTTTTGCGATTTAAGCGCCGCGACGCTTTGCCGCGTTACGCCGCAGTGGACGGTAATAAAATCAACGCCGTCTTTGCCGTTTTCTTCGATGACGGCAAAAATATCGTCCGCCGTCATCTCCGATATGGGTTTGCCCTTTTCGATCATTTTTACCGCCGCCTGATAAATCGGCACGGTTCCAATCGCCACGGATGATCTTTTCATAATTTTTTTCCGGATCGCGGCAAGATTTCCGCCGGTGGAAAGATCCATCACGGCATCCGCGCCCGCCGCGATAGCCTCCTCAAGCTTCTTCAACTCCAGAGCCGGATCATTATTATCCTTGGACGTGCCGATGTTGGCGTTCACTTTAGTGCAAAGACCACGGCCTATGGCCAGCGGTTTAATGGTTGTATGATTGACGTTGCGGCAAATCGCGATGGTTCCGTCAACCATTCCCTGACGGATGTATTCGGGCGCGACTTTCTCAGCTTTGGCCGCGATTTTCATTTCCGCCGTTATCAAGCCCCTGCGGGCTTTTTCCAGTTGTGTCATTTATTCCTCCAAAATATTAAAGCAACTTTTAATCGCCTTATTTTAAAATCATTTCTCTTTCGTTAAAATGTTCTTTCCGAAGACGTTCACCGAGCCGTATCCTTTTCCCGGTTTTACGGCATTTTCAATAGCGGCGGTAATCATTATTTTAGCCTGCCAGGCCGCTTCAACAATGCCCATCCCTCCGGCTATTCCCGCCGCAAGCGCCGAGGCGAAAGTGCAGCCGGTGCCGTGGGTATCGCGCGACTTGATCCGGGGAGAAGAAAACTCGTAGAAGCTGCCGTCGTAAAGAACATCAACAGCGCCGGACAGCTTTTGGGCCGGCAGATGTCCGCCCTTGATCAGCACATTCTTTACGCCCATTTTGTGAATTTTAACAGCCGCCTCCTTCATCAGGGGCAACGACGTAATCTTCATGCCGGACAATATTTCCGCCTCGGGAATGTTCGGAGTAACGGCAAAAGCCAAAGGCAGCAGATTTTTCATAAGAGCCGTTCGCGCTTTACGGCTCATTAATGCTTTTCCGCCTTTGGCCGTCATCACGGGATCAACGACAACATTCGCGATTTTATATTTTTTGATTATTTTTGCCACGACCCCGACAATTTCTGCCGTCGGGAGCATGCCCGTTTTTAACGCATGAACGTTAATATCCTTCAATACGATATCCAGCTGCCTGCCGACAAACGCGGGCGTCACCGGATAAACGCCAAAGACGCCTTTTGTGTTTTGCGCCGTTACCGCCGAAATCACGCTCAGTCCCCAGCAGCCGCGGGCGCTGAGAGCTTTCAGATCCGCCTGAATTCCCGCGCCGCCGCTGGAATCGGAGCCGCCGACGCATATGACTTTTACGGGTTCCATAATCACTCCGCGATCACTCGGCCTCGGGGAAAGAATCCTTCTGCCGGTATTTGACGACAAGAAGCTTTCCGCTTGCGGCGCTGATGACGGCGCGGGCGTCATTAATAACATTGCTGATGCCGCGGGATTCACCCATTTTCAGGGTGCCGTTTTCCAGAGGATAAAGAAATCCCGAAAGCGTTATTCCCTTAACTTCGGGCGTCAGCGCCAGAAAAGAAACCGTTTTCCCTTTTTCCTTGATAAAGGCGGCTTTTTTATCGAGCACAAATACCTCGCAATACTCGTCAGCCAGAAGCGTCCGGATGCCTTTTTCATGACCCTTGCAAAGCAGGAAAACATTGGCCAGGGTGTGGTCAATTCTTCCGCCCAGAGCGCACCAGATAAATATTTCCTGCGGTTTCAAATTCAGCGCGTAATCGAGCGCCAGTTCCGTATCGGAAAAATCTTTGCTTGACGGATGTTTTATGATCTCGATATTTTGGGCGGTATAATCCGCCAGTTGAGCGGTGTCTATGGAATCCATATCGCCGATGATGACATCCGGCTTGATGGCTGAATTCTGGAAGTGACGCGCTCCGCCGTCGCAGCAGATGATCATGACATCTTCCATTTCCTTTATTTTTTTATGGAAAAATACGGGGTCATCCAAAAAGCCGCCGCTTACGATAATTATCTTCTGAGGCACGGGGAAATTCCTTCATTAAAATGTATTAGTACAAATTACCTCCCTGCGCCGGAGTCATTATAAAAAGGTTTAACTCCGCTTTCAGGGGGACTTTAACGTAAAAAATTTATTACAATAACCCGTAAAAAGCAAATTGTTTAATTACAGATAATACCCGCTCTCTTAAGAGGGCTTGATGCAAATGCGTTGTCACCGGTTTTCCTCTTTTATACCGCGCGATAAAATTCTCACAAGCCGGACGTAAAAAAACCGGCTGTTAAAAGAACAACCGGTTTTTATTATAATCGTATGCGGATATTTACAGGGCTACCCTTACTTGTTGATCAGGTATTTCGCGATGATCGCGTTCGTCGGGTAATCCTGTTTTTTGCCTTTTTCCATCTGCCGCAGAACTTTCATGTCGGATTTCCAGACGATATCTCCGGGCGAGATGAAACAAAAGCTATCCTTGGAGTAGGTTGAGCTTACAGAATTGTTATGATAATAAAAATAATCCTTGCTGACTTCCGTGGGAAAACTGCGCACAAGCGGCGGAATGTCCGTGGGAAGGAACCAGAGCTTGATTTCCCGCTCCGCGTCCGCGGGGTTCGCGGAGGCATGAATCAGATTATCCGACCGGTCTCCGATGAATTTTCCTTTTTCATCATAAAGCGGTATGACCGTTCCCAGAGCGCGAATGCAGCCGGGCCTCTGCTGTCTTGCCTCGTGCGGATTCGTGTTCCCGCAGATTTCCCGGATATTTTTGATGGCGTTGGGTCCCCTGTACAGGATGGCGATCACTCTGCGTTTCTGAGGCTGATCGGGATAATGGAGAATGCCTCTAATATAATCCAGAAGAGACGGATAGAAAAACTTTCCCTTGTGCTCCGCGTAGTGTTCCTCAGCCAGCGCCAGATTCACACAAACAACTTTCAGCGCCGCGAAACGAAGCCCGGTGTGGAATTCGGAAAACTGCGAAAGGATATAACCTGTCAATGAATTCTTGAGAGCGTCCGGTTTGATGAGAACAAGCGAACTCTCCAAATCTTGTTGTTTCATTTAAAATCTCCTTACTATTTCATTAAGCGTTAATTTGATAAAATTATTAGTTGGCAAAACATTTTTGAGTGCACGGAGTATATGGGAAGTTATTTTTTGTGTCAATAGAATATATGCGCACGTTGTCAATCCGGATTTTGACCGGCTATCCAGTCATTTAAACACCGCAGCGCCTGACTGACCAAAAGCCTGTGCTTTTCTTTCTTTTTCATTTTTTTCGCGGGTGGCGCGTGCAGTAAGCCGAAATTAATATTCATGGGCTGGAAACGTTCGGCGGATTCGGGAGCAACAATATAATGGAGAAGCGCCCCGATGGCTGTCTGCGGAGGCGGGGGCGGCAGTTCTTTCCCCTCCAGAATATGGGCGGCATTCAATCCGGCAAGGCATCCCATGGCCGTCGATTCGGTATATCCTTCCACCCCGGTAATCTGGCCGGCAAACAAAACATTTTCATTGTTTTTGAGTTGCAGTGAAGATGTGAGCAGGGAAGGGGAATGAATATACGTATTGCGGTGGATGCTCCCGAAGCGGGCAAACTGAGCGTTTTGCAGACCGGGAATAAGCTTAAAGACTCGCTCCTGCGCCGGCCATGTCAGTTTGGTCTGGAATCCGACCAGATTAAAAAGCGTGCCGGATTTATTTTCGCGCCGCAGTTGAACCACGGCGTGGGGCAGGACGCCCGTGCGCGGATCGATCAATCCCACCGGTTTCATCGGGCCGAAGGCCAGCGTGTCTTCGCCCCGCGCGGCCAGCACTTCCACGGGAAGGCATCCTTCAAAATGTTTGACGTCTTCAAACGCTTTGGCGGGAACCTTTTCTCCCGTAAGCATCTCCTGACGAAAATGTTTGTATTCTTCTTCGGAGAAAGGGCAATTCAGATAATCAGGTGTTCCCTTGTCATACCGCGAGGCCCAAAAGACCTTGTCCATATCAATGGAATCCGTCTCAACGATGGGAGCGATGGCATCATAAAAATATAAATAAGCGTTGTTCAGCATCCGGGCGATTTCCTGCGCCATCGCGTCGGAAGTGAGCGGCCCCGTGGCGATGATCGTTAATTGATCTTCCGGAATCTCCGTTACCTCGACCCGGTGAAGAGAGAAATTTTTTTGCCGCTTTAATTGTTCTTCCACTTCACGGGCGAATTCAACGCGGTCAACGGCCAGAGCGGATCCGGCGGCAACCGCTGTTTTGTCCGCCGCCATGATAATTAATGAATGCAGGCGGCGCAGTTCTTCTTTGAGCAATCCGGGAGCGTTGTCGAGACTGTTGGACTTGAGAGAATTGCTGCAAACCAGTTCGGCCAGGTTTTCCATTTTATGGGCGGGAGAAAATTTCCGCGGCTTCATTTCATAAAGTTGAACCGCATGTCCGCGCTTAAGCAGCTGCCAGGCCGCCTCGCAGCCCGCCAATCCGCCGCCGATAATCACTACAGGCTTGTTTGTTTGCATGATTTGTTAATCTTTTTCGGGAACCGGCGTTGATGGGGTTATAATCTCGCTCTTGTATCCGCATTCCTTATTGGGGCAGGCCCTGTACATTCCTTTTCCGCGGGAAAATTTTTCCACAAGGAAAGGAGAATCGCAATTCGGGCAGGCTTCCCCGACGGGCTTATCCCAGCTGGCAAAAGTGCACGTCGGATAATTTGTGCAGCCGTAGAAAGGTTTCCCTTTCTTTGTTCTTTTTTCGGTTAAAGAACCTCCGCATCCTTTTTCCGGGCATTTCACGCCCATCGCGATTGCTTTGGTGTTCTTGCACGCGGGGTAGGCTTCACAACCGAGAAACCGGCCGAAACGTCCCCTTTTATAAACCATCCGCTTGCCGCATTTTTCGCAGACCTGATCGGAGTATTCCAATTCTTCTTTGGCCAGATCGCCGTTTGCGTCCCGTTTGATGTTCATGGTATTTTTACACGCGGGATAATTGGAACAGGCGACAAATTTGCCGTTGCGTCCCCACTTGATGATCATGGGAGAGCCGCATTTTTCGCATTTGAGGTCTGTCGGTTCTTCTTCCCGTTTTATGTCTTTCATCTCCGTTTTGGCTCTTTTCAGTTCTTCTTCGAATATCGCGTAGAATTCCTTAAGCGTGCCCACGCGTTTGCGTTCGCCGTTTTCGATGGCATCGAGTTTATTTTCCATATCCGCGGTAAAGGCAAGATCCAGTATGGTCGGGAAACTCTTGACCAGAAGCTGGGTGACAATCATGCCCAGTTCCGTGGGATAAAACTTAGCCTTCTCCAGACGAACGTATTCGCGGTCCTGAATCGTGGAGATAATGGCCGCATAGGTACTTGGCCTGCCGATGCCTTTTTCTTCGAGTTCCCGCACCAGCGACGCTTCCGAATACCGCGGCGGCGGCTGCGTAAATTTCTGTTCCGTATTCAGGTTGAGGAGCTTGAGTTTTTCCTTGGGCTTGATATCCGGCAGAAGCTTGTCCGTGCCGTTTTCTTCCTCTTTATCGTCTTTGCCTTCAGTGTAGACAATGGTGAAGCCGGGGAACTTCATGACCTGTCCCTGAGCGCGGAAAAGGCAATCGGCGCCCGCGATGTCAATGGTCGTCTGATCGAGGATCGCCGGATTCATCTGGCTGGCGACAAAGCGGTTCCAGATGAGCTGGTAGAGTTTGAATTCATCGGCGGACAGGTAATGTTTGATGTCCTGCGGTTTGTAAGTCATTTTTGACGGACGGATCGCTTCATGGGCGTCCTGCGTTTTCTGACCGTTCTTATACGTGTGAGCCTTGTGCGGCAGGTAATCGGAGGAATAATTTTCTTTGATGTAATCCCGCACATCGCTTATGGCTTCTTCCGCTATGCGGTAAGAATCGGTTCTCATATAGGTGATAAGACCGATGGATCCTTCCTTGCCCAGTTCGATGCCTTCATAGAGTTTCTGGGCAACGCTCATGGTTTTCTTTGCCGAAAATCTGAGCCAGCGGGAGGCTTCCTGCTGCAGTTTGCTGGTGGTAAAAGGTGGCGGCGCCGTGCGTTTAACTTCTTTCTTGTCCAGTTTTTCGACGATAAATTCGGCTTCCCGGATTTTAGCGGCAAGCTCCTGCGCCTGCTCACTGTTTGTCACTTTGGCTTTTTTGCCGCCCACCTTGATGAGCTTGGCTTCAAAGGGGGGCGGATTGCTTCCTTCAAACTGCGCTATCAGGTTCCAGTATTCTTCCGGCACGAATTTGTTTATTTCTTCTTCCCGGTCACAGATCATCCGCACGGCCACGGACTGCACGCGTCCGGCGCTCAGGCCCCTTTTGACCTTTTCCCACAAAACGGGGCTGATCTGGTAGCCGACCAGACGGTCAAGAATGCGCCGCGTCTGCTGCGCTTCATATTTGTTGAAATCCAGTTGCAGGGGATGGTTAATGGCTTCCAGGACAGTGTTTTTTGTTAAATCGTTAAACAGAACACGGTAAACATTTTTGTTTTTGGTGTCGAGAACTTCCGAGATGTGCCAGGCAATCGCTTCACCTTCGCGATCGGGATCGGGAGCCAAGTAAATATTTTTCGCGCTTTTTGCCGCTTTTTTCAGTTCATCTATTGTTTTCTTTTTCGCGTCGATCATTGTATAGGTCGGCTCGAAGTCTTTTTCCAGATCAATACCCAGAGTGCTTTTCGGCAAATCTTTAATATGTCCCACTGAAGCCACGGCGTTAAAATCAGCTCCAAGGAATTTTTTAATGGTTTTAACTTTTGTTGGAGATTCAACAATAATCAATGAACTCGCCATAACTCTTCCTACGCCTTTGATATAAGATTAATTTTTGCCCCTATAAAGGGAAGAATTGAATTTGTAAAGACAAATATTCATGTCCCCGCGGAAAATCATCCCGGGTGACGCCCTGATTTTCCAAACATTTCGTTAGGTTAATCAATTCTTTAAGGAGAAAAATTTCCCCGGATGCTGATTGATAATTCCTTTTAATTCCATGGTCGTGAGCGCTCCGAGAACTTCGGCGGACGATAAACCGCTGGAGGAAATCAAATCGTCAATATGCACGCGGCCACCGGCGACAAGATTAAATATTTTTTGGCCGGTCTCATCCAGTATTTCGGCTTTTTTATCCGCCGCGACAACGATTTCGGAAGTCGCGGGCGGTTTTAACGCTGAAATTTCCTCGATCTGCGGCATGATTTCTTCCAGGATATCGTCGATATTTTCTATGAGTTTCGCGCCCTGCTTAATCAGTTTGTTTGTACCACGGGAACCCGCGGCATCGATGCTTCCGGGCACGGCGAAAACTTCCCGTCCCTGCTCGAGGGCCAGCCTTGCCGTAATGAGCGAGCCGCTTTTTTCCCCCGCTTCAACAATGACAACCCCGTAGGACATGCCGCTGATAATGCGGTTGCGCGCCGGAAAATTGGATGAGCGCGGCGGAGTGCCCAAAGGAAATTCGGAAATAACAGCGCCGTTTTGAATAATATCTTCATATAATTTTTTATTTTCGGGAGGATAAATAACATCCAGTCCGCTGCCGAGAATGGCGATGGTTTTGCCGCGCGCGGCGATGGCTCCGCGGTGCGCCGCGGAATCGATTCCCCTGGCCATGCCGCTCACAACCGTTATGCCTTTAAGCGCAAGCTCGCGGCTGATTCTTTCGGTCGTATATCTGCCGTAGGTGCTGGCCTGCCTGGAGCCGACGATGGCAATATGGATGTCGTCGTTATTCAGACTGCCGCGCACATATATATAAGGAGGGCGGCCGTAGATATTCTGAAGTTTTCGGGGATAGAGCTCATCGAGGCAAGTAATGATATTAATTTTGTTTTTAACGAGATGCTCAAATTCTTTTTTAACGTTATCCCAATCACCAAAACCCGCGATTGAAGCGGCAATTTCTTTGGAAATTCCGGTAGTTTCTTTTAAACGCGATACAGGCGCCGCAAAAATCGCGGGCATGGAGCCGAACTTATCTATGAGTGCTAAAAAATTAACACTTCCAATGCCGGGGATAGATCTAAGCGCAATCCAGTATTTTAGAACATCGTAATTCATCATGGTCGTATGAGCAGCAAATCAGTAAATTAAATCAGCCAGAAGAGTTTTTCCCTTCTTTTACAAAGTGAAGCGCAAAAAATCAGGCAGATAGCTATATCCGGTTTGCGGGGCATGTCAAGTTTTTTAAACGCGATTTCCCGTTTCGGCACTAAAAAAATAGATATAATAGTTGCTTAATTCCTAGCTTTGAGTTAGGAAGCCATCAACATTTTTTAAGAGGTGTTTTGTTAAAATGTCTAAGATAAAGAATTATTTTATCTTTATGGTTATCGCGCTGATGGTTTATCCTTTTGCAACTTTCGCTCAGAATGGCTCAAATCCTCAGCAGGATCAAACGGTTGCCCCGAAAATCGTGAAAAAAGCGGCAAAAAAGGCCCCAGTAGTGCCAAAGCCAATGCAATCGATATCGCCGCTTGAACTTGATTTGGGAATGATCAATATCGACACCCCCTCAAGTGAAGGAAGTTTTGCCTTTAAAAATACAGGTTCGGCTGCCATTAACTGGTCGACAGACGGACCGGATGGCTGGGAAAACCCCGAAAACCAGAAAATTTCCGGTGTTTTAAAAAATGGTATTGATTACCTGCATGTGGAAATCCACTTACTGCCGAAAGAGGCATTGCCCGGTGAAAATAAACCCAAGAATGTGTCCGGTTTTAATTATGTGGAAATGAAACTTGATCTCGGCGCCGAAAAGATTCTCTGCCGCAAGGAACTTCCGTCCGGCCTGCATAAAGAAACCGTTAAAATCAACACCGCAGACGGACAAAAAACAGTATTTGTCACATTTATAATCGGTTATATCCAAAAAACACCTTTGATTAATTTATATCCGGCACGGCTGGATATGGGCGGTATTTTACCGGGGAAAAGTGTCTCCAAAAAAATAATGGCAACCAACAGCGGCAAGGAAATGCTGACCTGGTCGGTTGTAGCGCAAAAACATATTGCCGGAGATAAACCATTCAATTCAGGAAGGTATATATCATTTGCTAATGATGACGCGAGGGGCACAGGAGTTTACGCCGTGCCCGCGCGTTTAAAAGAAACATTTGAATTCGCGGGCAAATGGATGGAGAGCGACGGATATCCCACCGGCGCGGAAGCCGATAATTCGATCAAGATTCATTTCAACGGAACGGGAATCATTCTGTATTTATTAAATGCGCATGAAGATGCCAATATTTCCGTATCGCTTGATAAACGCCCCATTGATAATAATGATCTTTTTAAAGAGAAAGAAAAAAGAAACGAACTGCTCATTGCCAAAGACCTGGTTTATGGCCCTCATGTGCTGACCATCATCAGCAAGAACAGCCTTCTGGGATTTGAGGGCGTGAAAATACTGGGTGAAAACATGTCTTATTTCCCGGAGGGAAGCATAAAAATCATGCCTATTTCCGGCGCGATTACGAGGCAAACCAATTATCTTACGGTTTCTTTAAACACGGCGCAAATGCCGCAGGGGTATTACATTAATGATATCGTATTTAATACCAACGGCGGCGAAGCGGTTGTTGAAGTTTTCGCGGAAGTGCTGCCGGATACGATCATAAAAGTAATCGATATCTATAGATATTACAATGGTAAGGATTACCTCTACACCGCCAATCCTCAAGGCGAGGCAAACAGATTGACGCAAAACAATTATGTAAAAGAAGGCATTGCTTTCCGGCTTTTTAATCCGGACACTCCGGGAACAACCTGTTTCAACCGCTGGTATAATCCGCAAAGCAGGGGCCATTTCTATCATTATGATCCCGCCGGAGCGAAAAAGGACCTGAGGGGATACATCTTTGAAGGATCAATCGGGAATATCGCGACATCAAAACTAACCAACACCAGAGAACTTTACCGCTGGTATAATTCCAAAACGGGCGGGTATTTTTATTCAACGGACTTACAGGGAGGCAAGATCAACAAAAAAACATACCGGTTCGACGGCATTGCCGGTTATGTAAGATAGCAAAAAAATTTTGGCGCGGAGTGCCGCGCGAAAAAACATATTTGACAGCATTTAACCTTGACAAAAACCCGAAGAGGGGATATTAGCCTATCTCTTTTTTAGGTACAGGTAAAAAAATGCGCCTGTAGCTCAGCTGGATAGAGCAACGGACTTCTAATCCGTGGGCCGAGAGTTCGAATCCCTCCAGGCGCACCAACGCGAAAATGGTGGGTGTAGCTCAATTGGTTAGAGTGCCGGGTTGTGGCCCCGGAGGCTGAGGGTTCAAGTCCCTTCACTCACCCCATTTATGAATGGTTGGATAATGCGCGCCCGTAGCTCAGCTGGATAGAGTCGCAGACTTCGAATCTGTTGGTCGTAGGTTCGAATCCTACCGGGCGTACCAGAATAAAGAGACGTTCTTTTTATATCGGAAATGTTTGAAGACGGCCGGACGCGATGAATCCGATGCACGGCGCGTGTTTTTTGTACACCGCCTGCGATGCATGGTGAAGGCAACGCGGCAGACGGACGTTTTTTTAACAACACCAAAAGGGCCCTTAGCTCAACTGGCAGAGCAAATGACTCTTAATCATTAGGTTGTCGGTTCGATTCCGACAGGGCTCACCAAATATCAAGGGGTTAACAATTAATTTGTTAGCCCTTTTTTATTTATGCTTAACCTATTGCTAACCCTTGGAATGATTTTTCGTGATTTCTGGTGAGGTTGAATAATCTGAATTTTAATGAAGTAATAATAAAATCTAAAAGGTGAAGGACTTTTTTTCGCTACAAACTGTCAAATTTAACAATGGATAAATTTATTGAATATGGAATGAAAACCATAAAGCATTGACAACATATTTTCTTAAAGAAAGTTACAAGTAATATTTTTACCGTCAAATTTGTATTGAACAATTCTTTTTTTTGACTTTTGATACAACAACATCCGGAGTTTTAATTGGTGTATTTGAATGACGCAAATTCATGACTATTGGTGATGGATGATTATATACTCTGCTGTTACCTGCGGATATGAAACAATAAGATGGCACCAATCTATTAAGCACCTGAAGATTAGTACCTGCATTAAGGAATAAAAAATGCCTGAATCCTAACTTAACATGTAGTACAAGGATTTGCGGCAGATCAAAGCCGGTTTTCATTGTAATCTATACGCCATTTTTCCGATGAAATGGAAATGCTCACCACCAACTAAATTTAAAGCTTTTGTGCGTCGTTTCAGGCTTCACTATTGCCCTGTAAACCAGTCTGGCGGCTAAAGCCGCAACAAGAAGCGTAGAAATACTTACCACTGATTCAAACACATTAGCCACACGAGGATTTGGAGGAATATTAAAAAGCATTATAAACAATCCCATTATTATTTTACATAAACCGGGAAAGATTGAACAAACAAAGCAAAATATTAAGATACCTAAAATAACCGCACCCGCTTTTTTCATGCTTCCTCCTTGGTTGATAAATATTTTGATTTCATTAGTGAAGATTGAAGATGCTCTGCAAATACACTTTTTGAATTTAAAAGTCAATCCCTATAAGGGGGTGTTTATTTTTTTTGTCTTAAGATTCCGGTTCGCACTTTTTCAGCAGTCATCAACTAAAGCATGAGGATTAAGTTTGCTGTATGCTGTGGTAACGAAAGGTGAAGGTAACGCGGCAGACGGACGTTTTTCAACAACGCCAAAAGGGCCCTTAGCTCAACTGGCAGAGCAAATGACTCTTAATCATTAGGCTGCCGGTTCGATAATACGGAGTTCCTTTTAAATTTTGTGAATGCTTATGGCAGTCAGAAAAACCATGACCCCAAATAGCAGGAGTTGATTTATATGATTTATTTCTTAACCCAGCGGACTCCATCCTTTTTGTATAGTTTTTTGACAGCGGCCCAGGCGACCCGGTAGGCTACTTCTTCCTGAGTGGTGTTGTTTCTTCGTTTTTGCGGGTCCGCGTATTGTTCCCAGGCATTGTTAAATGCCTCTTTGTAAATTCCCTGGGCATGTGCCGGAAGAGCATTTCGCACAGGTTCCGGTAATTCGGATGTGTTCGTGTATGGCATAAAATCAAGAATCCTCCTTTTTATTAATCTTTATTTTATTGTATCCATTTATTGGACCCTGCCAATGATAGTAAACTGCCAGCGATATGGGTTTGATTTACTATCCCCCATAAATATTTTATTCAGAAAATAGATTGCCCATGGAAGCAAAGGATACGAAAGAGAGACGATTCCCTTCCATTGCACAAATCATTTCATCATTATGAAATGAAATCTGAGATGAGTCGTAAGCCAACTATATGATACGGTAATTTTACTCTTGACTTCCCATTCCAATAGGCGCATTTTTGGTAATAATCTTGTCTTATGTTCTGCGTCAATATTTCACAAATAGGGAGGTAGGGTATGGGATTTGTAAAAAACTTTGAACAGATTATGTCAAACGCCTGCGCAACGCTCGATTTCTATGACGCGGAAATGTTAACCGTTTTCTGGGAAACAAAACCGGAGATTATTGCCAGGCTCCTGCCGCCGCCGCTAACCCCTGCATCTTATCCTTTGGCGTATGCTTTTGTAGCCGTTTATCCCCGCACTAATTTTGATGTGTCCTACATGGAAACCGCATTATTTATTCGCGCGGCATTCAATGGCGAGGAGGGAGGGTATTGTCTTTCCATGCCCGTCACCAATGATATGGCTTTAATTTACGGCCGGGAGATTTTCGGCTTTCCGAAAAAAATGGCGAATATTCATTATACAAAGAAAGATAATACCGTAACGGGATGGACAAAGCGGCGCGGGAAACGCTTTATGAAAATCAGCGCCAATCTGACCGGTAAGTTTAATGACGAGGCGATGCAGGATATCATAACAGCCACTCCCACAAGGGATGACGGTTCCATGACGATCACTTCATACAATTTTAAATATTTTCCCGCGCCGGAGGGCTGCGCTTTTGACTATGATCCCCGGCTGGTGAAACAGGAAACCGAGTTCAGACCCAAAGAAATGCTCTTTGGTGAAGCCAAAATTGTTTTCAATCCATCCGATTACGATCCCTGGGCGGAGATAGAAGTCGTCAAAACACTGGGCGCCGTGTATACAAGAGGCGACAACTCGATGCTGATCGGGAAAGTGGTTGCCGAGGTAGACCAGATGAAATTTGCGCCCTACTCTTTACTCAAGACGGATATGTTTTGACGGATCACAGGGTGCTAGATAGTAATCTGTGATTATTCACCGGAGAGTCTAATAACATGTTGACGACGGTGCTTTATTTCTCCCGGCAATGCGTATAGCATAACCGCCTTATCAATATTACCGGGAGAGATGCCATTCATCGGTCAGGATATTCTCAAGACAGCTCTCTATATCCGAGGAACTGGCAAGACAAAACGTGAGGAACTTGCCTTTGGGTATGAATTTCTCGATATTCTCCAGAAAAGCCAGATTGGGATCCGATACAGCCACGGTCACTTCCTTTTCATCGTTTTTCAAAACAACAATGCGTTCCTTCCACGCGAATCTTTCACCGACCGCTTTTTGCAACTCCGTGGTCACCCTGAAACCTATCAGCGATACCAGAGGCATGCTGAAGTGCGCGGAAAGCGCCTTGAGATAATCTTCCTCTTTGATAATTCCTTTATAGGCCAGCATGCTTCCCAGACTCTGCGGATTTCCCAATTTTTTTTGATGGGCCTGGTTTTGGAGAAGCTCCTGCAATTGAGCCGCCGTTATCATACCCATCTCCACAAGAATTTCTCCGAGCTTTTTTCTTTTGTTGCTGTAGTAAATCGCTTTCATGATCCTCGATTGAGGGCAGCCCATTTCAGCCAGGATTTGTCCGAGATACTTTTTCGGTTCCAGTCTTTTGCGCTCCATCGCGACGCCCAGATCGAATTCCGTGATCACTTTTTTCTTAACCAGAATCTGGCCGATCATATTGGATGAGGCAGGGGCCTCCATGCTTTTGGGTTCTATTTTATTAACGGAGGGCGGAATGTTTAATTCGCCTGCGGCAGGCGCGGATGTTGTCTGGGCCGGTATCCCGGATATTTTTCGCAGGTCGTAACCGCACTCGTTGCAGAATTTGCTGCCGGGCGGATTTGCCTTATTACACTTCGGACATGATATGGTAAACTCAAAGCCGCATTCATTACAGAACCGGACTCCGTCTATATTCTGGAACTGACATCTGGTACATTGCATGGATAATATCCTCCTACATCCTAAAAATTCAGCGTCAGCAGGATGGATGATAATTTCCCTTTCGGGGGAATTATTTCATCGGCATCGCGCTCATATAAATTTTCGCCCGCTTCTTTCTCGATCATTTGAATTGATTTTTCCATGTGACCGATAAACTCCCGCGCGGGCATCATTTCGCCATAGGTTCTGCTGAATGAATATATGCAGGCGCCTTTTTTTTCAACCTCTTTCGCGATCATAACGGCTTCTTTCATCAATTGCAGTATTCTTTGAGCTATCGCGACAGTGCGCGCCGGCAAAAAGTCCCACAGCGCCACGGCATGGCAGAAATGCGTTGTCGGATGATAGGCCTGAAGCGAAATCGAATCTTCATGAATTCTGTAGGATTTAATCATCATTTCTTTGGCTAAAGCGAATTGAAATTCAGCGGGCATATCCTCTCTGTAAAAGCCCAACAGCCATAGAACGGCTTCAGACGGCCGTTTCACAATTTCGGGTTTCGCGTCAAGCGGCTTTTTAGGATTAATGAATATGTCTTCATCACTTTTTAAAATAGCCTTCAGAATTCTTACGGTATCCATCAGGTATGAAGATCTGATTCCCGAAGGCGATACGGTGATGGCTTTTTCAAAAAGGTTTTCCGCCTCGTCAAAGGCCGCATAGGCGCATTGTTTCAGCCGCTCTATTTCTTTGTGTTCTTTGATGGAGGGGCCGTTTTTCCGCAGATATCTTACCGTCAGCATCGCTTTGGCCAGATGAACGACCGCGTACTCGCAAAAATAATCTTCAGACTGGCTGGCGCAATTTTCCCGGATATACAGGGCCTCATGCTCCGCCATTTTGAAGAGCTCAAGCGCCACAGTATAAGAAGGGGCCGCCACAGCCATATTGCGGAAAAGCACCATGCGCAGGGTTCTCGCGGTTAAATCGGTGGGATTGATCGACAGGACCACGCGCATGATTTCGACAGCTTCGACAAACCGGCGGCGGTAATAAAGCGTTTTGGCGATTTCCACACCCAAAAGCGAATTGTACGGAAATTTGAAGAAAGTCTTTACCGCGTTGGGCTCGTCGGCTCCGGGCGGATTGGGCTCTCTCACGTCGGCAGGCCACAGGAGTTGGTCCAGCATTTCCATGGAGGCGGGATCATTTTGCAGAATTTTATCATCCAGTAGATCGGAAACAAAATCAAAATACAGCGTGCTCCACAGCGCGATGATCCACCAGATCGTAAGGGCCTCGCCGTTGAACAATGTTGTTTCCGTGGGTTTCTGACACAGAATCGCACGAATGTCGTTAATCAGCAGACACTGCCTCGCGTAATCGGATACCCGGATAACCGGATCATCAGGCAGGCGGGCGTTCAAAAGGGGGAGCAGATAGTTGTCGATGCCCGCGTATTCTCCCGCGACAATGCCGATGGATAAAAATCTGTTCTTGGTGCAGTACTTGGACAGGGCCCATTTGATCGCTATCTGATGCGCCAGAGAAACCGCGCTGCGCAGGCACCGCCTGTATGCGGTGGGGTCGCTTGCCTCCTTTTCTTTGGGGAAGTCGATATAGATCGTCGTGATATCGTGCGATCGCACCTTTCCCCACTGGCCGTAAAGAAAGTGGCTGATGGATTGCTCGATGTAATTTTTCAGAGTTTTCTTCAGCCAGCCCAGGATTTCATGGTCGATAACATCGCCGCGGCTCGATAGCGCGAATCCTATCCGTACGCCTTCTTTGTAATTCTCCGTCTGTTTGCTTTTGCCGCAAAGTTTAAGCAGTGTTTCGTAGTTCCATGTCAAAGCCAGTTCCGACCGTTCATGCCCCAGCCAGAAGGCGAAGCTGCGGAGAACATTTTTTTTGTAGCCGGTATCCGCCGGTTCTTTTCTCAAACGCGTCAACATCGAGTTTGTGACTTTCGGCAGGCCGAGTTTCTCTTCCGCGATAAGCGCGTTAATCCGGTCCGTCAGGGCCCGAAGTGATAAACTCAGACGAAGCAGTTCCTCCTTTTTATCCAGCAGATCTTCAAAATTCAGATTTTGGGGCGGCGCGAAATCATCAGCGGGAGCGGGATGATTGCGTATAAATGCCTCGAGGCTTTTTAAATCGGCCGTCTTGATAATCCCGTTGCGGGCGGCAAAATTGATAAATGATTCGAGGATCACTGCGTTATCGCCGCTCTGGGAAAACTGTGTAAATGTCTCGATAGACGGAAAAACGGTATAGAGTGCGGATACGGTTTTTTCTTTTTTTGTCATCATGGAATGACCTCTTTCGGGGAATATGTTATATTATTTAAGACAGAACGCTGTTTTACACTAAAACAGTATTTTTAATAAAACACCAGCTTAAATTGACAGTTGTTTTAATACAGCATATGAAGACATATCGGAGTTGGTTAGTCAAGTAAATATCCGGCAAGCGGCTGAATCTATTATTTTAGGACCGCTGCCGGTCAGGAATCGCGATCAAATATAAAATCAAGGGGGGATTGAGTATGGAGCATTATAAACTGTTTATTGACGGGGAGTTTGTCGAGGCGGCAAGCGGTGATGTTTTTGAAACCATCGATCCGGGGACAGGCGCCCCTTTTGCCACGGTAGCCAAAGCGGGCAAGGCTGATGCCGAAGCGGCCATTGCCGCGGCGCGGCGTTCCTTTGACAGCGGCATCTGGAGCAATCTAAGTCCGGCCGCGCGTGCGGATAAGGTCTATGATTTTGCCGATCAGGTCTGCCAGCAGACCCTGCGGCTGGCGGTAACGGAGTCGCAGGATGCCGGCCATGTTATAAAACTTGCCAAATTCTGGGGAATGCTGGGCGCGGGAATGCTCCGCAATCTGGGCTATTATGCCAGCCGCGAATTTCCCTGGCAGGAAGAAATCCCCTATTCGGGCAACGTTTTCGCTCCCGGCAGGGAATGGATCCGCCGCGAACCCATCGGCGTCTGCGTGGGAATTGTCCCCTGGAACTTCCCCGCCAGCATGGCCTTCTGGAAAATCGGCCTGTCCATCATCATGGGAAACAGCATCGTCCTGAAACCGGCCACCTCCACACCGCTTACGGCGCTGATCATTGCCGAGGCGGCAAAAGCGGCGGGGATTCCCAAAGGCGTTATCAATGTTCTTCCCGGCCCCGGCGGGGAGCTGGGCAACATTCTTTGCACGCATAAGGATGTCGATAAAATCGCCATCACCGGCAGCACCGAGGTCGGCAGCCAGATCATGAAAATGGCCTCCGATTCCGTCAAGAAGGTCACCCTGGAACTGGGCGGAAAATCGGCCAACATCATTCTGGATGACGCCGATATTAATCTCGCGGTAAACGGCGCGTGTTTCGGAACATTCTTCCATCAGGGCCAGGTTTGCGAATCGGGAACGCGCGTGCTGGTTCCCGCCAAAATTTATGATGAATTCGTCGAAAAGATGAAGAAGAGGGCGGAGGAAATCCGCGTGGGTTATCAGCTTTTGCCGACAAGCCATATGGGTCCCCTGGCAAATTCAGCACAGCTTGCCACCGTGGAAAAATATGTGAAACTGGGGCAACAGGAAGGAGCAACCCTGCTTACCGGCGGCAAGCGCGTCATGATGGAAGGCCTCGAAGGCGGCTACTATTACGCGCCCACGATTTTCACTGATGTGAAAAACTCCATGAGGATCGCCCAGGAAGAAATTTTCGGGCCGGTGGTCTGCGTCATCAAATACGATAAAGAGGAAGAAGCCGTGGCGATTGCCAACGATTCCATTTACGGTCTGGGCGGCGGCGTCTTTTCAAGCAGCAACGCCCGCGCGGTGCGCGTCGCGGAACAAATCCGGACGGGAACCGTCTGGATCAACAACTACCACATATTTGCCGATTTCTGCCCTTTTGGCGGTTACAAGCAATCAGGCGTGGGACGCGAACTGGGCGTGGCGGGACTTGCCGAATACACCCAGATCAAGCGCATTCACGTGAACTCCTTCGCTTCGGTGGAAAGCAATTTCACCATGTCGTGTCTCTCTGATGATATCAAGGTCGCCCTCGTCCAGTATAACTGCCCGACGAATATCATCTCCGGCCACGGAACCCTCTGTGCCATCTATAAAGAGGTTGTCAATCTGGGCTGCAAGCGGGCCATGATCATGACGGATCCCGGCGTGGTAAAGGCGGGACTTGCCGAAAAAGTCAAAAACGCGCTGGTTGAATTCTGCGTGGGCGTCTTTGATGAAATCGCCCAGGATACGGATCTGGATATCGTGGACGCGGCAACGGCAAAAGCGCGTGAGCTCAAAGCGGATTGTATTGTCAGCGTCGGCGGCGGCAGCGTTATCGACACGGCCAAAGCGGTTTGCGTCGCCCTGAAAAACGGCGGCAAAGCCAATGATCACATCGCCCTTAACCGTCTGCAGGAACCGCAGACGCCCCACATTGTTATTCCCACGACCTCCGGAACCGGAAGCGAAGTGACCAATGTGGCCGTTATCAAAAGCAAGATGGCCGGACGAAAGGTCTTTCTGGTTGATCCCCGGATTATCCCCAATACGGCGATCCTCGATCCGCAGTTCACTATGACGCTGCCTCCGGGATTAACCGTGACGACGGCCATGGACGCCATGACACACGCGGTGGAAGCCCTGACAAGCATTCTGGCCCAGTCCATCTGCGACGGACAGGCCCTTCATGCCATCCGCCTGATCCGCGAAAACCTGCCCAAGGTCGCGGCAAATCCCAAGGATGAAACAGCCCGCAATCAGCTTCAGATTGCCGCCACCATGGCCGGATGGGCCTTCACCATTGCGCAGGTCGGTCTTGCTCACGCCATGGCCCACACGCTGGGAATTTTATATAATGTGCCTCACGGCGCGGCCTGCGGCATTGTCCTGCCCGCCGTCATGCGCTACAATATAGATTTTGCCGCGGATAAACTGGCGCTGGTTGCCCAGGCTATGGGCGTCAATACAAGCGGCATGGACGACAAGGCGGCGGCCGCGGCGGCCGCGGATGCCATCGAAAAAATGATGAAAGAAGCGGGCCACCCGATGCGGCTGCGCGACGTGAAAGTTCCCGAAGATGGTCTGGATATGGCGGCCTTCCACGCCATCTGCGATACTGCGGCGCTTTTCAACGCAAGACCCGTGAGCGATCCGGGGGAAGTGGCGGCGCTGTATAAATCAGTGTATTAATAAATTCGAAGGCCACTTCTAAAGCAAAGCGCTATTTTTGTTGGCATCGTCATCGGCATCCTCGACGTATTGTAACATGCGACTGCGATGCCTCCTCCTTGCCGACTCAATATCATCTTCGCCTTAGAAGCGGTTAAAAAAAAGCCAAATTAGGGCCGGGTTTTTTTAACCCGGCCTTTCTTTTTCTCATTTTTCTTTACAATCTTAGAAATTGACAGGGGCGGATGGTTATTGTAAAAATACATCACTAATCGTTCCATAAGGAAGATGCCGGGATTGACTACTAAAAAAAGAATTTTTAAAATCCTTATAATATCTTTTATCGCGGTCATCGTGCTTTTAACGTCTGCCTGGTATTTTGCCACCTATCAGCTGTATCGTCTGGAGAACTATAAAGAATCCATCACGCAGGCTCTGGGAAAGGGCTTGGATCGCGATGTCACTTATGAAACGGGAAAAGCCATCCTGACGCTTCGCACGGGACTGGCCATACGATTTACCAATGTCGTGATCCGGGACAAGGATAAGACATCGAATTTTCTTGTCATCAAAACGGCTTTTTTCCGGGTTAATCTTCTTCCGCTTTTAAGACATCATCTGGTTTTAAGGGAAATAATCTTCGATCAGCCCCAACTGCTGCTGAAACGCGACGCCAACGGCGTGCTGAATATCGCCGATCTTTTAGCAGGCGTTAAGAAAGAAACGGCCATAGAATTTCGCAGGCTGACCATTCGTAACGGGCTGGTGGTTTTCGCCGATCAGAGCGCGTCCCCGGATAAGGCAGGCGGACCTCTTATGACAGCGCTGGGGAATCTTTATTGCCGGGTTGATCAGCCCATCTGGCGTGATACGTCGCGTTTCCATATTACCACCGATGTTCTTGAGGATAAAAGCAAATCGGCACTTATGATTGAAGGATCTTTCCTTCCCGCCCATACGGGCAGGCCGGTTTCGGAGAGTATTGTCGATGCCGACATCCATCTGGAAGAAGTGAATCTGCATCATTATCGTCCTTACTTTATCAAATATCTGCCGTTTGAACGGCTGGACGGCCGCCTGAAGGTCGAGGCAAAATTTTCGGGCACGTTCGCGAATTTCATATCGAAGGGAAACGTCACCTTCAATGATGCCGTTCTTAATTATCCGCAAGTTTTTCACGGTCCCGTAAGGTCCACGGCGGCGTCCGCCGATTACACCCTTAAGCGCGATAACGGGAATATCAGAATCGATGTCGCCCGCCTGGCGCTGGATCACATAGCTGTGGCCGGCAATTTTTCTCTGCGCGACATGGACAAGGACGATCCCCTGCTGGAGGCTAACGCCGTCACGTCGGTTTTTAATTTTAAAGAGGTCCGGTCTTATGTTCCCTGGCGAATCATTCCGGGCGGCGTCGGCGAATTTATTGAGGAGCATATCAAGGATGGAAATTTCCGGCTGACCGAGGGGAGGCTGATCGGACGAATAAGCCAGATAAAAGATTTTTTAAAGCCGGAAAATGCCGGTCTTCTGACGATTCGGGCTCTGGCGGACAATGCCGTTTTCACGCCGGGCGGCACATCGCCTGTCTTTCATGACATTCACGGCAACCTGGAGCTGATAAAAAGGGAGTTCATGATCAAAAATATCAAGGCGCGTTTCGGCGCTTCGCCCTGCACGGTGGAAGGAGGCATTTCCGATTTTGGCGTGCCGGGGCCGTCTGTTTATGTAGTGAACATGAACCTGATCCCCACGCGGGATGAACTGCTGTGGCTGTTCGGGAAAAAAGCGTTAAGCGATTTGAAATATAACCCTTCTTCCGTTCTCTATTTATCGGCGCAGGGTCCGGATGATCATTTTGACATAAAGGCAAAATGGGATCTGGCGAATAACGATTATTCCTTCGGAGATCTTCTGGAAAAACCGCAGGGAAGGGCCAATAAGATAGATGCGGAAATTATCATCAACAAGGCTGGTTTTTTAATTCCTTCTTTCAAGTATGATCTTCCGCCTTTTGAAATAAGCGGAAAGGTCATGATTCCCTTCAAAGGAAAAAGTCCCGTTACGGTTAATGTCGGGTCAAAGGCGTTTAATATTCACGAAGCGGCCGGGGTATTGCCGCTTCTGCAAAAGGTTGATCCCGCGGGAAACGCTCTTTTAGGTCTGACCGGCCGGGGATATCTCGAAGATATCGGTTCTCTTTCGTGGAAGGGAAATTTGTCTCTGACCAATGTTTCTTTAAAGCCGTCCGGCGGCGTCAGGCCCGTAAAGGGATTGACGGGAGGGGCCGTATTCCAGGGCAGCAAGATGTCAACATCGCTTTTCAAGGCAACCATTGGAGAGAGTCCCTTTCAGGCCAAATGCAGGATGGATGATTTCCATCAGCTTAAAACCGCCTGTGGGTTTGATGCCCTGTCGTTAAAACCTGCCGATATCGGATTGCAGGGCCGGGAGCCCATCCGCGACATAAAAGGACAGGTTTACATCGAAGATAAACATCTGCGCGTGGACAGACTGGCGTTTCGATCCAGAAAGTCTGTCTACAATCTGGCGGGGGATATCCGCGATTTTGACAATCCGAAGATTAATATGACCCTGATTTCGCCTTACATCAGATGGGATGATCTGGCGTATCTTTTAGCCATGAAGCCCTATCCGAAACTGAAGCAGGGCGAAAAGAACAAATCCAAGTCCAATATGGAACTTGGCGCCGTCCTGCGCGTGGACGCGGGCGTGTTTAATGATATCGATTTCAGGAAACTAAGCGCGGCTTTGAAATACAATAAGGGAATCCTGAATATCGAAACACTGGAAGCGGGCATTTTCGACGGGAATCTCAAAACAAAGGGCAGGGTGGATATCCGGCCTGACGCTCCAAACCGCTACGCGTTTAATTTTTCCGCGGACAGGCTGTCCCTTGATAAGCTTCAGAATTTTATCAAATATGAAGACCACTTTTTCAGCGGCAACCTGTCGGTCGCGGGAGATGTAACCGCTGTGGGAAGCAACGCGGACGATTTCAAAAAAACGGCGGACGGCACATTGAAAATCCGGGCTGAAAAAGGAGTCCTCAAGCGGTTTTCCGTTCTTTCCAAGATTTTTTCCATTCTCAATGTTTATCAATTGTTTAAGTTTCAGCTGCCCGATATGGCCTCAAACGGAATGCCTTATAATGCCATCACAGCCGATATTTCTTTTAAGGACGGCATCCTGTCTTCGGACAATTTCTTCATCGACAGCGACGCCATGCAGATCTCCGGCATAGGCAAAATCGATCTGGTGAAAAAAGAAATAGATAATACCGTGGCGATTCATCCGCTGCATACCATTGATAAAATCGTGTCAAAAATCCCCATCGCGGGATGGCTTGTTACCGATGAAAAGGGCAATCTGATTACCGTCCATTTCAAGGTTGAAGGGAAACTGGATGACCCGAAGGTCAGTCTCATCCCGGCCAAATCCATTGCCAAAGGTACCCTGGATATTTTCCGGAGGATTTTTCAATTGCCCGGACAGCTGGTTACCAATACGGAAGATGTCCTTCTGGGACACTAGAGAAACCCGTATGATTCGCAAAAGCTTTTTGCGAAGAGGATTTTATTGAGGAAAAACGGGATAATACAAAATTTTACGGCCAGCATACCATTGACATAACGCGCTGTAATTCTTATAATAACTTCAAGGAAATTTCTTATTACAGAGGTGCGGGGGCACACGTAAATTTTGCGTACCGCATTGAGTCGTTTTGAAACCGGACGGATAGAAACTTTCAACAATTCGTTAAAGCAACAGGGGTGGCGGATATGGATGATGTGATCACCCGGATTGTCGAGATTGAAAGGGCGTGCCAGGCAGATATCGAGCAGGCGCGGCTTGAGTACGGAAAAACGATAGAAGCTCACAAACGCGTTCTTGAGGAAAAAAAGGCCGGGGAACGCGCCCGAATTATATCCCTGGAAAATACCAGACTGACAAAAGCCGTTGAGGAAGCAAAAGCGCGAATAGAGGCAGAATCTGCCGCTATACGGAGGGAAAACGAGAGCCTCCTTGATGATCAGGTTCTTAAAAAGGCGATAAAGGAAGATATAATTTCCACACTGCTTGCAATCTAGGTAGCCAATGATGCGAAATTATGCCGATGAAGATAATCTTCACGCCCGGATTTATGCCATGAGAGGCCGCCTGCTTACGCTTAGGGACTACGACGCGATGATCAGGGATGAGCAGCGTGCCGAGTTAAAACCTTCAGGCGACAGCGATTGGGTTGAGGTCCGGGAAAATCTGTTTCGGGAACAGATAGTTCCTGTCATCGCGATTGCCGCGGCTTTCGACAAATACGAGCCGCTTTTTCTGGCCTATCTTCGTCAGTTCGAAACCCGCAACGCGAAGATGTTGCTGGCGCGGGCCTGGGGCAAAAAAAGCCTTGAGATGTGGTATGATACCGGTCCCTTCGCGACGCTGGACAAGGAACTGCTTAAAAAAAATATGTCACCGGATGAAATAAAAGCTCTTATCGCCGGTACTTTTCTTCCGGATGATCTTAAAGATGACCGGGATTATCTGCGAATGGAAATTAATCTCGATGTAAGCGCGGCCATGAATCTTTATCATTCATCAACATTACTTTCCTCCGGCTCCAAAAAAGAATTTCAGGAAATGGCGCTTTGGCGGATAGCCGTAATGACGGTGATATGGTCATACAGGCTTAAGGAATATTATCACTTAAGCCGGGAGCAGATTCATTTTTATCTGGAAAAACTTCAAAATCTTTTCGATGGTCAAGCGCCCTCTCATGTAAGCTTGGTGGAAGAGGAATTAAACCGGAATCTGGAACAAATTCGCAGAGGCGGCGGAAAGGAACCGGGCGTCGTGGATATCGAAAGCCGGCTTGAGCAGGGCTATTACGACCGGGTTTCATACATGTTCCACAGGGATTTCCATTCCATGTACTGTGTCGTTTCCTATCTGTGGCTGCTCTTTTATCAGATCAAAAATCTTTTTTGCATTATCGACGGCAGACGCTTCGGAATGCAAGCCGAAGCGATACTGAATAAAATGATCTGTCAGCGGTGAGGGCGGGAATGTTTATAAAATCGGATATCCGCAAAATTACGATTGCCCTGGATAGGACCTTCTATTCTGATGTCTATCTCGCGCTGGGCAGGGCGGGAATCATCCATCTTGCCCGTTTCGCGCAGAGGGATTTCGCGGCGGATACCGCGCTTCAGGATGATGAAACGTTGACCAGGGATATTATATCAGGCACTCAGTACGCGCAAAGCGCCCTGCAGATTTCATCTGACGCGGATGGCGTATACGTGCCCGTGGTTCATAAGAGCGATGACGCGGCGTTTGTTTCCAAAACAAAAAAAATCATCGGACGGGCCGTAAGAGTGCGGGCAAAGATCAGGGACGCAAGAGAAGTTGTCGCGAGACAAGTGGAATATGCCGGGGCGTTGATGAAGATGGGCATCGATCCGTCAATGATCAGCAAAACGCAGCTTGTTAAAATCGTTTTCGGCACGGTGGATAATGCCATTGGTGATGTTCCCGCCGGAAATCGATTTGTGCTGAGCAAGACGGATAACTTTGTGCTTGGCATTGCCATGGCTTCGGATTCTTCCGCGATGCTTGCGTTTCTGAAAGACTATGGATTCGCGGACAAATCCGGTGATGTAAGCCCGGAAACCCGTGAGCATCTGATAAAGCGGATGGATCATTTAAGAGGGCGCGAAGAAGTGATTGAAAAATATTTGAATCGTATGAAACAGGAAAGCGGAGATAGGCTTCTGGCACTGAATAGCGCCTATCGCACTTATGATGAAATGCTCAAAGCAATGCGCATGTCCCTGTTTTCCGCCAAAGCGATGTTCATTACGGGATGGATGGATATCAAAAACCACGAACAGCTTCTTGCCATCCTGCGGGGCATTTGCGGCAACCGGTTTATCCTCACCGAGCAAAAGGACCCGGACGCGCCGGTTCGCCTGATGAACACGCGGCTTTTCAAGCCTTTTGAACTGCTCGTGAAAATAATGGGCATGCCGTCCAACCGGGAAATCGATCCCACGCCGCTTACCGCTATCACTTTCGTTCTCATGTTCGGCCTCATGTTCGGCGATCTCGGGCAGGGGCTGGTGATTGCGCTTTGCGGAATTCTACTTAAGATGTACGGCCGGAAAAAGGCGCAGGATGTGCTGGCGCAGGCGGGAGGAATCCTGACGGCCTGCGGACTTTCCGCCGCCGTTTGCGGCCTGCTCTACGGCAGCTTTTTTTCCAGCGAACGCGTTTTACCGGCGCTTTGGTTCCACCCGACCGAGCACATTATGAAACTGTTTACCGTGACAATCCTTATGGGGGTCGCGTTTATTCTGGCCGGATTCTTCATCAACATCATCAACAATATAATCAACGCGGACTATACCGAAGTGCTTTTGGAAAAACGGGGCGCGGCTGTTTTGGTCATTTACGCTTTCATCGTGCTTGCCGCCGTAAATTTTCAAAAAGGCGGCAGGTTTCCCCTGATATGGGCCTTATGCGCCTTTCTCGGAGCGCCGCTGATTCTTTTCGCGTTGAGGGGCGTGATCGGTCCCGCGCTATTTCACAGCGCGAAACCTCACAGCATTTCGGAATATATTATTGAAACGGTCATGGACATCGTGGAGATGGCTTTGAGCTTGTTTGCCAACACGATATCATTTATCAGAGTGGGGGCCTTCGCGCTGTCGCACGCGGGTCTGAGCATCGTCACCTACACGCTTGCCGGTATGGCCGACCCGTCCATGAAATCCCCAGGCGCCATGATCATTATTGTTACCGGGAATATTTTCATCATCGGTTTTGAAGGTTTAATCTGCGGCATTCAATCCATGCGTCTTGAATACTACGAGTTCTTCAGTAAGTTTTTTCAGGGAAATGGAGTTTCATTTAATCCCTTCACTTTAAAAGGCTCTATAGAAGGCACTAATATTGGAGGTATAAAATGAGTAACAATAAACGGTCATGGTTTTTAGTAATGGCTATCGTAAGCGGAGCCGTGTGGCTTCTGCTTCCGGAGGTGATTTTTGCCGCCGCGGCGGACGCGGCAAAAACGGGGGCGGACTGGATGGGTCTTGCCTACATCGGCGCCGGGCTGGCCGTGGGATTAGCCTGTATCGCCAGCGGCTTCGCGGTCGCCCGCATCGGTTCGGCCGCAATCGGCGCGGTAAGCGAGAAGCCGGAGCTCATGGGAAGAACGCTTGTTTTTCTGGGACTGGCTGAAGGCATCGCGATTTACGGACTGATCATCGCGATCATGATTTTGAATAAATTGTAATATGGAAAAAATTTATATTATCGGGGATATGCATACGGTCAGCGCGTTTCGCCTCTCCGGCGTGGAAGGCGTGGTGGCTTTGCCCCCGGAGGCGCGGGCCCGGCTTGAAGAGATCATCGGGAAAAAAAATGCCGGCATCGTCCTGATGACCAATGATCTTACCGGTGATCTTCAGGAGCGAATCAGGGAGATCAACCTTAATTTGCCAAACCCCGTGGTTATCGAAATACCCGGCATTGACGATACGAAAGGGTTTCGCAGATCGGCGATGGGGTATATTTCGGAGGCTTTGGGAATTTCACTATGACAATTGCGCTTGTAACGGCTAACTTTGTTGGCAGCGTCGTCTCGTTATCCATCACAATTGCAATGTCATGAACGGAAGGACAAAAAGGATAGTTTATGGGCAACAACACGTCACTGGAGGATTCTATCCGGGAAGAATCGGACAAAGCGATAGCCGCCATCCGGGAGAAGGAGTCTCTGGAGATTGCGCAACTGGATAGCTCGTTTGCGGCCGAAATAGATGCCTTCCGGAAGAAAACCGAAGCCGAAACGGACGCAAAACTCCGGCAGGAAGTCTACAAGCTGGAGAACAAAGCCATCCTTGAACGCAGGAAACTCAAGCTCCGGAGCATGGAGCAGTTTATCGACATCATGGTCGGTGAGATCATGAAAGGGATACGTGATAATCCGCTCTACGTGAAATTTCTGATTGAAGCGGTATGCGGCATTGTTTTGCAAATTCCGGACGCTGCCGAAGTCAGGCTAAAACCCGAAGACCTCTCTCTGGAGAACGATATCAAAAAGGCCGTTAAAGATGCCGGTATAAATCAGCGTGTCGTCATTAAGGGAGACCCGGGAATTTTATGGGGAGGATGCCTTGTCTGGGATAAGGCGCAGAAACGCGTCCTCAATAATACGATCGAAAGAATTTACTTCAGGAAGTCGCTTCTGATCCGTCAAAAGGTCATGAAGATTCTCATGGAACATTTTGGCGATGGCAAAAAACCAATTCAGGAACAGATGAGCCCCGGGGTGTGAATGTGGAAGAGATACTGACAGGAAAGGTGATCGCGGTAAACGGGCCGATTGTCAAGGCAGTGGGGCTTACAGGAATAAAAATGTATGACATTGCCGAAGTCGGATCGGACCGCCTGATAGGCGAAGTGATCCGGCTTGCTGATGAGGTCACCATCATCCAGGTATATGAGGACAACACCGGCCTTAAACCGGGTGATGAGGTCATTTCCTACGGCAGGCCTCTTTCCGTACTTTTGGGGCCGGGGCTTATTGCCAATATCTACGACGGCATTCAACGGCCGCTTGTCGGCATCTCCGAGGTGAGCGGAAGTTATATCAAAAAAGGGATAAAATTATCCCCGCTGGATACCGGCAAAAAATGGGATTTCCGGCCGCTTGTAAAAACCGGCGCCGATGTCCGTGAGGGGACCATTATAGGAGAAATACAGGAGAGTCCTCTTGTGTTGCACAGGGTTATCGTTCCGCCGGGAATATCCGGAAGATTGACCCGGAGTGCATCAGCCGGAGCCTACACGATAGAGGATGAAATATTTACGGTTGATACCATTACAGGCGCGTACGACGGAAAACTTGCCGTGTACTGGCCGGTGAGAAAGCCGCGTCCCAACAGAAACAGGAAAAAGCCTTTTGTGCCGCTCATCACAGGCCAGAGAGTCATCGACACGTTTTTCCCCATTGCCAGAGGCGGGACGGCGGCAATTCCCGGAGGCTTCGGCACAGGCAAGACCATGACGCAGCACTCCCTGGCAAAATGGTGCAACGCGGATATTATTGTTTATATCGGCTGCGGCGAACGCGGCAATGAGATGACGGATGTTCTCACGGAATTTCCGAAGCTCGTCGATGAAAGAAACGGCAGGCCTCTGATCGAACGCACTGTCATGATCGCCAACACATCCAATATGCCGGTGCCCGCGAGGGAAGTCAGTATTTACACGGGGGTGACCATCGCGGAATATTACCGCGACATGGGATACAGCGTGGCGATTATGGCCGATTCCACGTCGCGCTGGGCCGAAGCGCTGAGGGAACTCGCGAGCCGCTTAGGCGACATGCCCGCGGAAGAGGGCTTCCCGCCTTATCTGGGAACGCGGCTTGCCGAATTTTACGAGAGGGCTGGTCTTGTGGAAACCCTCTCGGGCCAGGACGGCGACATCACTATTATCGGCGCGGTCTCTCCTCCGGGCGGCGATTTTTCGGAGCCCGTCACGCAGCACACATCGAGATTTGTGAGATGCTTCTGGGCGCTGGATAAGACGCTTGCCGACGCGCGGCACTATCCGTCCATAAGCTGGATAGACAGCTACACGGAATACCTGACCGATATTGAAGACTGGTGGAAAAATCTGGATCAGGACTGGCTTGCCGCCAGAAATGAAATCATGAATATTCTCCTGGAGGATCATAGGCTTGAGCAGGTCGTGAAACTGGTGGGCAGCGACGCGCTGCCGCCTTCCGAGCAGTTTATTCTTTTTATTGCCGAAATGATCAAAAACGCGTTTCTGCAACAGAATTCTTTCGATCCCCAGGATAAATTCTGCAGTCCGGAAAAACAGATAAAACTTTTGAAAAGTCTGCTTGTTCTTTACAAAAAGGGCATGGAGTTGGTGCGTGAAGGCCTGCCGGTAAAAGATATTGCCGCGCTTGATGTCGTTTCGGAAATGGTGCGGCTCAAATCGGAAATTCCCAATCAGGAACTTGAACGGATGGATGAGTACGCAAAGAGAATGGATAAGGGACTCTCGGCGCTTAAACCGCAATTGAAAGAGGTGTGATATGTCCGCGGAAATCGAATACACGAATCTTTCCGGAATCTCCGGACCCTTGATTTTCGTTGATGGAGTCAGCGGAGTCGGTTTCGGCGATATCGTGGAAATCCGTGATGCTTCAGGGGATGTGCGTGTCGGCCAGACGCTGGAGGTGGACGAACAAAGAGCCGTCGTTCAGGTGTTCGAAGGAACCAGCGGTCTTTCGGTGAAGGGGACAAGAGTTACCTTTGTGGGAAAGGCGCTGGAAATCCCCGTGGATCGGGAAATGCTGGGCAGGGTCTTTGACGGTCTCGGAAGGCCGGTTGACGGCGCTCCGCAGGTCATCACGGACAGGATGATGAACGTGAACGGCCTGCCGATCAATCCCTGGAGCAGGGAATATCCGCGGGATTTCATCCAGACGGGAATATCCGCGATCGACGGGATGAATACGCTGATTCGCGGCCAGAAACTTCCGATATTTTCGGGCAGCGGCATGCCGCACAATCGCATTGCCGCCCAGATCGCCAGGCAGGCGCGTATCCTTACCGCCGAAGAGGAATTCACGGTCATTTTTGCCGCCATGGGCGTGAAATTCGACGTGGCCAGGTTTTTCATCGATTCCCTGGAGGAGTCGGGCGTTCTTACCCACTCCGCGATATTTTTGAGCCTTGCCGACTCGCCTTCTATTGAACGCCTTGTCACGCCGCGGACGGCGCTGACTCTGGCCGAATATCTGGCCTTTGAGGAGGGCATGCACGTGCTGGTGATTCTGACGGATATGACGAATTACTGCGAGGCGCTCCGGGAGCTTTCCAGTTCGCGCGGCGAGATTCCGTCGCGCAAAGGTTATCCCGGTTATCTTTACAGCGATCTGGCCTCCGTTTATGAACGCGCGGGCAGGCTCAAAGGAGGTAAAGGCTCTATTACGCAGGTGCCTATACTCACCATGCCTAGCGACGATATTTCTCATCCCGTGCCCGACCTGACCGGTTATATTACTGAAGGCCAGATTGTTCTGGAGCGGGAGCTTTTCAACAAGGGAATTTATCCGCCCATCGCCGGTCTGCCTTCCCTTTCCCGGCTGATGAAGGACGGAATAGGGGAGGGAAGAACGCGCAAGGATCACGGCCAGGTGGCCGCTCAACTTTTCGCGTCCTACGCGAAAGTCAAGCGCATAAGGGCGCTGGCGGCGATTGTCGGAGAAGAAGAACTCTCCGGACTCGATAAAATATATTTGAAATTCGGAGGCGCGTTTGAAGAGGTGTTCCTGCGCCAGGCTTACGAAGAAAACCGTTCGATTGAACAGACGCTTGATATCGGCTGGCGGATGCTGTCACTGCTACCCCGCGATGAATTATATCGCATCGCCCGGGAGGATATCCAAAGATACTATATGCCCGGGATGAAGACAGACGGAGAATAAATCATGCCGAAGATAGAACTTCCCCCCACAAAATCATCGCTGCGCAAGCTCAAGGAAGACCTTGCTTTTGCTTATGAGGGTTACGATCTGCTCAACCAGAAACGCGAAATTTTAGCCCTGGAGATCGTCCGGAAAATCGGCGTCATCAGGAGGATCGAGGCTGATTTTCAGGCTGTTTTGAATAAACTCTACGCGGCCTACCGGGAGGCGGCGCTAGATCTGGGTTCGGATGCCCTCACGCTGCAGAGCTGCCTGGAGATGAGAGGATATTTTCTCCATATGGATTACGCCAGATTCATGGGATTGAAGCTGTTAAACATCAGGCTCGATCTTAAGGCTCTTCGTCTCGCGCCTCATCTTACGCAAACGACGGCCCTCTACGACAGGGCGAGGGAAAATTCCAGGGCGGCGCTTCCCATGCTTGCCGAATACGCGGCCGTCATGAAATCTGTTATCATGCTGTCGAGGGAGCTGAAAAAAGTGCAGCGGCGCGTAAACGCCTTGGAGAAGATATTTATTCCTCAGCATGAGGAAGCGAAAAAATATATCACGGACAGAATTGAGGAGATGGAGCGCGAAGAAATTTTTGTGAAGAAGCTTATCCGGCAGCGCAGTCAGCCGCAGGTCCGGTAAGAAGACTGGTTCATTTATTTTCATGGGGAGGTGAGATTAACGATGAAAGCATACGCCATTAAATATTTGGAACTGATAGAAAAACACGCGGATAAAATTGCCGTCCGATGGCTGAAGGATGTCAGGAACAACGCCAAAACACCCGCGTATAAAAATCTGGATGAACAGCAAATCATATCGCAGTGCGTCCGGTTTTATCAGAATTTCAGCAAAATGTTTCTGGATGAGAAAATCACGGATGATGTGTGCAGGTATTTCCAAAGCTACGCTCTGGAAAGTTACGCGATGGGCATTTCGGGGAAAGAGATGATTTACGCGCTGATTCTGATGAGACGCCATATCTGGCTTTATGCCGAATTTCAAATGATTTTCAGTTCCGGGATCGCGCAGCAGGAAGCCATGGACACCCTGAACCGCACCATATTGATCTTTGATTACGCGGCTTATGAGGTGACGAGGGAATATCTGGAACTGCTGAAGAAGGCTGCGGTATCTTAAGAGACGGCGGTCTTGCCGTAGGAATTACCGGCAGGGGCTTTATCACGTCCTCTTTCGGCGATGATGAGTTTGGCGCCCGGCATTTCTCTGCGGGCATACGCGATCAGCATGCGTACCAGTCCTTTATGGAATTTGCCTTTTTCCGCCTCATCCAGCAGGAGATCTATCGCTGCCCTGAGTGAAAAGGGGTGGATTCTGTACGGCCTCTCCGATATCAGCGCGTCCAGGGCGTCAACCACGCCTATTAACCTGGAATATTTGTTGAGTGTCTTTATCCCCAAAGGATAACCGGAACCGTCAAGCCTTTCGTGATGCTGAAACGAAGAAAAGGCGTATTTCTGATAATCCCTGCCGAAATAATAATGCAAAAGGACGTAACCGATCAGCGGATGCGAACTTAATACCTGGCGTTCGTACAGGGTGATCGGCGTGGGTTTATCCAGAATGCTCAGAGGAATGCGCGATTTTCCGAGATCATGAAAGAGGCTAAGCAGCATGGCCATATCCGGCGAGTAGGAATTTCCTGGTGAATAGTCCAAAGAAATTTTACAGGAAAGTATGGCGATGACCATAATATGCCGGTAAGTGTATGGCGTCAGTTTTTTCATGTAAGCGAGTTCGGATAATATCATCTGAGGCATCTTGATGCGGTTGATGGATCGGATGATCTTTTGATTGGTTTCGGGCGGATAGAGGATATTGACATACCGTTTGTCTTTAAAAGTCCTGATTAAATCCTTCATCAACCAGGTGCCTTTGATCGGGGTGTAACTGATTTTCGCGGATATCGCGGCGATGTTTTTCAGCGTTTTCCTGCTGATGGCGTCTCCGGCTTTTACAAGAAGTGTCTTATCAATCGCGTACAGATCATTTTCCAGTTTCATGCGCCCATCCTGTTAAGAAATTCAGATTTTAGAGGAATTTGATGCTTGCTCCTGAGATGATAATAGTCTTACCCTGCTGTGTCTCCGGCTGTAGAAAATATAAATCACCATACCGATGACCATCCAGACAATCAGCCTAATCCAGGTGCCCAGCGGTAAAAAAACCATTTGGAGCATGGTCACCAAAGCTCCCGCTATGGGGACAAACGGAACCCAGGGCGTGCTAAAGACGCGGGGAATTTCCGGATGGCGGTAGCGCAGCACAAGAACGCTTACGCACACGATGACAAACGCCAAAAGCGTGCCGATGGAAACAAGTTCGCCCAAAATGTTGATGGGAAAAATGCCGGAAACCAGTGCCGCGGCACATCCGGTGAGGATCGTTGGTATGTAGGGTGTCTTGAAGCGCGGATGCACGCGGGCAAAAGCGGCGGGGAGCAATCCGTCGCGCGCCATGGCAAAAAACACGCGCGGCTGGGCCATGAGCAGCACCAGCACCACTGAACTCAATCCCGCGATGGCGCCCAGTTTGATAAAAGGACGAAGCCACGCGATGCCCGGTCCCGCGGCATTGACGGCAACGGCAATGGGATCGGGAACGGACAGATTTGAGTATTTCATAATTCCGGTCAGCACGCCGGACATGAGGATAAAAATGGCCGTGCAAACGGCAAGCGAACCAAGAATTCCGATAGGCATGTCGCGCTTGGGGTTGCGGGCTTCCTGCGCCGCGGTGGAAACCGCGTCAAAGCCGATGTAGGCAAAAAAGATAACGCCCGCGCCGCGCACCACGCCGCTCCATCCGAATTCCCCGAACACGCCGGTATTAGCCGGTAAAAAAGGCGTCCAGTTGGCAAGCTTTATAAAAAAAACGCCGACGCCGATAAAAAGAGCAATGACGCACAGTTTGATCACAACAATGAGATTGTTTACTCCCGCCGATTCCCTGATGCCGATAACCAGAAGCGTCGTCATCAGCGCGACGATAAAGATAGCCGGAAAATTAAGAATGGCGCCGGTGGTCTGCCAGCCCGAGGCGACGGAATAGGAAAGCGGCGCCTGACACAGCGCCGCCGGTATGTTGATATTGAAGTCTTTTAAAAAACTGACGACGTAGCCCGACCAGCCCACGGCGACGGTCGAGGCGCCGAAGAGATACTCCAGCACTAGGTCCCAGCCGATGATCCAGGCCAGGAGTTCACCAAGCGTTGCATAGGCGTAGGTATAGGCGCTGCCTGAGATCGGAATCATGGAAGCAAATTCCGCGTAGCAGAGCCCCGCCAAAGCGCAGCCGACGGCCGAAATGATAAAGGAAAGCACGATGGCCGGACCCGCGTAAGATGCGGCGGCATGGCCGGACAGAACAAATATTCCCGCGCCGATGACAACGCCTATTCCCAGGCTGATCAGTCCCCATGGTCCCAGGACCCGTTTGAGTTGATGCTGTTCGACCTCCGGTTCCTGCATGATAAGCAATATGGGTTTCCGCGCAAATAGACCTTTCATCATGAAGTCCTTTTTTATGAGCATTATGGAAATATTTATTTATTCCCGTGGTTTATAAAAAACTCGGTCTGTTATGTCAAGGAAATCTTAATTAAAAAAGGGTAAACGCCGCGGCCAGGCCGCGGACGCATAATAAATATATCGGAAATGGCACTAGGTAAGCTTTTCAATTGTGATAATTAAATTTTCCGCGACTCGTGAAAGTTCAAAGGCTTTTTCCCCGCTTAAAGACGACGGCGTAAAACGCAGCAGGTCGCACTCGGTAATAAAATCTTCAAGTTGTTTTTGCGCCTCGGGTGAAAGCCCCTTATTATTTAGAATATCCCGTAATCCGTCGGTGGTTATTCCGGCCGCGGCAAAACCGTATTTATCGCCCAGATATTTTGCCGTGGCATTAAATATTTCGCTTAAGAATTCTTTTAATTCGTTTTTCTTTAAGAGGCGATGAGCCTTTTTCAATCTTGTTTTGGCGACCTTAAGCGCCTGCCTCTGCCGCATTCTGGAAGGATCGGCCATTAATCTTTTTTGATATTTTCTATACAGTGCGAAGATGATGATCAGAATAATGATCACCGCGGCCGGAAGCCAGAAAAAAACGGAGGTCAAAGTTTTCAGGGTTGCTGCTCCGATTTTATCCCACGGGATGGAAATGCCCACCTGTTTTTTAGCCGTTTCACCTGTCAGACTCTTCTCATATTCCTGAGGAATCGGCGCGGAGGAAGGCAGAATATTCACATTAAGTTCCCGGCTCTTCAGGGTGCGGTATTCTTTTTTAAGCGGATCAAAATAAGAGAACTCAAAAGGCGGCAGGGTGAATGCGCCCTCTTTGAGGGGAATAAGGACGATGTCAAAGCTCTTGCTGCCGGCGAGTCCTGATGTGTCTTTGGTCACATTCTCTTTGCCGCTTGCGGAAAGTTTTTTGAATTCTTTGGGCAAAGCGCTGAGCGGCTCGGAAATCGACTGGATATTTCCCTTCCCTTGGATAACGGCCGTCAGCTGAATCGGCTGCCCCCGTTCGATTTTATTCTGCTTAAGCGAGACATCCATCTGGAAGTCTCCCACCGCGCCGGAAAAATTATCGGGCTTGCCCTCTTTGGGCAGCGGCAGAACTTTGATTTTCAGCGATTCGGTTTGTAACGTCTCTCCGGCGGAAAACGGATCGGCTTTCGCGACAAAAGTAGCCGGACCAATGGAAAAATTTCCCGCCGTCGTCGGGAAAATAATGGTCCTGAAATCCTGAGCAATATACTTGACGCCATTGAGAGTTACTTCGCGCAGCTTTTTGTCTTCGGGCAGGCTGATCGCGAGGAATCCTTTGGTATCCGGAGGTTTTATATAGCTTTGATAAGAATTTACTCTTCGGTAGATCGTAAAAGTCAGCATGATCTGCTGATTGACGTAAACGGTTGTTTGCGAGGCCTTCAGTTCAACTTTGAAAGGATCCTTAATCATTTGCGGCTGCTTAAGCTGCAGATGCGAATTGAAAAATTCATCGGGATTGCCAAAGAAACCGGGGAATCTCGATTGGATGCCGCCCTGCGTCTGCGGCTGGGTCTTTTTACCTTCCGCTTTGGTCACCGTGATTTCAACAGGCTCTGTCGTGTAAGTTTTTCCGCCGATGTTGATTGAGGCCTGGCCGATGTGAGCCTTGCCCATCTTCTCCGGCTGAAGCGCGTAAATAAAAGATTTGGAAGAACTCATCTGACCGTTGATGATTGAAAAATTGGAAGACTGGGACTGGCTGACAACGTTGAGGTTGCTGAATTTTGGCAATTCCGGGCCAGGCACGTTACCGGCGTTGTTTCCCGATACGGTCAGGGTGTACTGTACGGTATCATCCAGCGCGACACTGTTTTTGTCCACGCTGGCGCTGAAGGTCAAATCAGCCGCGATAGCCCGGCCGAAAAAGCAAAGCACAAAACCGATGATGAAAAGTATCTTACCAATCTTTGACATCGCCCCTACCTCGTCCGGCTTTTAATTTTAGATCTTTATGCTTTTCCTTATCCTCGAGAGCGTTTAAAATGCGCAGGGCGTCTTCCTTGCTCATCTGGCCGGGTTTTGGCTCATCCGGCTTCTTTTGCTCTTTATCCTTGTCCTTGTTTTGGGATTTATCATCTTTTTGCTGCTGTTCGTTTTTTTTCTTTTCATTATCCTTTTGCTGTTTGTCTTTCTGATTTTCTTTTTGTTTGTCTTTTTCCTGTTTGGGCATGGCCAGCATTTTTTTTGCCAGCGCAAGATTATACTGCGCGTCCTCATCTTTGGGGTTAATCTTCAGAGACTCTTCATAGGCGCTAATCGCGCTTTGATAATCCTCCTGTTTGAAGAAAGAATTGCCCAGGTTGTAAAACGCTCCCTGACGCAATGTTTTATCCACCGTTTGACCGGTGAGGCTTTTAAATACCTCCTGGCTTTCTTTGTACTTTCCCTCTTTATATAATGAATCGCCTGAATTGAACCTTGCCTTCAGGTCATTTTTATTCCTTTCCAGAACTTTATCATAAACACTGCCGGCTTGTGAATAGTCTCCTTTTTTATAGAGATCGTTGCCCCTGTTTAAATCAGAGCGCAACGGCAGGGCAATGGCATTTTGCGAAATAATTATTAAACATACCGCGGAAAACAGACAAATTCCGGATTTTAAAAACCTGCGTCCGCGTCCCGTATGAATCTTTGATAGATGCTTATATCTGAATATTAAAACTTTCATTTTTTCCGCTCCGAAATCAATATTTCCGCAACCAGGCAAAGCAGGCTTAAAAAAATAAATATCTGGAAGCGGTCCTGATACTGATAAACCATGCTTTGCTTAAGCTTTTGTTTTGGCAGAAGCGAAATGGCCGTGAACAATTTTTGAAACCCGGCCTGGTCATGGCTGATCATGAATGACTGGCCCCCGGTTTTTTCAGCCAGAGCCCTGAGAAGTTCCGGATTGGCCCGGGTTAAAATGATGTTTCCTTCCCTGTCTTTTTTAAAACCGTTTTCAAAAGGAATCGGCGCGCCCTCCACGGATCCCACTCCCACGGCAAATATCCGGATGCCTTCTTTTTGAGCAAGCTCCGCAGCTTTAAGCGCCGAGCCTGTCAGCTCTTCTCCGTCGGTCAGAAGAATGATCACTTTGCTGTTGTTTGATTTGCCGAAAGCCTTTATGCCGGCCTCGATCGCGCCGCCTATATCGGTTCCGGGATCGGGAATCAGATCCGTGTCAATGGATTTTAAAAATATTTTTACCGCGCCGATATCCATGGTCAGGGGACAATTCACGAAGCTCGATCCGGCAAAGGAGATAAGCCCGATACGGTTTCCCGCCAGTTCATCAATAATCAGATTAAGGGAATTTTTGGCATTCTCCAGCCGGTTGGGCGAAAGATCTTTTGCCAGCATGCTTTTAGAAACATCTATCGCGATCATCACATCGATTCCCATCCTTCCGGAAATTTCTGTTTTCTGTCCCCATTGGGGTCTGGTCAGGGCAATAATCAGAAAGAAAATCGCCAGAATAAAAAGCACCTGTTTCAACCAATGCTTTTTTCTGCTCCATTTCCGGAGCATCAAATCCGCCAGTTCGCCGGGGAATAAACCGGATATCATTTTTTGACGTCTTCTCCAGATAAGAATTTCCAGCGCGATCAGAATGATCACACTCAACAGCAACCAGAGATCCAGAGGCTCTCCAAAAATCACGGCAAACTCCTCAAATAAAAACGCCGGTATAACCACTCAAGTATCAGCAGCATCAAAGCCGGCCAGACAAACCAGGCAAAGTATTCATCAAAGATAAAAACATCCTTTGCTTCAAACTTGGTTTTTTCCATTTTATCGATAGCGGAGAAAATCGCTTTAAGTTTTTGATTATCTCCCGCCATAAAATAACCTCCTTCGCTCACCGCGCTTATCTGGCGCAGACCTTCTTCGTTCATCTTTGTCAGAAAAAGCGCTCCGTTGGGATAGCGGGCATAGTCCCAACGGCCGAACTGATCCTGAACTTTTATGGGAGCGCCGTTGGGATCGCCGATGCCTACGGCATATATTTTTATGTCCAGAGCCTGAGCCATCCTGGCCGCGGTGACGGGGTCAATTTCACCGGCATTGTTATCGCCGTCGGTGAGCAGAAGAATGATTTTGGTTTTGGCCTGCGAGTCCTTAAGCCGGTTAACGCAGGTCGCAAGACCCATTCCGATGGCGGTGCTGTCCTCGATCATGCCGATACGCACCTGATCCAGATAGTTCAAAACGGCAGTATGATCCGTGGTCAGCGGACATTGCAGGTAACTTTTCCCGGCGAAAATCACAAGGCCGATGCGGTCCTGCGGGCGGCCTTTGATAAATTGGGCCAGAATATCCTTCGCCGCCGTGATGCGGTTTGGTTTCATATCTTCGGCGTTCATGCTGCTGCTGACATCGAGGGCCACCATGATATCGGCTCCACTGCGGTTGCTGGTGTCGGCAACATATCCGTGCTGCGGCCGCATTAAAGCCAGGACCAAAAGAATTAAAGCGGTCAGACGAAGATACAGCGGCAGCCTTGTTTTTATTTTTATGCCGGGAAGCCTGCCCCTGAGTTTGCCCAAAAGATCGGGATGCGGCAGACTGACGGGTTTTTTGGCCACGGCAAAATAATGCGCCAACGGCAGCGCAAGCAATAAAAGAATGAACCAGAAATTCTGGAAACGCATGGCCTATGTCCTTTTATAGAATTCCCTGATGATCTTTTCAGATTCAGCCCTCTTGAGCTTCATTTCAGCAATCCCCGGCCTGAGTTTGGCGAATTTTACCAGGTCGCATTCGCTGAAATAAGCGTCCAGATTTTTGACTTTGGTAAAGTCACGCTCCACCCGTTCCATTTCCCCGATAATTTCCAGAGATGTTTTATCCATGGTATCGATATGATAATTGCCGGTCAGGAACTGGCGCACGATTTCGGTTATTTCAAAATAGAATTCCTTGATCTTCCTTTTTTCGAAATATTCCACGGGATCGATCTTCATAAGCGCATCCAGCGCGACCTCGTCAATAGGCCGAAAGCCAACCACCGCGTTCCTGCCTGCTGTTTTTCTAAGGAGATAGCGGCGTTTAATAAATTTAAAAAGAAAATATCCCGTGGCGATTGCCGCAAGAAGGATCATTAAAAAGAACAGAAACGTTCCCCAATCAAAAATATAAATGACATCTTTGATGTCTCTTAATTGTTCCGGCATCAGTGCGATATCCTCTTTTCCCGCGCTTTAAAAAACCGATTCAGCGCCGCGACATATTCACCGTCCGCCGACAGTTCCAGGTGATCGATCTGAAGCGACCTGAAAAATTTGCGTAAACCGGCCAGCGCTTCGTGGGCCGCTTCTTCATAATCCCTGCGCAATTTTTCATCCCGCAGGTCAACCTGGATTAATTCGCCGGATTCCGGATCCTCGAAACTAACCACCGGCAGCTTGGGCAGGGATCTCTCCATCTTGTCCTTAATAATGATGGGGATGAGGTCGTGTTTTTTTGATAATATCCTGACGGGCTGTTCATAACCATCGGCCAGAAAATCCGAGATGACAAATAATACGGAACTTTTTTTGTTGACCCGGCTCAGGTAGCGTAGCGCCTGCGCCATGTCCGTCCGTTTCCCCTCGCGTTTAAAGGAAAGGATTTCCCGGACAACCTGCAGGACATGGCGTCTTCCTTTTTTTGGAGGAATATATTTTTCAATCCGGTCGGAGAACATCAGAAGGCCGACCAGATCGTTGTTCTTGATCGCGGAAAAAGCCAGCACCGCCGCGATTTCGGCCGCGGCTTCGTTTTTGTTTAATTTCTGGGAGCCGAAATCCTGAGAAGCGCTTACATCCACGCATAGGATAATGCTTTGCTGTCTTTCTTCGATGAATTTCTTGATATATGGATAGCCCAGGCGGGCGCTGACATTCCAGTCAATCAGACGGATATCATCACCCGGAACGTACTCGCGAACTTCGTAAAACTCCAGGCCCTGTCCTTTGAAAACGCTGCGGTATTCTCCGGCAAAAAGCTGATTAACCGCCCTGTGCGAACGGATTTCGATTTGTCGGATCTTTTTATAGACGGACTGATCGATCATATTATCAGGGAACCTCTATGGTATCGAAAACTTTCTGAATAATTGTTTCCGCGCTTAGCTCCTCGGCCTCGGCTTCGTAGGTCAGGATAATCCGGTGCCGCAGAACATCCATTCCGATGCTCTTGATGTCATCCGGCGTGACGTAACCGCGGCGGCGGATGAACGCGTGACCCTTGGCCGCCTGAGCCAGATAAATCGAGGCACGCGGGGACGCGCCGTACTGGATAAGGCCTTTTATTTCGTTTAGTCTGAAATCTTCCGGCCGGCGGGTGGCCATGGCAAGCGAGACGATATAATTTTTTAATTTTTCATCAATATATATCTGATTGATCAGGCCTCTGATCTCCAGGATCTCCCGCGGTTCAATGACTTTTTCCACTTTGGGTTCCTCGCCGATGAGCGCCGCATCTATTATCCGGATTTCTTCCTCTTTACCGGGATAGGTTATCATCACCTTGAGCATGAAACGGTCAATAGCCGCTTCCGGCAAAGGATACGTTCCTTCCTGCTCGATAGGATTTTGTGTCGCCATGACCATGAAGGGCTCGGGCAGGCAATGGGTTTCCTTGGAAATGGTGACACGATGTTCCTGCATGGCCTCAAGCAGGGCGCTTTGCACCTTGGACGGCGAACGGTTGATTTCATCCGCTAAAATGATATTGGCGAAAATGGGTCCCTGACGCGTGGTGAATTCACCGGTTTTGGGATTGAGAACCATCGTGCCGATCAGGTCGGAGGGCAGGATGTCCGGCGTGAATTGAATGCGCGAGAATTGCGCGTCGATGGCCGCCGCCAGCGTCTTGACGATCAGGGTTTTGGCCAGACCCGGAACGCCTTCGACTAACACATGACCGTTGCAAAGCATGGCAATCAGCAGGCGGTCGATAATATTTTTCTGGCCGATAATTGTGCCGGCCATCGTTTTATTGATCCGCTCGATAAATTCGCTTTTGGCTTTTACTTTTTCATCAATGAGTTTTATTTCATTATCCACGATTTCATCCCCCTTGAAAGAAAATAATTTGCGGCCCGATTAAATAGCAGCCAAAGGAAAAATTTATTCTATTTTGTCATTTCATGCATCTCCGGCATTTTTCAACGGTTCTATCGTCCGGGTGGCCGGCTTTTGATTTCGGCTCCTGACGGAAGGAAATATAAGAAGTCGGACGCCGTATGTCAAGACTGTTTTCTATAAAGATTCAGATGTAACGCGGACGATTTTTTGTGGAATGAGTCCGCGAAAAAAAGAACAAAAATCCTTATGAATAGAAAATTATTTGCAGATTGATGCAAAGAATTTCAATGGCGTTCATTACAGATTGAAATTTTTGTGTTTTTTTAAGAAGTCTGCAACTTATGGAAAACAGGATGTATGATTTTTAATCAAGCGTCATCAGAATTTGATCCGTTTTAACGGAGTCGCCTTCTTTGACCTTTATTTCCTTAATCGTTCCGTCTTCGGGCGCGTATACGGGAATTTCCATTTTCATGGCGTCCATGATGATGACTTCATCCTCCGCGCTAACCTTGTCACCCGCGCAAACGGCGATACTGACAATTTTGCCGGTCATGGGAGCCTTTATTTCCGTACTCATTTTTGAAATCTCCTTTTTCAGTCCTTCACGTTTTTTCACGGAAGGACATTAATTATTTATTAGCAAATTACGGATTAATTAATACCCAAATTGTAAAATAAGGTCAACATAATTATGTAAGCTGATAGCCTTTTTCCCGAAACAGGATGAGACAGGCATCGGCTGCGGCGGTATCATAAAGGATTCCCTTGTTTTTCTCAATTTCCTCAAGGGCGGGTTCAATACCCAGTGAAGCGCGGTAAGGACGGTGTGAACCCATGGCTTCCACGACATCGGCTACGGCCAGGATTCGGGATTCCAGAAGAATATTATCTCCGGTTATGCCATTGGGATACCCGGAACCATTCATCCGCTCATGATGTTCGATCACCATTCTGGCGACAGGCCAAGGAAATTCTATGTCCTGAAGGATGTCATATCCGGCCTGAGCATGGGTTTTGATAAGATTGAATTCGATTTTCGTTAATTTAGTCGGTTTACTTAAAATCTCCGCCGGAACGGATATTTTTCCTATATCGTGGATTGTAGCCGCCATGCGCAGGCCGTCAATCCGGTCATTCGACAAACCCATATCCGCGGCAATGGTGCAGGCCAGATCCGACACGCGGCGCTGATGACCCGCGGTGTAGGGGTCTCTTGTTTCGACGATGGAAGCTATCGCGCGGACGGTTCCATTCAGCGTATTCCTCAGGTGCTCGACACTCTCTTTTTTGTCCGTGATATCCGAAGCAATACCCTCAAGATATAGAATTTGCCCCTTGTAATCGCGAATTGCAGTAGTGGTTAGGGAAATCCAGATAATCCGTCCATCTTTTCTGCGGAACTGGGATTCATAGTTCCTCGCGAAGCCTTGCTTTTCTATAATCTCAATGAACTTTTTGCGCTCTTCAGAATCAACGTAGAGTTGACGGGGGATATCGGTTATGGAAGCGATGAGATCTTCAGAGGACTCGTATCCCAGTATTTGCGCCATGGATTGATTCGTCAGGATGAATCTCCCCTCCGGGGTCGACCGGTAAATGCCTTCCTGGGCATTTTCAAAAAGGCTCCTGTATCTTGCTTCCGCCTGCTTGCGTTCGGTGATGTCCGTAGCCACACTTAAATGATATTTTTGATTATTGATATTAATAATAGTCATAGAATCGATGACTGAACGTATCTCTCCTGATTTTGTCCGCAAGTCAACGTTCATATACAACGCAGCCCCTGTTTCTTCCAGCATTCGGAGGGCTGACTTCCTTTGATCCGGGTCCGCCCACATTTTTAGCTCTGCAGTAGTATGACCGATACATTCTTCCCGTTCGTAACCAAAAAAGCGGCTGAATGATTCATTGATCTCATAAATTTGTCCATCATCCGGTTTCGTAATGGCCATCAGATTGGGAGAGGCGTTAAAAGCCTTGGAGAACTTTTCTTCGCTGAATTTAAGCTCTGCTTCCGCCTGCTTACGCTCGGTTATGTCGGTATGAACCGACACCCACAATTTCCCATGACTCGGATGATCAAAAGCTGAAACATTTGCGTAACACCAGAAATAGGTTCCGTCTTGTTTACGATTATAAACCTCTCCGGACCATTTTCCGGTTTCGGTCAGGGAAACAATGATTTCTCCGGCAATCTGGTCAGGCCGTTTTTCATCCCTTGGAGCATTGACGATACTGATGTTTTGTCCGGTCAATTCGCCGGCTCCGTAACCGAACATCGCGTCAAATTTGGGGTTGGTTTGAAGAATCACTCCATTATTGGCTTGAATAAGAATAATGCCTTCAGAAACATTCCGCATGATTTCATCCGTAAGGCGCAGTTGTTCCTCTGCCCGCTCGCGCTCGGCTCTCGCACGAAGCGTGACGATGCCGAATGCCAAATCGCCGGTCAATTCCTCCAATAGCTGTATTTCATCAGGAGTGAAGACGTTGGGTTCGTTTGAATAAATGGTGAGCGCGCCAAAGGCGGCCGCGTTTTTATCTTTAAGAGGCAGGGCAATGGCGGAACGATAGCCCCGCTTTAAGGCGCCCTCCCGCCAGAGAGCCATCCGCGGATTGGTCGCGTAATCCTGAATGTAGACTTTTTCTCCGCTGCGGATTGATGTTCCGCTGGGTCCCCGTCCTCTTTCTGTGTCAGCCCAAGTTATGTTGGCGGTCGTGAGATATCCGTCTTCGAAACCTGCCCAGTCGATGGGACGCAAAGTCTTTGCGTCATCATTTTCAGCATATCCTACCCAGGCCATCCGATAACCCGCTTCATCGCAAATGATGCGGCAGATATCATGGAGTAATGCCAGTTCATCCTCCGCGTGAATAAGCGTCTGGTTACATTTGCTGATGGCCTGCAGTTCGCGATTCATATGGTGCAGAGAGATCTCCGCCTTCTTACGCTCGGTGATATTTTCAAATATCGCAGTAAAATATCCTTTGCCCGAATTGTAAACGGCAATGGAAAGCCAGCCGCCGAAAGATTCCGAGTAGGTTTCGAACCTCTGGGGTGGTCCGCCCAAAGCCACTTTACCGTAGATCGGAAACAACTCCGGATTGTTTTCCTTGATTCCCGGGATAGCTTCCGTGACTTTTTTCCCTTTCACATCCGCAAGGCCGGTCAACTCCTCGAAGGCCGGGTTTACATCAATATAAATGAAGTCTTCCGGCTGGTTATCTTTGAAAAGCATCCGGCAATACGCGTATCCGTTAAGCATGTTTTGAAATAAAAACCGGTAATGCTCTTCGCTTAGCCGCACCGCTTCCTCATTTCGCTTGCGTTCGGTGATGTCGCGCGCTGCCGCAAATACACCTTGAATTTCTCCCGTTTCGTTTTTGTAAATTGTCGCGTTGTACAGCACATCAGTCGTTTTGCCTGATGTGTGCCGGATCGTGAGGGGATAGTCTCTCACCAGGCCTTCCGTGAATACCTTTTTGTAGCCCTCACGGGCCTTCCGCGGTTCGGTGAAATAATTGGCAAAGTCATCACCGATGAGCCGTTCACGCTGGATACCTGTTATAGTTTCAGTAGCCCGGTTTACGTCGGTAATCTTGCCATCAGGGCTGATGGTGACCAGAGGGTCAATGCTGGCTTCGATCAAACCACGCGCGTAAAGTGACGCGGAGTGCAGCGCCTCCTCCGCCTGTTTGCGCCTGTTTCTGACTTCCGTTTCTGTAAGTTCTCTGGCGATGGCCGGGCAAAGACGGGATAAGTTCGTTTTCATGATATAATCCCGGGCGCCCAGACGCATACACTCCACGGCCGTTTCTTCGCCGATAGCTCCGGATATAATAATGACAGGGATATCGATGTTTAATTCTTTTAAAAGGGCAATGGCTGAGGGAGCGCTGAAATCGGGCATCTTATAATCGCAAAGGATAATGTCCCACTGCTTCTTTCCGAGGGCTTCTTTCATGGCGGAGGCGGTTTCAACGCGCTCAGAGTCAGGATGGTATCCGCCTCTTTCGAGCTCACGGCTAATAAGCAATGCGTCATCTTCCGAATCCTCAACAAACAATACCAGAAGTGATTTATCCTTCATGGCCCCGCCCCTGTGTGCAAAAAAAGAACCGATGAGTTGGATGTTAACCCATTACCGTGGTGACGAGTTGATGGTTTTTAATAATTATCATATTAATCCATCAACCTTTTTCAGAACTTTCACTTTTGTATAAAAAAGATACACATAAGTGTAATGAATGTCAAAGGAAATTAAACACAAAAGCGATTTGAATACTGGCCGGCTCCATTTTAATAGCTCGCCTGCCCAAACCTCGTCCTTGCCGCCCCGATATCCTGCAAAATTGAAAGGGTTTAAATAGTGTTTTATAAAAGTCCCGTATTTATATTCCCGCTGTCATTTTTGCGCAGATAATGTGAGGTTCCTTTACTATCGCTCTGAATGTGATATATCTGTTAGAGGGTCTGGTTAAAAAATACGTAAAGGACGTGATAAAAAAGTGAATCGATGGATTATCGGCGCCCGTATTCCGACACTGCCGTCTTCGATTGTTCCGGTTGTTGTCGGATCGACGCTCGCGTGGCGGCATGGTTACTTCAGCATGAGTATAACAGCGGCATGTTTGCTGGTGAGTATTTTTTTGCAGATTGGGGTAAATTACGCGAATGATTATTCCGACGGTATCCGTGGAACGGACGCGGATCGTGTCGGTCCGCGCCGTCTTGTCGCGTCGGGACTTGCCCCGGCGCGCGCGGTTAAAATGGCGGCGGTGTTGTGCTTTGTAATTGCCGCGGGCATTGGCGCGGCGGTATCTGTTTTGCACGCGCCGGTGATGCTGGCAGTCGGGGCATGCGCGATTGTCGCGGCATGGTTTTACACCGGCGGCCCGAGGCCCTATGGATACAGCGGCCTGGGTGAGTTGAGCGTGTTTGTGTTTTTTGGACTTGCCGCGGTGCTGGGCACGGTTTATCTGCAGGTGAAAACATTCAGCGGGCATGATGTTGCCGCGGCGACAGCCGCGGGGCTGCTGTCGTGCGCGATGCTGATGATCAATAATATACGCGATCTTCAACGTGACAAAAAAGCGGGGAAAAAGACCCTCGCGGTTCGGGTGGGCGATAAGCCCTCGCGCATGCTGTTTGTATCGTTCCTGATCCTTCCGGTAATCATCATTTTTTCATGTATCCGGTGGCTTGAGTTTGCGTGGATGGTTATCATTCTGATTCCATTTATTTTGTTCGCGATCCGCCCGGTCATGAAAGGCGCGAAAGAACAGGAACTGATTTTTGTTTTGCGGCAGACAGGAATCATCCAAATTCTTTTTGCCGTTATTTTCTTTGGCATTGTCTGGTTATCAAAATGAGTCTATTTAACCTGATCTACCATGATGATTGAATGTTTCCTGAATCGCCGCCCTTGCCAACGGCGCGGATCGTTACTATCTTTCAAAAAGAGGTGTGAAGATGAAAAATAAATATACCCCTGTTTTGATAATCATCATGATTTCTGCATTTGTATGGGTGTTTTTACTTGCCAAAGCCGGGATGGAGCGGGTGAAAGGAGAAAATACTATGAATAAGAAAACAATAGTGGCAGAAGCTGATAAAAATACGATTCCTGCCGGTATGGAAACGGCGATATTCGCGGCCGGTTGTTTCTGGGGGGTGCAGGAATATTTCAGCCGGGTGAAAGGGGTAATAAAAAGCGAGTCCGGTTATACCGGAGGAACTAAGAAAAACCCAACCTATGAAGAAGTGTGCACCGGTAAAACAGGGCATGCTGAATCTGTTCGAGTTATTTTTGATCCAAGAGTGGTAAGTTACGACAGGCTTCTTCAGCATTTTTGGGAATTACACGATCCTACGAGTCTCAATAAACAGGGCAATGATATAGGCAGCCAATACCGATCCGCGATATTTTACACCAATCCGGAACAGGAGATGCATGCACGGTCTTCTTTGGAGAAGCTGGTAAAATCCGGCAGGTATTCTCAAAAGATAGTCACGGAAATATTGCCGGCAAAAGAATTTTACCCGGCGGAAAAATACCATCAGGACTACTTAAAGAAACACCCTTACGGCTACTGCCATATCGACCTGAGAAAAGCCACAGTCCGATAATCCACACGTTCGACGGATTTACAGTTTGTTTATAATATCGTTTTCGTCCGGCGCCTGATCGTCAAGAACTGGTGCTTCCAGCAGGTGGCTCGGCAGGAAAAACTTATTCGCGATGAGTGTCGGTATCACGGCGCTGGCGATGACAGCCCCTACGATAAAGGAATACTGCGCCTGCGAAATAATGTTATGCGACAATCCGAACAATGCGGAGATAGTTCCGAACGTCAGACCCGTGGACATCAGCAGCGTGTAATACCATTTCTCTTTTTTATCGTCACGGAAACGATGAATGGCGGGATACAAACCGAATATTTTAGTGATCACTTTGCCGCCAAAAAGCAAAAGAAAGAGAACGGGCGCGGCAACCAGCGCGGGTATGGATACCAGGGCGCCCGCCCTGAGAAAATATAAGGGAGTTAAAAAGCCGACAGTCAGAGTCCTCAACCTCCTGACAAAGTGACCGTCTTTTTCCATGGTTTTTGCCATCAACATACCGATGATGTAAGCGGGCAATACCGGTTCGCTTCCCGACCAGAGCGCAAGAACGCCCATTGACAATAAAACGAAGATGATCCACTTGGCGCGAATCGCTGCCGTCTTGTATGCGAAATTTCTGATTAGATAGTCGGTTATATAAGGCATGATCACTAAGACAACAATGGTGACGGAAATAAATACCAGCGTTTTATATGTAAACGGTGCGAAGATTAATCCCAACCCGATAACCGTTCCCAGGTCGTTGACAAAACACGCTCCCAGTATGCCTTTCCCATAATCGGTTTTATTAAATCCATATTCAAGCATGACGGCATACACCACGGCCATTGATGTTGTGGAAAGAGCTATGCCGCATAGTAAACTCGCCTGTAAGCCCCAGCCTATCAGGTAATAAGCAATTAACGAACAACCGGCAAACGGAGCGAAAAAACCGATTAATCCGATAATAGAAACTTCTTTTACTTTGGATTTCATGACATCGGGATTCAACTCGGCGCCAGCAAGAAATGTCAGCAAAATAGCTCCGACGCCCGTGCAGAATTTCAGCCAGTCGGCATTGAGCGATAGTTTGTCAAGTAAGCCGAATCGGAAAGCGGCAAATCCGACGATGGCACCGACAATGATTTCCATCAAGGCGATGGAGATCTTCAGACGATTGGCAAGAATGGTTGATAAGACAGCTGCGAAAAACCAGAATGCCGCGATGAAGTAGATATTTTCCATATAATAACTCCTTTTGTTGAATTTCAGGAGTTATTAGCGACAAAGGCGGTTAAAGGTGAACCCCATCACCCGCTCAATAAAGACGTAAATCTTTACGGCCCGCGTCATTAATCAAATTATTATTCTTTTGTCAATAGGATGTTCTGCACATCGTTATACGGTTAAATTTTAAGAAGCCTGGCGGTTTCTTCCATTTCTGCCGGTGTTTTCAATGTTAAAAACATATCCAATACATATGTGCATTATTCCGGCAAGCCGGCCTTAATTTGTTTTATAAGTTTCCGCAGTTCAGCAATTATTGCACTTAAAATAGCTTTTTTGGTTTTCATTCAAATCTATCATTTTGGCATTTCTCTAATTGCAAGTTAATCCTAAATAGTCGAGGCTCCCTCTCTTTTTAAGTATCTCCGTCATGCGTAACGGATAGCCGCCGGCTAAGTTAACCATATCGTGTATATAATCGCCTTGCCAATTCAGGTGATATTGATTGGAATAAGTTTGCAGATAATTTTCAACGTCAATCATTTTGAGATAACGCAGAGTGATTGTAGCCGTTGGTATCAGTTGAACTTTAAGCTCAAAGAAATGCTTTTGGGACAGAAAATGTTCCACAATGGCGATAAACTGGAAATGTTGTTCTAAAATGAGATGTTGAAGAAATATTTTTTTCTGATTAGTTAATTTGGCGATGTTGTCAAAAACGATAACTGTATTTTGTTTTTTTGACGATTTCGCATTGGCTATGCGATAACGCATAGATTTATAACCCATTTTGGCCCCTTTTTTTTTGAATCTTGCGGAGAGACCTAATTCTTTCATAAGTTTTTCACTCATTTCCCCGGGCGTTTTACTGAAATCAACAAAAACAAATTTTCTTTCACCAGCCAATATTTTTGCTATTTCTCTGATTAGACTGGTTCGTCCAATGCCGAATTTTCCGTCAATAATTATATTTTTGCCTTCACGTAACAATTCAAAAATTTGTTTTTTTTCTCTTTTCCGTCCAATAAATGACATAATAATTTTCTAATGCTTTTTGGTAATAATTAAAATTAAATTAATAACTTTTCTATTTGTGCAATTACCTTTTTGATTTCGTCGGTTTGGCCCTTTTTCCCGGATATCAACGCTTCTATCGTTACGAGTTCTTCATGGATGTAATTAATGGCCTGCATGCGCATTTCCTCAATGGCGTTATTGACACTTTTCTCCCACTGGTAAGCAAGACGGGAAAGATTGATTTCCACTTCTTTCGGTATGCCGTTTATAAAATGCCGCTCGAATATTTTCCGGAAAATCACCATGGGAATGAGAAACCAGATTAAATCGAAATGAATGTCAAATGTTTTGGTAAAAGATATATCCGGATGGTCGGGTTCAACGACATCAATTTTCCATTCGACTTCCGCCAGTTTTACGCCCAGCACATTTTCAATATTATCGCCGAGAAACTTGCGAAAAGCTTCGAGTGATCTTGAAAATCCGGCATGCGCCTTTTTCAAGGTTCCCATAAAATGGGCATGCTCTGATTTCGAGATGGAGCGCATTTCTCTGGAAAGCGTTTCCGATACCCATGATTCGTAAGTGCGGGACAGTCTCCAGAGATTGCCCCGCCATGAAGGCATCTCCTCCTTCAGTTTGCTGACAACCTTTTTAGTTAGCGGCCATTTAAATTTATCCAGATATGTTTCAATGAGTGAACGGGTCTGACGCTGGTGTTCACGGGAAATAATGCCCAGTTCATCACGCATCAGTGATTCATTGACTCGTTCATTGATAATCTGCGCGTGCAGATCGTCACGGTTCATATCCGCCTGCAAAGATGAATTTAACGCGATTTTTAAATAACCAAGAGCGCTTCCTGATAAAGAAATAACCTTGTAACGGAGGATTCTCAGAAATTCAAAATCCCGGTTGTCCGTCATGGATTTTAGAATTTCGGTTTCAACTTTTTGCCTGTAATCATCCGCCTGTTTGACTGTGGAATACATATACACCGGCATGTCCCGATTCAATTCGCGCTTAAGAGTATCTTTGAAGAAATTAAGCACTTCCCGCTGCTGATCGGGCGAGAGCAGATCGCATTTTGTAAGGAGTAATATAATATTGGGCGTGTGACTCGTAAGCTCCCGGATGAGTTCCAGATCATTTTGCGAAAGCGGCCTGTCGGAGCTGACGGCAAGTAACGCGGTGCCCACCGCGGGCAGCCAACTTTCGGACGTGGCTTCATGATATTTAAAAATACTGCCCAATCCCGGCGTATCCACCAATCTGATGCCGGGATATTTTTTTAAGGAGGTTACATCAATATCCACAATGGCTACATTCTTAATGTTGCCGGGGTTTTGGGCTTCTGAGGTGAATTTGGCAATATCGGTCAGCGGCGCCTCCGTTGTAGTGCCGTCAAAATGTCTGACCAGCAGGCGTTCTTTTTCTCCGTACTGAAGGCGTGTGATGGCTGTTGTTACGGGGATGGCGCCGACCGGCAACAGGGGTTGCCCGATAAGACTGTTGAGAAAAGAACTTTTCCCCGCTTTGAACTGTCCCATAACGGCAACATCTATCGGAGGATCTTCCGACAGAAGAGTTTGAGCAGCTTCCATTTGACGTTTCAGTGAAATGATCTGAAATCGGTTACAGGCATCCGCGATGACATCCAGAATATTTCGAATATGTCTGACAGGTATTTGGTCTGAGAGGTTATCCATAAAAAAAGCTCCTACAGATTAAAATTATCCGCAGGAGTTATTAGCAACAAAGGCGGTTATGGTGAACTCCATCACCCGTTTGATAAAGAAAATATATCTTTATGACTCTTTATCTTAAACAGACTTAAATGCTTTTGTCAATAATGATATTTTTAAATGACTCGAAATTGTTGGGCTTGCTTATTGGTGGAAAATGAACTAAGTTGCCCTGAAACGTCCATGATTAACTCTCATACTTGAAACCATCACGTAATTTAATACATTTCATTTAAAAAAGCGTTGCGGGAGAGAAGATATTCAGATTCGGCATGGCTGGTTATGTACGTTTATAATTTAAAAAAAGAACAGGATAAATAATGAAAACCAAAGAGATGACATTTAAAGAATTAGAGATAGACAAGAGAATTTTAAAGGCGATAACGGAACTGGGTTTCGAAAAACCAATGCCGGTTCAGCAGGAGGTAATCCCTTTTTTGCTCAATGAAACGAGAGATCTTGTGGCTATGGCCCATACAGGTACGGGTAAAACCGCTGCCTTCGGCATACCGATCATTCAACAGATTGATTCCTCCTCAATAAAAACTCAGGCCCTCATCCTGGCTCCGACCCGCGAGCTTTGCATGCAGATAACGGAAGATATGAACCGTTATGCCAAACACATTGAAAATTTGAATATCGTGGCGATTTACGGCGGCGCCAATATCATGGTCCAGATAAAGCAGATGGGAAAAGGCGCTCAGATTGTCGTAGCGACACCCGGCAGAATGCTGGATATGCTCAAGCGAAAAAAAGTAAACGTGTCAGCGATCAGATGGCTGGTGCTGGATGAAGCAGATGAAATGCTGAATATGGGATTCAAGGAAGAGCTAAACGCGGTGCTTAAGGGCACGCCGGAGGACAAAAGAGTTCTGTTGTTTTCCGCCACAATGCCCCGGGAAATTGAAAGTATCGCGAAGTCCTACATGAAGGAACCGCGGGAGATCACAGTCGGCGCAAGAGATACTACGGCGAAAAATGTTCATCATCAGTATTACGTGGTGCACGCCAAAGACAGATACGCAGCGCTCAAGAGGATTGCCGATTATTATCCGGATATTTACGCCATCATTTTTTGCCGCACAAAAATAGAAACTCAGGAAGTCGCCGATTCGCTGATCAAAGACGGTTATAATGCCGATGCCCTGCACGGCGATCTTTCGCAGGCGCAAAGAGACAATGTCATGAACCGTTTCCGGGGCAAACAATTGCAGATGCTCGTAGCCACCGATGTTGCAGCCCGTGGCATTGACGTTGTCGATCTGACGCATATCATCAATTATAACCTTCCCGACGATATTGAAAACTATACCCACCGAAGCGGGCGAACCGGCAGGGCAGGCAAATCCGGTATCTCGATTCTCATTGTTAATTTAAAAGAAGTGTTTCGCGTCAGGCATATTGAAAAACAGATCGGCAAGAAGTTTCTGGAGGTAAAGATTCCTACAGGACATGAGGTTTGCGAAAAACAATTGCTTCATCTGGTGGAAAAACTGAAGAACACAGAGGTCCAGCATGATGAAATCGGCCCGTTTCTGCCAGCCGCCTATGAGCAGCTTAAATCACTAAGTAAGGAAGAGATCATTCAGCGCTTCATTTCCACTGAGTTCAACCGTTTTTTGAGCTATTATCGCAGAGCCGCTGACATTAATGTGGAAATAAAAAAAGAAAGCAGAACAGATACCCATACTCCGCATCGTTCCGGGTTCAAACCGGCAGAAGGTAAAGGTTTAGTCCGTTTATTTATAAATCTGGGGCAGATGGAGAAATTTAATTCCCGGATGCTGAAATCTTACCTGCAGGAGACTGCCAATGTAGCCGATCTTCATGTTTCTAATATTGAAGTGACGCGTTGTAATTCTTATTTTGAAGTAGGCGCTCAATTTGTGGAAATTCTCATTGCCAAATTCAAAAAAGAAAAATTCCGGAATAGACGTGTGCAAATTGATTTCGCCGAGAGACCCGCGCGAAGCAATTTTAGCCAAAGAGGCTATAAGGGCAGAAAAAGATCCGTCGAGACATTTTTTTTCGATAAAAGGAATAGAAGACGCGTCCGGTAATTAACCCGCGCGCCCCTACCGGCAGAATTACTGCTTCACGTCTTTTTTTTCAACGCAAACGACGCATAAAAAATATAGATAGTGTATGGCTCGATATATTTTATTTTTTGCTTTTATTGATATCTTGAGCGGGGGTGGCTCAAAAAGCTGCCCCCGCCGCTATAGCGCGCAGCCCCGAATATCGATGAGTTTTATGAGTCGCAAAGAGATGACTGCTTTAACGAAGACTTATGCCCGACAGGCGGCAGCTTCGGGGCGAATGATATCCGTAAGAATTGTTCAAAAATATTTCTTGACAAGAAATTTCCAATATTGTAATAGGACTAAAAAGGTCTTGTTAGGATAGTATTTTTATGCTCCAGATCAGCAGGAAAAGCGATTACGCGATAAGAGGGATGGTGTACCTGGCGAACCAGCCGTTCGACAAGATTTCATTGCTTGGTGATATTGCCGCCGAAATGGAGATTCCCCAGACATTCCTTTCCAAGATATTTCAGCAATTCAACAAAATCGGGCTGGTGAAGTCATACCGCGGAGCAGGCGGAGGGTTTCAGCTTGGCCGCCTTCCGGGGCAGATTACACTTCTGGATATTGTGGAAGCCGTGGAAGGCAAGATTGTGCCCAACCGCTGCATTATAGCGGAAGGGATATGCGGCAGGGATGTTACCTGTCCGGTCCATCCGGTCTGGAAAAATATTCAAAAGAGCATGAGAGATATATTATCCAGGGTTACATTGAAGCAGCTGGCGGGGAAATAATTTTTTTAATGAATAAAGGACTAAAAAGACCTTATTGGGATTAAATCTTCCGTTGTTGCATCTCTCCTCCGCCCGGAGCGCTTGAATTGGCGGCAACGGAATTGTCATGTGGCAAGGTTTTGGGTAAGTTGTTCGCGTCAAACGCTCCTGGCAATATGGAAACTCCGGGGAGATAGGATTTTCAAGATTGAATGACAACTGGTTTTCAAGATTCCGGTAAATGAATAGAAATAAGGACAATCATAAAAATTCCAGCAAGGAGGCATTATGGATGTTTTAACTTTAAGCAGATGGCAATTTGCCGTGACGGGCATGTTTCACTTTATTTTTGTTCCCCTCACGCTCGGCCTTTCCATCCTCACGGCATATTTTGAAACACGCTATGTGATGACGAATGACGGGACATGGCTGAAAATGGCCAAATTCTGGGGGAAGTTGTTTCTCATTAATTTTACCTTGGGAATAGTCACGGGAATTACGATGGAATTCCAGTTCGGCATGAACTGGGCGGAATATTCGAGGTACGTGGGAGACATCTTCGGATCACCGCTCGCCGTCGAGGCGACCGTGGCTTTTTTCCTCGAATCGGTTTTTATCGGTGTGTGGGTTTTCGGCTGGGATAAAGTATCAAAAAAAATGCACGCGGTTTCCATATGGATTGTAGCCTTCGCGACAAATCTGTCCGCTTTGTGGATCCTTCTGGCCAACGGCTGGATGCAGCATCCGGTAGGGTATCATCTGGTAACGAATGCCGCGGGCCAGATTCGCGCCGAAATGATCGACTTCGTGGCTCTGCTGGTTAATCCTTTCGGCCTGATCGAATATTTCCATACCGTGACCTCCGGTTACGCCGTGGCCGCGTTTTTTGTAATGGGTATCTCCGCGTGGCATATTCTTCGGGAAAATGAGATAACATTCTTCAAACGATCATTTCGCGCGGCCGTCGTATTCGGATTCATTGCCTGCCTCCTTGTCGCGTTTAGCGGTGATTTGCATGGTGTCGAAATCGCAAAAACCCAGCCTGCCAAGCTTGCCGCCATGGACGCGACATGGGAAACACAGCGGGGCGTTGCCATGAGCATCGTTAAAATTCCCGACGTAAAGAACGAGCGCAGCACCGTCGAGTGGCTCAATATTCCGAATATGGTCAGTATTCTCGCTTTTCACGACGCCGGGGCCGAAGTAAAAGGACTCAAGGATTTTCCCGCGGAATTGCGCCCGCCGGTCCTGCCTACTTACTGGAGCTTCCGGCTGATGGTGGTCATGGGAATGCTCATGATTCTTGTTTGTCTCTGGGGAGTTTATCTTTCCGGAAGGGCCGGTCTGGAGAAGCACAGGACTTTTCTGAAGGTCGCGCTTTTTTCCCTTCCGCTGCCTTATATTGCCGGACAACTCGGTTGGGTAGTTGCCGAAGTTGGACGCCAGCCCTGGATCGTCTATGGTGTGCTTAAGACAGCCGACGCGGTATCCCGATCGATCAGCACGGTTCAGGTGGTGGGATCCCTTCTGGGGTTTACGCTTCTTTATGGCGGACTCGCTATCGTGGATATATATCTGCTGGCAAAATATTCCAGAAAAGGTCCGTGAGGGAAAACCGTGAGAAATTATACAACCGATGACAGGAGGAAATGAAAATGGAATTGCAAATCATATGGTTTGTTTTGTGGTCTGTGCTCTGGGCCGTATATTTTATGCTTGACGGATTCGTCCTGGGAACAGCGATGCTATCCGGATTGCTCGGCAAAACCGACATGGAGAAAAGAATACTTTTAAATTCGGTAGGGCCCGTTTGGAACGGCAATGAAGTGTGGCTTATTACCGCGGGAGGCGCGACCTTCGCGGCATTTCCCACGACTTACGCGCTGATGTTCAGCTATCTGTACACGGCGCTTTTGCTGCTCCTCTTCGCGTTGATTATCAGGGGCGTGGCGCTTGAATTCAGAGGAAAGGTTGATAACGCGTCCTGGAAATCGTCTTTCGATAAAGCGATTATCATATCCGGTTTTGTGCCCGCGCTTTTGTTTGGCGTCGCTTTCGGCAACATATTCGCGGGATTGCCGATGGATAATGCCGGTTACCACGGCTCTCTCCTTAAGCTGCTTAATCCTTACGGCCTGATTACCGGAGTGCTGTTTGTGCTTCTTTTTGCCGTCCACGGGGCGCTGTATGCCTGCGTGAAGACGAGCGGAGAGCTGAGCAGCCGGGCTAAAAATCTTGCCGGAAATCTCTGGATTCCGTTGCTTGTCGCGGCCGTGATTTTTCTCGGTTACACAAAATTTGCGACAAGGCTCTATGATAATTATTTCCGGTGGCCTCTGTTTTTATTTATTCCGGCCATCGCGGTGGCGGCACTGATCGCTGTAAAATATTTTACAGTCAGAGGCGCGATGTTAAAAGCTTTTGCCGCTTCATGCGTTACGATACTTTTTGTAACATTTACAGGAGTCGCCGGATTGTTTCCCAATTTGATACCGTCCAGTATTGACCCGGCATACAACCTGACGATATTCAATTCGTCTTCCAGCAGCTATACCCTTGCCATTATGACAATTGTGGCGTTGATTTTTGTCCCCGTAGTGATTGTGTATAAGATATGGGTGTACCGGTTATTTGGCGCCAAAGTGGAGCAGAAGGATGTTTTGAACAATTCCGAGGCATACTAAGAGGGATTTTGGCTGGATTCGGCAGTAAACGCGTCCGGTGTCTGCAGCACTATTTTATTGACATCAAAGACCGACGACTTTATAGTTCTATGAAGAATCAATCACGTTATAAAATAATCATTTAACTTAATCGGAAAGGAGGAAGGCAAAATGATTGGAGAAAAAATTAGAGGCGCGATGAATGACCAGATTAAGTTGGAACTCGAATCTTTTTATATTTATTTATCGATGGTTGCCTACTTTCACGAAGAGGGTCTGGACGGCATGGCGCACTGGATGCGCTGTCAGGCACACGAGGAGATGATTCATGCCATGAAATTCTATGACCATATTATCGACCGGGGAGGCATCGTCACGCTTCAGGATTTAAAACAGATCAAAACAACATGGAAAAAACCCCTGGAAGCCTGGCAGGATGCCTATGAGCACGAAAAATTCATAACCGGCAAAATTAATAATTTAACCAAATTGTCGCGTGAAGAAAACGATTATACTTCCGAGCCGCTGCTTTCCTGGTTTCTCAATGAGCAGATTGAAGAGGAAAAGAATACGGAAAAAGTATCCCGTGATTTGAAAATGGTGGAAACCTCAAAAGAAGGCATTCTGATGCTGGATCGGGAATTGGCCGCGCGTGTTTTCACGGCGGGATCACCGCTTGATCCGCTCGCCTATAATGTGGCTCCGTAATGCCGGGATGCCTGGGAAAAAACACGGCGAATTTTTCCCGTAAAAACCCCTGATGATTTACGGCAGGTTGCCAAAAACATATCCGGGAAGGGCGCGTTTTGGGAAACGCGCCCCATTTCGCGGGAACCGGGAGGAGCCCTCCCCGCGATATCTGCCATCAATGGCCCCGGGTCACGCCTTCGCTTATTCTTACGCGACGCAGTCTCCTGCCACCCGCTCATTCGGCATTCTCCGGCTATGCTGTTTCCTGTTTTGTAAAAAATATTGGCATATTTGAAAAATTAGATTATAAATCGGCCATGAATAAAGATGCCGCCTCAAAAAATCATGTCTTTGTATCAATCCTGTCAAAAACATTTATCTGTCTTGCGTTCGTGTATGCGGCCTTGATAGTCTATGGGTGCGCGGGGACAAATCAGACGCTTTTCTATCCGGTTACCGGGGCATCGGGCGCGAATAAGATCAAAGCAACTTTTTCTGAAGAAGACCAGGCGGGCACCGCGGGAGTGGCCCGCTATTACACAAAACGCTATAATGGAAGAAGAACCAGTTCAGGGGAGGTCTACAATCCGAAAAAGCTGACGGCAGCCCATCCCACCCTCCCGTTCGGCACACGGGTTAAAGTCGTAAATATTGCCAACAACAAATCGGTCATTGTAACGGTTAATGATCGCTGCCGCGAGCATGAGGATTCCTTCATTGATCTGTCAAGGCAGGCGGCACGGCAACTTGGCATGATCCGGCAGGGGAAGGCCGAGGTCCTGATTATTCCCATGGGAAAAGATGAAGAGTCACAGGAGGTATCGTCCAACTCCACTCCATAACAATAAAAATTTTATACTGAATAAGAAAAAGGAGATATCGAGATGAATTTGAACAATCCGGAAGCAACCCAGCAGGCTCTGAATATTTTAAGGAGCGGCTCCACGTTTCAATGGTATGTCATTCCTCTGCTTGTGATCGTCATTTACATTTATGCCAATGAAGTCGAAAAGGGCAATTACCGCGTGATCGCCGGAGGGTTGGCCCTTTACATGGTTCACTGGTTTGTGGAAATCGTAAACGCCCTCATACAGCATTTTTCGGGTCACGCTCTGTGGACAGTACCAACAGGCACAGCCTTTGAAATCATGGTGGGTGTCGGTATCGAAATTAATCTGATGTTTGCCATAGCCGGAGTGGCGGTTTGCAAGCTAATGCCGAAAGATCCCTCTCAGAAAATTCTGGGCATTAATAACCGTCTGGCCTTCGCGGTTTCCAATGCCGCTTTCGCCTCTATTCTGGAAATATTCCTCGTGCGTACGCCTACTTTTGTGTGGGTCTATAAATGGTGGGGGGCATTTCCGGTTTTTGTGACCGTATACATCCCGTTTTTCGCCGCCGCCTGTTACGTGCATGACTGGCAGCCTCGTGCGCAAAAGCTTTTCATCGGTTCTCTTTTCCTGATCAACGCTGTCGCTTTTATCGTATGCGCGGGATTCCTCAAGTGGATCTGATCGAAGCTGTTTGAGAAGTCCGCGAAAACGGTTGGAAAATTGATCAAATTAAATGATATGTCCGTGCGGTGAATCCGCTAAAGGAGATCCGATATTTTTAATTATAATCAATATTTGGAGAAAGTAAAAGCCGGTCAAAAGGGAATAAATCCTTTCCTGGATTATCTGGGGATAACCCTGGTCGAGTTAAAAGACGGTTACGCCCGGTTTCAAATGCCGGTGCGTCCGGAATATATGCAGGGGGCCAAAACCATGCAGGGCGGACTTATCGTCGCGCTGGCCGACGAGACAATCGCCCACGCGATGATGACTCAATTAAGTCCCGAAGAAGGTTTAACGACCATAGAATTAAAGAGTAATTTTCTCGCGGGGGTCAGCAACGGAGACCTTGTCGCCACAGCCACCGTCTTTAAAAAAGGACAAAGCCTGATCATCGGAGATTGTTTAGTTACTGATAATAAAGGGAAAAATATCTGCCGGGTGTCTGCCACTTTTCTGCTTTTGAAAAAAAGGTGAAAATAAATACCTGCATATCCTTGTTGACTCTCAGTCGTAAATTTGCTAGACAATCCTATTATTTCTCATGTTCCTAATGAATTTGAAATAATTGATAATCAGGATGTTTTAAGTGATAGATCTGCATACTCATTCCATTTTCAGTGATGGCGAGTTGATACCCGCGGAACTGGCGCAAAGAGCCCATGCCGCGGGTTATAAAGTTATAGCTATTACCGATCACGTTGATCATTCCAATATTGATTTTATTATTCCGAGGATTATCAAGGTTTGTTCAAAAATAACGGAAGACGGAAAAATCAAAGTTCTTCCCGGTGTTGAAATTACGCATGTCGCTCCGGCTCAAATAGCTGATCTGGCTGATGAAGCAAGAAAATTGGGAGCGAAGGTAATCGTTGTACACGGCCAGACGATCGTTGAACCCGTTCCCGCCGGAACCAATCTGGCCGCGCTTAAGTCGCCTATTGATATTTTAGCGCACCCGGGAATTTTGACGGAAGAAGAAGCCCGTTTGGCCGCGGACAGGGGAATTTATTTGGAAATTACAACGCGGAGGGGTCACAGTTTTGCCAATGGTCATGTCGCGCAGATAGCGAGGAAATTCAAAGCCGGTCTGGTCCTCAATAATGATGCCCATTCTCCGGCCGATTTCGCGGGCAGCGAAAGGGCGCTTAGCATTGCCCGCGGCGCCGGAATGACTGATGACGAAATATCCGCGATGTTTGAGAATTCGCGAAGGATGGTACAAAAGTTGTTGTTATGAAAAGTAAATCTGATTCAAAGCCGTTAAAAATTTGTCTGCTGACTTACCGGGGCAACCCTACCTGCGGCGGACAGGGCGTCTACATTAAACATTTGAGCAAAGCGCTGAGTGATCTGGGACACCAGGTTGATGTTATATCGGGGCCGCCGTATCCGCATCTTGACGCGAAGGTGCGGCTTCATAAACTTCCCAGTCTCGATCTTTATAACGATGAGCGGCCCTTTCGCGTAAAAAAGGTGAGCGCTCTGGTTAATCCTTTGAACATGTATGAGTTTTTAAACATGTGTCTGGGCAGATTTCCCGAACCGTTTACTTTCGGTGTGCGGGCTTATAACTATCTGCAAAAGCATCAAATGAATTTTGACATTGTTCATGATAACCAGTGTCTTTCCTACGGGATCGGAAAAATCGCGCAAAGCATCGTTCCGACGATAGCGACAATTCATCATCCCATAACCGTTGACCGGACGGAAGAGTTTAAGGCGGCGACCACCAACAGGAAAAAAAGAAAAGTCAAACGCTGGTACTCTTTTATTGATATGCAAAAGGAAGTGGCCAGGCAGTTGTCGCACATCGTTACCGTTTCCGAGTGTTCCAAAGCGGATATTGCCGAGGAGTTTTCCATCAATTTATCGAAGTTCCGTGTTGTGCCCAATGGCGTCAACAAGGAAATATTTTATCCCCTCCACAATGCGTCGCGGCCGGAAAATTCCATCATCGTCACCAACAGCGCGGACACGCCTTTAAAAGGCCTGCGTTATTTGCTGGAAGCCGTCGCCCAGGTCAGGAAGAAGCAACCCGTGAAATTAACAGTCATCGGCGAGCCCAAAAAGGACGGAATCATAAAAGGACTCGTTGCGGATCTGGGAATAGGGGACATCGTCCAGTTTACCGGACGCATTGATAATGAGGAATTTGCCGGTTATTATTCGAGAGCCACCATCGCCGTTGTTCCCTCTTTATATGAGGGCTTCGGGATGCCCGCCTCCGAAGCGATGGCCTGCGGCGTTCCCGTCATCAGCACCAGCGGCGGCGCCCTGCCGGAAGTGGTCGGCGATACGGGAATCATCGTGCCGCCCGCGGATTCCGGCGCTCTGACCAGGGAAATAATATTTTTGTTAAATAATCCCGACCTCAGGAAGAATATGGCGCAGGCAGGCATCAAGCGGGTCGATTCTATTTTTAACTGGCCCAAAGCCGCGGGCGACATGGTGGACGTATACCGGGAGGCAATCCATGATTACCGTAGACCTCAATGAGTTGAATTTAAAGCCGCATGATGTTGTACTTGACGCGGGTTGCGGACTGGGCCGGCACCTGCGCCATCTGGCCAGGATGCCCAAACTCAAAATTTTCGGCATCGATAAAAACACCTGGGCGCTTACTGAAACGGCTAAATCAGTGGCAACCATGCCCGACGCGCAGTCGAAGGATTTTCTGTTTTCCATCGCCGATATCACGAAGCTGCCTTTTGCCGATGCTTCGTTTGATTGCGTGATTTGTTCGGAAGTCATGGAACATATCCCCGACCATGAAAAAGCCCTCAAAGAGCTCGACAGGATATTGAAGCCGCAGGGCACTTTAGCGGTTAGCGTGCCGCGTTTTTTTACCGAGAGAATTTGCTGGTTAATTTCATGGGATTATCATAATGAAGAAGGCGGTCATATCCGCATTTACAAAAAGAAACAGCTCCGGGAAATGTTAACGCGACAGGGGTTTAAGTGCTGGAAGATTAATTACAAGCACGCGCTTCATTCGCCATACTGGTGGCTGAAATGCCTCGTCGGCCTGAAGAAAGAAGATCACCCTCTGGTCAAATATTACCGGAAATTTCTGGAATGGGATATTATGAAAAAACCGCGTTTTGTGCGGATGCTGGAAGAATTTTTAAATCCAATAATGGGCAAGAGCATCGTCTATTATCTTAAAAAAGGATAATTAAATGGAGCTGAAACTTTCCGTAAGTGAAGAATTGAATCCGGTTTCCATGGAAAAGATTGCCGCTTTCATTGCTTCGATTCAAAAAGAAAACGGCGAAATTCCGTGGTCGGCGGGAGGGAAGACCGATCCGTGGGATCATGTCGAGTCCGCTATGGGTTTAAGCACGGGCGGTTTTCATACCGAAGCAAGAAACGCTTATGAATGGCTCGCCGCCACACAGCTTGCCGACGGCAGCTGGTGGTCAGAAATGCAGGACGGCAAGATTGTCAATTCTTCCAAAGAAGCGAATTTTTCCTCCTATGTCGCCGTGGGCGCTCTCCATCATTATCTGATTACGCAGGACATGAAATTTTTAAAAACCATGTGGCCCACGATTTCCCGGGGCATTCAGTTCGCGATTGATTTGCAGGCTCCCGAGGGGGCGATTTACTGGGCCAGAAATAAAAACGGCGTGATTGATAAAATGGCTCTGCTCACCGGTTCCAGCTCCATCTATATGAGCATTAAATGCGCTCTGGCCATAGCCCGGATACTGGGCAAAAAACGCCCGAGCTGGCTAAAAGCGATGGAGGCTCTCGGGATGGCGATAAAAACCAGACCGGATCTTTTTAATATGATCAAATCGCGGTATTCGATGGATTGGTATTATCCCGTTTTATGCGGGGCCATAAACGGCGAAGACGCTAAACGGCGGATCGCCCATTTGTGGGAGAAGTTTGTCGTGCCCGAATGGGGCGTGCGTTGCGTGAGCGACCGGCCGTGGGTGACCATGGCGGAAACAGCGGAGTTCATCTTAACGCTTACGGCAATCGGAGATATTCCCCGGGCCAAAACGATATTCAGCTGGCTGCAGGATAAAAGATTTTCGGACGGGTCCTTCTGGATGGGAGTGACTTTCCCGGACGGGGTGATCTGGCCGGAAGAAAAAACGGGCTGGACGGCGGCGGCGGCCATGATGGCCTGGGACGCTTTGAATGAAATAACTCCGGCGGGAAAACTTTTTAATCATAAGTATTGGGCTTCATGGAAATAATGAAAATCCCTCCAACGCGGCCGTGTTTTCGGACGGCGCTTAAAATCAATTTCCGCGGCATGAGTTTTCCGGCTTTTAAAAAATCCACTTTCATAAAAAAGGCAAGTCCGTGAGAAAGGATCATCGTCCATATTATTTGAAGCGCTTCTATAACAGGTTTCAGAAATGGTACGCGCAGTATTTTCTGGCTCCTCAATTCGAATATTTCGGCCGCGGGCTTGTTTTCATGAAACCCTGGCAGGTGGAAGTCTTCGGCGGACCCGTCTATCTGGGAGATTATACAACGGTTATCGGCACCCCGGACCGGAAAGTGAGATTTACCGTCTGGCCCGTGTGGCAGGGTTCGGGAAAAATTGAAATAGGCCGGTGCTGTCTGATCTGCCCCGGCACAAGAATCATGTCCGCCACCTCCATCACAATGGGCGACGGATGCATGACCGCCCAGAATGTGAGCATCAGCGACGCCGACTGGCATGATTTGTACGATCGCAGCGCGCCGGTCGGCAGTACGAAGCCCGTTGTCATCGGCCATAATGTCTGGATCGGGGACAGCGCGATTGTATGCAAAGGAGTGACCATCGGAGATAACGCCATTATCGGCGCCGGCTCCATCGTTGTAAAAGATATTCCGGCCAACGCGATTGCCGCGGGAAATCCGGCGGAGGTCATCAAATATCTTGATCCGGACAAACCCATGAAGACCAGAACCCAGTGGCTTTCCGATCCCTCCAAACTGGCCGCGGATTTCGAAATTATTGACCGCGAGATGATGAAGGGCAACACGCTGAGGGGCTGGTTCAGATCATTGCTTTTCCCTCGTCATGGAGATTAAAAAATGCGCATAGCCATGATTGCCCCGCCATATCCCCTGGAGGAAATTCCTTCTCCGCCGCTGGGCGTAACTTATGTCGCCGCGGCATTCCAGGCCGCAGGCGCGGATGTAAAAATACTGGATTATATTGTTTCGCGTTACACGAAAGAAGATCTGCACAGACAGCTTGCGTCTTTTAAACCTGACGCGGTCGGCGCCACTTCCGTCACCATGAATTTTTATGAGGCGCAGAAGATCCTTCGCGACGTTAAAGATTACGATCCGGAAATCATCACGATGATGGGCGGACCCCACGTTTCCTTTACGGCAGAGAGCACCCTGAGGCAGTTCCCGGAAATCGATCTGATTGCCATAGGAGAGGGGGAGGATACCATCGCGGAGCTGACGCCTGTATTAAAGCAGAAAGACAAATGGCGTGGTATACGCGGGATCGCATACCGGCAGGACGGTGAAATCATCATCACGGAAAAAAGGGATTTTATCACCGATATTGACAGAATTCATTCGCCTGCGCGCCATTTACTGCCCATTTCACGTTACCGGGCGCTGGGATTTCCGGTCAGCCTGATTACCGGCAGAGGTTGTCCTTATTCGTGCATTTTTTGTTTGGGGCGCAAGATGGTCGGCTCCCGTGTGCGTAAAAGAAATTCAAATCTTGTTCTGGACGAAATTGAACAGATCATCGGGTACGGCTTTGAACGCATTAATATCGCCGATGATCTTTTCACCGCCGATACAGAGCGTGTCCGTGAAATTTGTGCTGGCATCAAGGAGCGTTCCTTAAAATTCCCGTGGAGCGCTTTTGCCCGCGTGGATACTGTCAATCAGGAAATCTTTGATCTGATGGCCGAGGCAGGCTGCGACTCTGTAAGCTTCGGAGTGGAAACGGGCAATGCCGAAATGCTTAAACGAATAAAAAAAGGAATAAAACTGGAACAGGTCGAGGCGGCGGTCAAGATGTGCCAGAAGGCGGGCATGATCGCGCATGAGTCTTTCATTATCGGTTTACCGGGAGAGACAATAGATACTTTAGAAGAAACGGAAAGGTTCGCCAAAAAAACAAAAGCCATGTACGGCTACCATTATCTGGCGCCGTTTCCCGGCACAACCGTATGGGAAAAAATCAAGGATTATGATCTGGAAATATTAACCGAAGACTGGGATCGCTATGATGCCAACGACGCCATTGTGAAGACTTCATCCCTGCTCCCGAAAGATATGCGCGAATTCGGCGCCCGGTATGACGCGGAGATGAAGGACGACTGGGATAAAATGTACAAAAGATATCAGGACGGGACGGGTTCAACGGAAGACGGCATGCATATCGAAGGCCACTGGCGCATGAATTTAACCTACCGGATATTAAAAGACAATATCATCGAAAAATGCGGAGTTATAGAACCCGCCGCGTTTGACGGCACGAAAGACAGCGCCCTCATGGAACTTAGCCGGAAAATCATAAATTATACGAACGCGGATTCAAAAGTGGTTATGGATACCATCAAAGATTTCGCGGGACGCGGTTATCTTCGCGCGGAGATTTCCGATAAGGGATGTGTCTGGTCCTGGGCTTGAGACCGGATACCGGCTTCAAATTTAAGCGCTATCTTTGTTGGCTCAAAGTCAGCTTCCTCGACGTATATAATATACGCCTCCGGAGCCTCCTCCTTGCCGCCTCGATATCATCTTAAATTTTAAACCGGTATAATCTTGATACCGGATACCGGCTTAAAATTATAAGCGCTATTAAGATGCCTTAAACAGAACTTGTGCTTACAAGAAGTGTCAAGACTATTGATAACTTCCTGAAATGTTGTTTTCTTGGTTTTCCAATTCACACAACATTTCAATCGGTAATAGTCAAAAATAGCTGAATTCTAACTTAACATGTTGTACGAGTTCAGGGGGGGCAGGTCACACTTCGACCATGACGGGCATGTTTTTTAAATATACCATTCCTGCATCAACAGCAAATATATTGAAGTATTTAAAATAGTAAACTGAAAAGAGAAGTTAAATTATTCTAATTAAATTGAAAGTAAATCAATGCAACCGAAGCAACGCTCATCAGGATTAGCGTTATTGATCCAAGAATATTTTCCCATTTCTTGTTGGTAAATTCTCCCATTACTTTTTTGTTGTTACAAATGTGCATAATTATGAGAATCAGTACCGGCGCTGTTAAGCCATACAAAACAGCGGTGTAAATAAGGGCTTGTATTGGGTTAATACCGAAAATATTCATAAATAATCCAACTACGAGCGACACGATAAGTGTGATGTAAAACCCCTTGGCTTCGTGGAATTTTTTATCCAACCCTTCATTCCAATTAAAAGTTTCAGCTAAAATATAGGAAAGTGAGCCGGCTAAAACAGGTATTGCTAACAATCCTGTGCCGATTACACCTACAGCAAAGAATAAATAATTAAGTTTACCTGCCAATGGTTCCAATGCTTTTGCAGCTTGTTCTACCGTATCAATTTGTCTGATACCGGCCGTATACAATACAACGCCTGTTGTAAGGATTATGAAAAACATAACAAGGTTTGAAAAAAACATTCCGAAATCAACATCCATTTTCATGTTGATCAAAATTCGTTTATCGATCATGATTTGTTTATGGCTATGTGAAATGTCTTCCGCTTCCATAGTAGCTTGCCAAAAAAACAGGTAAGGGGAAATAGTGGTGCCGAGAATGGCAACAAGTATCTCAAAAAAAGCTTTGTTGAATTGTATCGTTGGAATAAAAGTACTTTTCATAACGTCCACCCAATCCACGTGTACCGAGAACGGCACTGCGACATACAACAATAACGAAAGGCAAAGCCATTTTAATACGGCAGCAAATTTTCGATACGGAAATCTGACCATAAAATAAATAAGTAAAACGGTAAGAATAATACTGAAAGAAAAAGATGAAATTTGAGGTATAAGTAAATTGGCAACAGCTCCCATTCCGTGAATGTCTGCGCCTATATTGAGTGTAATAGCGGGAAAACTAAACATCACCATTAGATATAAAATACTTTTCGGATATTTCTTTTTTATTATTCCTGTCAACCCCTCTTGAGTTACCATACCGATTCGCGCGCACATTTGCTGCACAGCAGCCATTAGAGGAAAAGTGATTACTGCAGTCCAAAGAGTTGCAAAACCAAAACCAGCGCCTGCCTGTGAATAGGTTGCAATCCCTGAAGGATCATCATCGCTTGCACCTGTAATTAGACCGGGACCAAGTATGCTCCAGTATTTTTTAATGTATGTTGAAAGTATTGTCGACATATACATTATCGTTAATAATTGTAAATTTTGTCACAAATATAAAGTCTACCCGGATTTTCAGCAATTCTCAAAGTACAATTCTGTTTCCTTCGCGTTTCTGCTTGATAAAAACAATGGGAAGAAGCACCTTTCAGGCGCTGCTCCCTTCGTTGGTCGACTTTGACAACATCTGCCTGAGCTCCTTCCCCTCCACCGTTTCCTTATCCAAAAGGAGGTGAGCCAACTTATCCAATACTTGTCGCTGCGCCGTAAGAATTCCCTGTACTCGTTTATGGGTTTGCTCCATCAAACTCGTGATTTCTTCATCGATTTGTGTAGCTTTCGTTTCGCTGTAAGTCTTTTGGGCCATATAGTTTTCCGGAAGAAACGTAGGATGAGGCGGGGACTCATAAGTCACCAGTCCCAAACTATCACTCATGCCATATTCCGTAATCATGGACCGGGCCATGTCAGTTGCCCGCTGCAAGTCATTTTGCGCCCCTGTGGATATTTCTCCCAAAGCCAGTTCCTCCGCTACCCTCCCACCTAAAAGAACGGCTAGCCGGTCTAGTAATTCGGCACGTGTCATTAAGTAACGGTCCTCCGTAGGCTGTTGTTGGGTATACCCGAGAGCCGCAATCCCCCGGGGAATAATGGATATCTTATTTACCGGATCTGTATGTTCGACTGACTCGGCCACAATGGCATGACCGGACTCATGAAAAGCCACAATTTCCTTCTCCCTAATATTCATCACTCGGTTCTTTTTCTCCAGCCCGCCAACTATCCGGTCGATAGCAGCATCAAATTCCTCCGCTCCAACCGTTTCTTTGTCTTTCCGGGCAGCCAACAATGCAGCCTCATTGACGAGGTTCGCCAGATCAGCTCCCGCAAAGCCCGGCACAAGGCCAGCGATCTTGCGGAGATCGACATCAGGATCTAAAAGGACCTTCCGGGAGTGGATCTTCAGGATTGCTTCCCTCCCGTTTATATCCGGGCGGTCCAGCAGAACCTGCCGATCAAACCTTCCTGGACGCAACAGGGCGGGATCAAGTATCTCCGGCCGGTTGGTGGCGGACATGATGATGACACCTTTATTCGAGTCGAATCCATCCATCTCCACCAAGAGTTGATTGAGTGTCTGTTCCCGTTCATCATTGCCGCCAAAGGTATTCATCCCTCTGGCCTTTCCTATCGCGTCCAGTTCATCGATGAAGATGATACAGGGGGCATTATTGGCAGCTTGAGAGAAAAGATCGCGTACACGCGATGCCCCTACACCAACGAACATCTCCACAAACTCAGACCCGCTAATGCTGAAGAAAGGAACTTTAGCCTCTCCGGCCACCGCCTTGGCAAGAAGGGTTTTACCTGTCCCCGGTGGGCCCACTAGCAACACCCCTTTGGGGATCCTCCCTCCCAGTTTCTGGAATTTTGTCGGATTCTTCAAAAACTCTACTATTTCCTGGAGCTCTTCTTTGGCTTCATCAATGCCTGCCACATCAGCAAAAGTGACCATCTTTTCATTCTCAGCAAAAAGCTTGGCTTTACTCTTGCCGAAGGACATAACGCCCATTCCCGGCCTCATTTTTTTTATGACATACCACCAGACAAGGAACATAATGCCGAGGGGAAGAATCCACGAGAGAATACTGCCCAGCAATTTACTTTCATAATGTCCGGAATAATCGATCTTATGTTCATCAAGTTCTTTTACTAGGTTGGGATCATCAACTCTCAGCGTAATAAATGCTTTGTCAGGCTTTTTTTCAGCTCCCTTGATCGTTCCTGTGATATTTTCCGGACTGATAATCAATTTTGCCACGTTACCGGCAACAACGTTTTGTTTGAATTGGCTGTAAGGAATAGTTTCTACCTTAGAAGAAAAATAGTATTGTTGCAGATAGATAATAAAAATGAAGGTGATCAGGAAGTACCAAATACTAAAATGAGCCTGGGGAGGTAAGGCACCTTTCTTTTTCTGTATTTCACCATGATCAAATAGCGCACGAACCTTTTTCTCCGAATCTTCCGGTGGCGCTTTTTTTTCATTTGCCGCCATACTTTTAATGACCTCCATGTGTACCTTTTGCGCTGTCTGGCTCCCTACAAATATATCCCGGCAGCTAACATAATTTAAAATTTATACAATCTTCCTTCCGTAGACAATTCTCTGCGTATGAATCTTTCGTACGAAAACATGGTGAATAGCTTTCAGTTCAGCAGCCTCGCCTATTTGAACTTAGAGGCCGTCTTATAAAAGGCGGTCTCGACTTCCGCACATGCCTTTTCTGCGCCTTTTTTCAGGTTCTCCCATGCATCATCACCGACGGTCTTCAACTTGTCCAGTTATGCCCGAGCCTTCTCTTGCCTGCGCCGCAAGGCTTGGAAGGTTTTGATGTATTCGATCTTCACCTCGGCCTTGCCCTTGTCCGCCCTGGCTTTGAGCAGAGTGATCTGCGTGTCCCATTCCTTCAACTGCCCATGTATCATTGCTTCGAATGCTTTTCGTTTGTCCTTCATACTAACCTCGGCTAATATAATTTTGGGAACAGGCTCATCTTTCCCTGTTTTTGCAAAGGCGAATGAGCCTGTAATATCGTTATTCGATCTTAACCTTTACTTCCTTGCTCTTGGCTTCTTCAGTCTTGGGCAGTCTTATCTCAAGAATTCCATCCTTGAATGTTGATTTCACTTTGTCAGTTTTTACTGTCGTGGGAAGACTGAAAGTGCGGCAGAAGGAACCGTAGGAACGCTCATACTTGTAATAGTTTTGCTTCTTGACTTCATCCTCCTTCTTCTTTTCTCCTGAAATTGTGATGCTGCTGTCGGTGACAGTAACTTCAATATCCTCCTTTTTCATGCCGGGAAGTTCCGCCTTCACTACCACGTCTCCGCGATCTTCAAATATATCTATAGATGGAACAATCTCTTCGGTTGCGGCAAACCCAAATCTGGGAAAGCTGATATGGGAGAATGGTCTCCGGAAGATGTCTTCAAAAAACCTTTCCAACTCCCCGTGATGCGCTAAAGGCCATAATGGCTCTGGTTTCATTAATTCTTTTGCTTTTTCTTCTGCCATGGTACACCTCCTATATGGTTATGATAGTTAACAATCTCCTTTGGCTCACCCTTACACCAAAGCCTATTTTTGCTCACACCGAGTCTGCTTTATCCAGATTCAAAAACTTGAGAACCATCCTCAAAACTCGATTTTGATATTATTTTCGACTTTGTCGACGCCCGGCATCGACCAGGCAGCCCACTCGGCTTCTTCTTTCTCCGCCACGGAACAAACACTACCGGTTAAAGTGACTTTGGAGCCTATAACAGCCACATCGATACGTTCTGCATCAATGACCGCATTGCGCTTGAGCGCCACTTCGATCTTTGCCTTAACATTAGTCGGCGACACTATCGTCTTGACGGTGATACGGTTTATAACCCCCTTCACACCCATCAAGTCATGCACTGCATTTTCAGCGGACTCCTTCTGATAATAATGGTCGACATGGCCTTCCAAAGTGATCCAGCCGCGCTCGACGATTACCTTGATGCGATCCTTAGGTACCCAGACATGCCATAGCAAAGCATTCTCTGCCGCCCGAGCGATATCTGTGTCAGTTCGCTCGCTTAAGCTGGGTAGTCTAACTTCTATCTCTTCAGCCACAGCTTTAACGCCAGAGACCCGTTTGGCAGCACGTTCGGCCGCTCTCTTCGCAGCCCAGTTATCCACATAGCCGGTGAGCATCACCACGTTGTCCTTAACACTAACCCCGATCTCTGCGGAATTTAAACCTGGCGTCAACTTGAGTTCGTCCTGAATATCATTTCTTAATTCTATATCTGTCTTCATTGAAGTTCCCTTCTTTCTTAAATGGATTAAACTTTTACTTACTTCTTTTTCGACTCTGCCCGCTGCGCGGCTTTCTTCATGAAGTTGGCCACGATCGCTTCCATGGAGACCTTTCGGCCAGCTGCCTGGTTGGGAGCGAAATGCCGGATCCAGTCAATCTCCTCGTTGGTCGGCGGTGGCGTCACTGTAAGATCCCTGGCGACTTTCAAGTCCCACGGGACGTCCTTCCTCACGTCCTCAACTTTCACTTTCGGATGAATCTGGGCGAGGTACATCTCCTTGGTAACCGGGTCGAACCGAAAAACGCCCTTGGTACTCAGGAGCATCGTGGGCCCGGTCCCCTTGGGGAATAGGCCCGACTTGTCCCGGCTGTCTCCGCCATCTATGTAACCCGGCGAGGTCAAATAATCGAGTTTGTTCACAAACTGACCGCCCAGAAGGGTCAGAACCGTCCGTTTCGAATAGGAAATGAAATCAGCCGCTCCGCCCGAGCCGGTCAACCTCATCTTCGGTTTGTAGTAATCGCCGATTACAGTCGTGTTGACGTTCCCGAACTTGTCTACCTGGGCCACGCCGAGGAAACAGACGTCCACGAATCCCCGGTAGGTCATTGTGAAGGCGGAAAACAGATCCGTTGTGTAGGAAAAGCCGCGCAGTGCATTGGAGTCCGCGATATGGTTCAGTGGCAGGAGGGGATCGAAGTCGATGATACCCGATTCCATCATGAGCGTGGAGTTCGGGGCATAAAGCGCCTTGGCCATCGCGCCCGCCGTGGTCGGAAGTCCAACGCCCAGGATAACGTTTTCGTAGTCGTGTATTTCCTTTGCAACCGTAATGATCAACAATTCTTCCAGTGTGTATGCCTTACTCATAAAGCACCCCCTTATCTTTCAATAGCTTTTCATATTCTTCTTTGGTGAGCCCCGTCAGCCTTTCCCTGCCGTTCATGTCCCAGTCCGAAGAGAAGGCTGAACCATAATTTGCAGGGGCCGAATAGAAGGCTCGCGCGCGGAGACCTCCGAGCACCTCGCTCCCGAATTTCTGGACATAATGATCAATGTAGCTTCCGCGGTCCTTACAGCCGTAAACCCACTCGTCCATGTAGGCCTTCAGCCCGTCGCCGGTCGAATCCATCATGGAGAACATGTTGTACATGAAAAGGTCGATATTGTAGTAGCCGATCAGGTCCGTGGGGTGGGCCCCCCAAGGGATCTCGACCACCGCATCGACCCGGTAAGCGGGAATGAGCGTCAGGTGGGGACTAGACTGGACCACGTCGTGCTCCACGATCTCCTCGCAGGAGACGATGATCCGCTTGCTGGCAAGCGCCGCGGCCTGGACGCTCCCGAGAGCGCCCCAGTATTGGGCGTTACCGAATTTGTCAGCCCGCTGGACATGGACAATGCAGACGTCCGGATTGGCCGCCGGTACCGTCAAGATCTGCTTGCCGGTATAGGGGCAAGTGATGACTCGGTATTTATCCTCACCGAGGAAAGTCCTCTTTTTGAACAGATCGGACGCGATCGCCCCTTCCAGGACCTGCATGAACGAGAAACCGTGTTTTCCCGCTTCGAGCCGCGCGTTGTACTGAAAATTGGTATAATCCTCGATCTGCAGGGTGCCGGCCTGGAGTCCCCGCTCGACGGCGGAGCCGCCCAGTTTGCCGCCAGCCCTGAAGACGTAAGTGGAGACCAGCCTTTCGACGCATCCTCCGCCGACCAGCATCTCCACATCGATAACCCCTGACTGGGAGTACACGGTCAAATTTTTCTTTGCCTGCCTGACGACCTCGTAGACGAGCTCGGTGCAAGATGCTACCGTATAGTTCCCGATGCAGAGGTGATCGCCGTCCTTAATAAAACGGTTGATCGCTTCCTTAGCCGTCATGATTTTATTTCTTCCTTCAGACATAAATCCTCCTTTCCTTGAATCAAATACAATCACTGTTGTGTTTCAAAATTTGCAATTACATTTCTCCTGAACTTTGCCGTTATTCAGGTAAGGGCTTTACGGATATACGGGCATCAGCCACATAACACCCCTGGCCGGTTGCCATCACCATGATCGGGTTCAGATCCATTTCCTGTATCTCAGGAAGATCCTCTACCAGGGCGGAGATTCTGAGCAGCAGATCCTTGATCGCGGCAATGTCCGAAGGAGGAGCGCCTCTCCAGCCGTCCAGGATCTTATGTGACTTGAAGGCACTGATCATGTCCTCCGCATCAATATCCGTCAGGGGATGGATTCTGAAATTCACGTCTTTAAAAAGTTCGGCGTAAATACCGCCCAACCCGAACATGATCAGAGGGCCGAAATTCTTGTCCTGGGTGACACCGACAATAAGCTCCACGCCGCCGGAAAGCATTTTCTGCACGGTGACCCCTTTCATTTCACTGATTCTGGATATTTTCTCGATATTCCGGCTGATCTGGTGATAGGCGTCGATGACCTCCTGGGCCGATTTCAGATTCAGCAGGACACCGCCCACATCAGTCTTATGGGTGATCGTCGGGGAAAAGAGCTTTACGGCGACTGGGTAACCTATGCGGCCAGCGGTTTCAGCGGCTTCAACGTCCGTCCGGGCAATTCTGGACTGTGCGGATCGGATGCCATAAATTGAAAAAATATCGGATATCTCATCGGAGTCCAGCCATACCGGTGAGGAAGGGCTCCTCGTCAATGCTTTGGCTATAATGGCTTCAGCAGCCTTTTTATCGATGCCCTCGAACTGCGGTATTCTTCCCGCTGGCTTTCTCAAATGTTCATAATATTCATAGGCTTTCCCGAGGACAAAAGCGGTCGCTTCCGGAAAAGTGTACCTTGGGATATTGTCTTCCATCGGGAGCCCGATCTTTTCTTCCTCAACACCGAGGTAGGAGGCCATGATGGGAATCCCCTTGGCGCGGTATTCGGGAGCAACCTCCCGGATGGCTGCCTTCATGAAATCCAGCGACTCCCGGATCGGCGGGATATAAATCACAACCACAGCATCAATGTCCTCTTCCAGCAGAAGCCTCAGCGTCCTTTTATATTGGTCCGGCGAAACAGCCGCCGTAGTATCGATCGGGTTGAGGTAACTTGCTTTGGGCGGCAGGAACGTTTTCAACTCGTTTCTCATCTTTTCCGACAGGACAGGGAGTTGAAAGTTTTCGGCCGACAGGGCATCCGCGGCCATGATGCCTGCACCACCGCCATTGGTCAGGACCGCCACTTTTTTACCCTTGGGGAGAGGCTGGTTGGCCAGGAAGGTAGCCGTGCTGAAGAGTTTCTCCAGGGTATTGCATCGGATCATGCCTGCCTGCCTGAAGAGCGCATCGCTCACGATATCAGCCGACATCATGGCCCCAGTGTGCGATGACGCCGCACGGGCACCCACGGAGGAGCTACCACCCTTCACGACCAAAATAGGTTTTTTAGCTGTGGTTTCACGGGCGATCCGGATAAATCTTCGGGGATCGGCGAAAGATTCAAGATAAAGCAGAATGATATCGGTGTCCTTGTCCTCAGCCCAGCACTGCAAAAGCTCGTTGTCCGAGACATCCGCACGGTTACCGATACTGACGAAATTGGACAGTCCCAGTCCGATCTTGTAACAGTAGGCTAGGAGCGCCCCTCCCAGGGCGCCGCTCTGGGTCCCCAAGGCCACTTTGCCGTGGAAAGGGAATACAGGCGCGAAGGTGGCATTCATACTGACCGCGGGATCCGTATTGAGAATGCCGAGGCAGTTGGGACCGATGACGCGCATGCCATAGGCCCGAGCAGTATGGATCAGCTTTTTTTCTCTTTCGATCCCTTCGCCGCCCATTTCCGAAAATCCGGCCGTAATCACCACCAGGCCTTTGACGCCCTTTTTTGCGCATTCTTCCACCAGCGGCTGTGCCTTTTCAGCGGCAACGACCAGTATCGCAAGATCCACTTCACCCGGAACGTCCATGATGGAGGGATATGTTTTAATGGATGAAACGACCTCTGCGCCCGGATTGATCGGATATACGATCCCGGTATAGCCGTAGGTCACCAGATTTTTGACAAAGGCATTGCCGATACCGGGCTTATTAGACGCGCCCAAGATGGCGATCGATCTGGGTTTCATAAACCTCGAGATCGAAGCAATCGAGGCCCTTCGTTCCCGTTCCGAAGATTTGCTTGCGACAAAGGGACCCGGAATGAGACTGTAGGTTCCTCTCCAGGTCTTAGCCCCTTGAAACTTATCCGTCAATTCGTAGCCGGTTTGCTGAATCATTCTGGTGATTCCTTCGTTGTCCTGAAGCATTTCTACTTCGACGGTATCAATGCCATGCTCCCGGGCCGCAACAGCCAGTAGATCCAGAAGGTTTGTGCCGATGCCTTTCTTCTGATAGGCGTCTTCAACGACAAAGGCCATTTCCGCTTTATTGCGGTAAGGATCAGGATGTCTCCAATAACGCCCGACCCCGATGATTTTTTCATCCAGCCCTTCGCCATGAATAGCTACCACCGCAAAGGTATTATCGTAATCAACCCTTACGTACTGGTCAGCCATTTCCTTCGTCAAATCGACCATCTTAAGGAATCGCAAATAGATGCTGTGGCTGCTGAGCTGCTGATAGAAGGACAGCAGCTTGTCTGCGTCGTCCTCGCCGATCGCCCGCAAATTGATCATCGAACCGTCATTCAGGGCCATCGCCGTCGTGTATTTTTCCAGGTTCGCATGCTTTGTGTTTTTGTCTTTCATGTGTCGCCTCTCTGATTCTTTTAATAAGACCTTTCTTTTTCATATTTAAGTTTCAGGGAAACCATGATCAATCCACCAGCGATTAAGCAGCCAAGTTGGAAGAAGGGGAAATTGGCTACTCCTGCTGCCGCGTGTTCAGCAAAGCCGAAAGCTGCAGTTAAAAAAATCACTTCCGTCGCTACTATCATTGTTGCTAATGTCTTTTTCATGATCTGTTACCTCTTGGGTAATGTGTTTATTCGCCTTTATAATAGTGAAATTTGTGTGCCAGATTTTTAAAATAAACAAAATAAAATTGTAAGGTATTGATGTATAATATGATTTAACAAATGGAATTTCGGTGAGTTACTAAATATTAATTTCTTAGGTTGCGACTGGCCACAAAAAATCTTGTGACATTTCACAACTTTCATGTTAAACTGCGAAATAAAACAAAGAGTGAGAAAATGATCGTAAA
>Ga0335069_10000292_pt1 | contig 86820 bp, 65 predicted proteins | sample Lox_Sample_11_FD_206714 | JGI IMG/M metagenome (GOLD analysis project Ga0335069, IMG submission 206714) | Soil microbial communities from Loxahatchee National Wildlife Refuge, Florida, United States - Lox_Sample_1.1 | ecosystem: Environmental > Terrestrial > Soil > Wetlands | place: USA... | reverse complement strand
GTGGGCCGCTTCACGCGCTTATAGAATCCCGGAATCAGAATCTTGCCGTCGGGGCTCTTGAGCTTGTTGATCATTTCCGCCAGGGCCTGCATGGGGTTGGCGGCCGCCCCGCCGTACATTCCCGAGTGCAGATCGTGCGCCGCAGCGCGGACTTCGAGTTCCGTGTAAACGAGGCCGCGCAGCCCGGTGGTGATCGTGGGCAAGTCAGGCGCAAACAGTTCCGTATCGCAGATGAGCGCCGCGTCGGCCTTCAGGCGGTCGTGGTGAGCGGCTACGTAAGCGTCGATGTGCTCACCGCCCACTTCTTCTTCACCCTCCAGCAGGACCTTGATGTTGATGGGCAGCTTTCCGTCAGTCTTGAAGAAACCCTCAAGCGCCTTCGTGAGCAGGTAGACCTGGCCCTTGTCGTCCACGGCCCCGCGCGCGTAGACGTTGTCGTTGCGGAGGGTGGGCTCAAAGGGCGGCGTGACCCATTCTTCCAAGGGGTCGGCGGGCTGCACGTCATAGTGACCGTAAAGGAGCAAGGTCGGCTTGCCGGGTGCTTCCAGCCACTCGGCGTAGACCAAGGGGTGCTGGTTCTCCTTGCCCTCGATGATCTCGACGATCTTCATCCCCATCGCGCGGAACTCATTGGCCAGAAATTCCGCCGCGCGACGGATATCCGGCTTGTGCTCGGGCAGAGTGCTGATGCTGGGGATCCGCAGAAGCGCCAGAAGCCCCTCCAGGTTCTTCTCCCGATTCGTCTGGTAATACTCATAGGTGGCTGTGCTCATATGTTTCTTCCCCTCCCCAAGGCTTATTCTTGCCCACGGGCAGCAAAGGTGGCTGCCCCTTATGGATGGATGCCAGGATGCGAAAAAGCAAGTCTACTCTTCCCCCTGCGGAGCGTCAATTTAGAGAGCCTGAGGAGAGAGCCTTGAATCTATTGATCTGAGTGTGAGGACACTGTACGGGCGCACGGCCATGCGCCCGACCCGTGGAGTCCGTAATCATTCCTGGGGCTGCCGTGGTTTGCTCACGCCTACGACGGCACGCGGGGTCTCACTCATGAACAGAACGGCCATAAGGCGCCACATCCGGCTTGATCGCTGCAAGTGCGTGGCTGCCCTGCAAATAGCAACAAACGTGGTTGTCTCCTTGACCCTCCCCCCTCCGCCTTTTAGAATGCTGGCTTGCTGCGCTTTCCCTTCGCAGGGGGCTGCCGTAGTCTGGGTAGAGGGCACGGCCTCGGCGCGCATGTCCCCTTGTGAAGCCGGCGCAGATCTCTCACCCCCGCCGAGGAGGCTTTATGTTTCCCTTCCACGGAGTTGACTACCTTGAAATCGATTCCTTGCTGAGCGACGAAGAGAAGCTCGTGCGGCGGACCGTGCGCGAGTTCGTCGAGAAGGAGATCATTCCCCACATCGAGGAATGGAACCGCGAGGCCAAGTTCCCCAAACACCTGGTGCCGGTCATGGCGGAGCTGGGCTTTTACGGCGCGAACCTCGCAGGCTACGGCTGCGCGGGCATGTCAAACGTGCAGTATGGGCTGATCATGCAGGAACTCGAGCGCGGCGACAGCGGCCTGCGCAGCTTCGTTTCCGTGCAAGGGGCGCTCGTGATGTATCCCCTCCACACGTATGGCTCCGAGGAACAGAAAGAGCGCTGGCTGCCGGCCCTGCAGCAGGGCAAGGCTGTCGGCTGCTTCGGACTTACCGAGCCGGATTTCGGCTCAAACCCCGGCGGCATGCGAACACGCGCGGTGAGGGATGGCAACGATTACGTCCTGAATGGCGAGAAAGCCTGGATCACCTCGGGTACGATTGCGGACGTGGCCGTGGTGTGGGCGCGCACGGAAGAAGGCATCCGCGGATTCCTGATCGAGAAGGGCGCGCCGGGCTTTACTGCCAAGGACATCAAAGGGAAATGGTCGCTGCGCGCCTCGGTGACGTCCACGCTCTCGTTGCAGGATGTGCGTGTGCCTGCCAGCAGCGTGCTCCCCAAGGCTCAGGGTCTGAAGGCGCCGCTATCCTGCCTGACCCAGGCGCGGTACGGCATCGGTTGGGGCGCCATCGGCTCGGCCATGGCGTGCTACAACGAATCGCTCGAATACGCCAAGGTGCGCAAGCAGTTCGACGACAAGCCCATCGTTTGCCATCAGCTTATCCAGGCTAAGTTCGCCGACATGATCACGGAGATCACCAAGGCCCAGTTGCTGGCGCTGCAGGTCGGCCGCCTCAAAGACCAGGGCCGTGCCGACTTCGCGCACGTCTCCATGCTGAAGCGCAACAACGTGAAGATGGCTCTGGACGTGGCACGAGCGGCGCGCGACATCCTGGGTGCGAACGGCGTCGCCGACGAATATCCCATCTTCCGCCACCTCTGCAACCTGGAATCCGTCTTCACTTACGAAGGCACGCACAACATGCATACCCTGATCATCGGCGAGCGCGTGACGGGTGTGCCGGCGTTCAAATAGCGGCCGCGACGCACAAATAGCCTGGAGTTCGGTAGCCTGATGCCACCAAGGATAGCCACATCTTTTGGGACGATACCCTAGGAGGTCTTTTCCGGCAGTCTGCGGCGCGGGCTGGAGAGGGTATGTTCCAAGAGTTCGAATTTGCCTTCCAAGCGAGCGAGCCGTTCAGCGTGGTTCTCGACCACGGCTGCAAGGCGGGACGCGTTGGCCTCGACCTTGTCGCTGAGCCCGCTTACCTGTTCGGAAATGTGGGCAAGCCGGGTCTCGGTTGTCATCACGGCTTTGAGCACGTCATAAACGGTTTTGGGCAAGCTCATCGAGCCTCCGGTCGATTTCGTCGAGTTTCCTTCCGGCCGTCTGCACTCGGCCAGCCGCAGCATCAAGTCTTTTCATGCTGCGCTCCAGGGAGGCATGGGCTTCCTGAATGAGCACCGTGAACGCCTGCTGGTCGAAGTCCGGCGGCAGATCGAGATAGAAGTCCACGGCGGCACGCAACTCCTCTGAGAAACTCGTTCTGCGCCGTCGTGCCCGCTGAAAGAGCCGCTTGCGCTGAGCTGCGTTGATGTAGACCGTCGTCGGGGTCGCCATACTTTCTCCTAATATATTTCAACTATATTGCATAACCACGTTGCAGGCAAGTGTTCGTACAGCCTGTGGCAATTGTGTCACCAAAACGTACGTACCAAAATGGGTCTGGCAGTTGACATCATCAGCGGTGATACTGGCCGCTCGACACCAACGCGTCCTTGGGGTGTTGCTCCGGCACCCCGCTTCCTACACAAAACATCACATCCCGCATTGGGTTCAGGCTAAAATACTCCTAGGGCTGGAACAACTGAGTAGTTCTGGAGGAATGACCATGATCGTGGGGGTCCCCAAGGAATCCTTCCCAGGAGAGCGCCGCGTTGCGCTTGTTCCAGCCGTGATTCCCGGCATCGTCAAAGCAGGCTTCGAGGTTCTGGTCGAGACCGGGGCGGGCGTCGAAGCAGGTTACCCCGACGCCGACTACGCAGAAAAGGGCGCCAAGATCGCCGCCGGCCGCACCGAGATTTTCCAATCCGCTGACATCATCGTACAAGTCCTCTGTGCCGGCTCGAATGACGCGACCGGCAAGGACGACTTGCCGCTGTTTCGCCCAGGGCAAGCCGTGATCGGCTTTCATCGGCCCTTCGGCTCCGCCGAGTCCGTGCAAGCCCTGGCTGCAACCGGGGTCACTTCGTTTGCCGTGGAATTGATGCCGCGTATCACGCGTGCCCAGAGCATGGATGCGCTTTCCTCGATGGCGACGGTCTGCGGATACAAAGCTGTGCTGCTGGCGGCGGACCGTTTGCCCCGCATGTTCCCGATGCTGACGACGGCGGCGGGAACGATCACTCCGGCGCGAGTGTTCATTGTGGGAGCGGGAGTGGCAGGCTTGCAAGCGATCTCGACCGCTCGGCGCCTGGGTGCGGTCGCTTCTGCTTATGACTTGCGCCCGGCAGCGAAGGAGCAGGTGCACAGCCTCGGCGGGCGGTTCATTGAGTTGCCCATCGAAGCGAAAGACGCCCAGGATGCGCGCGGCTACGCCAAGCAGCAGGATGAGGCCTTCTTCCGGCGGCAGCGCGAACTGCTGGGCAACGTCGTGGCGGAAAGCGACGTGGTCGTCACGGCGGCCGTCGTTCCCGGCAAGAAGCCTCCCGTGCTCGTCACGCGCGAAATGGTCGAGCGCATGGCGCCCGGCTCGGTGATCGTTGACTTGGCGGCAGAGCGGGGTGGCAACTGCGAACTGACCAAGGCGGGCGAGCGCATCACCGAGCACGACGTGACCATCATCGGTTACATCAACGTGGCCAGCGCCGTGCCCTATCACGCGAGCCAAATGTACGCGAAGAACCTTACGGCCTTCCTGCTGCATCTCGGAAAAGGTGGGCAGTTGCAACTCAATTTGGAGGACGAGATCACGCGCGACACGCTTTTAACGTGCGGGGGAGAAGTCGCCAACGCGCGAGTGCGGGAGTTTTTCGCGCTGCCGGCGCCGGCCGGACAGAAAACTTAAGTGTCAGGTGTTAGGGGGGCGTGGCGTTGTGCGACGAAGGATGAAGGGTAAAGGACAAAGTCCTATCCGTTACACCTTACCCTTTACACTTCAGGGATTCCCCAACACCCAGTCCCCAGCATGCAGGAGGACTTCATGACGTTCGACCTCATCAACAGCCTTTACGTGTTCATGCTGGCGGGGTTCATCGGATTCGAGGTGATCCGGCGAGTCTCGCCCCTGCTGCACACGCCGCTCATGTCACTCACGAACGCGCTCGACGCCATCGCGGTCGTCGGCGCCATCGTCATCGCCGGGGAAGCGAAAAGCACGCTTTCCACCGTGCTGGGGACGCTCGCCGTCATCGCGGCCATGAGCAACGTGGTGGGCGGTTTCCTGATCACGGATCGTATGTTGAAGATGTTCAAATCCAGCAAACCGAAAAAACCATGACCCCCATTACCACTCACCTCATCGAAGTTGCCTATCTAGTTGCCACGGCGCTCTTCATACTGGCGCTTAAATGGCTCAGTGCTCCCTCCACAGCCCGGCGCGGCGTGTGGGCCGGCGAGTTGGGCATGGTGCTGGCTATCGGCGGAACGCTGCTCCACCATGGCATCGTCGATTACCGCTGGATTGCCATCGGCCTGGTGCTCGGCTCGATCATCGGGGTCCCGCTCGGCCTGGTCCACATGACCGCCGTGCCGCAGCGGACCGCCCTCAGCCACGCCTGTGGCGCGCTGTGCGTGACGCTCGTCGGCACGGCGGAGTTCTATCTGCGCGCACCCAACGTTCCGCGCTTTATGATGGCCGTGCTTTCCCTGGAGGTCATTCTGGGCTCGCTCACGTTCACAGGCAGCCTGATGGCGACGGGCAAGCTCCAGGAAATCCTGCCGCAGAGGCCCATCACCTACAAGGGGCAGAATTTCGTTAACCTTTCGCTGCTGGGAATTTCCATTCTGGTGGCTATCTATATAGTGCTGAACCCCGCACACAAAGCGCTTTTCCCCTTGATGATTGGAATCCCACTCGTCTTTGGCGTCATGATGATCGTCCCCATCGGCGGGGCCGACATGCCCACGGTGATCTCGCTGCTGAATTCCTACGCTGGCCTGTCGGCCGCGGCCATGGGATTTGTCCTCGACTCGAAGCTCCTCATCATCGCGGGCGCGCTGGACGGCTCCTCGGGATTCATCCTTTCCGTGATCATGTCAAAGGCCATGAACCGCTCGTTCTCGAACGTGCTCTTTGGCGCTTTCGGACAAGTGCAGGCCACCGCCGCGGCCACCCAGGAAGCGCGCCCGGTGCACAGCGCCACCGCGGAAGAGGCTGCCACGATTCTCGCCGCCGCCAACACGGTCGTGATTGTGCCCGGCTACGGGATGGCCGTCGCCCAGGCGCAGCACAAGGTCCGCGAGCTTTACGACGCCCTGACCAAACGCGGCGTGGACGTGAAATTCGGTATTCACCCCGTAGCGGGCCGCATGCCCGGCCACATGAACGTGCTGTTGGCGGAAGCCGATATTCCCTACGATCGGCTGCTGGATATGGACGCGATCAACGGAGACTTCCCACAAACCGACGTGGCGCTGATCATCGGCGCCAACGACGTCACCAACCCCGCGGCGCGTACCGATCAGTCGAGCCCGATTTACGGAATGCCGATCCTGGACGTGGACAAAGCCCGCACCGTCATGGTGATCAAGCGCAGCATGAACCCGGGCTTCGCCGGCATCGACAACCCCCTTTATTATTTGGATAAGACCCTCATGCTGTTCGGAGACGCCAAGGGATTTGTCGGCGATATTCTCCGTGAACTCACCGGCGGACATGCATAACCTCGAATTCCAAGAAACTGCTGTTGGCCGGCACCTGGCGCACGCACTATTTTGTGCCGCCTGACGACTTCCTCAGGGGGGTCCTGCACGAGGGGAAGGCGCTGTATACCCGATGAATTGGAACTACCATATTTCAAACTGAAATCTGCGGTAGGCACAGATCATCTCAAAATCGGTGCGGTTGGAGGTAATTAGCCGGGCGCCATGCGACCGCGCAGTGAGCGCGATGAGTACGTTGAAATGAAGGTCCCGCAGCTTGTCAGGGCCGAAGCCCTTGTCCGTGTACATTTGTGCCAACAGCCGGCCTGATTCCAGCCAATTGTTTTCCGTAGGCGTCAGGATGGGATGGTTCTTCTCCAGTGCGTGTAGAAAGTCCTTCTCTGCCGGCTCCGTCGCCCCGCGCCACAGCTCGGCCAAAACCACGGAAGACGTACGGATGAGGCCAGTCAGGGAATTAATCCGGCGGTGATGGTGCCCGGTACGCAGATGATCGATAAAGATCGAGGTGTCGAGAATTATGAGGTTAGTCACCGTGACCTGCAAAGGTGAGCTTTCCCGCGTGCTTCGCCATTAAGTCCTTGAAGCGTTTCAGCGCTACAATCTCCCGGAGCGCCACGTGCACCGCCTCCGTCCGGGACTTCACCCCGAGAACTTTGCGGGCTTCGTCCGCCAGGTGAGTATCCAGTCTTATCGACGTAAGCGTCACAGTCATGCACCTGCCCTCCGGGTCTGTATATATAGCATAGTGAAATTGTATGTATGCGTCAAGGCATTCATGCGCCGCACTGAGCGCTGTGACAAAGGCCTGCGCTTATCGATGCGATGCGCTCTCATGTTTGACGTGCCTGCGCCTTTCTGCTACAAAAACTAGATGGTAATGCAACCCGTTAACAATCCTTGTGCTGTGGCGCCGGCCGCGCGGCTCGGTCGTGTGCGCTATGCCATACGCGACGTGGCCGTGCTGGCCGAACAACTCGAGCGGGAAGGCAAGACGATCCTCCCTCTGAACATTGGCGACCCGCTGAATTTCGATTTCCAGACTCCTCCCCATATGATCGAAGCCGTGGTGAAGGCCATGCGCGACGGCAAGAACGGTTACGCGCCTTCGCTGGGCATTCCGGAAGCAATCGAAGCCATCCGCGCCGAGGCTGAACGGAAAGGCATCCGCAACATCCAGAGTGTTTTCCTGACAGCCGGCGTCACGGAAGCCGTGGAGATTGCCCTTGGCGCGTTCGTGAATCCCGGTGAAAACATCCTGACGCCGTTGCCGGAGTATCCGCTCTATTCGGCAGTTCTCGGGAAACTCGACGCCGAGCCCAATCCGTACCTGCTCAACGAGGACGCATGCTGGGAGCCAGATCTGGAACACCTGGAGCGCCGGATTAATGACCGAACGCGCGCCATCCTGGTCAATAGCCCCAATAATCCCACGGGTGCCGTGTACTCACGAAAGACCCTGGAACAAATCGTCGAGATCGCGCGGCGGAATGGCCTGGTTATTTTTTCCGACGAAATCTACGACAAGCTGATTCTGGATGGCGAACCGCACGTCGCGTTGGCTGCCTTGGCGCCGGATGTTCCGGTAGTCACTTTTGGCGGCCTCTCGAAGGCATATCTGGTTCCCGGCTGGCGTGTCGGTTGGGGCGTGGTGAGTGGCGACGCGGCCGTCGTGGGGCCGTACGCCGAGGGAATCCATCAATTGTTGCGTGCACGTCTGTGTCCCAACCATCCGCAACAGTATGCCGTACGTCCGGCCCTGGAAGGTCCCGAGGACCATTTGGTAGAAGTGCGCGGTAAGCTGCGGGCGAGGCGGGATTTGATGATCAACCTGTTTCGCACGACGCCGCGGCTGAGCTGTGTCGTGCCGCACGGGGCCTTCTATGCCTTCCCCCGAATCGAGGTGCCCGACAGCGACGAGCATTTCGTCAAGCAACTGCTCCTCGAAAAGCAGGTTCTGGCGGTTCACGGCGAAGGATTCGGACAAGCTCCGAATACCAAACACCTGCGCATCGTCTTCCTTCCCGATGAACGGACCCTGACGCGCGCCTTCCAGGGCTTGCGGGCCTTCATCGAGGAGCACTACGTGTAGCGGCTTCTCACTGGCTGCTGTGGGATGGGCAAAGGGGCCATCTCCAGTTCAGGCGAGTTTGAGGCAGTCTTGGGGCCTAGCAGCCTGGGTCCGCGGAGGGTACGCCCATGAGTGAAGATACTCCGAAGCCGGTTTCCCAGGAGCCCGCCATCGATTTGCCGAACCAATTCTGCCCCGTTTGTTCCTCGCGTCTTGAGTCCCGCCACTGCAAGATGGTATGCCCCCGCTGTGGCTACTTCATGTCCTGCTCGGAATTCGAATGACTCGATTTACTTTGTACCAGCAGCTTAGTAGAATGCCGGGTTCTATGTGAAGAGGCGCCCCGCTGGAAGGCCGCAGGCCGCCGTGGAGGGGGGGGAGTTCGGGCTCTTCGCAAGTCTCGGCAAAGACGGCCTATCTTCCACGCTCTGAGGGGCGCTTCATATGGCTCGATAAACCCGCACAAGAGGTCCCAGCACTACTGGATCTCATCTTAGGAGGCTGAGCATGGCTTTGAGTTTGACGGAAAAGCAAGTTAATGGAGTCACCGTCCTGCACCTAGCGGGCCGGGTGACCTTAGGCGAAGAAAGTAACCAGCTACGGACCAAGATTAAGACTCTGTTGGGAGAGGGCAAGACGCGCCTAGTTCTTGACCTTGCCGACGTCAGCTATATTGATAGCGCCGGATTGGGAACGCTGGTGGCGGGATTCACGTCGGCGCAGAACCAGGGCGCAGGCATGAAGCTTGCCAACCTGACCAAGCGCTTTAACGAGCAGCTTCACATCACGAAGCTGGTCACGGTATTCGACGTCTACGAGAGTGTCGACAGCGCGGTCAAGTCTTTTGGTGCAGCCTGACGCTCGATCCTCGACAGCGCCTTTAACGGAAGTCTGTGTGACTCTCCCTGCCGGGGCTGTGCGCTGAGAGTCTGCAGTCCTGACCAGGGGGTAGTTGTCGCCTGCGCAGCCTCATGAAATGCCGGGATGTCTCCACCTTTTCCCGAGTGAGGGGGAGGTAAGTCTCGTCCCTGCCGGTGTCTAATCTTGCTTAACAGGAGCGCTCTTGGGCTACCAAATTGGCTGGAGCATCATGCTGGTCTTCCTGGGGGGTGTCCTCAACGGCAGTTTCGCCGCCCCCATGAAACGGCTCTCTTCGTGGCGTTGGGAAAACATCTGGTTGGTGTACGCTCTGTTTGGGCTCGTCGCCTGCCCCTGGATCATTGCCGCGACTGCGGTCCCCCATCTCGCCATCGTCTATCAACAGGCTTCCGGGGCGGTTTTGGCGAAGGTCGGGCTGTTCGGTTTCGCCTGGGGTGTCGGCGCGGTCTTGTTCGGACTGGGAATTGCGCGGGTCGGCATGGCACTGGGCTTCGCGGTGATTCTCGGCATCACCTCGTCGTTTGGTTCGCTGCTGCCGCTGATCATTTTGCATCCTGACCAGTTGGGAACTCGCCGCGGCCTGGCACTGGCCGCGGGAACCGCCGTGATGGTGTTCGGGCTGATTTTCCTGGGCCTCGCGGGCAGCCGCCGCGAACGTGATCAGAAGGCCGGTGCAAGTGATTCTCCGCGCTCGGGTTTCGGCGTGGGCTTGCTCATCTGCATCCTCTCCGGCGTCTTCTCCTCGATGCTCAACTTCGCTTTTGTATTCGGCGAGGACTTGCGGCTTCAGGCACTTCAGGCAGGCGCCTCCCCCTCCACCGCGGGCAGCGCGGTCTGGGCCGTGGCCGTCAGCAGCGGTTTCCTGGTTAACGCCGGCTACTGCCTCTATCTCCTGAACAAGAATCGCACTTGGGGCGCTTTCCTGGCTAAACCCGCGGGAGTCTCTTATTGGCTGGGCGCAGCCTTGATGGGTGCGCTCTGGTACGTCGGCATTATCGTTTATGGTATGGGAGCTGCCGCCATGGGCATCCTCGGCGGCATCGTCGGTTGGCCCGTCTACATGGCGGTCAACATTATCACCGGTATCGTCTGGGGCTTCTTGGGCGGCGAGTGGAAAGGGGCGAGCCGCCTCGCCTTGGGATACTGCCTGACCGGTGCCGGCATCCTGTTCCTCGCCATCGCCGTGATATCACTCGGCAATGCGGCGTGAGAAAGGCAACCGGAGGCGATCCGGGCAATTGTTCCAAACCCAACACTGACGACATTCGGCCGTCATGCATTGCCTCTGTGGCCTCTGTAGCTCGAAGCTGTTGCAAGACTCGGTTCGAGCTGCTGTCAGGGCACGGTTTTAACCGTGCCGAGGCGGCGTCTTCAGGACAGCGGCTTCAGCCACTGAGGGCCCATGATGTGCCTCAGGAGTTAAAGCTCCCTCTGTTCCTCATCTCGACCGGCACGACTAAAGTCGTGCCCTGACGAGGGTTCCATGAGGTTTTGCAACAGCTTCTAGAAAAGATTCAACCCGGCGGGCGCGGAGATTCCTTGTGTGCTCCGTATGAAAGCTTGGGAGGCACAGAGGGCACGGAGACCGCCCTTCAGGCAGGCGACTGCCTTAATACGAACAGTGCTTTTCTCACCAAGCTGGCATTAGTCGGTGCTCGCCGCTTGCGGTCGTACATTACCACGGCGCTCTGTTGAGCCGCCGTAACATTGCACAGCCAGTGCTCCCTTGGCCCATGTGACGGTCGTGGCGCCATCGATATCCGTCCTCACAATCCTCGCTTTCGTGCTCAGCAGCGGATTGAGCGCCTCGGGGTTCGTAAGGGCCTCGCGGTCTCGATTATCCGCGTCGACAAGTGCCACGCGAGGTGCGATGCGAGCTGCAAATTCCGGGCCTAGCGATGATTTTGATCCAGGGTCGCCCATTTCCAGCACTGTGCTCAGAAGGGGCTCACCCGATATCAGGAGTTGATTTGTCGCCATCCGGTTCAGGTGGCCCAGCAAGAGGTAGCTTGCCTCATGTGTGCTGACTCTCAGCACGGAGGCGCCATGATTAGCGGCAGTAGCTGACCAAGGGTTCTGCGTTGGCGGCCAGAGGACGTGGATCTGAGTGTTGCCCCGCGGGACGGTCATACCTGCCGACAACGAGCGGAGCGGAATCCCACGCTTCTCGACCTTTTCGCGAAGCTCCAGGAACTCCGATGTCTCCGGGCTGTCGGGACACCAGAACTCGCCGACCTGGAAGTTGTCCAGGACAGCGCCGACTCCATCAAGACGCGAGGCGTCCGTCAGCACAACCACGTCGACCCTTGTGAGCCCGCGCGACCACAGATAGGGTGAAACAATATCCTCGCCGGGGTTCCAGCGACGGGTCCCGGAGCCGCCTTCGTGTGTCCCACGCCGGGGGCCGCCGCCAGCATTCACCAGCACGGTGGTCTGATCGGGAAGCACGAGCAAGAGCGAGTCACCCTGGCCGCAGTCGAGGGCGGTCATCTCCAGTGTTCCTTTGGGCAAGTGGGGTGCAAAAGGATGAACGGCCACCAGCACCACAAAGACCGTGGCGACCGCGAGGGCAGCGGCTTTTAACCGAGGCGCATACCGGAGCGTCCACGCCGCAACGACAAACGCCCCGCAGAATCCCCACACCACCCAGGATGGCGGCTCGGGCACTCGGTAGGAGAGCCACGCCGTGTAGCTGGGCAGATGTGTAAGATCGAACAGTGCGGCCATCACAAGGCTCAGCAGCTTGGCAGGCCACGCCGCGAGGGCCGGGGAAGCGACGCTCAGGAGGTTGATGGGCAACGCCAGCGCCAGCAACACGGTCATCACCGGAATTGCCAAGGCGTTCAGCCCCACACCCGCGAACGTGACGCGGTGAAAGGTCTCAACCATCGGCAACAGCAGACCCAGTTGCAGAACAGCGGAGAAGAGCAGCATATTGGCCGCCCAGACCACAAGCCTGCATGGCAGGACCACAATCCCGCGCGCTAGAGCCGAATGGCGTTCCAGCAGGCGTGAGGCGCGGCGCAGTGCTTGCACCAACCCTCGCAGATCCAGGCGCACTTGGGCCACGCGAGGCGGCAGGAAATCGTCCAGCAGCACGTCGTCCAAGCGGAGGAGCGCCCGGCGGCACGGTTCCGTGGTGCTCTCCAGAACGGGAACTGCCACCCCCACAATCAACAGCGCTGCACCAAATGAGAGTTGGAACCCCGACTCAAACAGCCACACCGGGCGATGGTAAAGGAGAATGAAAGCGACGCAGCCGATGGAGTTCAGTGCTGAATGGTCGCGGTCAAGCAAGCGCGCCACCAGATAAAACCCGATCATCAGCGTGGCGCGCAGCGTGGGGGCGCGCTGCTCCACCAGCGACGCGTAAGTTACCAGGAAGCCGACGGTGATGGCCGACTTTACGGTCGGGCTCCAGGGGAACCGCCGCAATAGAGCGCTCAGCAGCAGTGTGAGCAAGCCGACGTGCAAGCCGGCAATCACGAGCAGGTGATAAAGCCCTGTCTTGCGAAAGCCCTCAATGGTGTCGGAATCGAGCGAAGTGCGATCACCCCACAGCACGGCCTTCAGCACCGCGCCATAGCGCCCTTCGGCCGACCAGGGCGGATAGACATCTTCAATGCCGCGCAGCAATCGTTGTCGCACGCGCTCGATGGACTCCGAGACGCTGAAGCTACGGGCGTGGCCGAGGTTCTCGATCAAGCGCGAGTTCTTGATGGTTCCGACCCAATAGATGTCCTCAATGTCTTCCATCCAACCGCGAAAATCGAAGCTTCCCGGGTTTCGATAGACATGCGGCCGGCGAAGGCGGACCAAGGTTCGAATCGTGTCGCCGTATGCGAGCCCGGCGGACGTCGAGGAGTCAAACTCTTCGAAGCCTTGTAACCGCAAGCGGACTTTTCCTGTCACCGCGTGGACTTGGTCTCGCGATTCAATACGTTGAACCTCTAAGTCAAATTGCATCCCGTATCCGGTGCGGTAGGGACTCGAGATCACTTTTCCTTCGAGGCGTACCGGTTCGCTGACATCAACGCCCAGCGATTCGAGGTGACAGACGTGATTCCGCGAGAACCGTTGCGGGTATAGACGCATGGCCGCGACGCCCGTGGGCACTAGAGCGGCCAGCGCAAACCCCACGGCAATTCGTTCCCAGCTCGCCCGCAGGAGAAGGAGCCCAACTAAAAGGCAACAGCCGGCACCAGCCAGGAGCCACGGAACCGGAACTACAGCGCGCGTCGACTGTGCCCACAGAATCCCCAAAGCGAAACTCGCGGCCACCGCCGCGAGCGGAGCTCTGCGGGCGCTTCGTGGCCGGTTCTTGGGTAGAGGCTCAGACGACATGGCCTTCCTGAATTGAAGAGCCGGAAGCCTGGTGCAGCTCGGCTTCGTTCCAAAATGGAACGCTGGTTTCGGGCGGTTCCAAATTGGTTCCAGAAACTAGCTCACGGCTCTCAAGGTTGGGTATACGGGCAAGTTAGCGGCCACTTCGGGTGTGGTGCGGGCCTCTCGTCTGCTGTGGCGGGGGTATCCTGCCCGCGCCACCAACTGAGGCGGCCCCGGGCGAAAGCGGCCGGGGCCGCGCTACGTCACGGAGTGCCACACCATTTGCAGTTCTCAGCGATCTGCACCGCCGGCACTTCGGGAGAGTCGCGCGAAGGATTCAATGTGGTGGGTTTGTGGGAAAAAGTCGAACAGTTCCAGAGAGTCCAGCCGGTACCCCTGCTGAACCAAGAACCCAAGATCGCGGGCCAGCGTGGGCGGGCTACAGGAAACGTAGTGCAAGCGCTTGGGACGCAGCAACAAGAGCAGCTTCAGAGATGTGACGTCCACACCCGCCCGGGGTGGGTCCATCACGACCAGGTCCGGTTCCATCTGCGCCGCGCGGCGGAGGAAATCAAACACGGTTTCGGTGACGGTCCGGACGTTCCCGCCCGCTGCGCGCGCGTTGGCCGCAAGGTCAGCCGCCGCTGGCGGGTGTGACTCGGCGGCGATGACCTGGCCGAAGCATCGCGCGAGGGGCAGCGTGAACAGGCCCACGCCGGCAAAGAGGTCCATTGCTACGGCGCCGGATTGCGCCCCTGTCACGGCTTCCACGAACTCGGGGAGCAGGAAACGAGACCGCTGGAAGAAAGATGTGGGGCTCACTTGGTAGGCGCATTCACCTACGCGGTAGGTGAGGTGCGGCTCGCCGAACACGCGCACGCCGGAATCCTGTTCGATGGCCACAGTCGCTGCCAATTTCCCGAGGCATTCGGCGGCCAGCGCTTCGGTCTGTTGCGGATTCCATTGCCCGCGGAAGGTCAGCATGACCTGTTCGTCACGGTCATCGGCCAGGAGTTCGATCTCGCGGCTATTCTCCAAGAACATTGCCCAGTATTCACCGCGCAATTCTGCGAGGACGGCGTTGAGCCGGGGTGAAAGTATCGGGCAGGTGTCGATCGCGACCAGCCGGTTCGATTCCGCCTCGAAGAACCCCAGCTCAGGGCGCCCATTTCCGTTCTTAGCCACCTTGAACTCAGCCTGGTTGCGATAATTCCAGGAGGGCCCGGCGTGCACGGGGATCTCGGCGTCCCAAACAATTCTCCCCAGCCGGCGCAGAGTCTCGCGCAGAATTTCCCGCTTGGCCGGCGCCTGGGCCGCGGTTGCGAGGTGCTGGTACTGGCAGCCGCCACAACGGCCGAAATAAGGGCACGGAGCGTCGACGCGTTCAGCCGACGGCAACACGATCCGCACCGGCCGCGCATGCACGACGCCCTTTCGGGTGTAAGTTTCTTCCACCTCGGCCTGCTCGCCGGGCAAAACCCGTGACGCCAGCACAGTGTGCCCTGCGTGGTAGGCAAGGGCCTCGCCGCCATAAACCAGTTTGACCGGAGAAATCACAAAAGGCGAAGACAAAAGACGATCCTCCAACGGACTGCTGAATAACCTCACCTTATCGTCATCCTGGGCCACCATGAACCCGAAGCCCACACCCCAGGAAATGAAAGGCCGATGTTCTCAACCTCGTATGGACGCACGGCCGTGCGCCCCTACAACGCAAGATGACAGTCTGGCAGCGTTTCCCAGCATCCTGCTACAAATAGAATAGGCTTAAGCGCGGAATCTTGTAGTGCTCAAGCAGACGGTTCTTCAGGAAGCGCCGCTCCAGCGATTCGATTTCCGCCACCGCCATTTTGCGTCGATAAGGGACCAGGCCGCGATCCACTTCCGCCCGCAATTGCGCCATCAACTCGACAGCGGTCGCCCGCAGCAGCGCGGCGTGAACTTTCTCTTCCAGCGCCGTCAGGTTTCTTTCCAGGGCTTCCAAATCGCCTGACCCTGCGGTCTGGATTGCCGTGTTGAATTCCGTGAGCGTTGCCGCCGCCGCCCGCAAGTCGCTGGCAAGCACCGATTGCCCTGCTTCGCCGGCATGTGCAGCAGCACTTTCGAGAGCCGCCTCCGATCGCCCCATAAACCGCGAGATATCTTCCGCCGGGAAGGGCGCTTCCTCTGGCGCCCCGGCAGTTGCCGGCGTGCCGCTCTGCGCCGCCGCCGTGCGGTTTTCCTCGACGGCCCGGAACACTTCCTGGGAACAGTAAGCCAGGCTGTTCACTTTACGATAGGTTCGCTTTCCAGGCTTGAACTTGGCGAAAGCCCGCTCGATGCCTGCCAACACCGCTTCCAGTGGGAACCCCTGATCCCTCCAGGATTCAATCAGCGCCCAGTCGAGCGGGGAAAGCAGCGTCGGTTCAGCCCGGCATTTGCGAAACTGTTCTTCGATTTCCGTGAAGTAATTGAAATAGTTTTCCACGGGGTGGGACCTACTTGCGCCGCGCTACGGACCTATTGCGTTCATAGATGATCCGCAAGCCTTCCAGCGTCAACGAGGGATCAATGGGGGGCTTGTACTTGGAAGCGCCCGCAATCAGCGGCGCCTGGCCGCCCGTGGCGATCACCTTCATTTCCTTCCCCAGCTCCGCCGCGAGGCGGTCCAGAATGCCGTCTACGGATGCCACGGTGCCGTAGAAAATTCCCGACTGGATGCTGTTGACGGTGTTCGTGCCAATCACGTGCTCCGGCTCGCGAATTTCCACCCGGGGCAGCTTGGCCGTTCTCTCAAACAGGGCCTCCGCCGCGATGCCGATGCCCGGCGCAATGGCGCCTCCCAAGTATTCGCCCTTTTTGGAGATCACGTCGAAGGTGATCGCCGTGCCGAAATCGAGCACAACGCATGGACCACCATACTTCTCATAGGCCGCGACGGCGTCGGCAATACGGTCCGCGCCCACTTCCTGAGGAGTATCACAGAGAATGGCCATACCCGTACGCGTTCCCGGCTCAAGAAAGACGGGCTCAATACGGAAGTATTTTCTCGCCATTTCCGCCAGCGCGAAATTGAGCGGGGGCACGACGCTGGCGATCATTATCCCGGAAACATCGGAGATCGGAAGCTTCTCTAACGCAAAAAGGTCACGAACCAGAATGCCGTATTCGTCGGCAGTCCGTTCGCGGCTGCTGGCGAGACGCCATTGGGCGCCCAGAGTGGTTCCCTGGAAGACACCGAGCACAATGTTGGTGTTCCCGACATCGATGACAAGCAATTTGGTTCCGCCCATATTAGTAGCTCACGCGTTGGCACGCTTCAGACTGGGAGCGAGGACTGGCATCTTGATTTCCATCCCTCTCCGAGGGGAGAGGGTGGACCGCGACCGGCACTTTCACCGGCCGGCGCGGGCAGGGGGCCCCACGCTTTGCTTGTTGTGGGGGTGAGGGGTCTCTCACCGCCCTACCTTCTGGCAGAATCCTCACCGGTTTAGCGCATTTCCACAAGCTCACCCGCTACCAGCGATTCCTCCCGGCCGTCGTCCGTGCGGAGGCGTAACGTGCCGGCAGGGTCGATCCCGGCAGTCGTGGCCAGCGTCTCCCCCTGGGCCGTGACCACCCGCACGCGTTTGCCACACGCGAAACTTGATGCTGCGGCCCAGCGCTCCGTGATGGCGGCGGCGCCCTCTTTCAAAAGCAGTTGGTAATAGCGCTCCAGTTCATGCAGCAGGGTGACCAGCACCTGCACGCGGGAAAAGGGGCGTTTGGCTTCAATGCGCAGCGAGCTTGCAATGGCTGCCAACTCCGAGGGCAGATGCGTGTGATTAACGTTGATCCCGATACCCAGCACCACAAAGTGAAGCTGATCAAGTTCCGCGTTCATCTCCGTCAGAATTCCGCAAACCTTCTTGCCGTTGATCAGCAGATCGTTCGGCCAGCGGATATCCACGGTAAGGCCGGTCTGCTCGCTGACGGCTTGCTGAGCGGCGACACCGGCCATGAGCGTCAGCACGGGAGCGGCGGCGGGAGAAAGCGGCGGCCGCAGAACCACCGAGGTGTAGATGCCGCTTGCGCGCTCCGAATACCAGGCGCGTCCCAGGCGGCCTCGCCCTCCCGTTTGTTCCTCTGCGACCACGACGGTGCCGTGCTCGGCGCCGTCCGCGGCAAGCTTCAGCGCCACGTCGTTGGTCGAGCCGGTTCGGAAGCAGTGAACCAGGTTGTGGCCAATCCGCTGCGTGCCCAATTCCGGCCGCACCAGGCTGGGCGCCAGAAGGTCAGGAATCTTCACCATTTGATAGCCGGTCGCCGGCACGCCACGGACTTCCACACCCAGAGAGCGCAATTGCTGAACCCATTCCCAGACCCTGGACCGTGTGACGCCGATCTCCGCAGCGATCTTCGGCCCCGGCACGACCACCATGGCATTCTTCACCAGCAGTTGGATCAGCTTGTCGATTCTGCGATCCGTGCAGCCGGTAGCCATGTGCCTACCACACCTGAGATAACAGGCGTCAGGAACTGGGTTCTGGGGGCTAGGTGCTGGGGAACCTCCGAAGTTTAAAGGGTAAAGTGTAGAGGATGAAACCTCATCCTTTATCCCTTACCCTTTAACCTTCACTCTTCCCCGCAAAGCCCCGCCCCCCTTGGCAGTTCGAGCGGCGTTGTCCGAAAGTTGATATCCACCGCAGCGGCCGAGTGCGTGAGCGCGCCGACGGAAATGTAATCAACGCCGGCTTCAGCGTAAGCGCGTATGTTGCTCGCGTCGATTCCGCCCGAGACTTCCAAACGCACGCGCCCGTGTGCGCGTTCCACGCACTCACGAACTTGGTCGGGCGTCATGTTGTCGAGCAGTACGCCGTCGGCTCCGGCGGTGATGGCTTCCTCGATCTCGGTGGGGCTGGTGATTTCCACCTCTACGTGGTAGCCCGAAGGCCGCTGCTCCAGAGCCCGCTCGACCGCGGTGCGAATCCCTCCCACCAGCCGCAGGTGATTCCCCTTGATCAGGATTCCGTCGTCCAGGCGCAGCCGATGGTTTCGCCCGCCGCCCACCCGCACGGCGTACTTCTCCAGGTTGCGCAAGCCGGGCGTGGTCTTCCGCGTGTCCAGGAACTCCGCGCGCGTTCCCGCCAATTCTCCTTTCAGGCGGGCCGCGAAGGTCGCAATGCCGCTTAGATGCTGGAGGAAGTTCAGTGCTACGCGCTCTCCCGAAAGCAACGACTCGACGGCACCCGTGAGCGAGGCCAAAGGCGTCCCCGCTTCCACCTCGACACCGTCCGCCACACCATCCTCCCATTCCAGCGAGGAGTCAAGGATTTCAAACACTTTCTGGGCCACCGGAAGGCCGGCCACGACCAGACGCTGCTTGCTGCGGAACGTCCCGCGACCTTTCATGCCTTTCGGCAGAGTCACGCGAGTGGTGATATCGCCCTGGCCCAAGTCTTCGGCCAGCGCGTGGAAAATGAGGCCGCGGAGTTCCTCGGACGCAAAATCCGTTTGTTCAGGAGATTCGTCCGCCGCCAGAGGGCTTAGATAACCCATGCTTCAGCCTAACCTTTCCAAAGATTCCGCGACCTTCTGCAAATGCACGGTCAACTCGTTCAGCCGCTGCTCCGCCGCGCGGACCACCTCCCGCGGTGCGCGCGCCAGAAATTGCTGGTTGCTGAGCTGGTTACGAATCTGCGCCAACTGCTGATCAAGCTTCTGTTTTTCCTTCTCCAGGCGCGCCCGCTCGGCCGTGCGATCAACCTTCTCCGCCTGTTCGTACAGGACGCGCAGGTCGAACGACGCGTTGGCGCGCACGTCGGGGACGCTCGCCGACAACCGGCCTCGTGCCAAGTGTATTGCCGCAAAACCCGCCAAGCGTAGGATCGCATCCTGGTGAGCCCGGAAGAGTTCAAGCAGCCGCAAATCCTCGGAAGCAACTTCGAGACCCGGTTTCTGCTTTTGCAGACCCATCTCCGCCTTGGCGTTGCGCGCGGCCACCACCAATTCCTGGACCTTCTCAAACTGCTTTTCGGAAATGGGGTCGGCCACCCCCTCACTCACCCATTTGAAGTCCGTGACGGAAATGGAGGGCCCCACGTTCCGGTGCGGAAGTAGATGCCACAACTCCTCCGTGATGAACGGCATAAAGGGGTGGAGCAGATGAAGGGAAGCGTCGAAGACACGAACTAGGTTGACCCACTCCGGCGGCGCCTTCTCACCCTCGACAGGCTTCGTGATTTCCGGCTTGATCCATTCCAGGTACCAGTCGCAGAACTCGTGCCAGAAGAAGTGATAGATGCTGAACGCTGCCTCGTGGAAACGATAATCCGCAAGCGCTTCTTCCATTTCCTTCGTCACGGTCCAGAGGCGCGAGAACATCCAGCGGTCTGCTAACCCCAGGTGTTCGGTCGAGGGAACAGGCTGGAAGCCCAGCCCTGGGACCGGTTCGAGCGCGTGAGCAAGCTGGCCGCGCTCGCTGTCCGAGAGGTTCGCCAGGTTGATTAGGATGAACCGGCCGGCGTTCCATATCTTGTTCGCAAAGGCGCGATAGGACTCGACTTTGTCAACGGAAAAGGCGATGTCGGTGCCCGGCGCCGCGCTGATGGCCAGTGCGAAGCGAACCGCGTCGGTGCCGTATTTCTCCGTGACTTCCAGCGGATCGAGCACGTTGCCCTTTGTCTTCGACATCTTCTGCCGCTCCGCGTCGCGCACCAGAGCGTGAATGTAAAGCTCGCGGAAGGGCACGTCATGCATGAATTTCAGGCCCATCATGATCATGCGCGCGCCCCAGAAGAACAGGATGTCGAAGCCCATGATCATCAGGTTGTTGGGATAGAAGCGTGCGAGGTCGGCCGTCTCGTCGGGCCAGCCGAGCGTCGCGAAAGGCCACAGGCCCGAGCTGAACCACGTGTCGAGCGTGTCGGTGTCGGCGCGCAGAGCCGTTCCCGCGCACTTGGGACAGCGCTCGGGCGTCTGACGAGCCACGATGACTTCGCCGCAGGCGTCGCAATACCAGGCGGGGATGCGATGTCCCCACCATATCTGCCGCGAGATGCACCAATCGTGAATCCGGTACATCCAGTCGAGATAGATCTTCTTGTAGTTGTCCGGGGTGATCCGGACTTTCCCCTCTTCCACCACGCGGATGGCGGGCTCGGCCAGGGGCTGCATCTTCAGGAACCACTGAGTTGAAAGCAGCGGCTCGATGACCGTCTTGCATCGCTGGCAGGTGCCAACGCTCAGCGGATAGTCTTCGGTTTTTTCGAGCAGCCCTTGGTTCTGGAGATCCTTGACGACGGCTTCGCGCGCGGCGTAGCGGTCGAGACCCTGGTAAGCTGCGCCTGCCGCAGCGGTCATGCGAGCGTGTTCATCAATGACCTCGACGCGAGGCAGGTTGTGCCGTTGGGAGATGGCATAGTCGTTGGGATCGTGCGCGGGCGTCACCTTGACGGCCCCCGTGCCGAACTTTGCATCCACAAAGTCGTCGGCGACGAGCGGAATCACCCGGTTCTGCAAGGGCAGCACGATCTTGCGGCCGAGCGCTGATTGGTAGCGCGCGTCGGAAGGATTCACGGCGACGGCCGTATCGCCCAACATCGTCTCGGGCCGCGTAGTCGCGACCACGATGCTGCCTTGACCATCCTCGAAGGGGTAACGGATGTACCAGAGGTGGCCGGGCCGGTCTTCGTGGATCACTTCCAGGTCCGATACCGCCGTGCCGCAGCGCGGGCACCAGTTAACGATGTACTGCCCGCGATAAATCAGGCCCTCTTCGTAGAGGCGAACAAAGACTTCCAACACGGAGCGCGAGTAGGCCGCGTCCATGGTGAAGCGGTCGCGCGTCCAGTCCACGGAAGTGCCCAGGCGTTCCATCTGCCGGCGGATCGTCCCTCCGTTTTGTTCCTTCCATTTCCAGCAACGCTCGAGGAACTTCTCGACACCCATCTCGCGGCGCAGGCGCTGCCCTTCACGTTGCCAGGCGCTCCTGGCCTGCGAGCCTTTGAGTTGCGGCAGAGCCTCTCGCCCGAGTTCGCGCTCCACAATCATCTGCGTGGCGATGGCCGCATGATCTGTGCCGGGAAGCCACAGCACGTTCTCGCCGCGCATGCGATGCCAACGCATCATGACGTCGATTTCCGTGTGCTCCAGCATGTGGCCCATGTGGAGCATTCCCGTAATGTTCGGCGGAGGAATGACGAGACAGAAAGGCGCGCCACCTTCCTCGCGCGCCCGGTAGAGTTGCTGCTCCACCCACTGCCGCGCCCAATGAGGCTCGATCGTCTCCGGCGAATAGACCTTGGGAATCTCAGTTTCCAACGCTGCCTTCTCCTATGGGAATCCCGCAAAATGGTGAAAACTAATTACTATACCGGGCGCACCAGAGTGAGTCAAACGCGCCCTGACAAGGGCGTGCGGCACAAAACTCAAGTTTGGGACTTGGTCTGACTTTCTGCCCCCGTCCTCGCGTACTAGGTACGTCCCTCTTCTCCCGCGAAGCGAGAAACCCTGAGTAGCCGTAGGTGCAACCTACGGAGGCTGGCGCCGAAGAAACCTGCCGGCCCTGGAGGGGCCGGACCCCGAGGCACGGTCAACCCCTTCAGGGTTGGGGGGATTTTGGCGCTCCTTGTCCGTAGGTTGCACCTACGGCTACTCAGGGTGTGGCCCCTTTCGGGGCCAGATTCACTCCACGCGAACTTTAATGCCGCACACCCTCTTGACAAGCAAGTCCCGGCCGGGTATATTCCTAAGCATCTTAGGTGAGAGCATGGAAACGCTGGCACAGATCCTTCCCGGCACACTCGATCTTCTGATCCTCAAAGCGGTTTCTCTCGGGCCCCTGCATGGCTACGGCGTGCTCCTGCGCATCGGGCAGATTTCGAAAGGCGCGCTCCTGATTGAACAAGGGGCACTTTATCCGGCCCTTTTTCGCCTGGTCCGCCAAGGAGTGCTGAAGGCCACGTGGGGAACGTCCGAGAACAACCGCAGGGCCAAGTATTACGAGCTGACAGCGGCGGGCCGCAAACGGCTGCGCCAGGAAACCGAAGGTTGGAACCGGCTGGCGGACGCAATCGCCGCCGCCCTCAAGGCGCGACCGGAAGAATTGTAGGGGCCAGCGGCGCTGGCCCTGGGCCGAACGCCGTTCGGCTTTACAGCCAAGCCTTCCGGCGCTCATAGAGCGCCGCTGCAATTTACGTCGCTGTGTATAAATCGGCGGTGGGAGGAAACATGAAACTCCTGTCCTCGCTTCGAACCTTCCTGGCCTTCGTGTTCCACCGATCCCAAGCCGAGCGTGAAATGGAAGAAGAACTTCGCGCGCATTTGCAGAACCGCGCGGACGACTTGGAGCGCCAGGGTCTGTCGCGGCAGGAGGCCGAACGGCAGGCGCGCTTGGAGTTTGGCGGGTACGAAGGCTACAAGGAGGAGTGTCGCGAAGCGCTGGGCTCGCGACTGCTCGGAGAATTTGTCTCAGACGTGCGCTATGGGTTGCGGCAATTGCGCCGCAATCCCGGGTTCACGGCTGTAGCGGTTTTGACTTTGGCGCTTGGCATCGGCGCGAACGTGGCGATCTTCTCGCTGATCGATCAGGCGATCTTGCGCTCCCTGCCGGTTCAGCATCCCGAGCAGCTGGTGGTAGTGAACTCGACAGAGCAGAAGGGCGGGCACACGTCAACCGACTACAGTCTTGAGGCCTCCTTCTCGTATCCGATGTACAAGGACCTTCGTGACAAAAACCGTGTGTTTTCTGGCCTGATTGCCTGCTTCCCGTATGTCGACGTGAACGTTGCCTGGCAGGGAAAACCGGAACGTGCCGTTTCTGAGCTTGTGTCCGGCAATTTCTTTCAAGTGCTGGGGGCACGGCCGGTGCTGGGGCGAGTTCTCTCACAATCGGACGAAACATCTCCGGGGGCTAATCCGGTTGCGGTATTGAGCTATGGTTATTGGAGGCAGCATTTCGGCGGCAATCCGGCGATTTTGAATCAGATCGTAGAGATCAACGCCACCCCCTTAACGGTGGTGGGGGTGACGCAGCCTGGATTCACGGGCGTACAGCTAGGCTGGGCTCCGGACCTATACATTCCGATCACGATGAAGCCGCAAATGACGCCCAACTGGAACGGGCTGGACAGCGTTACGGACTATTTTCTTGCCGTCCTCGGCCGGCTCGAACCCGGGATTTCGCGCAGCCGTGGGCAGACGGGACTACAGCCGCTGTTCCATGCGCTTCTTGAATCCGAGCTGCAAATCATGACGGCGAGACAGGTGATCAACTCTCCGGACGAGCAGAAAGCGTTTCTCGCCGGCAAAATCGAGTTGACGCCGGGCGCGCGGGGCCGCCCGTTCCTTCAGAGCTTGGCCGAGGGTCCACTTGTTCTCGTGATGGCGATGATGGGGCTTGTGTTGCTGATTGCGTGCGCCAATCTCGCCGCCCTGCTCCTGGCGCGCGGCGAAGCGCGGCAGCATGAAATTGCCACGCGCCTGGCGATGGGAGCAAGCCGCGCCCGCCTCGTTCGCCAGTTCTTGACCGAGAGCCTGATCGTCGCGGCGGCCGGGGGTTTGGCAAGTCTGCTGATTGGCTGGTGGACGCTCCGAGCGATCGTATCGGCCCTATCGGTCGTTCCCCTCGCAGCCGTGGTCCTTTCGGGGCTGACGGCGAATCTCAACATGCGCGTCCTTTCGTTTGCCGCGGCTGCCACGATCCTGAGCGCGCTGTTCTTCGGATTGCTTCCGGCGTTGAAAGCTTCTCGCACCGACCTCGAAACCCCACTTAAAGAGCTGGGATCCCGCAGTTCCGGTGGCCTTGCGGGTGTCCGGCTTCGGGGGGTGTTGGTGGTCGCGCAAGTGGCTGGAACTGTCGTCCTTCTGATTGCCGCTGTGCTCCTCGGGGAGAGTCTGGTCCGCCTGGAAGGCGTGAATCTCGGCATGCGGATCGATCACCTTGTACAGTTCTCGATGGATCCTGGACTAAGTCGTTATCCTAGGGTACAGGCATTTGCCTTGCTCGACCGCACACGCCAGGACATCGCAGCCTTGCCAAGCGTGGCATCCGTAAGCGTATCCCAAGACCCGGCCGTGGCCTGGTTAGGAAACAGCATGGGCACCATGACATTCGAGGGGCACGTTCGAAGGGGAGACGATGACACTACAGTTTCTGTGAATTACGTGAGCCCGCAGTTCTTCTGCACCCTGGGTGTTCCGCTGATCCTGGGCCGGGAGTTCGGCGAGGAAGATTCCGGCTCCAGCCGCAAGGTTGCCATCATTAACGAGAAAGTTGTGCAGCGGTTCTTCGCTGGGCGTAACCCCATCGGGATGCACTTGGCGATCGGCTGGGGGCCGGATGCTCATCCCAACATCGAAATTGTCGGAGTCGTCGCCGATACCACAAGCTCACATCCACGCGAGCCTGCCCGGCCTTTCGTCTACTTCCCTTTTGCACAAGACCCGGGTGTGAGCGGGGGCACGTTTTACGTTCGTACGCGCTCGGACCCGGGAGCCATGGCTGTGGCCTTGCAGGGCGTGGCAACGCGCGACGCTCCGAATCTGCCAATCTACGATGTTCGAACGGTTGAGCAGCAGTTCAATAACATGATGTCCGCTGACCGTTTACTGACGCTATTGATCGTCGGCTTCGCGGGGTTGGCGGCGCTGTTGGCTGCGGTGGGCCTGTATGGGGTCATGGCGTACGCCGTAATACGCCGTAGGCGTGAAACCGCGATCCGGGTAGCCCTTGGCGCGCAAAAGGTTGATGTCCTCAAACTAGCGAGCGGTGACGGGCTCAAGCTTGCCCTCGTCGGGTTGGCCATTGGAATTGGGGCGGCGCTCGCGCTGACACGATTATTGACAAGTCTGCTTTACGGCGTGAAACCAATCGAACCTATCGCTTTTGTCGCTGTGGCGCTGATGCTGACCTTCGTCGCGCTTGCGGCATGCTACTTCCCCGCGCGCCGGGCGCTGAAGGTCGATCCTATGGTGGCGCTGCGGTATGAGTGACACTTCTGATGGCATAGCGGGCGGCCTTGCGTCGGGCTTGTCCAAATTTAAGTCTTTCGAACCTCGCCGGCCTCCAAAGGGGCGGACCTTGAGAAGCCGCAGGTTTCAACCTGCGGCGCGGCTGGCCGAACCCATTCCTCCAACCCCAACAGGGTTGACCCGACACCGTGCGGCCCGGTCAGGGCCCGCGCCAGAACTGGCACTTGGGGCGGCTGGCCGTCGGCTAGACAGCTAGCCCAAGGAACCCGTGAAGCCGCCACTTGGCCGTGTAGAATCGCTGCCACTCACCAAACCAATCCCACTATCGAGGAATATTATTACCTTGACAATAGTATCGAGTTGTGCTACAGGTGATGCTGTTTTGCGTGCGTCTGCCTGGAGTAGGCGGACGATATTTCTTCCCGCGGGGTCTTCAAGCTGCCATGCCTACTCTACGATGTCTATGAAAAACATGGTACTTCGCCATTTTGAAGGCCGATTTTCGGTCGCACGCCAAAAGTGCATGTCATTGAAAATTAATAACTTGTACGCTGGCGGGATTGGAGGGCGCGAAAAAAAACAATCGGTAAGTCCTACGATATGCATGAAAACAAAAGGCTTAAAAACGGACAGGTTGGCAATACCTACGATCTTGATGAAAACACACGTAGTTACGCGTTCTACCCTACGATGTTGTTGAAAATAAACATAGTTAGTATGCGAAGCGGGTTTCGAGTGATCTCGAAGGGTCCGTCTGGATTTCTCACGATGCTGAGGGATCCTTCGTCGCCTGCGGTTCGCCGGGATGACAGGCTGATGGACTTTTCCCGCAGTCTGGGAAGCCTCGCCCTTCTCCCGATACGGTACGAAAGCCCTGTTAGGCCTTACCACTCCATGCGGGTTTCCGTGCAATCCGCAAGCGCATTGTTGTTGCCCGCCCCGTCCGGGGGGGAGTTGTGCTAATCTAGGAGGGTTTCCGCGGAACGGCGAGGATGGCTTGCCGTCGTAGGCGGAACCGGCGCCGGCACGGCGTTCTCGAAACACTGCCCGAAAGACGAGTGGTGCTGTTGCGGCGGGAAGACAGAAGAGTTACGGAGCCCTCTCACGGTACGTTCCCCGCGGAGCGAGGCTTCGCGGTGGGATCGTGTTTATGGCTTTGATTGCGCCCTCTCTGCTCGGTGCGGACCTGACCCGGTTGGGAGAGGTCCTTCACCAGTGGGAAGAGCAAGGCGTACGCATGGTCCACGTTGACGTGACCGACGGGCATTGCGTGCCCGACATCACCGTGGGCCAACCGGTCATCCAGAACTTGCGCAAAGCCACCGACCTGGTCCTGGATATACACCTGCTGGTTGAGCGGCCGGAGCGGTACGCTCTGCAGTTTGTAGAATGCGGCGCCGATCGGGTGGCGATCCCCGCAGAGTCGACTCCGAACCTGCACCAAGCCCTCAGCGAGATTCGGTCACACGGGGTGTTGGCGGGATTGGCCGTCAATCCTTCGACGGCGATCGACTCCGTCAAGGAAGCGGTCGAGGATGCGGATTACTTATTGATCCTCACTGCCGACCCGGGTTTGAAGAGTGCCGCGTTCATTCCGCGCACGGTCCAGAAGGTCGTCGCGGCCGCGGCGCTCTGCCGAGAGCGCGGGCTGGGATTCGAGATTGAGGTCGAAGGCGGCATCGGTTTGGACCAGGTCGAGAAACTCCGCGAGGCCGGAGCAGACATCCTGGTGGCGGATTCTGACATCTTTGGAAACGATGTGCCCCGGAACCGGCTGGGCGACATGATCCGTCTGGCTGGGCTTGCGGAGAAGTCGTCCAGTGGGTTACAGAGAAAGACATAACGGTGGTGGACTCCACCACCGCTTTTGCTTTACGGTAGCCCGTGAAGCTTCATATCCGATAGGAGTTCGAGCCCTGGTTAAGACGCCGGCAAAGCCACAAAAGCTTTTTACCCTGGTCGTCCTGTTCGCCGCGGCGCTGCTGCCGGGGTGTGCCTTGGTGCGGGAGCACACACGCAAGGAACTGGCCACGCGCGTCGCCCCGGGCGATCAACCGGATAAGATCCTCTTCGAGAAGGCCACCAACGAAATCAACCATGGGCGGTACGATGTCGGGCGTTTGACGCTGCAAACGCTGATCAACACCTACCCTGATAGCGAGTATCTTTCCAAAGCCAAGCTGGCGATCTCCGATTCCTACTACAACGAGGGGGGAGTCTCCGGATTGACGCAGGCGGAAGAGGAGTACAAGGACTTCATCACCTTCTTCCCAACCGCTCCGGAAGCCCCACAGGCTCAGTACCGCATCGGCATGGCCCACTACCGGCTCATGGCGAAGGCTGACCGCGATCAGACGGAGGCGCTGGCGGCGGAAGCGGAGTTTAAGGAATTCCTGCTGAAATATCCGGACAGTCCCTTCATGTCGAAGGTCAAAGCACGTTTGCGGGAAGTTCAGCAAGTCCTTGCGGAAGGCGAATACTGGACGGCCAATTTCTATTACACGCATGGCGCCTTCCTTGCTGCGCGCGGGCGATTTCAGGATATCGTCGAGAAGTATCCGAATTACAGTGGCGGTGACAACGCGCTCTACTACCTGGGACAAAGCCTGGAGCGCCTGCGCAGGGCAAAAGACGCTCCCGCGTACTATAACCGCGTGATCACCGATTTCCCGTTAAGCCCGCACGTCCCCGAAGCAAAGGCCCGGTTGACGGCCTTGCATCAGCCCATTCCCAAGCCTACACGCGCTTCGTTGGCAAGGGCTCGGGCTGACGCCGCTCATCGGCAACAGAAGGACTTTCTCAGCAAGGCCGTGGGGGTCATGTCGAGCGCTCCCGACACCGGCGCGACTCTGCACGGGCCGGTGCACCTCGGTCCCCCGCTGCCAGCGGCAGCGGAAATGGCCAAAGGGGCGGCCGGTGTCGCCGCACCGGGAAAAGCCGCGATTGTTGCTCAACCCGTGGGCGATTCCAGTCTGAACTCCGGCCAACCCGTAACCGAATCGAAACCGAGTTCAGCTCCCGACAAAGCAGAACCTGAGGCAAAGGAAGGCACCACTGAAAAGGCCCAGCCTGAGTCTGCTCCGGCCACGCCGCCTGCGAATGCGAAGAAAAAGGGGTTCTTCCACCCACTGAAGAAGATTGTGAAGCCCTTCTGAAGCTGCACTTCCACACTTCCATGCTTCGACGGCATTACGCCACTATTAAGAAAAGCCGACGCGGCGCACCCGAGTTCGCATGCGTCCGGCCGGTTACTGCAACCTCAAGATTCCCAAACGTTTGTACCTTGACTTCGCGCCGTCGTCGTGGTATTTGTCTGGCCGTTCGGGTTCGGTGTGTCTGAGGAGAAACCCCGTGGCACGGTTGGTCCTGGTAGCCGACGACAGTCCGACGATTCAGAAAAGGGCGCAGTGGATTCTGAAGGGCGAAGGGTTTGACGTCGAGACCGTCTCCAACGGTGTCGCCGCCATCAAGCGTCTCGCGGTGCTCCAACCCGTTCTCGTCCTGGCCGATGTCTCGATGCCGGGAAGAGACGGCTACGAAGTCTGCGAGTTCATAAAGAGGTCGTCGCAGCTCTCTCACGTTCCTGTGCTGCTCGTCGCGAGCGACATGGAACCTTACGATGAAGCGCGCGGTGCGCAAGTTGGAGCGGACGGAAGGATTACGAAACCGTTTGAGCCGCAGGACCTCATCTCGATGGTCGAGAAGTTTGCTGCCTTGTCCGCTGCAGCAGCGAACCCCACGGTAGTTGCGAGTGTTCCTGCTCCACCCGCCCCAGAACCAGTTCCTGAATTCCAGGTGGGGAGCTTTGAGACGAAGGCCCCCCCTGCGGAAGAGCGGCCAGCGGCTCCGGTCTTCTCTCCAATTTTCGAAGAGGTCCCTTTCGCCGAGCCCCTGGCAGCAGAGGCGCCGCACACCGAGGAGACAGCCGCAGCAGTGGAGCCCACCACTTCGGTGGCCCCAGCGCAGCCCGAAGAGCCCGTTGCCCCGTTGCCGGAAGTGCCGACCGATCTGGCTGAACTTTTTGCTGCGCCCGAGCTCGCCACTTCTTCCGCTGCGGAGACTCTGCAACCCAGTGACACATCCGCAGTCCCAGTCCTGGAGGAACCGGTTTTCGTCGAGGAAGAGGCAGAACCGCCCGTTGCGCGTCCTGCCGGGCATGACCATCCTCACGATTTGCATTCCCATGCTCCGGCGGAGTCGGCCGAGCCGGTTTGGCGGGATGAGACCTTTGCTCCTCCCGCGTCACCAGAGGTTGATGAGGCGGTGGCACCGGCACCGCAACTGGAGGTTGCCCCCCAGGGCGAAGCTCCGGCAGTTCCCGCCGCAGAGACTGTGGAGCCGGTGCCGTCCGAAGCTGCGCCGGAAACCTCAGGCTTGGAAAGTTTTTCGCTGGAAGAGCCCACGGACCAAGCGCCGTTCTCTTCCGGCGAAACAAATTTCTCATCCGCTGCTACAACTGAAGAGACGCCGACCGAACCTGCGGCTGAGACCGTAGCCGAAGCTCCGGTTGAGCACGCTGGCGAGAGTTTCGCTGAGATGACAAACGAGACTGCCGCAGAGCCTGCCTCGGAATCGCTGGCTGATATCTTCGCTGCTGGCCCCATCGAGGGCCTGATGGAGCCGGCCGCCGAGGCCGCCATTGAGCCTCCTGCGGAGCCCATCGCGACGGAGTCAGTCGAGGCTCCTGGCGAGCCGCCCGCGGAAGAGGTCGTGCCTGAACCTCCGGCGGAGCTTGTTGCCGAGATTCCTGCTGAGCCCTTGACGCCTGCACCCCCTGAAGCTCCTATCAATCTATCGGCGGAAGAGCCTGCGGTTGCACCTGCGGAGGAAGTTCCCGCCGAAGTACCCGCGCAACCTATGGTTGAGTCCGCGGCCGCGGCTGAGCCAGTGGCCGACGCACTACCGACGGAGCCTCCTGTGGAACCTCGCGTGGAGATTCCGTCCGAGCCCGAATCGCTGACACCTCCTGTCTCGCCCGCCGCGATTGACTGGGACCTTCTTTACTTGATTGTCCACAAGATTGTGCTGAAGATGTCTCCGCCTGCCTTGCGCCACGAAGCCGTGGAGGAGTTGGCGCGAAAGCTCACCGACGAAACGGCATTCGAACTGAGTGTCGAACCGCCTCCACGGGAGCCTTGATTCCTACCTCGAAAACCAGGCCAGGCAGCGCCGCAGTGGCCGCCGTTCTTGTCATCTTCAGCGGTGCGCCTTACAATGGTGGTTTAGGCTGATCGCTTTGCGGTCATCTGTATACTATGGGGAATTTCTTTCAATACGCACTGGGCAAGATCGTCGGCACGCAGAACGAGCGCGAGCTGAAGCGCCTGAGCGCGCGAGTCGAGGAAATCAATGCCCTGGAGCCCGAGATGCAGAAGCTCCAGGACCCGGATTTTGCCGTCCGCACGCGCCAGCTCAAGGACCGGTTGGCCGACGGGGCCACGCTTGATGACATCCTTCCCGAAGCTTTTGCGCTTTGCCGCGAAGCTGGCCGCCGCACGGTGAACATGCGGCATTTCGACGTGCAACTGATCGGCGGCATGGTGCTGCACGAAGGCAAGATCGCCGAAATGAAGACCGGCGAAGGCAAGACGCTGGTGGCCACGCTGCCTTGCTACCTGAACGCGCTCGAGGGCAAGGGCGTGCACGTTATAACCGTGAACGACTACCTCGCCAAGCGTGATGCCGCCTGGATGGGCCCGATCTATCGCCTGCTGGGGCTCAGCGTGGGCGTGATCGTGCATGACCTGGAGGACGAGGAACGGCGCGCTGCCTACGCCTGCGACATCACATACGGCACCAATAACGAATTCGGGTTCGATTATCTGCGCGATAACATGAAGTTTGACCTCGCCGATTACGTGCAGCGGCCCCACCACTACGCCATCGTGGACGAGGTTGACTCGATTCTGATCGACGAGGCCCGCACGCCGCTGATCATCTCCGGCGCTTCCGATGAATCCACAGACAAGTACTTCCGCGTCGACAAGGTCATTCCACACCTCATTGAGAAAACCGACTACGAGGTAGATGAAAAGCACCGCCAGGCTACGCTGACCGAATCCGGCATCGCCAAGGCCGAAAAGCAACTGGGGCTCGAGAACCTTTACGACCCCGCCAACATGGAGTACATCCACCACGTCTACCAGGCGCTTAAGGCTCATACGCTGTTCAAGCGCGACCGGGATTACGTGGTGAAGGATGGCGAAGTCATCATCGTGGATGAGTTCACGGGCCGTCTGATGCCCGGCCGGCGCTGGTCCGACGGCCTCCACCAGGCAGTGGAGGCGAAGGAGGGCGTCAAGATCGAGAGCGAGAACCAGACGCTCGCCACGGTCACCTTCCAGAACTACTTCCGCATGTATAAGAAGCTGGCCGGCATGACCGGCACGGCGGAGACGGAAGCGGCGGAGTTTGAGAAGATCTATAACCTCGAAATCGTCATCGTGCCGACAAACCGTGAATTGATCCGGCACGAGTTCCGGGACGTCGTCTATCGCACCGAGCGTGAGAAGTTCAACGCCGTCATCGAGGAAATCAAGGAATACCACCTGCGCGGCGAGCCGGTGCTGGTGGGCAGTATCGCCATCGAGAAATCCGAGCGCCTGAGCCAGGCGCTGAAGAAAGCGGGCGTCGTGCCTGCGCGGTTGCAGGAACTTGCGAAGGCCGCCGGTCTCGATGGACCCAAGCTGAAGCTGTGGGCAGAGCGGCTGGCGCAGGGCAGCCAAACGGGACTTGCCTGGCTGACGCGTGCGGGTGTTACGGCTTCCGCTGTTAAGGAATTGCTCGGCCAGGGCCGCTTCCGTGCGCTGGCCGGCGGGACGAACACGAACGGTGCTGGCGCCGCGCTACTGGACGCCATGTCGAAGCGTGCTGCTCAGGGTTATCCCTACAGCGAACTACCCCCGGCCGACAAGGCTGTTGTGCCCGAGGTCGTCGCGCTGCTGAATTTAACCGATCCTAAACACCTTCCGGTCCTGGATTACCTTATCGAGATTCGCTGCGCCCCCGCCCGTCTGGTCGACGTGTTGGGCATGAAAGAAGTCCGGCACAACGTGTTGAACGCCAAGCAGCACGAGCGCGAGGCGCTGGTCGTGGCGCAGGCCGGACGCGTAGCCGCCGTCACGGTCTCCACGAATATGGCCGGCCGCGGCACGGATATCCTGCTGGGCGGTAACCCGGAAACCATGGCGCGTGAGGAGTTCCGTAAGTCGCCTGAGAAATATCGTGAACAAGGGGTGGACCCGGAGCCGCCGGAGCGCCCGCCGGAGGGTTCGGCGCCCGAGATTTTCAACGCTTACGTCGAAGCTTACGCGAAGTGGCGAAAACAGTGGGCAGAGTTCGTGGACCGATTCAAGGCGGTCACCGACGTCGAGCATGCGAAGGTGGTAGAACTGGGCGGGCTGCACATCCTGGGTACCGAGCGGCATGAAGCCCGCCGTATCGATAACCAGTTGCGCGGCCGCGCCGGACGCCAGGGCGATCCTGGATCGTCGCGTTTCTATCTTTCGCTCGAAGACGACCTGCTGCGCATCTTCGCCGGCGAGCGCATCTCGAACATCATGCACAAGCTGGGCATGGAAGAAGGCGTGCCCATCGAATCGCGCTTGATTTCGAAACGTATTGAGGCTGCGCAGAAAGCCGTCGAGGCGCAGAACTTCGAATCTCGCAAGCACCTGCTGGAATACGACGATGTGATGAACAAGCAGCGCGAGACGGTTTACGGGCTGCGGCGGCAATTGCTCGAAGGCGGCGACCAGAAGGACTTCGTCGTCGATGCCGCCGACCGCGTCGTCGAATGGCTGGTCGAAAGGTTCTGCCCGAAGGACCAGCACGCTGACGAATGGAACGTGAACGGTCTGCGCACTGAGATGTGGGGGCGCTTCGGGATTGATCTGAAGAAACACGAACTTACTTTCGACCCCAAGCGGATCGAAATGCTCCACAACCAGCTGAAAGACCTGGTGCGGGCCCGTTACGCGGAACGCGAGGAGGTGTGGGGTCCGGAGCGCATGCGGACGCACGAACGCCTGATCATGCTCCAGGTGGCGGACGGTCAGTGGAAGGACCACCTGCTGGCCATGGACCACCTGAAAGAGGGCATCGGCCTGCGTGGTTACGGCCAGCGCGACCCGCTGGTGGAATACAAGCGCGAGTCCTTCGAGATGTTCGAAGACATGATGGACCGCATCGAAGACGAAACCTTGCGCTACCTCTTCCTGATGCGTACGCCGGAAGAAGAAGAGGAGATGATCCGGCAGTACCAGCAGCGCAAGCGCCGCGAACAACGCGAAATGCAGATGATCGGCGCGGGCGCGGTCGAGAAACCTCAGCAGGTCATCCGGCGCGAAAAGATTGGCCGCAACGATCCTTGCCCGTGCGGGAGCGGCAAGAAATACAAGAAATGCCACGGCGCGGGTGGAGGCGCAGCGGTCGCGGGAGCAGCGTCCAAGGGTGGAGCGCAAACTGCGGCCGGAGCAAAGCCCGCCAACGCAGCGGAACCTCCCGAGTAAAGAGTCTCCTAACTTTCTCCAACTACTCTCCGTCTACAACTGGTAGCCACGGCATGCTTTCTATGCCGTGGGCTTCCTCCCGTTCCTTTCGTTTTCAAGAAGGGCCCACGGCACAACAGCAGTGCCGTGGCTACCACGGATGTTACCGGTCCCGCACGGCGTGCACCACGCGCGGCCCGTAGTGCTGTTACCGCCTTCCCAATAGATGTCAGCCATAGCGCGTCTCCGAAGAATCGCTGCGTTTTTCACGGGCGGTTGTCGACGGGAGGGCACACTGGCGCTTCCGCGAGCGATCTGGCGTCGCAGAAGAAAGCACACAAGCTGATGCGTGGGTAGCGCAGACCGCCGCGGTTGCGGTCTGCGGTTCTTCCTGATGAGGACTACCACAGGTAGTAATACCCGTCGCGGCGGGCCAGTTCGACAGAAGTGCCAAAGAGTTCCGTCAGGCGCTCGGTAGTCAGTAGGTCGGTTTTAGGCCCGTCGGCGAAGATGCGGCCCTTGCGCAGCAGAATGACGCGTTGGATTTCCGGAAGAATGTCGGGCAAGTAGTGCGTGACCATCAGGATGCCGGTGCCCGCCTGGGCGAGTCTTCGCAATGTCGCCCGTAGTTCCAGCGCCGCACGAAAGTCCAGGCTGTTGCTGGGCTCGTCGAGCAGCAGAGCCAGCGGGTCGTGCACCAGGGCGCGGCCAATCAGCAAGCGATGCGCCTCGCCGGACGACATGCCGGTCAGGTGGCGCCCGGCCAGATGGCTTGCGTCCAGTAGCGCCAGGACTTCCTTGGCCTTGGCAAGCATCGCCGGCGTCACTTCGTGATACGGATACACGCCAATGCTGCTGAAGAATCCGGAGAGCACGAGTTCCTGTCCGGTGATCTCGCGCGTGCAACGCCGCATCAGGTCGTTCGAGACAATTCCCAGCAACGGGCGCAGTTCGAAGACGTCCCAGGTGTCGCGTCCCAGGATGGTCAGCGACGAGCCGGGTTCGGCCAGAGGATAGTACTCGCGCATGATCGTCTTGATCAGCGTGGATTTGCCGCAGCCGTTGGGACCCAGGATGGCGACATGCTCGCCGGCTCCAATGGTGAGGTTGATGTCATCCAGCACACGTTTGCTGCCCAACATCACGGTGACATGCTGGAAATCCAAAAGCGCGGGACCTGGAATGGGATTCACTGATCTTCTACTCGTTTCCTGAGCCATCTGAAAGTATACACGACCGGCGCGCGAATGTGGGGCGTGGTAGCCACGGCATGTTTTCCATGCCGTGGGCTCTCTCGTCCCGCAGGGCCCACGGCACGAGAGCAGTGCCGTGGCTACCATCACGAGAACTTTGCACGATTAGTTTGGGAATTCAGCGCGGATGAAGGTCGCAAGTGCGGCCAGGTAGCCATCGCCTCCCGCTTCGATCACGTTGTTGTGGGCGGCGCCTTCGATGGCGTAAAAGCGCTTGGGCTGGAGAGCCGCGCGGAACAGCATTTCTCCCATCTCAAAAGGGACCACTTCATCACGTGTACCTTGGACGATCAGGACAGGCGTGTGCACGTCGCTGATCTTCCGCTGGGAATCGAAGCGGGTTTTCGGGAGGTATTCAAGCAGGGGGATTCGGAACATGCGCCGGGCCATGGCACGGGCGCTAGTGAATGAGCTCTGGACGATCAGGCCGCCCGAGGTTCGCCGCGCGGCGAGATCGATGGCTACGGCGCCGCCCAGCGAGTGGCCATAGACAATCACGTCCTGCGGCAGGAAATGGCGCTCGTTCACAAGATAGTCATAGGCGGCGTCGGCATCGCGGTAAACGCCGGCTTCGGAAGGCTCTCCCTCACTCTTGCCATAGCCGCGATAATCGACCGCCAGCACTGCCGCACCCGTCCGGGCAAGCCACCCGAGATGCGTGAGGCCGTAGCCGATGTTCTCGGCGTTGCCGTGAAACCACAGCAGGACCTTGTGTGAGGTGGGATCGGGAAGGTAGAAGGCGTTGATCCGGACGCCGTCCCGGGCCGTGAGCCACACGTCCTCGACTCCGGATTCGGCTTGTTCCTGCGATGGGAATCCCGCAGGATAGCGCGGTGGGAAGTAAATGAAACGGTTCTCCAGCAGCCTGACCAGGACTACGGCAAGCAGAAGTACAACGCCGATTGCCAGTCCTGCAATCGTCAAGACTCTTCTCACCCTGGGGTGTTCCCCTTGTGACAGGCAGGGGCGCACCGTGGTGCGCCCCTGCGCCTAACGAATCCCACGCGACCCGCCAAACACCGGCAAGGTCACAGAGAGTTACTGCTGGTCTCCCCCGTCGTCGCCATCGTCGCCGCCGCTCCCGCCCTCGTCCGGCGAGACGACTATATAGCCGGCATTACCCTGCCGGTTGATGCGCAACAGGACCTTGTCCTTCGCCTGCTCGGCCAGACGGTTAAAGTCTTGTACCGTCAGAACCGCTTGGCGGTTGATGCTCTCGATGACGTCGCCCTGTTGCAGGCCTTGCGCTCCGCCTGGACTGTTCGGATCGACCCGCGTGATCACGACGCCCTTCACGTTGGACGGTACGCCCATCTGTTCGCGGATCGACGGTGTAAGGGCCTGCACCGAAATCCCGCGCAGGGTCCCTTCCTGGACCGACCCGCGGCCTCCGCGCGCACTGAGGGTGCCCGGCCGTTCGCCAAGCGTGACCTTCACCGTCTCGGCATGGCCGTCACGCCAGATCTCGAGGGTGACCTGCGTCCCCGGATTGGTGGTCGTGGCCATCAGAGTGAGCTGGTTGAAATCGTGGATTTCCTGGCCATTGAACTTGCGGATGATATCACCGTTCTTGATCCCTGCCTTGTCCGCAGGACCGCCCGCTTCGACATCCTGAACCAGGGCGCCGTTGGTGTCCGGAGCTTTGAATTGCTTCGCCAAGTCCGCATCGAGTTCGCCAATGTGGATTCCCAGGTAGCCACGGTTGACCTTCCCCGTCTTGACCAGGGATTCCATCACGTGCTTCGCCATGTCGGAGGGAATGGCAAAGCCGATACCAACCGATCCGCCCTCGCCGCCGGGCCCGGAATTTCCACTCAGAATCGCCGTGTTGATTCCTACCACCTGGCCGTGGATGTTCACGAGAGCACCGCCGGAGTTGCCGGGATTGATAGCGGCGTCGGTCTGAATGAAGTCCTCAATCCCCTCGATGTTCAATCCCGAGCGGCCTAGGGCGCTCACGATGCCCTTGGTCACCGTGAAGTACTGGCCGAAGGGGTTGCCGAAAGCCATCACGATATCGCCCACTTTCAATTCGTTGGAGTCACCAAAGGGCGCGCTCGGCAGACCGCTGGCCTCGACCTTAACCACTGCCAGGTCGGTCTGCTGATCTGCTCCCACCACCTTGCCCTTGAACGTCCGTTTGTCGGAGAAAATCACCTGGATATCACTGGCCTTCGCCACGACGTGGTTGTTGGTCAGGATATATCCGTCGGGAGAAACAATCACGCCGCTCCCCAGGGCGTGCTGGCGCTGCTCCCGGGGTACGTTGAATTGCGGGAACATGTTGCCGAAGAACTGGCGAAAGAGCGGGTCCATGGAAAAGGGTGATTGCTGAAACTTGATGACCTGCGTCGATTGAATCGCCACGATCGCGGGCGTGACCGCCTTCGCAATCCGCTCATAAGCTTGATTCTGCCGCTCCAGGGCTTCAATATCCGTCCCGTCCAGGCCTTTCCCTTCCGCCAATGCAAATCCCGGATAGAGGTGATGTGCTTGGTAAAGAATGGCCGACAGAGCCAGGATCATAACTCCCATTAGGGTTAGACTCAGTCCCCCTAGGTTTTCCTTCAAGAACTGTTTGTTAATCCTCATGAGTACGTCCTCCTTCGAACTGCCGCTCGCAGCTGTGCGCCACCCTGTACTTTTGTGCCGTCGGCATGAGTTTCTGCGCCTTCTGCGATAGCGACGAAGTGCGAGCGGCGCTACACCTAAGTCGCTTCATACAGCAGCCCCTCGTCAATTGCGGGCCCTGAACATTTGGACGAGCTCCGATTTCTTCGGTAACCAAGGCAGGCTCTTCTTCGCGTATTCATTGCGGTGTGAAGTCTCTCCCCGAGGGATGCTCAAAGCCCCGCACGAACGCGCAAACCCCTCTTCATCTTATAGAGATGCGAATATCCGAGGCAAGGTTTTACTTGGGAGGGTAGTCCTATCATTTGGGATAGGACTTTCTTTCAAACGTTCGTCACCCTGGTGGAGGCGGAATAGCCGAACCATGGAACCTCGAGGTTTCTTAGGTGGCACGAGCATTCTCGGACTAGCGGGAAGGAGCGGACTCCTGTGCCTGGCGGCCGGCGAGAGCCCAGTGCCTTTAGAAAGAAAACCCGGCGGCGTGCAGCATGTCCACTAGTGCTTCACCGACGGTGGGATCGTAACGCCCCTTCTGCACGCCTTTGCGAATCTCGCTCATCGCCACGCGCGCATCCCAGGGATCGTGATAAGGACGCCAGGAGGTAAGCCCACTGTAAGCCTCGGCCACCGCTGTGATGCGCGCTCCCAACGGAATTGCTTCGCCGCGCAGACGATCGGGGTACCCCGTCCCGTCCCACGCCTCGTGGTGGTGAAGGACAATTTCCAGCAGATGGGGATCGACGTAGCCCATGCGGCGGCACGCGGCAACGCTCTCGGCGACGTATTTTTCGACCAGCTTCAACTCCTGGTCGCTCAGACTTCCGCCGCGGTTCAAGACGTGATGCGGGACGGCCTCCTTCCCCAGGTCTTCGAGATAACCAGCCAGCATCACCGTCTTCTTTAACTCCTCGTTCAGTTTCAGGCGGTCGGCGATGGCGTAGGAGAGCAGCGCCACAAGGCGGCAATGGCCGACGGACCCGTCCAGAGCCTCCACGGCCAGAACCACGTCTTCGGGGACTCCGATGTGTGACTCGGCGGCGGCGTAGGTCGCCGCAACCGCCGACGGTATCACCGCAGGGTCGTTCCAACGATCCCGGATAGCACTCACTTCATATACGGTGATCTTTTGCAACTTGCCCTTGAGCTGGATCTTCTCGAACTCATCGCGCTTGATGTTGGCGTCGGCGTAAGCCAGCTTGATCTCTGTAGATTCGGGATCCAGGGCCAGCGCCCGCTCGTAGTAGCGAATGGCCGCCGTAGCATCGTGAAGTTCGAAGCTGGCCTTGCCGAGTTCGTAAAGAAGTTCGGGGCTCTCGCTCTCCCGGCCGAGGCGCTCTTCGAGGGCGGTCACGCGTTCCAGCAGCAGGTGGTCGGCGTGGCGGCCGAAACCCATGTTGCGCAGCTTCGTCGCCGTCACAAACGGCTCGACGGCACGGAACGTTCCTTCATCGATATAAACCTTGCCCGGCTCGCAAATCTCTTCCAGCCGCTTCGCCACGTTGACGCGGTCGCCCACGGCACTGTAAGCCTGCCGCTTCACACCCAGCATGCCCACGATCGTGCTGCCGGTGGCGATTCCCAGGCGCATGCGCCACGGGAGATCGAGCGTGCGGACCTTCTGCTGCATCTTGAGCCCGGCCAGGACCGCCAGCAGGGCGTGGCGATCGTAGTCGACAGGCGCGCCGAACTCCACCATGACGCCGTCGCCCATGTACTTGTCGATGTGCCCGCGGAAGAGCTCGACGATGGGTTCGATGTGGCCAAGGAAACGATTCAGCTCCTCCAGCACCACGTCGGGGCGGTTGCGGTCGGAATAGCTGGTGAAGTTCGTAAGGTCGGTAAACATGATGCTGATGTCACGTTTTTCGAACCGCAGCTTGCCCTCGGTGGCGAGCTTCGCGACCACGGGGTCCATCGTCGCGTACAGTGCCTTCTCAACTTTCTCCTTCATCTCCTCGGCCAGGCGGCTGCGCTTCAGCTCTTCGTAAAGTTGGCGAGTCTCCTGGAAGCCGCGGGTAAGCCGCTCTTGGAGCGAGCCGATCCAAGCCGTCGCCAGAATCAGAAATCCGCCCCACGTGGCGAGCACTAGAAGAGCGTTCAGGCGCGTGCCCATTACCTCGAACTGCTCAGGCCGGTAGTAAGCGAACAACACGCCCGAAAGGAAGCAGAGCACCGCACCCATCACGGCCTTGCGCCTTCCCAGAAAATAGGCAGCCGACAGAACGGGGAGGTAGAAGAAATTGAGAAACACAACCTTATAGGGAAGGAAGTAGAACACCGCGAAGACAATCAGAGCGACGAGCGCGACGAAGAGAAGTTCCAGATGCTGGACGATGAAGTTGCGAAAATGGAGTGGCCAGGCGCCCTCCAAACCGATGGGGATAGAACTCTCTTCTACCGCTGAGGTGGTGCGAAGGTCATCATTATTTGGCATGGCGGGCTCAGTCCTCAAACTGGGTTACCACCGGACTTTGGCGCGTACTATAGCTTTGTAATTTCCAAAGGGCAAGCAACGTTTCGATGTAGACTCCCAGGCCGAACAACCGGGGTGAATCCGAAGCCTATGAAGAGACTCCTCAAGCGTCTCGTCTTCCTGACTCTACTTCTGATTATAGCGGGTGGCGCGTGGCTCTACTGGCGCGTCCGTGCCAGCCTCCCGCAGTTGGACGGCGCTGTCTCTGCACAGGGCCTATCAACGCCCGTGGAGGTTCTGCGCGACGCGCGCGGTGTTCCTCACCTTCGGGCGCAATCGCTGTCCGATGTCTTGTTTGCGCAAGGCTACGTCACCGCGCAGGACCGTCTGTGGCAGATGGATCTGAACCGCCGCCACTCGGAAGGGCGCCTCTCGGAAATCTTCGGCAAACCTGCACTACAGATGGACGTGCAAGCGCGCACTCTCGGTCTGCCCCGGTTGGCCGAGCAAGCGCTTGGCGATCTCGACACTCAAACCCGCGGGCTGGTTGCTGCCTATGCCCGGGGCGTGAATGTGTTTATCGACAGCCACCGTGACCGGCTCCCTCTGGAATTCTCGCTGCTTCACTACCGGCCGGAACCGTGGCGTGAAGTCGACTCCGTCGCCGTCGCGTTGAATCTTGCTCTTGCCCTCAGCCAAGACTGTCAAGACGATTTGATGCGCGAGCGTGTTGTGGCAAAACTGGGCAAGCAACTCTCCGTCGATGTTTTCCCCGACCATTCGATTTTGGACGTACCGGTGGCGGAGGTCTCGCACACGGGCGTGTCGAAACACGAAACTCGAAATTCGATTTCCGAAATTCCTGCGCCGTTGCCGTTTTCGAATTTCGCTTTTCGAATTTCGGATTTCAACTCCGGTCTCGCCAGCAACAACTGGGTGGTGAGTGGCTGGCACACGAAATCGGGCCGGCCGCTGCTCGAGAACGACCCGCATCTTGGCCACAGCGTCCCGAGCGTCTGGTACATGCTTCACCTCAAGGCGCCGGGGCTCAATGTCAGCGGAGTCAGCCTGCCGGGTTTGCCGCTTGTCGTCATTGGGCACAACGAGCGTATCGCCTGGGGAATGACGAACACGGCGCCGGATGTTCAGGACCTTTACAGTGAGACTTTCAGCACAACCGATTCCCGCCAGTACCTGCACAACGGCCAGTGGATCGACGCCGAGGTGCGCGACGAGGCCATCCGCGTGCGGGGCGAGCGCGATTACCACCTCACCGTCAAGGTCACGCGGCATGGACCGGTCATCTCTCACGACGGCAACCGCGACCTCGCCTTGTGCTGGACCGCGCTCGAGCCCCACGCCGTCCGCCTTCCACTGTTACGCATCAATCAAGCGGGCAACTGGCAGGACTTCACCTCCGCCCTGCGGGATTTCACCGTGCCCATGCAGAACTTTGTTTACGCCGACGTGGACGGCAACATCGGCTTTTACGCCGCGGGACTGGTCCCGATCCGCAAGCAGGGTGACGGCAGCGTCCCGGTGCCCGGCGACACGGATGATTACGACTGGACGGGCCACATCCCCTTCGAAGATCTGCCGCACGCCTACAATCCTCCCAGCGGGCTGATCGCGACCGCGAATGGGCGCATCGTCCCGGACGACTATCCCTACTTCATCACGCGGAAGTGGGAAGCTCCCTACCGCACGGCGCGCATCAACCAGCTTTTGCGCGAGGGGAAGTCGCTTGCGCCGCGGGACATGCTGCGGATCGCCGCCGACGTCGAGACTCTTGAAGACGAGTGGCTATCGAAGCAGCTTCTCGCGGCCGGCGTGCGGCGTCCCCCGCAAGACGCCGACTCCCAATACGCGCTCAGCGTTTTGAAGGACTGGGACGGCCAGGCCCGCGCGGACTCTGCGGCGACGCTCGTGTGCGAGACCGTGCGGCGTGCTCTCCTTGAGCGAATCCTGAAGCCGAAGCTGGGCGGCGACCTCTCCGGCTACCGCTGGCCGATGAGCACGACTTTTCTTCAAAACGTCCTGGAGCAGAATCTGGCGCGCTGGCTGCCTCCCGACGACACAGATTTCGACATGACGCTGATGCGAAGCCTCGACGACGCCGTCCGCCGGATCCGCTCCCATTTCCCGAGCCACGCCGCCTGGTGCTGGGGCGACACCATCCCTCTGACCTTTCACCACCCGTTGAGCTTCGGGGTTCCCCTGCTCGGGCGCTGGCTGGATGTCGGACCCTTCCCGCAAGCGGGAACCGGGACCACGGTCAAGCAAACCACCCGTACACTGGGGCCCTCGATGCGCATGGTTGTGGACTTCTCGGATCTCGACCAGTCCGTCCAGAACATCACGCTCGGGGAATCCGGCCAGCGCTTGAGCCCTTACTATCGCGACCAGTTTGAGGCGTGGAACACGGGCCGCAGCTTCCCGATGCCGTTCAGCGACGCCGCTGTCCAAAAGGGCGCAATCCACAAGTTGGTATTGGAACCCGCGCCTTGAGGCGCGGGCCACTTGATCCTGGCGCGTTCGATGCCCAACATTCTGCTCTTCGCGAAGGGGCCGCGGTGACCGGAGGCGCGGCCCTCGCCTGCTGCTGTAGCGGCGGTCTATGACCGCCGTCTCTTCGGCACTCATAGGGCGCATGCCACACAGAGCCTCCGCTCCACAGGTCCCACCTGCTGCCTGGTGTTGCCAAATCACTGTTCCGCAGCTCGGCGCTGGAAGATCTCGATGTAGCAGTTGACGAGGGAGACCGCCGCCGGGGTGATGCCGGGAACGCGGGAGGCCTGGCCAAGCGTGAGGGGGCGCACGCGGGTAAGTTTCTCGACCACCTCGCGGGAGAGGCCCGAAACTTTGCGGTAGTCGAACCAGTCCGGAATGCGCCTCGCTTCCGCGCGCTTCATCCGCTCCATCAGCTTTTCCTGCTGTTCGAGATAGCCGGCGTACTTGAAGTCCGTCTCGACGCGGCGCGCTTCTTCGTGCGAGAGTTCGTTCGCTGGCTGAAGTCCCTCGCCCGTCCCGCTCCACCGGACACCCTCTCCCCCAAGGGGGCGAGGAAGGTCATCCCCAACGCGTGCGGAGAGCCCCTCGTTGATCCACTCCATCAAATCGTCAATGCACAGCTCGGAGCGCTTCAGAAGCTGCGCGCCGGTCAGTGGCGAGGGTGCGGTGAACTGCTCGCCTTCCATGAGCCCCAGTTTCCGGTAGACCTCGCGGCCGGCGCGCGACGACGGCGCAAGGCGCGTTTCCAGCAGGAATTTCGTGACCGCACTGATGCGTTCGCGCTTGGCGAGGAAGGCGTCATAATCGTGCTGTTTGATCGTCCCCACCTTGAACCCTACGGGCGTCAGGCGCTCATCGGCATTATCGATGCGCAGGTGCAAGCGAAATTCGGCACGCGAGGTAAACATGCGATAGGGCTCGTCCACTCCCTTCGACACGAGGTCGTCGATCATGATTCCCACGTAGCCCTCGCTGCGGCCCACCATCACGGGCGGCTTGCCCTGGACGCGCAGTCCGGCGTTGATGCCCGCCATAATCCCTTGCGCGCCCGCCTCTTCGTAGCCGGTCGTGCCATTGATCTGGCCGGCCAGGAAGAGGTTCGCAATCTTCTTCGTCTCCAGCCACGGGCGAAGTTCCGTCGGCTGCACCATGTCGTACTCAATGGCATAGCCGGGGCGGATCATGTCCGCGTGCTCGAGGCCCGCGATCGATTTCACCATCGCCATCTGGACATCGATGGGCATCGACGTGGACATGCCGTTGACGTAGATCTCGTTCGTATCCAGGCCCTCGGGTTCGAGAAACAACTGGTGCTGGAGCTTATCGGGAAACTTCACGATCTTGTCTTCAATCGAAGGACAGTAGCGCGGCCCGATGCCCTTGATCTGCCCGGAATAAAGCGGCGCGCGATGCACGTTTTCCCGAATCAGCCGGTGCGTCTCGGCATTCGTGTGCGTGATCCAGCAGACGGTCTGCGGCTGCGTGATGGCCCGCGTGCGGAAACTGAAGGGCGTGGGGATGGGGTCGCCGGCCTGAACTTGGAACTTCGAGAAGTCGATGGTGCGCGCATCCAGGCGCGGCGGCGTGCCCGTCTTGAGCCGGCCGATCTCAAAGCCCAGCCGGCGCAGCGCTTCACCCAGCATGACCGACGGCGGTTCACCGGAACGGCCCGCGGGGTAGCGGTTCTCGCCGCAATGGATCAGCCCATTGAGAAACGTGCCGGTGGTGACGATCACCGCGCCGGCTTCCACCGTGCGGCCATCCCGCAGGCGGATGCCGAGCACCCGGCACGGCGGGGCCTCATTATCTCGCCCTGCGGAATCTTCCAGCAAAACGTCCACAACTTCAGCCTGCTTGATGCGCAAGTTCGGTTCTGATTCCAACACCTGCCGCATCTTCGCGCGATAGAGTTTCTTATCGGCCTGCGCGCGCGGCGACCATACGGCGGGGCCACGACTCGTGTTGAGCAAGCGGAACTGGATACCGACCGCGTCGATCACTTCCCCCATCACGCCACCCAGGGCGTCAATCTCGCGCACCAAGTGGCCCTTGGCGATGCCGCCCACGGCCGGATTGCACGACATCTGCGCGACCAGGTCCAGGTTAATCGTGTAGAGCGCCGTCTTGAGCCCCATGCGGGCCGCCGCCATCGCCGCCTCGCACCCCGCGTGCCCGGCACCGACGACCACGACATCGTATTTTTCAGTGAAGCCCAAAACCATAATTGGGAACCCTGCCCGGACGACAACCAAGTATTCTAACAAGGAGGGGCTTTTCCTGCATCCAAACCAGAGACGAATATGACTGCCACCCTGCCGCCACCGCGCGAATCGCCCGTAGAATCGGGACATATAGTTCGCCGCATTTCCCGCATTGACAAAACCCCACGATTGCGAATAGTGTACCGCTGCCTATGAGAGTTTTAGTTTTGGGATCGGGAGGCCGTGAGCACGCCCTGGCTTGGAAGCTGCACGAAAGCCAGCGTGTGGAAGAACTATACTGCGCGCCGGGAAACGCCGGCATTGCGCAGGAAGCGGAGTGTGTCCCGTGTGACATCTCGCAGCCGAGTGCGGTTGTGAACCTGGCAAAGCAGTTACACGCCGACCTCACTGTCGTGGGCCCGGAAGCCCCGCTGGTTGCCGGGGTCGTGGACGAGTTCGAGCGCGAGGGGTTGGGCATTATCGGTCCAAGCAAGGCCGCAGCCCAACTGGAAGGTAGCAAGGTTTTCGCCAAGCAGTTCATGCAGCGCCACGAGATTCCGACGGCGCGGTTCACGGTGGCCGACGACTACGACTCGGCCCTTCGAGCCCTGGCTCTGTTTCCTCTTCCGGTCGTGGTTAAGGCCGACGGATTGGCGGCAGGCAAGGGCGTGGTCGTCGCGTCTACGGCAGAAGAAGCCGAGCGGGCCGTCGACGATTTCATGCGCCGCCAGACGCTGGGAGCTGCCGGCGGGCGGCTGGTGATTGAAGAGGGCCTGAAGGGTGAGGAAGTCTCCTTCATCGTGCTGACAGACGGCCGCGGCATTCTTCCCTTTGCGCCGTCCCAGGACCATAAAGCGCTGCTCGATGGAGACCGCGGACCCAACACCGGCGGCATGGGCGCTTACAGCGATGATTCCATTCTCAGCGAAGCGCTGCACGATGAAGTTCTGAGTTCGATTGTCGCGCCGACCCTGGCCGGCATGGAACTGGAAGGCACGCCCTATCGCGGATTTCTCTATTTCGGCCTGATGCTGACCTCGTCGGGCCCGAAGCTGCTAGAATATAACGTCCGCTTGGGTGACCCTGAAACTCAGCCCATCCTGATGCGGCTCCGCTCTGACCTCTTCGACGTCCTGCTGGCCTTGCGCGAAGGGAATCTGGCGGCGGTGGATGTGCATTGGACCCCGAACCCCGCTGTCTGCGTGGTGATGGCGTCGGGCGGATATCCGGGAAAGCCTGAGACCGGCAAGGTCATTACGGGCTACGACGCCGCCGAAGCACTGGGAGGGGTCAAGGTTTTCCACGCCGGAACACGCGTGGAGGATCACCACCTGCTCACCGCGGGCGGTCGGGTGCTGGGAGTCACGGCCGTGGCAGAGAACCTGCCCGCGGCCATCCAGCGCGCCTATGCGGGTGTCAGCAAGCTCCAGTTCGAAGGCATGCAGTACCGGAAAGACATAGGTGCGAAGGCACTGGGCCGCCTGGCTAGTTCCGCAACGCCCAAGCGGCCGCGCTCACCGAAAGGCGAGCGTCCCGCCGCACGCAAGTAAAGCGGGGTTTTTCAACCTTAACAACAAGGAGGCGGAGATGTCTGAGAAGCCCCTGGTGGGAATCGTCATGGGGAGTGATACGGATTTGCCTGCGATGACGGAAGCGGCCTTAACCCTGAAGAAGTTTGGGATCCCTTTCGAAATTGAGATCACGTCCGCGCACCGCTCGCCCGCTCGCACTTCGGAGTATGCCCGCACCGCGGTCCAGCGAGGTTTGAAGGTGATCATCGTGGGCGCCGGCGGGGCGGCGCATCTCGCGGGCGTCATCGCGGCGGAGACCATTCTGCCGGTGATCGGCGTGCCCATGGCTACGACTTCCCTGGCCGGGCTCGACGCGCTGCTCGCAACCGTCCAGATGCCCGCTGGCGTCCCCGTAGCCTGCACGGCCATCGGCAAGCCCGGAGCCATCAACGCGGCAATATTCGCGACCCAGATCATTGCCACGGCGGACCCCGCCGTTGCGCGGAAGCTCGTCGAGCACAAGGAATACCTGGCGCACTCGGTCGCCGAGAAGTCGGAGAAGGTCAAACGCGAGTTTCACATCTAGCCTCTTTTGGGCGCCACCCGCAAATTGAAGAGCCCCTACCGTGCCCGAAACCGGGTCGAAACAGCCTGCGGAGCGACTTCTTCCGCCAGACGGCTAGCGGTGACGGCGCGTAAGGTGGCTTGTTTTTCCGGAGGGAGTTGAGTTGAGAACAACCAGTTTGAGACATGTCACGTGGTTTCGAGCCGTTGTGCCAGCGATGCTGGCGGGTTTAATTCTGCTGTTGGGGATGACGGTAACCACGCCGGCCCAAGGGCAAGCAGGTGTGAACCGCGCGCCGGTGGACGATGCCACCTTTGCCCAGATCGCCGACCTTTTCCAGTACGACCATAGCCTGGCGCTCGACGCCACGACCATTGGCGTATGGCCCTATCGCATTCCCTACGTGATTGAAAAGATCACCTATCGCAGCGCCCATAACGAGCGGGTGCCGGGTTACTTTGCACACCCGGTCGCCCCAGCCGGCCAACGTTTCGCCGCTGTCCTGCTGGTGCACGGCTCGAACGGTTTCTGGGGCAAGAACGAAGACTGGGTGCTGGATTGGCTCGATGTGCTGGTCAGGTCCGGCCGCGCCGTCCTCGTGATCGACAACTACGGGTTCGGTGAGCGCATGCAGAACCCCGACATTGAGGAAGAGAGGCTGTTGCCCTACAGAATGAGGGACATGGTGGCGCAGAGCGTCATCGACCAACGCCGCGGCATCGATTATCTCGAATCGCGGCCCGAAGTGGATTCGAAGCGGATTGGCCTGTTGGGCGGCAGCCGTGGCAGTTGGATTGGGGCAATGGTGGCGGGGCTTGATCATCGCTTTTCCGCCGTGGTCCTGACGGTCACCCAGGAATCAAACGGCTCAACCCATGATCCCGAGCTGCGCTATCGTCACACGCTCAACTTCGTGCCCCGCATTGCCGCACCGGTCCTCCTGGTGAACGCCACCGAGGACAAGCCCGCCCGCTCTGAACTGGCGAAAGAAATGATGGCGCTCATCAAGGTTCCGAAGCGCCAAGTGTGGTATAAGAGCGGCCATTACATTCCCCCGAAGACCAGCAACAAAGAAGTGCTGGAGTGGTTCGACACTTATCTGAAGTGATCGCTATAGTCACGACGGTGAATCCGGATTCGCGCGGCTGCGAATTGCGGAGACACCACGGCGCCCCGGTTCGCGATAAACTATAAGCGCTTCGTTACGGAGGGTCCTGTGTTTATCGGGCACTTGGGAGTCGCGCTGGCCGCGAAGAAGGTGGCGCCGCGCACTTCTCTGGGCACCCTGGTGATGGCCGCGCAGTTCACCGACCTTCTTTGGCCGGCCTTCCTTCTGCTCGGTATCGAGCAAGTCGCAATTGTGCCGGGCGCAACCGCCGTCACGCCGCTGAGTTTTATCTCGTATCCTTTTTCGCATAGCCTGCTTGCGGATGTAGGCTGGGCCAGCCTTTTTGCGGGCCTCTACCAGATCGTCCGGCGCGATCCACGTGGAGCCGTGTGCCTGTGGTTCGTTGTGCTCAGCCACTGGTTTCTGGATGCGCTGACGCATCGTCCTGACCTGCCGCTTTACCCGGGCAGCTCGACGCTGGTCGGACTGGGCCTGTGGGACTCGCGCGTCGGAACGGTGCTCGTGGAAGGCGCCATCTTTGTGTTCGGAGCGGGACTCTATGCGAAGGCGACAACGCCACGCGACCGCACCGGGACTGCGTCCTTCGTCCTATTTCTCGCGCTGCTGGGAGTCGCGTACCTTGCGGATTTGTCGGGCTCGCCGCCGCCGAGCGTGAAAGCCATCGCTTACGCGGGTTTCGGGCTGTGGCTGTTTGTAGCCTGGGCTTATTGGCTCGACCGCCATCGTCAGCAGTCCGCATGACCACCCTGTTTCTATGTAGGGGGACGGCTTGCCGTCCCCTTTCTTCAAATGACACCACCACCGCCCGCATGCGTGTTGTTGCCTTGGGACATTTTTGAGAGCATACTCGCCCGTTGCGCGCGAACCCTGCGCGCTGCCCCGAATTGTTGCTGCCGCTCCGCCCCCTGGTGATCTCAGGGCAGGTGAAGGTCAAACCCGCAGGCGCCGCGACATAATTCTTACGGAGGTTTGAGCCCATGAAATCACGATATGTGTGGACCCTGCTCGTCGCCGGGTCATTGCTGTTTGGAGCTGCCGTATCGACGCACTCGCTGTCTGCTCCCGTTCCCCAGGAGGCAAAGAAGAGCTTCCACTGGCCCCAGGGAAAACGCGTCGCGGTCAGCCTGTCGTTCGACGACGGCCGCGCGAGCCAAGTGGACAAGGGCCTGGCCGTGATCAATCCCACGGGTGTCAAGGTCACGTTCTTTGTTAATCCCGCCGGCGTGAAGGAACGGCTGGAGGGTTGGAAACAAGCCGTAGCGAGCGGGCACGAAATTGGCAGTCACAGCGTTTCTCACCCTTGCACGGGGAATTTTCCCTGGTCCTTCAAGAACGCGCTGGAGAATTACACCTTGGACCAGATGTCGAAACAGCTCGACGAAGCCAATGCCGATATCCAGAACCTGCTTGGCGTGCGGATGGTGACTTATGCTTATCCCTGCGGCCAGAAGTTTGTCGGAAGAGGCCGCCAGATGCACAGCTATGTGCCGCTGATTGCCGAAAAGTTTCTGGTGGGACGTGGCTATTACGACGAGTACTTCAACGACCCGATGTTCTGCGATCTCGCCCAAGCGGGTGGCACGGCCTTCGACGATATGGACTACGTCGAGATGCTGAAGCGGATCTCCACCGCCGCTGAGCAAGGCGCTTGGGTGATCTTTGTCGGGCACGACATCGGCACAAAAGGTTTCCAGGTGACCGATGCCAATGCCCTCGCTGCATTGTGCCGGTATATGCAGGATCCCGCGAACGGCATCTGGGCGGATACGGTCGAGCACGTCGCGAAGTACGTTATACAGCAACGCGGCCAACAGTAGGCGTGGCGCAGCACGCGTCAGCGTGATTTGGAAATCTCGCCATGCCCTGAGAGTCGCGCGGCCCGCAGGGCATGGCGTGTCCGTCTCGTAAGGTGGTTTCTGCCCTCTTTCCGTGCGGTCGTGGCGCCGGTCGTGGCACCCGACCCCTCGCAAGTGCTGTCAATGACACGATGACGCGTTGCCCTTGACTCTCAACGGTGGGGGCACTATCTTCTCTTCGCGCGATCGACCCGCACAAATTCCGGCGTGTGAGTTGTGAACTCCTGCACAGGAGGCAGCGACATGCCCAAGCTCTTATCCGCTGTCGATTCCATTGGACCCGCGTTCGCCTGGACCAAACGCCAACTTTTCTCACCTTTCCGATTTGCCCGCTGGGCGCGCCTCGCTGTCTTGTGCCTGCTTACGGGCGAGTTCGCCGGAGGAGGGGGATCGTCGGGAGGCTTCCATTACCAAATGCCGCAATCCCGGCGGGTAAGTCTCGGTCTCAACCCTGACACCTTCGATTGGAGTTCCTTTCGCGCCTACCTGCCTTGGATCATCGCCGGGGTTGCCCTTCTACTCGGGTTGATTCTCCTGTGGATTTACGTCGCCTCGGTCTACCGTTTTGTGCTGTTTGACTCGGTTCTTCACGACCGGTGCGAATTGAAGGGAAGCTGGCGGCGCTGGGAACCCCACGGGCGCAGCTACTTTTACTGGTGTCTTGCACTCTTTTTCGGGGTCTGGGTTGGCCTCGCCGTGATCGCTGGTGGGCCGGCCTTTTTCGCTTGGCGCGCCGGATGGTTCCAACACGCTCGTGAGCACCTTCCCCAACTGATCTTGTGCGGTATCGTGCTGCTTCTTGTTCTGCTGGGGTTCGTACTTGCCAGCATTCTGGCCGGCGTGTTCGCGAAGGACTTCTGCGTGCCCATCATGGCACTCGAGAACCTGAGCGTAACAAATGCCTGGCGCCGCTTCCTTCCTATGCTCGGCCGGGAGAAACTCGCCTACACGGGCTTTATCCTGATGAAGATCGTACTCGTGGTGGGCACGGCCATCCTGTTCGGCATTCTGACGCTCATCGCCCTGGTGATTGTAGCGATTCCGCTGGTCGTGGCCGGAGTGGTGATTTTCTTCGTCGCTAAAGCCGCCGGCCTCGGCTGGAACCCCGCGACCATCAGCATTGTCGTTCTCGCGGCCGGGGCGATCGCCCTGGGGATCCTCTATCTGGTCGCCTTCGTCAGCACGCCTCCCATGGTCTTCTTCCAGGCTTACGTGCTCCACTTCTTCAGCGGGCGGTATCCGCCTCTGGACGCCATCATGTATCCTCCGCCGGTAGAACCCCCGGTCCCATCGGCTTCCGAGGTTCCGCCAGTGTTTGGGGCACCGCCTGCGCCGCCGGGTGAGCCGGCATTGGGTGCATAAGCGCTGCCCGACGCAATGGCGCGAGACGGCAAGGCGTGCGTGCGGCATAAAGAATCGTAACGCGAGCGTCCCGCCGGCCGTGGCGCGGGCATCTTGCCCGCGCCTAGCAATGTAGCGGCGGTCTATAACCGCCGTCTGTTCGGCGCTCATAGAGCGCCGCTACAACGAAGCCCGCCTGCGTAGCGCCGGCATCTTGCTGGCGTTACTCGCTGCGGCGGGACGCGCTACTTTTGAAACGGCGGCTCTAACTCTTTGTGTCGCACACCCGGCCAGCAAAAGTTGTTGCAATCTTTTAGGCGGTTGCCCTATACTGACGCTTCGATGTTTGCGATCAACGCCAATTCGTTTTGGTACTTTACCTACTGGTATTGGTGCTTTACTCCAAGCCAGTAGAGTGGCGTTGGTCTAATCGGGAAAAAATAATCAGTAAGACCAGCCCACTCCCAGCGAGTGGGCTTTTTTCGTTTATGGGAGGGGCGAAGCGATGATCATTTCCATGAAGCCGAATGCCACCCGGGAGCAGGTGGAGCATGTATGTGAACGGATTCGCGAATTCGGGTACAAGGTCCACTCCATACAGGGAGAGGAGCGCGTCGTGATCGGCGTAATCGGCGTAGGGGACGTCACGGATTGTCTGGAAGCCATCGAAGTTGCGCCCGGCGTTGCGAGCGCCGTACGCATCTCGTCCCCCTACAAGTTCGTGAGCAGAGAGTTCAAGCCCGACCGCACGCGCATTCCCATCAACGGGGTTGCCATTGGCGGCGACGAATTTGTGGTGATGGCCGGACCGTGCTCGGTCGAGAGCGAAAAGCAGATCCTGGCGGCCGCCGAATTCATTGCCGCGGCGGGCGGGAAGATCCTGCGCGGAGGAGCTTTCAAACCCCGCACCTCCCCCTACGACTTCCAGGGCCTCGAAGCCGCCGGGCTGAAGTTGCTGGCCAAGGCGCGGGAGGCCACCGGCCTCGCCATCGTCACCGAAGTCATGAGCGAGCTGGATGTTTCCCTGGTCGCCGAGTACTCGGACATCGTGCAGGTGGGCGCTCGCAACATGCAGAACTTCGCCCTCCTCAAAGCGCTGGGGCACTGCCCGCGACCCGTGCTGCTGAAGCGCGGCATGAGTTCAACCATCAAAGAGCTGCTGATGTCGGCGGAATACATCACCGCTCACGGGAATCCCAACGTCATCTTGTGCGAACGCGGCATCCGCACCTTTGAGACCGCCACGCGCAATACCTGCGATATTTCGGCCGTGCCGGTCCTGAACGAACACACGCATTTGCCCGTGATCGTGGATCCCAGCCACGCCGCGGGCCGGCAAAGTCTGGTGCCGCCCCTGGCGCGCGCCGCGGTGGCCGTTGGAGCCGACGGTTTGATTGTGGAAGTGCACCCTTGCCCTGAAAAGGCCATGAGCGACGGCGCCCAGTCTCTCTCTTTCCCCCAGTTCCAGGCGATGATGGAGGCGCTGAAACCCTACATCGACATCTGGAAACAGACTCGGGCCACTGAAACTGCTGCCGCTACGGCGACAGCATAACTTCTCCTACGCGTCATTTTGGGCATCTCAATCTAGGTGTATACTGCCCGCCCGGGGCAGTCCAGCCGCAGACTTCCCGTTCGGAAGGGTAGCAAGGGAATTCTCTGCCATGGGCAGCGCGCGCCCCTGCTCGGGGAGGAACCGATGAAAAAGATTCTCAATGAACCTCTGGCGTACGTTGACGAGATGCTGGAGGGCCTTTGCCTGGCGCATCCGCAATACTACAAACAAACGGGGCCGGCGGGCCGCGTCATTGTCCGGCCCGACGCGCCCGTCCGCGGCAAGGTCGGAATCGTCTCAGGCGGCGGTTCGGGTCACCTCCCGGTCTTCACGGGTTATGTTGGCAAGGGCCTGCTGGATGCCTGCGCGATCGGCGACGTGTTTTCGTCGCCCGGCGTGGACCAGGTGACCGAGGCCATCCGCGCGGCTCACGGCGGGGCGGGCGTGCTGCGCCTTTACGGCAACTACGGCGGCGACAAGATGAATTTCGACATGGCCGGGGAGATGCTCGAGATGGAAGACATCCGCACCACCACCGTGCGTGTGGCGGATGACGTGGCTAGTGCGCTTCCGGCCGAACGCTCTAAACGGCGCGGCGTCGCAGGCCTTGTGTACGCTTACAAAATCGCGGGAGCCAAGGCCGGGCAAATGGCCTCACTCGACGAGGTCACGGCAATTGGGCAACGAGCTGCCGATGCCTGCCGCTCCGTGGGTGTGGCGCTCACGCCCTGCACGGTCCCGGCTGTGGGGCGTCCCACGTTTGAGATCGGCGAGAAGGAAATGGAAATCGGCATGGGAATTCACGGCGAGCCGGGCGTGCGGCGCGGACCTTTGAAGCCCGCCGACGCCATCGCCGACGAGATGCTGGCGTCCCTGCTGAGAGATATGCCGCTCGCCTCCGGAGACCGCGTTTCCGTGCTGGTCAACAGCCTCGGCGCGACCCCGCTGGAAGAGCTTTATATTGTTTACCGCTATGTGGGCCGGCAGCTCGCGAGCCTCGGTGTAGAGATCGTCATGCCGCTGGTGGGCCGTTATGCGACTTCCATGGAGATGACCGGCATGTCGTTGACCCTGTGCAAGCTCGATGCGGAACTGGAGGCGCTGCTGAAGGCTCCCTGCGATTGCCCGTTCCTGAGGATCTGATATGACCGCGGCGCTTACCACCGAAGTCCTGCGTGCAGCCCTCGGGCGCGTCGCCCAAAAGCTCGAAGCCTGCTCCGATGAATTGAACGCTCTCGACGCGCAACTGGGCGACGGTGACCTGGGCGTGACGATGGTGCGTGGGGCGCGCGCGGTGCGGGAGGAATTGCCTCGCCTGCCCGACGACCTGGGCATGGCGTTGCTCAAATGCGCGCAGGCGTTCACGAAGCTTTCGGGCTCGACCTATGGCACGATCCTCGCCACGGGACTCATGAGCGCCGCGAAAGCTACCAAAGGGCGCACGGAAGTGGCATGGTCAGAGGTCTCGACGCTGCTCGGCAACGCCCTCCAGGCGATGGCTCAGCGCAGCGGCGGGCAACTTGGCGAAAAAACCGTCCTTGATGCCGTCGAAGCCGCGCGCGCGGCCACCCAGGGTTTGTCGGACCCCGCCGCCCTGGCCGCGTCCGCTGACGCCGCCGTCGCCGAATGCCTCAATCGATTCCGCAATCAACCGGCACGCCAGGGGCGCGCGCGCATCTTTGGTGAAAAGAGCGTTGGCAAAGACGACCCGGGCATGGTGGCATTCCAACGCCTCGTGGCGGCGCTGAATTCCTGACGCCGGGCCCCGTCGTGTGCCCGCCCTCCTACATGCCCATATACATTACGTGCACGTAGCCGTGCGTGCGGAAGTCGTAGAGCATGTACCAGCCCGGATGGTCGGGGTCATCGTAGACGGCGAATTCGTTCGCACAAGTCCAGCACCAGTCCGCGCAGACGCCCCAATCCCAATCGGCGACCTCAAAGAAGAACCCGCCCGGCATCCAGAAACGATGCCGATGGGAATCGACCCGGACGACGGAATAATGGTAGGAAGGACCGATATGCGCGAAGTGTCCGTGAGCGAAGGGGTGAGGCAGGTGATAGCGGGCATCTCCCGGGCTGTCATGTTCGTACCAGTGGTTATTGGCAACATGCGGCTTGTTGTTCGGGACGCCGTGCGCCACATGCTCGCTTTCACGCGGTGCGCGAACGTCTTTGCGAGGTTCCGGCGCCCGCGGCGCCCGTTCAGCAGCGGGAGCACGGGAGGTGTGCTCTTCCGGCCGCTCGCCCTGATGCTGTGAAAACGCGGGAACCGCCATGGCCAAGGCCAGAGCGAGAAGACACCCCCGAATGTTCTTCATCTCTGCAACCTCCTGTGTAGGCTCTGTATTGAAGTGCCCCGGCAACAGATTCCAGTCACTTATTGTAATACTGGGGGCCAAACAGGCACACCCTTTTCAAGGTCAAGGCAGACACCCGGGCACTCCGGATCGCGGGCTCGGCAATGCCCGGAGCCTTACGTCACGACGCGCGGGTCTCCTGGTGGAGAGGAATGCTGGAAGCAGACGCCAGACGGCGGCGCGGGGCTTTGACCGTTTCAATCATAAAGCGCGGTGGCTTGAGAGCAGGAATCTCAAAGTGGTTCTCAAGGACCAAGCGGCCGGCACCCAATAGACTGGCGCCGCGGCCGAGTTTTCCAAACCGCACAACCAGGCCCTTTGCCGAATGACTCAGGGCCTTGCGCTGGATCACTCGGGTCAATTGATCGAGCAATCCCTGCCCCGCAAGGCTGAGCCGCTGATCCACCACGATCATCGCCGGGTTAAACAAGTTCACGAGATTCGCGAGGCCAACTCCCAGATAGCTGCCGGCCTGCTCGACAATCGCCAGACTGGTCTTGTCACCCCGGCCCGCGGCCTCCAGGACCGTCCAGCCGGTGACCTTGTTAGGATCGCCGTCCGCCAGGGCCAGCGCCTCAGAAGTACTGCCCTCTGCAATGGCCTTACGCATGCGCGACTGCAATGCGGCAGCGCCGGCAATCGCTTCAAGGCACCCAAAGCTCCCGCACTTGCAGGCAGGACCATCCTCAATCATATGCGTGTGGCCAAACTCTCCCGCCGCGTAGCCTGCCCCGTAAAAGAGCTTCCCCTTAATGACCACACCAGCTCCGATACCGGTTCGGCCGTATTCAACATAAATCATGTTCTCGGCCATTTCACCCGCACCGAGAGCCCGTTCCGCCACGGTCTTGGCGCGCGTGATGTTCTCGACGGCGGTGGGAACACCAAATTCCTTGGCAAAGATCTCGCGGAGAGGAAGGTCGTGGCAGAACTCCATCGTGGAGGACATGACCAGGATGCCTCTTCCGCTGTCAACAAGACCTGAGCCCGCAACGCCGAGGCCCAAAAGTTCGCGCGGGCCGATCTTCGCCTGCACCATGGCCTGGCGTCCCAAGGAGACAAGCTGGCGAACCAAACCTTCTTGTCCCTGGTCAAGTACAGGGACACCTTCCACACTGGATCGCACCCGCAGATGTAGGTCCAGCACAGCCGCCAGAGCAATCTCATCATCGAACCCTATGGCCAGAGTCAAGCCCCGGTCCTCGTTCAGGCGCAGCAGGATCTGCTTCCGCCCCATGGGATTGTCGGCTCGTCCGGCTAGCACCAGACGTCCCTCCGCCAGCAGCTCGCGCACCAGGCGGGAAATCTCGCTGCGCTGCACCAGTGTCAAATCGTGAATCTCGGCGCGGGACAGCGCGCCGTATTTCCAGATCAGCGCTTCGACCATCAACCGGTCGCGTTGGTTCTTCGTGGTAACGTGTTTCATCGGGCCTTTTCTCGCGGGGGATGCGGATACAAGAGGGTAAGTCTGCACCCCGGCATTTGGATGCACAGCTTGCGCGGTGAAAGCCGCCCCGGACCCCGTAGTGCCCGGAACACTTTGACAAGCAGAGTCAGCGCGCCCCTAAGTTGGCTCAAAAAGGGTGGGCCGTCAAGTACTGTGTCAGCACTCGGGCGGGCAAGGCAAGCGCCCCAATGCCCGCTTGCCGTTTGGTGCTGTCCTGTTTTGGCCGTAGCGCCGCCCTTCCGGGCGACATTTGCCGGACCGAAGCATGGCGCTACTCCTCAAATTAGGATGCCACCTGCCGTTTATTCTCCTTGCCTTTCGCCAGCCCCCCGGTGTATATCAGCGGCGGCGAGCAGACAGACGAGCTGTATCTCGCTCCCCCGTGGTTGCGCTTCGAGTTAGAACCGGTCTTTCCTCCCGGAAGAGGTGGCGCTGACGCATCTGCCACGGCATGCAACTGGGCCGCGGGAGGAACCCAGGAAGGAGGCACTTCCCTGTGTCAGCCAGCACCACTGTAAAGCTTCCCACAAACCTCCCACAGGCTTCCGACTCCGGCCCGGCAGCGAGAGGAGAAGCCGTCCGGCAGGCTGAGGTGAAGGCTCGTTTTCTGCCTTTGGACGCCTACCGCGGACTGATCATGCTCCTGCTGGTTTCTGACGGCTTCGGCTTCTCTCAACTCCCCAATCGCGGCATCTATCATTACATTGCCGAACAGTTCGAGCACCGGCCTTGGGGTGGAGCAGTCTTCTACGACCTCATCATGCCCGCGTTCCTGTTCATGGTGGGAGTCGCCATGCCGTTTGCCTTCGCGCGGCGTGCGGAGCAAGGGGCCGGCTCAGGTGAAACCACTCGTCATGTGGTTGTCCGTTCGTTGCGGCTTATCGTGATCAGCCAAATCCTGGTTTCAATCGAACTCAACCGCCCTCATTTGCAGTTCCACAATGTTTTGACGCAGGTGGCGGCAACTTATCTCATCTGTTATTTTCTGATGCGCCTGAAACCGTGGCAGCAGGTCGCCGCCGCCGCGGCGCTGCTGGCGTTCCATTCATCCATCTATTTTGTCTTCCCCGGCCCAGACGGCCCTTGGGCTCCGGTCACAAACGCTGGTACGCGCCTGGATCGCTGGCTGATGGGCGGCAACTATCCCTGGCCTGCCGTGAATATCAATTTCCTATCTGAAACTCCCGGCGTGCTGTTTGGTGTTTGGGTAGGGCACCTGCTGCGAAGCAATCGTCCCCGCGGCGAGCAACTGAAAATCCTGGCGATCAGCATGGTCGCCGCGTTCGCCTCAGGCTTGCTTCTATCCCCGCTGGTGCCCATCAACAAATGGCTCTGGACGGCTTCCTATACACTCTATTGCACGGGTTGGGTGATGTTGGGCCTCATTGCCTTTATCTTGCTGGTCGAATACGCCGGCATCCGCAAACCGTTGTTCCCGCTCGTGGTGGTCGGCATGAACTCGCTGTTCATTTACTGCCTGCACGAATTGCTGGGCGGAGGCATCGACCACGCGATTAGCGTGTTCAGCCGCGGCTATCCGTTTCTGGGAATCTTCGGACCCGTGGCGCAAGCTTGCTCTGTCCTGCTGGTCATCTGGCTGATTGCCTGGTGGATGTACCGGCGGGGAATCTTTGTGAAAGTTTGAGAGGACAACCATGAAAACTGTTTTGGCGGCCGCCTTGACGCTGCTGCTTTCACCCTTGTTCGCGTGGCCTGGTGCGCCGCCTGCGGGTGGTGTGCGCGACTTGATGCAAGCCGGCACGGGCAGTTACGGATGCTCCGCCCAGGACATCGCTCATTACGTGGCACGGCGCGCCGCCGGCCCCATCACGGTGGATGGGCGCCTCGATGAGCCCTCCTGGCGATTGGCAGAGAAGTCGCAGCGCTTTGTCGATATGGCCTCAGGCGACCCCGGCTTTTACGACACGCACTCGGCCGTTCTGTGGGACGACGAGAACCTCTACATCGGGCTCTGGCTTGAGGAGCCCTACGTCGAGGCTCATCAGTCAAAGACCGGTTCGCTGATTTGGCTCGAGAGCGACGCCGAGGTCTTCATTGACGGCGGCGACGCCTATTCGGAATTCGAGATCAATGCTCTCGGAACCACCTATCAGGTGTTCTTCATCTGGCGCGACGCCTATGACAAAGATAAGGCCTTCGCCGCACCGGAGTTCGACATTATGAAGCACCAGGCGCTGACGTTCGGAGGCGATTACGATCGCGCCGATAAGACCTTCTGGAAAGGGACTCACCCCCGGGGCCTGCGCTGGGCTTTTCTTGACTGGCAATTGCCGGGCCTTCAGCATGCCGTCCATGTGGATGGCAAGATCAACGACAACTCTTCTCCCGACAAGGGTTGGACCGTGGAACTGGCGATCCCGTGGAAGAGCCTCGCACCGTTGGCCGCAGGGCGCGCGCTGCCCCCGCAAGACGGCGACACGTGGAGAATCTTTTTCGGCCGTTTTGAATTGCTGAAGCCCGGCGGGGTCGAACTCAATCCCCACCCGGCTTGGGTCATGAGCCGCCACGCCGTTTACGACACCCACATTCCGGAATGCTTCCCGTATATCAAGATGTCCAAGCAGACGGTGGGGCAGTAACGCTTGAGGATTGGCCTGGATTTCTCACTGCTTTCGGACGTTGGTGGAAGGGCAGGGCTTCAGCCCTGCCGCCAGCGAGGCCCTAACCGTTTCTGTGTTCCGCACCACGCGCAGCTTGCGATCGCAAGCTGCGCGTGGTGCGGAACCAGGAGAACATCACGGGAGCGTCCTAACGGCGGGGCTGAAGCCCCGCCCTTCCCAGGGCCGTTGAGAAATGCAGATTAGGGATGGTCCGCCAGCGCCCCCTGCCTTCTCTGGGGGCAGCAACTTGCCGGCTTCCCGCATCTAACGATGTGGTCCGGCAAAGCGGTGGGTCAGCGCAGGAGTCGGACGGGAAAGAGGGCTAGCGCCATGACACGCTTATGGAAATATGCGGCAGTTGCCCTTCTGGTGTTCGTGACTTCGGCGCCCACGGCGTCGGCGCGAGGGTATTTTGTGGGCGGGCCCGTCGTCTTCGGCGGTTACTTCGGACCGGCCTTCTACCCGGGATTCTATGGGCCGGCGTTGTGGTACGGCCCCTGGGCTGGCCAGGTGTACTACCCAGGACCGCCCGTGGGTAAAGTCCAGATCGTGACCAAACACAAGGGGGACGCCGTCTACATCGATGGCGGTTTCGCGGGACGTACGGGTTCCCTCAAGACCTTCCCGCTGCGCCCGGGACCTCACACGATTGAACTCCGCGGGCCCGACGGACATGCCTTCTACCAGGAACGGGTCACGGTAATTCCCGGCAAGAAGCTTAAGATCACCGCGGACTATCCCGGTGACCATAAGTGATAGGCCTGAAGCTATTCCACTGAGGATTGCAGAATGGAGTGACGCGATTGGACGTAGGCGGCCGCCCCGGCCGCTGTCGCTGGGGCGTCCCGCCCCGGCGAAGATGCGGGCATCTTACCCGCCATGTTTGAGGTGTAGCGCCGGGCTTCAGCCCGGCACGTGCCGCCCTAAAGGACGGCGCTACTTGGCTGCGGGCGAGACGCCCGCGCCCGGCCTTCCACAACCTTCCCTCCACACTCACCAGGAAATGAGCAGTTCGCCCGTGACGTTGCGGGCGACTAGGCGCCTCCCGGAATCCACCGCCTCGTAGGCGACTCGCTTCTCGCTATCGAAGTTGGTGCCTTGCGAGTGGCCGGTCTCCATGCGGACGGCGGGGCCCGCAGGCCGCACCTCCGGGTAGAAATGCACGGTGGCCCCAGCGAGCCCTGTCAACACCAACCTGCGCCGGATGCCAACTTCCTCCGAGATCCTCTCCTGGCAGGAAACTTCTCCTTCCCCGGACTGTTCCACAAAGCAGCGGCACTCGCGGTGCCAGGCGCGTGGCATGTGATAGGTCGAGTGTCCATTCTCCAGCCAGGTTTCGTACCCAACCAGAAGCGGCGCGCCGTGCGGAAACTTCAGCCTTAGGGCCACAGCGGTAGAGGGGTTATACCCCGAGAAGAAATATCCGTTATTGCTGCGGGCCGTGAGCAGCAGGGGCGCGCGAGTCTCGACGGTGGGCCGCGCCACCTTCACCTCATACCCGAACTTAGCCAGCATCGGGCGCATCAAGAGCTCGGCGTGAAAGAGTTGCTTCGGATCGTCCGCTTGCGGCAGGTAAGCATCCGTGATGAAAGACGAGAGGCTGCCACGGACCCAGGCGAGGCGGCCGCGACCCACCGCGCGCGTGAGAGCGAAGACGCGCTCGTCAGAGCCGCGAGAAACCGTGGCGCACGCCTCAGCGTCTTGGGCGCTCGGATTGAGCAAAACGGTGTCGATACCGCCATCCGAAAGCACGTCGCGATGAAGCATGCGGCTCGGCAAGGCGCCGTGCTGGATCGCGTCGGTTTCAAGAGATGAACGCATTTGCAGTTCCCCGGTGAGAGGCGGCGCGAGCTTCAGGTTGAGCAAATCCAGAAGCTTCTTGCTCGCGCGCGCCACCGACCCGCAAAGGAAAACGCTGCACCCATGCTGGAGGTCCTCGAACAGCGCCGCTTCCAACGGGCTGCCCGCCGCGGGCACGGGCGTGAGCAGGATGGTGCTCCCGTAGAGATCAGGGCGCGACCGGCGTGAGGCCAGGAAATTGCCGGTCGAGACCACGGTGTTCACCGGCATGCCGGCGTTCACAGCGTTCCGCATGAACCAATCGCTGAAGAACGGCTCGCTGGGCCGGGGCGAAGCGCCAAACACACTTTCGTGAAATTCCTGGAAGGGGTAAATCCAAGTGACGAGGCCCGGCTCATCGGAGTAGTGGTCCATCGCCAGGAGAATATGGGGCGTCACCTCGTTCGGGCACTGGTCGGGCAACTCGCCATAAGAATTATCGATCGTCAGAAATTCAAGGAATGATGGCGGCGTCACCTTCCCTTCGCCGTCGAGCCGAGCCAAAGCCAGGGGCAGGTAAATGTCGTGCGGCTCGTGCGCGTAGCGGTCAAACCACGGGCTGTTCATCCACCACGGGTCATGCGTGTAGAAACGGAAGGGGAACACGTCGCCCTTCGGCAGGTGAGCGATGTGCGACAAGTACCCGGAAATTTCCAAACCAAAATCGCCGTCGATCGCGGCCCAAGGCGAGTTCGGCGGCGCCACCATGTTGAATCCGCCGTCGTAGATCTCGCGGATCGGCGAGGCGCTGGCGCTCAGGTCGGCTCCGGTCGAGAGATTACTGCCCCGGCATTCGACGCGAAACGACGGGCACTCCTTCCGGAACGCTTTCCAAAACTCCACGACCTTCGCACTGATCGCCGCCGCCTGTTCCGTGTGGAAGGCGTTGCCGTCAAACAGCGGCCCCTTCACGGACCAAGCCGTTGCGGAGAAGCCGAAGCCGTTCGAGAACCAGATGTAGTCGAAGCCGAGGTCCGTGAGGAAGTGCTGTGCCTGGCGCCCGAAGAACGTGCCGAAGGGTGTGCCTTGGGAAATGCCGTTCGGGAAACCGGCGTAAGCTCGCGTGTCGCCGTTGAGCGTCGCCGTGCAATCGACCCACTCGCGATCCACTCCGGCCAGAATCTCCGTGTGGCGCTGATACTTGAACGGTGACCGCGCAAACTCCGGCCCGGGATCGAAGGTCGCGCCCACGGTCACAGGCTTACCCGTCATCGACCTTCCCACACCCTTCAGGGTCTGGATAATCTCTTTCAATATGGCGTAGGTGACCTTGGGCGGGTCCGCCATGTACAACCTGGCGCGTTCGTGGATGCTGATCTCGGAAGGGTCACGCTGGGGCGGCTCCTTCTCAGGGTTCGCACTGCCGATGTAACGGGCCCATTCAATCTCGTCATTCAGGTTCCCGCGGTAATCGAGGATCTCGCTGCCGTCCGCGGTCCACAGCATTACGGCGCAGGCATCCACACGCTGCAGCAGCGGCGCCCACTGCTGGAACACGTGTCGCGCGACCGCGCGAAGCGCGCGCCCATCGGTGCTGCGGAACGGCTTCAAGCTCATTTCGAGCGTCACCCGCTTGAACGCGCTCCGTTCGCTAGGAGCCACATACACGCCGGCGGGCAGAGGCTCAACCTCAAAGTGGCCCTGGCCGAAGAGTGGGACGGCAACAGCACTGCCGGCCGTCCATTTCAACCAGTCCCGGCGCGAAATCGCCTGATTGCCAAACACCTTTCGTACCATGTCCTGTCCTCCACGGGTCAACCGCCGCACGGCGTGACTGCACTAACGAGGCGCAAACAGTGAGGACGGGGACGATACACTAGAACCCATCTGTTTTCCAAGCTTGTTTTCTTGAAACGGAGGCTGGCTATTTTGGAAGCTGTGTTAGTAAGGAGTGCTCTAACCTGCAAGCTCACGGATTAACGCCGAATTTTGCGCGCACGCCACTGAAGTGGTAGCGCGGACCACCGGGGTTGCGGTCCGCGTCTCCTCATCTGGCCATCATCTCCACCAAGTTGTATTGTGCCCCCAAAAAGAGACGCGGACCGCAACCCCGGCGGTCCGCGCTACTTACTCTGCGCCATTGGGAAGCTTTACCCCTATGCAAAGGCAGCATTCGGGATATGGTTGCAGCGGCAGCCTGGAACCAGAACTGCCGGTCACCTCCCGTAGAGCGATCCCAAGCTCGTGCAGGCACGATAGTCAGCGCCTTCAAAGTCCTTGGTTCCGAACGCGCCCCACATGCTGGGCCGGAAGATTCTCTCTTCGTCAACGTTGTGGAGCGCCACGGGAATCCGCAGGATGGAGGCGAGTGCAATCAACTTGTCCCCAATATGCCCGTAGCTGATCGCCCCGTGGTTCGCGCCCCAGTTGGCCATCACGGAGTAGACGTCGCGGAAGGCGCCTTTCCCGGTGAGCAACGGTGCAAACCAGGTGGACGGCCAGGAAGGATCCGTCCGTTGATCCAGCACCGTGTGGATCTCATCCGGCAGGTTTACGGTGTACCCCTCAGCAAGCTGCAACACCGGACCGAGCCCTTTAACGATGTTCACGCGGGCCATAGTGACAGGCATCTCGGCCTTCGTCACAAATTGCGATGAGAACCCGCCTCCGCGGAAGTAGCCCCGGTTCGCCGGGCACCACGTCGTAGCATCCAGGCAACGGCCGACTTCCTCAGGAGCGATCTCCCAGAAAGGCTTCATCGCCGGCGCGCCGTCCTGAGTCATAAGACCCGTGGCGTCCAAGGTGGCTGCGCCGGAGTTGATCAGATGAATGATGCCGCCGCTGGCTTTCCCGGCGAGCGACTTGCCCGTGACGCGCTTCACCGCGGCCGGGCTCCAGTAAGTCCGCACGTCGGCGAAGATCTGCGCGGTGTCGGTCAGTAGATGGCCGAAGAGCATAGCGACCCCGTTCAGGGAATCATTCTCCGTGGCGAAGACGAAGGGCTCGCGGATGCCGTTCCAGTCGAAAGACGAGTTGAGCGTGGCCTCCATGAAATCGCCGTTGGGGAAGTGGTCGGTCCACTGGCGCTGTCCCTGGAAACCCGCCAGCAGAGCATTGTGGCCCAGAGCTTCTTCGCCGAAACCCAGATCTGCCAGGCGAGCGTTGCCGATCATGAGATCGCGGCCGATCATCGCCATCTTTACGACCGTGGCCCAGTCGGCGTCTTTCTGCGCGCGCGACTGCTGAAGGTCAGGCGTGTTGAAGTCGTGGCCCTCGGGGCAATTCTCCTTCACCCAGCGCACGGCGTGGGCAAACTCGTCCGGGTCAAAAATCTTCTCCTCGATGCGCCGGATGAACTCCGACATATCCACGTACTCGTTCCTCATACCCAGGTAGTCCTGGAAGAAGTCCGCGTTTACCGTCGAGCCCGCGATGCCCATCGCGACGGAGCCGAGCGAGAGGTACGACTTGCCCCGCATCTCCGCCGCGGCCAAACCCGCCTTGGCAAATTGCAGCAGCTTTTCCTGAACGTCGGGCGGAATCGAACTGTCGGTCGAGTCTTGCACATCGCGCCCGTAAATACCGAAGGCCGGCAAGCCCTTCTGATTGTGGCCCGCGAGCACCGCCGCCAGGTACACCGCACCAGGGCGCTCCGTGCCGTTGAACCCCCAGACAGCCTTGGGCGTGAGCGGGTCCATGTCCATGGTTTCCGACCCGTAGCACCAGCACGGAGAAACCGTCAGCGACACGCCCACGCCCGCGTGTGCAAACTTGTCGGCGCACTCGGCCGCCTCAGCGACTCCGCCAATGCACGTGTCGGCAACAACGCACTCCACCGGGAGGCCGTTCGGATGGCGTAACCGCTTTTCGAAGAATGCGGCCGCGGCCTTGGCCATTCCCATAACCTGGCCCTCCAGTGATTCGCGCACGCCCTTACGCCGCCCGTCGATGATGGGCCGGATGCCGATCTTCGGCAGTGTCCCACGCAGGCGTTTCTGCGGTCCGTTCACCTTCATACCCGTAATCTTCGCCATGTTAGTTTGTCTCCTCCTCAAGGGGGGCAATTGTACCCCAAAGGAGGGTCCCCGAGCTTGCCCTTATGCGAGGATTGTTGTGGGAGTGTCAGCGGCTATTTTGAGGCTGCTTGAAAGCCCGGCTCGCGCCAAGTGGTCACGGGTCTAAAGGCCTTTTTCCGCAAGTTCGAAGGCGCGCAGGATGGCGCGCGCCTTGTTCATGCACTCGTCGTACTCGCGCGCGGGCACCGAATCCGCCACGATGCCTGCTCCCGCTTGCAGATAGGCCACCTTATCCTTAATGAGAACCGTACGTATGACGATGCAGGAATTGAGATTGCCGGAAAAGTCAGCGTAGAGCACGGCGCCGCCATACAGGCCGCGGCGGGTGGGCTCGAGTTCGTCGATGATCTCCATGGCGCGCACCTTGGGGGCGCCCGTCAGCGTACCAGCCGGGAAGCAGGCGGCGAGCGCGGCGTAGGTGTCGGCGTCGGGGCGCAGGCGGCCCGTGATCCGCGAAACCAGATGCATGACGTGCGAGTAGCGTTCGACGAACATGATCTCTTTCGGCTTCACGCTCGAGAACTCCGAGACGCGGCCAACATCATTGCGGCCCAGATCCACCAGCATGATGTGCTCGGCGCGCTCCTTGGCATCCGCGCGAAGTTCTTCTTCCAGCCGCCGGTCTTCCTCTTCCGATTTCCCACGCGGGCGCGTCCCGGCGATAGGCCGGTACTCGACGTCGCGCCCCGCCACCCTCACCAGCATCTCGGGCGAAGAGCCGAGTACCGTGGATTCGCCGAGGTTCAGGTAATACATGTACGGCGAAGGGTTGACGGCTCGCAGCGCACGGTAGACATCGAAGGCCGGCACGCGCACCGGCACTTCCATGCGTTGCGATAGCACCACTTGGAAGATATCGCCGGCGCGGATGTATTCCTTGGAGCGCTCAACCATCGCTTCGTAGCGCGCGCGCGGCACGTTGTGGCGAACTCGCAAGGGGCCTTCCGGGAGGCGCGACGGACGCAAGCGGAACGGCCGGCGCAGCAGGCTTTCCAGGCGATCGAGATGGCGGCACGCGGCGTCGTACTTCGCACGCAGGCTGCCGGGACCTTCGTCCGTCAGCACATTGGAGATGAGAAACAGGCGGTGCTGAACGTGGTCGAAGGCCAGCAGATTGGCAAAGTACAGGAAAGCCGCATCGTCCAGATCGACATCCGGCTCGACGCGCGCCGGCAGCCGTTCCAGCATGCGCACGGCTTCATAGGAAAGATAGCCCACCGCTCCGGCCGTGAAGGGGGGAAGTCCGGGAATCTCGACGGAGCGATAACGTGCTCCCACGCGCCGCAGGAACTCAAAGATATTGCCGGTCTCTTCCTCCTGGCGGGCGCCGCGCCGGACGATGATGCGGTCGCCGCGGCAGGAGACACTCTGAAAGGGGTCAATGCCAAAGAACGTGTACCGGCCCACGCGCTCGCCGCCTTCCACGCTCTCGAGCAAGAAACTCTGGGTGCGCGAGCCCTGCCCACGCCCGTGCGGCACGAGGTTGAGGAAGGCCGAGACAGGACTCAGCAGGTCCGCAACGATCGTGCGATACACCGGCACGACGTTGCCGCGCATGGCGAGCCTCCGGAATTCCGCGAAATTGGGAGAAGAGTCCGACATCGGTTCAGCCTTAGGACTTGAGATTCAGGAAAGGAGTGACGGGCAATCTTCAATCATTCCGTCGCCCACCGCCAAGGTCCTATCCTCCGGCCGGATAATCCAGGGCCTGGCGAACGGCCTGTTCCATCAGCGCTCGCGGCGCGGCCATTCCGGTCCAGATTTCAAATTGCCGGGCGCCTTGGGCCACCAGCATTTCGAGGCCGGAAATTGTCGTAAGGCCCCGCCCGCGGGCTTCCGTCAGCAGGCGCGTCGAGAGCGGGTAATAGACCATGTCAAAGACCACGCGAGCGCGCAGGCGAGCCAGGTCAATGGGCGTCGAATCGACGTGCGGATACATGCCCACGGGCGTAGCGTTGATGACGGCGTCCACTTCCAAGCCCTCGGCGCTTGACCACGGCACGACCTGCGCAGCCAGACCTCGTGCCAAGGTGCGGGCCGCTTGCTCGCGGCGGGCCGCCAGGATCACCTCCGCCCCTTCCGCACGAACGGCATAGGCTGCCGCGCGCGCCGCACCACCGGCCCCCAGAATCAGAATGCGGCTTCCCGCCAGACGCAGACGCTTGGTCAGGACTTCCACCACGGCCGCGGCGTCCGTATTCCATCCCAGCCAGCGGCCGCGCTGGACGGCCACCGTGTTGCAGGCGCCGATGCGGTTCGCCAGCGGGTCAATCCACTCCAGAGCATTCAGGATGGCGCGTTTGTAAGGCATGGTGACAGCGAAGCCTTGCATCTTCACTTCACGCGCGAAGGTGAGGAAATCCGGCAACTGGTGAGTCTGGCAAGGAAGAAAAACCGCGTTGACATGCTTGGCTTGAAAGGCCGCGTTCTGCATCGCCGGCGAAAGTGAAATCGCAGCGTGCGAACCCAGAACGCTGTAGAGCTGCGTCCGGTTATCGAGACGCTCCACCCGATAGACCGAGCGCATGACTTCGGCGGGAATCTGGCCCTCCGCGGCCGGGGAGTGATTCGGCGGAGAGGCGTAGGTGAACGCCGAGCCCCACAAAAGCGAGAGCAGCCGGGAAGGAATTCCCGGCGCGCCCATGGCCAGCGCGACCAGCCGCGGCGCGCGGCGCCGGTGCGCTTTGAGCAGGCGGCGGATTTGCAGATTGTCCCGCAAGTAGCGCGCCTGCGTCGCAATCTTCACCGCTTGCACGGGCAATCGCGCCAACCGCCGATACGTCGCGCCGAGTGCGGGAGTCTTGTGGAAATCGTGATAGGAGGCGATGACTTTGGCGGGCCGGAACTCACGCAGCACGGCCGCGCCGGCTTTCTCAATCGTTTCTATTTCCACGTCCACCCACTGGCATCCGGCACGCACGGCCGCCAAGAGCACGCGGATTTGATCTTCGGTGGTGCCGCGCAACATTCCGCCCGCACTGGCCAGGCGGCACGTGGCAATGGTCTGCGGGAAATGCAGACGCAGCAGCATCTGGTGAAGCTGGACTTCGAACTGCGTGAAGTCCCGGAGGTAATCCAGGCGCAATTCGTAGCCCACCGGCACACCTGCCACACGCGCCGCTAACGTCTCGAGCGCGCTCAGAGTGGGGGCGGCGAGACTAACAAAGATACGCGGCGTTGTGGCTTTGGCCAATGCCAAATCCTTGGTTTTGGGAAATTCTGAGGTTCAAACGCTTGAATATAAAGGTTTTGCCTAAGAAAAGGCAAGTGGTTTGTCAGTTACTGCACCCGGCTGCCCGGTTCCGAACCCGGTGGCGGCGGCTGCGGAACCATTAAGCCAAGGCCTTGCAGCAACAAGACTGTACGTTGGGCCGCCCCACGCCAGATAAGCTGGCAACCTTCCCCCTGGCAGTTCTGTACGTAGACGTCGCCGCCCGAATACTCCAGGCTACAGTTCTTGAAGGTGCAATTGACGAAGACACCCTCGTCGAGCACCAAGTGCTGGTTCTCAAAGACCTTACTCTCATGTCGGTTCATGATTCCGCTCGGCCCGCCCGGCAATACGGGAAAGCGTCCCCTTACGCACCGGCGAGTTCGCCAAGTCCTCCGCCCGCCGCTCGGCTGTGTAATAGGGACAACATTGTGAGGCTATCATTCACGGCTTGCGGATGCAAGCACCGCGTTCGGTTGGTAGTGTCCTAGGCTGTCGTGTAGGGCCGGGCTTCAGAGGCTGCGGAAAAACTCGTGATCCCTGAGGTAGCGGCGACTTCACGTCGCCATAACTGCAACGGCTGCAATCCTCGCGTGGCGGGATAAACCCGCCGCTACACGTTTTTCCGCAGCCTGTTCAGCCCGGCATGAGCCGCCCCAAAGGGGCGGCACTACATAGCTGCGGGCGGGACGTCCCCGCTTCGGCTCATATCCCAACCTTTGTATTTTCAATAACATCGGCCGAAAACCGGGGGCTGATAGCCGGACTCCAAGCCGGGTGGCCTTTTTGCCCATCAGCGTCCCGCTTGCAAACCCAGAACTTTGGCAATGCGGGTGCCGAGGCCTTCCGCCATCCACTGGAAACCCAGGTCATTCGGATGCGTACCATCCACCAGGCCGTCGCCGCGCGCCGGACCCAGCAGGTCCGTGCCTTCGACGATTTCCAGGTGACGGTCGCCGGCGGCGATTCTTCGGGCGGCCACCTGGCGAATGAGTTCTCGCATACCTTCCAGGCGCTCGTCGCGCGACCAGGATTCGTGCGCGGCGTAGATGGGCGTGACCACCAGAATCGGCGTCTCCGGGTGAGCGTTGCGGATGGCTTCCACAAAGGGCGCGTACACCTGGGCCAGAGAATCCACCGTGGGATTGTTCTGGGCGAAATCCAGGACGAAGCACGAGGCGTTGATACTCGCCACGGCGCGCGCCAATTCCGGTTCACCTTTGCCGTTCCCCGAAAATCCCAGATTGACAAAGTCCAGATTGAGCATGCGGCCGAGAATGGCCTGATAGCTCATGCCGGAGTGGCTGGCGCAGCCGCCTTGCGTGATGGATGTGCCATAGAATACCACGGGCCCGCTCGCCGCAAACGGTTTGGCGGGCTGAAGGTGCGCCTCCGCATCAAGGCCAATTCCCAGGACCTTCACCGCCATGTAGAGCGGCAGGTAGAGAGTGATCTCGCGGTCCACGCGCGGCTGGTCCTTAAAGTAGACGTGCTCGATGGTCTTGCCCGGCTTGGCGTCGGGGCTCGCGACGGCCGTGCCGCGATACACGCCATCGGCGTACAGGTCCACTCCCGTCTGTCCAAAGGCGTGCATGTTGGCCATCTTGGGCGGCTCGGGATATTCCAGCCGAATGGCCAGAGCGGAAGAGTTGGTGCGGAAACGCAGGCGGCCGCCGCTGGGGGATTGCGCCAGGTCCCAGACCGGCGGGCGATAGGTGTCTTTCAATTTGGCGGGCAGGCGAAACAGCTCGCCGCCGTTTTCGCTGTACCAGGGAAGGCCGTTGACTTCAATCTGTGCACTGGGGAGTTGAATCCAGCGCAGCGCCGCATCTTCAGCCATGAGCGGGCACAAGCAGGTGGCGATCAAAATCGGCAAGACCAGGGTTTTCGCAGTCATAATGGCAACGACTATACTCTACCTGCCTTTTTCTTCCAACGCCGTTCGCCTGGGGTGTCTGACACAGAAGTTGGGATATGAACCGTCGCGTGCCGCCCGCGGCGCCGCGTGGGACGAATGTAGCGCAGGGCTCGCGGGTTGCAGGGGTAGGGCTCGCCCTACCCGCTTCGGTCTCGGGGACCGAGACCAGGGGACGGCAAGCCGTCCCCCTACTTGCTTGCCCGCCGGTAGCCGGCGCGCGTCGTAGGGGCAGGGCTTGCCCTGCCCGAGGGCGGACGCCGTCCGCCCCAACATCGCCCGGCGCCAGCCGCCCCTACATTGTGGGTGGCCGAGACATCGTTCTGGGATGTCTCGGACCAGGAATGGGCCGTTTTGAAACCCCGGAAGAACGTGCCAACAAAGCCCAGGCCGTGGTGCGCCAAGCCCATGAGATAAGCCCGATCGGGACGTTCGTGCCACCAGCATTTTGCATACCTGGCCAGTCGCATCGACCTTCTTTCAGGGTCTGCGGTTTTTCAGTTTGTGTTTGGGACAGCGAATGGCGTCCGCACCTTTGTTGCTATGTGTGCCAACGGCGAGCGACAACTTCCGGGTAGCGCGTCATCCGGGAGCTGACTGACCGTCAAGTATACCGAAAGCCGATCGTCCAGGGGCTTGCTGGTTGCGGAGTAACCTGCCAATATTCTGAGCCCTCCCGGGGGCCGTTGATTCAGCCCCAAGGGGGCGAAATAACGAAGCCCAGGCCAACGGCCTGGGTTAAGTTAAGATTATCCCCCAATTTAACCGCAAGCCCTGAAAGGGCGAGATAGGCGTTCCCCATGCCGCAATCGCTTTCGCAACTCTACGTTCACCTGATCTTCAGCACCAAACAGCGCGAGCCGATGTTGTTGTCGCCCGTGCGCGAAGACCTCCATGCCTACCTGGCGGCAGTTCTCAATAACCAGGACTCCCGGGCGCTGAAAGTCGGAGGCATGAGCGACCACGTTCATGCGCTGTTTCGATTGTCGAAGAATCTCGCGCTGGCCAAAATCGTGGAAGAAGTAAAGACCAGTTCCTCGAAATGGGTCAAGACGCAACGGCACGGTTTAGCGAACTTCCATTGGCAAAGCGGCTACGGCGCGTTTTCAGTGAGCGCGGCGGACGTGGAAGAGGTCACGGAGTACATCGCGCAACAAGAAGCCCACCACCGCGCGGTGAGCTTTCAGGAGGAATTCCGGAACCTGCTGGACGCGCACGGCATCGCCTACGACGAGCGGTACGTGTGGGATTGAAGAACATTATTCCGCCCCTTCAGGGCTCGGGTATCGGTTTGGGTCCCGTTGACCCAGGCCTTCAGCCTGGGCTTCGTTATTTCGCCCCTTTGGGGCTCAAGGACGGTTGCGACGGTATCCCTAAATTATAGGGTGCCGGTCCTGGATTCCCCGTGCCATTCCCCAGTCGGCTCTCCAGAAAAATCCGGGACTTAACCGAAGAGGAAACGGCTGAACTCGAACTGGCCACCGACGAGGCTCTCGGTAGGGTCGAGCCGCCGCCCAAGTAGCAGCACCTAAACCCCGGGGAGGAGAAAGGGTTCCTGACACCGTTTCTCTCTAACCAACAGGTTCAGCGGCATCCCCTATCCGAATCGAAACCCGAACAGACCACCATCTTCCTTTGCATCGGTCAGAACGACTGGTAGTACATGCTTTCTCAAATCGAAGCCATCGATGGTTTCTTTGAAGGCGTCATCCTCGTTCATTGTCACGATGTATTGAAAGTTCAGTTCTTCTGCGGTTTCAGCGCCGACTTTCATAGCGCTGATGATTTGGCGGCCATCAACGCCGTCGAATAAGTGGCTGTCGTGGACGAGGAACCTCGGCCCGAAATCTCGCTTCGCACAAAGGCGCATCAGCATCATGTCAAAACAAAAAATCTGCATGTTCTTAATGCCCTTGCTACGTGAACCCTGCATATGGAACTGGAATGCCGGGCCATTCGTAGTGGGGTCGAGTGTCATACTACCAGCCGATTCATAGAGACGCTTGGACGTTTCTTCAAAGGCGAGAATCGCCTCCGAGAGACGCTCCCTTTGCTCAGAAAGGTCCCTTCTCAGGCGGAGGGTCAGACGATTGCGTTCGATATCAAGCTCGTTCTTAGTACCTTCCAGTTGCTCCGCTGCTGCGAACCGTTGGCGCAACGATTCCACCTGGGCTCGGTGGCTTGCCACCTCCTCCCGCAGCTTCGAAAATTGATCCAGAGCACCGTGACTTTCCAAGAGCGCCATCACATTACCACGCCGTTCGTCGAGGCTTTGCTTCTGTTGTTCCCGCTCGTTGACACGCAGTTTAGCCGCTTCTAACTCTCCCGCTAGGTAGTCCCGCCGATTTCGGATGATCGACTCGTGAAAGGTCCGAACTTCCTCGTAGCGTTTTACCGCTATTCCCGGCAGAGTTACCCCAGCTTCCGCATATATACGTTCTAACTGCGAAAGCGGCGGCGGTGCCTCGGACTCCGTAGCATGCTCAAGGTCACGAATGCTTGCCGCGTCAACTACGTTTGCGTTCGCAAGCTCGTTCAGCTTTTGAGTGAGCTGGTCGGCCTCCGCTTCCAACTCATGGTACTGCTCCAACACGCGAAACGTGGCGATTTGCGATTCTAGCCTTGTCAACCGGTCTTCCGCCACGGTCAATTCGGTGCGCAGGTCAGCAGCCTTGCCGATCATGCTTCCGAACGCACCCTCACCGGCTGCCTTCTTGAGTTCGGCGAGTGTTTTTTCTCGTGCCCGGACTCTTTGCCAGTCGCTTGCGATCTTCCAATCCAATCCAAGTAGGAACAATAGCGCTACTTGATAGTCGCCTGCCTGCTGCATGGTGGCTTGCTTCTCGGGCGTGGTAAACGCGCCGCTAAGCTGGCGGCGCACGAAATAGGCGAAGAGTGATCGGAAGGTTGGCGCGGGACCTTGAACTTGCTCGATTTCGTTCAGTCGGAACATCTTCTCGCCTAGGAGATCTGCCCACTCTGTATTGGATAGAGTGCTCTTTCCGTTCAAACGGACCTTCGATTTTTCCTGACCTGATCGCTCAACTGACACCTTTTCCCGGCCAAGATCGAATGCCATGCTGAATGTCGCATTCAAAAGTGCATCCGACCGGAAAAGTGAGCCGCTATCGGCGTTAGAACCGGTCAGAAAATGAATGATTTCGATTAGGCTACTCTTACCAGCCCGGTTTCGGGTCTGCTTATCGGTTGCCCCCTCCTCTTTCTGTGCCATAAGGAGGTTTAGTCCTGACTTAAAATCAAGCGTCTTGAAAGAAGCTAGGCTGCTCGAAATGCGATCAATCATACGGCCCTCCTTCGAAGCAGCCCGCCTTGAATTTCGACGGCTCCCAGAAGGAACAGCAGGTCGAGAGCGAGCACAAATTCGTCGTACTGTGTAGGAGGGAGATCACCTTTCGCCGTAACGGGAGGTCGTATGTCTTCCCAAACGGCCGAAACGGTCTTCGGCTGCGAAAGGCTCGGTAAGATTCTTGCGCCAACCGAAAGAAGCGCCCGGTCATGCGAGATGTGCTTGGACGGAAGAATCAAGCTGCTTGGCTCCTGGGTTCTTCGAAAATGTCGCACCGTTCAAAGTAATATGCGATCACGGTCAGAACTGCCAATTCATGTTCAGGTGTACCCTTCTGTTCGCCTCCTGCCCAGGACCATATCGCTTCGAAGATATGATTCGGCGTGTGCTCCTCTGCGCGCAGGGCCATGTATTTATCTGTGAAGGCCTTGGCGATACGCTCGCCGAACAGCGGATCGTGCCATCGCTTGAAAAAGTCTTCGACTAGCGAGGCCTTCGTCATCCCTTGTTTCAGCAACGCGCAAACGGAATCAGACAAAGCGTTCGCCTCGATCTTTCCCATCGGGACATTTCTAACTGTTCCCAGTTCTGGCGTGGGATCGCTTGATATGCTCTCCAAAACGACCTGCAGATCCTTAAACCCGAGTTTCGCCTTCGTTTCGTCGGTGGGCACAGGTCCAAACCAAGACTCCTTATCTTGGATCCCAAGCTTGCGAAATACCGAGCGCAGTTCCTCTATACACCACGGGTCCATTTTGATTCCCGGATTCGCCCGTTCGAACTCTAGCAACAATTCCTGTACATGAGGTGGCAGCCCATCGCTCGCGTTATGAACAAACGTCCACTTGTCGAAGTACTTGTGCCAGTATTTCTTGGCGCCTTCAAAATCCTCCTTTATTTTAGTCTTAGCCTCCCAATCTTTCATCGTGTTGGGTGCATACACTTGGAAAAGTCGCCTCTCGGATTTCAAGAAACCATCGTTTTTCTTGTCGCCAGTATTGCCCCAAGGGCGGCATGCCATGAAATCCGCCTTGTAGGCCATCGCCATCAACTTTTCGAAAAAAGTCTGGAAGGCGTCTCCCTTAGTTCTTAGGAACTCGTTTTCGAATAACGCTTCATAAAAGGCCTCTGGGAGAGTCACGCTAATATCGCCTCTTGTATTAGAATCATCGAGCGAGTGCCAAGCTGATATCTCGTGCTTTTTGAATGTTATTGACCGCTGTGTGCCTCGGCTGGGCGCTACCCATGTTTCTCCATCTGCGTGTTTTCTCGCACCGATTCACATACCACTCTGCCTGAGCAACCGTCAGCAGCTTCCGGACCACTCTGTCAGCTAATTGGGTTGTGAGTAAACCTGCCCCTGAAGCACGCACCCGTTACGCGGACTAATCGCTTAATCGCTATTTTACATTGACTCCAATTCAGTTGTCGTGTCCAGTCCCTGCACTCCCGAAGGTCGTGCCTTCGGGATTTGGCCTGACTGAGACTAACCGGCCGGCCCTTAGTATGACCTGCAGGACATTGCCAGAATGCCTGAATCCTTACGTCGCAAGAGCAGTACCCGATGCCCGTTCACTTGGTCGGCCTATCTGCGGATGTGGCGCCCCAGTTGGTCCCGGTCGTATCGTCGGCCACTCGGAAACGGGTCAGCACATTGAAGTCCTGGCCGTGGTCTTTTCCTGCGCCTCCTGTGTTGCTTGAAAAGCCGCAGGGCCGGAGAGCGGGCCCGGCGCTGCATTTCTCGCGGGCGGGGGGCCAGGCTCCGCCCACAAGACAGTCCGAATTTTCGCGGTGGATCGAGCCGCAAACGGAACAATCCCGTTTCCCCGGGCCGCGCCGTCAAAGGCGCGGTGCGGTGGAAAAGCCGCAACGCTGGAGAGCGAGCATTGCGCTACGGTCCCTGTGGCGCCGCTCGCTGCACCTGGTTCAGAGATCACCCAAACGTCACTCGATAGTCGGCGCCCGCGATCAAGGCGACCTGGACGGCTCCGTCCTTTTCACGTTGCAGGGGGAGTCGAGTGTCGTTGTGCAGCACGGCCGCAATGGCCTGTCCCGCGGGCGGCCGCAAAAGTTGTTCTCCCGTAACGGTACAACGCAGTGTAGCTTCACGCGCCCGCCCACCGCTCCAGGCAAGATCCACTTCCACGCCGCCGCGAGCCCTCAGCCCCTGGAATTGCCCCTCGGGCCACGCACCGGGCAGCGCGGGAAGGAAACTGATGGCCCCGTCGTGGCTTTGCAGCAGCATCTCCGCAATGGCTGCCGTGCCGCCGAAATTGGAGTCAATCTGAAAGATCACGGAATCGCCCGCCGTGAAGGTTCCCAGCAGACTCGGCCCCGTGCTTCCGGGCGTCAACAGATTAACCAGCGAATCGTAAGCCCGTTCTCCTTCCTGAAGGCGGGCGAGGATGCAGATGGCCCAGGCACAGCTCCAGCCGCCGCGCTGCCCCCCGGCCTGCATTCGCCGCGCCAGTGAGACGCCCACCGCCTTGGCAAGATCCGGATTCCCGCGAGGCGTGAACTGGTTGCCGGGGAAGACCGGATATAACGGCGACAGGTGGCGCTGCTCGGGCTCCGGCTCATCGAAGTCCAGCGACCATTCCATCAGTTGCCCGTGCTTGCCAATCCGATAGGGCAATAGCCGCGCACGCGCCTTCTGCAGTTCTTCGCGAAAATCGGCGTCCACGTCGAGCAAACGCGAAGCTTCGATGCAATTCCCGAAGAGTTCGCGGATAAGGGCCATGTCCATGGTGCAGCCCGCGCTGGTCCAGGCGCGCTTCCCGCCGGGCGTGAGGAACGAATTCTCTGTAGAGAACGAGGGGCAAGTGGTGAGGAGGCCCTTCCCGTCGTCAATCAACCAACCCCGGTAGAATTGCGCCGATCCCTTCATCACGGGATAGGCTCGGCGGAGGAGGAATTCCCTGTCCCGCGTGAACTCGTAATGCTCCCAAAAATGCGCACAGAGCCAGGCGCCGCTCATCGGCCAATTCGCCCAGGTCGGGTCCCCCGCTCCTTGCCCGACCGGCGCGGACTGCCGCCACAAATCAGCGTTATGGTGCGATACCCAACCGCCAAGACCATAGTTCACTCGAGCGGTCACGCGGCCCGTCCGGCTGAGCCCCTCCGTCAAATCAAAAAGCGGCTCGTGGCATTCACTGAGATTGCAGACCTCGGCGGGCCAGTAGTTCATCTGCGTGTTGATGTCGGTGGTCCAGTTGGAACTCCAGGGCGGCCGCACCTGGCCGTTCCAGATCCCCTGGAGATTCGCCGGCTGCGTGCCGGGCCGGGAACTCGCAATTAACAGATACCGCCCAAACTGAAAGTAGAGCACCGGCAATCTCGGGTCGTGCGTCTCGCGGAAGGTGCGCACCAGCTCGTCCGTGGGCTTGTCGCCCGAACCGGAACCCCCAAGGTCAAGCGTCACTCGGCGGAACCATTTCTGATGTTCGGTAATATGGTCCTTCCGCAATGTGATCGAAGCCCTTGATCTCTTCGGAACTGGCCCATTTGGCGACGGTTTAGGACACCGAAGACAATAGCGGGCAGCCTACTCCGGCACGAACGGGCTATTACCACGATGCCATTGCTGATGGCAAGCTAATACTTGCTAATACTTGCTTCGTAGCGCGCCGTTGATTAATATGCGTCCATGGTAGTAGCCGGAAACGGTGCTCCTCCAAACCCTCGGAGGTGGCAACCACTGCCCGGCTAGATACCGGATAGTACATGGGTAACTGTCAACACAACATACCGGCACACGCTCTTGTGTGCACATGCTTGGCCATCTTGGTTTCGTGTCCCTTCACCAGAACGTTGGTGGCCTCACCACAAGAACCTCGAGACGAAGCGGCACTGCCGGTCATCAAAGATGCGCGCGCGGTCAGAGAGCTCCCTACGGACAAGGCTAGGCGGGGGTATCCGGTCGATTTGCACGCTGTGGTCACGTACGCGGACATCGCCAACGGCGACTTGTTTGTGCAGGACGCGACCGCCGGCATATACGTTGACCCACAAAGGACCAAGCTGCCCTTGCACGCGGGAGAGTACGTGGAAGTCCTGGGACGGACCTCGGCCGGAGATTTTGCCTCGCAGATTGAGAACGCGGAAATCCGTGTTCTAGGTGAGGCTTCGCTGCCTAAGCCGCGCCAAATCAGTGGAGAGGAATTCGCCTCAGGAGCACAGGACAGCCAGTTCGTGCAAGTCGAAGGAACCGTGCTGTCGTCCGAGATGGAGCGCGGACGCGTCATTCTCCAGGTTTCGTCGGGGCCCGTGGAGTTTCCGGTCTACATTCTTGCGGAGAAACCTCACCCGGAAGAACTGGTAGGTGCGCAGGTAAGACTCCAAGGAGTATCAAGCGGCACCTACAACGCTAAGAACGAGTTTATCGGAGTCCAGCTCATCGTTCCGGGCTTCAGCAACCTCTTTGTTAAACAGCCTCCACCAACGGACTTGTTCGCCGTTCCCCTGCGTCCCATTCACACCGTACTACGACTGAACCCGCTAGGGGCCTTTAGCGAGCGCGTGCGTGTGCAAGGCAATGTCATTCTTCAACGTCCGGGGAAGTCAATCTTCATCAGCGACGGTTCGGAAGGTGTAGAGGTTCGAACGCGCCAAACCACCCCGGTGGGCCTGGGAGACCGTGTCGACGTGGTGGGTTTCCCCTCTGCGGGTGACTACAGTCCCCTCTTGAGGAGTGCTGTTTTCAGGCGGGTTGGCTCCGGTTTCGAGCCTGCGCCGGTCCCCGTAAAGGCTCAGGACGCCCTCAGCGGAGTCTACGATTCGGTACTCGTGCGCCTGGAGGGGAAGTTGCTGGACTCGGGCAGGCAAGCCGGGCGGCGGACCTTCGCGGTGAGTGCTGATAACGTTGACTTCCACGCTGAGATCGATGAGGTGAAAGCGAGCGACGCCTTCGACAATCTGCGGGTAGGCAGCTTAGTGCAATGGACCGGTGTGTGTGACGTAGAGGCCGACGAGAACCGCGCGCCTGTCGGGTTCACTCTCCTGCTGCGAAGTCCGGATGATGTGGTCGTCTTGCAGGAACCTGCCTGGTGGACCTTGCGGCGGGCCGTCACCTTGCTTGGGCTTACGGGGTTGATTGTCCTGTTGGCGTTGGGATGGGTGATCTTGCTGCGGCGGCGGGTGCAGAACCAAACGGAAACGATACGCGCCACTTTGGAATCCACGGCGGACGGGATCCTGGTGATGGACGGTCCCGGAAAGGTCACCGCGTTCAACGCCAAGTTCGCTCAAATGTGGGGTGTCCCTCCGCCTCTTCAGGCCCGCGGGCACGACGACGAGTTAGTAGCGTTCATGGCTGCACAACTGAGAAACCCGCTGAGTTTCCATCTCCAGGTCGCCAAAGTCACGGCCCATCCGGATGGCAAGAGCGATGACCTGATGGAATTCCAAGACGGCCGGGTGTTTGAACGCCACTCCGAACCCCAGCGTGTTAACGGGAACAACACCGGCACGGTCTGGGGGTTCCGGGACATCACCGCGAGCCAAGAGGCCGAGCGAGTCCTGCGCGAGAGTGAAGAGCGTTACCGCCTTCTCTTCCAACGCAATCTCGCCGGGGTCTATCGCGCCACCGTGAAAGGAGAGATGCTGGATTGCAATGAGGCTTGCGCGCGCATCTTTGGTTTCGCTTCCGCCGCGGAATTGAAGGCGCACCGCGCCCACGAGCTTTGCCGACATCCGCAAACCCGGCAGGACTTCGTTTCCGAATTGCAGGAGCACGGCACGGTGACGGGCTTCGAGCACTGCTTGCAGCGTAAGGACGGCACCGACGTGTGGGTGCTGGAAAACGCCTCCTTGATCACGAACGGTGGGGGGCAAGCTCCTCTGATTGAGGGAAGTTTGATTGATATCAGCGAACGCAAACGCACGGAGGCTGAGCTACAAAAGGCCAAGAACGCCGCCGAGACGGCCAGCCGCGCCAAGAGCGAATTCCTGGCCATGATGAGCCACGAGATCCGCACGCCCATGAACGGCATCCTGGGCATGACCGAACTGGCACTGGACACGCCGCTTTCCCTGGAGCAGCGAGAATACCTTGAAATGGTTAAGGAGTCCGCGGACACGCTGCTAACCCTCATCAATGATCTTCTGGACTTCTCCAAGATCGAGTCCGGGAAGCTCACTCTCAGCCCGGCCGAATTCGACCTGCAGGAAACCGTCAGCAACACCATGCGAACGCTGGCTGCCCGGGCAGACCAGAAGGGCCTGGAGTTAACTTGGGAGACCTTATCCGATGTGCCCGTCCGGCTGGTGGGCGACGCCGGGCGTTTGCGGCAGATCATTCTCAATCTCGCAGGAAATGCGATCAAATTTACCGACCAGGGCGAAGTGGATCTCGTAGCTGAGGTCGAGTCTCGCGGCGAGGATTGGGTGCTGGTTCATTTCCGCGTCACGGATACGGGCATTGGTATCGCGCAGGACAAGCAACAGGTGATCTTTCAGCCGTTCATGCAGGCTGACCGTTCTACCACCCGCAAATACGGAGGTACCGGCCTGGGCCTAGCCATCACATCACAACTGGTCGAGTTGATGCAAGGTAGCGTTTGGGTCGAAAGCCAGCCGGGGCACGGGAGTACCTTCCATTTCACAGCCCGGTTCGAGGTGCCCAGGCAACCCGGGGAAGAAGTCCTGCCAGCGGCTGCAGCGAGCTTGCAGGATATGCTGGTCTTGGTCGTTGACGATAATGCCACCAGCCGCCGGATCCTCGCGGCCATGCTCGAGCGCTGGTCCATGCGGCCCACGCTGGTGGAAAGTGGGGAAAAAGCTCTGGAAGCACTGCGGGAAGCAAAGGAATCCCGCCGCTCCTTCCGGTTGGTTTTGTTGGATGCGCAAATGCCTGGCGTGGACGGTTTCCTGGTCGCCGAGCAGCTCAGAAGAAACGGTCCTTTGGGTGGCAGCACCATCATGATGCTGACGTCAGCCGGACAGAAGGGTGATGCGGCCCGCTGCCGTGCACTTGGTATTTCGGCCTATCTGATCAAGCCCATCCGGCAGTCCGAGCTGTTGGATGCAATCATGGTTGTCCTGGGCTGTCCTCCTGCCGGCGAGGCGCCCACTCGTCTCGTCACCCGACACGCGGCGCCAGAAGCACGACGCAAGCTGCGCGTCCTTTTGGCAGAGGACAACTCGGTCAACCAGGAACTGGCCAAGCGCCTCCTGGAAAAGCAGGGGCACTCGGTCGTGACGGTCACGACGGGTCGCCAAGTGCTGGAGCAACTGGCACATGATGCGGAGGGATTCGAGATCATCCTGATGGACGTGGAAATGCCCGACATGGATGGATATCAAGCCACTAAGGCCATCCGGGAGCAGGAAAAGAACACCGGGGAACACTTGCCCATCATCGCCATGACGGCTTACGCCATGCAGGGAGATCGCGAGCGATGCTTAGCCGCTGGAATGGACGGGTACGTACCCAAGCCGATCCAGCACCAGGACCTGCTCGACGCCTTGCAAAAAATGGCCCTGAAGGCGCCCCGCGTTCCCCCCGGCAAGCCCGCCGCCAAACCATCGATGGAACTTCTGGACGAAGAACTGCTGATGTCACGTGTGGATGGTGACAAGGAACTGCTGAAAGACCTTGTGGATTTATTCCTGGACGAATATCCTCGTGTGTTGGAGGGAATCCGGGTTGCCCTTGGCAAGGGAGATGTCAAGGCTGTGGAACGAGCGGCCCACGGCCTGAAGGGCTCAACCAGCAACCTTGCTGCGATGAGGGCTTCCGACGCTGCCTTCCAGCTCGAGCAGCTCGCACGTGCGGGCACGCTGCGGGGCGCCGAAGGTCCGTTACGAGAGTTGGAAGCTCAGCTTACGCGTCTGAAACCAGTCCTGCTGGCTGTACGGAAAGAGGCCGCCTAGTGACGATGCGACTCGCCGCCAGTGCGCGCGAGAGGGGCGGCGTTTCGGCATCTTCAGGTTAAACCTCCCGTTCCTCAGCAAAACCTGCCGCGGGATCACTTTGGAATGTCCGCCTATGCAGATTCTAGTCGCCGAAGACGAGGTCACTTTTCGCCACCTGCTGAAGACGCTGCTCGGGAAGTGGGGTTTTGACGTCGTCCTCGCCAGCGACGGACTGGAGGCGTGGGAGATTCTGCAAAGGGAGGACCACCCGCGACTGGTGATTCTCGACTGGATGATGCCCAAAAGGGACGGGATCGAGATTTGCCGCGAACTGCGACAGAGAAAGTCCGACCATTACACCTATTTGCTCCTCCTGACCAGCCGGGACCAGAAACAAGACATGGTGGAAGCGTTCGAGGCCGGCGCCGACGATTATCTGGCGAAGCCCTGCGATCCCCACGAACTCCGAGCGCGCATCCACGCCGGCGAACGCATCGTCGAGCTACAGGACCGGTTGATCCGCGCGCAGGAGGCGCTCCGCGAGGAAGCCACGCATGATCCGCTCACCGGCCTTTTGAATCGCCGGGCCTGCCTTGACGCTTTAGTGGCGGAATTGCATCGGGGAAGCCGCATCCGGAAACCGGTCTCCATTGCGATGGCCGACATCGACCACTTCAAGAATATCAACGACGCGCACGGGCACCTGGCGGGAGATGCGGTGCTCCGCGAAGTGGCGCGACGTATGCAGAAGTCGCTGCGCGCCTACGATGTCATAGGCCGATTTGGCGGCGAGGAGTTTCTCCTGGTCTTCCCGGGCTGCCGCCTCGAAGAGGGGACCAAGCTTGCCAACCGTATCTGCCGCGTGATTTCCTCCGAATCGGTCAGTGTCAAAAGCAAGTCACTGCAGGTGACCCTGAGCCTGGGCGTGGCGGCCACGGTGGAACCAGCTCCGGGAGACGTCGAAGGTTTGCTCGGTTCGGCCGATGACGCTCTCTATCGAGCCAAGGAGTCGGGACGCAATAGGGTGGAGTTCTCCACCGGACTTCGCAAACCGCTGGAAGAGCCCAGTTGATTCATTTCCCGATGGTCAGCGATCACGCGCCCCAGGCCGCCCTGGTTGGTGAAAACCCTAGAACGCGAAGATCGGCCGGACGAACCCGAGCCAGCGGGTCAGCGCCCAGGGGTGCGCGGCACAGAAGTTGGGATGTGAACCGTGGCGCGGGCCTTCTGCCCGCTTGGCACTGTAGCGGTGGTCTGCGACCGCCGTCTCGTCGGCGCTCATAGAGCGCCGCTACAATGCCTGCCGGGCGGAACGCCCCAGCGACGGCGGCCGCGACGGCCCGCGACTCCAACTTCTATGTCGCGCGCCCAGCGTCCAGCCACCAATTGACGCTCCCCTGCCGGATTGTTAAGATGAGTAAGATTGCCACGTGTAAGGAGACAAGCCATTGGACCGGTTGACCCGCCACCAGTTGAAGCAGGATGAGTTCCGCGACGGTATTGAACGCTTTGAGGATTATTTCAAGAGCCACTACAAAGAAATCCTGAATTACGCGATTGTCGTGGTTGTGGCGGTGGGGCTCGCCGCTGGCTTGAAGTACTACACCGACCGGCAGGAAGCCCAGGCGAGCGCCGATCTCGGCGCCGCTCTGGATACCTTCCGCGCCTACGTGGGCCAACCCGCACCGGGCTCCCCGGATAGCGGCATGGCGTCCTTCAACAGCGCGCAGGAAAAGTACAAGAAGGCTCTAGGCCAATTTCAGGCCATCGTGAACAGCTACAAGATGGTCCCGCGTCCGAGAGCCGTAGGAATCGCCCGCTACCAAGCCGGCGTGTGCCAAGCTCTTCTGGAAGACCACGCCGCAGCCATTGCGACGCTCGAGACTGCCAGCCATGCCCATGACTCGCAGATTGCCGCGCTCGCCAAGTTCGCTCTGGCTGGCGAGCTGGTGAAAACCGGCAAGGTGCCGGAGGCGGCCAAGGTCTACCAGGACCTCGCTGATCACCCGACCTTCTCCGTGCCCCGGGCTAGCGCTCTGCTCGCGCAGGCGGATGCCTATCGCGTGTCCCAACCTGCCCAGGCACGCCAGATTTACGAGCGAGTCGAAAAGGAATTCGCGTCAAACACCGCCGTAGCCCAAGCCGTTAAGCAGCAGATGGCCACGCTCGCACCCTAATCATGCCCAATGTAGGGGCGCACAACCGTGCGCCCTGCCGTTCTATTGGAGCTTTTCCATCTCCAGGTACTTCCCCAGGGGCACAAACGTGTAACCCCGCTTCTTCAGTTCAGGGATAAGCTTGGAAAGAACCTCCACAGAATTGGGAAGTTCATGGAAGACCAGGATGTGGCCGTACACGCCTTGACGCTCGCGCCGCTGGATGTCACCCATCACGTAATCGAAAAGTGATGGCTGGGGGCACTTCGAAGTGTCCTTGCCCACACAAAAATAGTCCTCGGAATCAACGTCGCGCCGCTCGGGAGGTAGAGTCGTGGATTTGCTCATCAGGCGGTAGCCGCGTGCTTCGATCTTCTGAGCCAGTTCCGGCCACACGGTCCACTCCGGTGGCCGTACGTACAGGGCTTTTGCACCGGTGATGGATTCAATTGTCCGATTGGCCCGGTCAAGGTCGTTCAGAATCCAATCCTCGCCATAGCGTGCCTTCATTTGCCGGAAATTGCCGTGGCCGTAAGTGTGGTTTTCGATCTCGTGCCCGCGGCGATGTTCCTCTTCCGCCGCTTGACGGCAGTTGATGCCCACATCGATCTTGCGGCAGTCCTTGTCCGCAGCGGGAGCCAGCCGCCAACCCATCACGAAGAACGTGGCCTTCGCGCCCTCGTGGTCGAGCAAGTCCAGCAGACTCGCGGAAGCGTGTCCTGCTTCGGAATTCCCCTTCAGCACCCAGGGCCGCGGGCCGTCGTCAAAAGTGAGGGCAATAAGCTTCGCCGGCACTGCCGTATCGTGCGCCCGGTCTGCGCTCCGGGGCGATCGAGCCCTCGCCGGAGCCACAACCAGCAAGAAGAGTGCAGTTATTAGGATGTGTCGTGCCATACGGATCGCCACGCGGTAGCGTTGTATGCGTTGCTGCAACATGCCTATGATTTTAGCGCCGTGTCCCGGTATGATGATAGTTGTTAGTCACGCCGCGCCGGAGACACTCGCGCGGCGGAACAACTCAAAACGAGAGAAGTGAGGAATCATGAAAGCAGCCAGGTGGACGTGCGCATGTCTAGCCGCGTTGTGTATGCTCGGAGGCGCTGCGGTGTTTGCCCAAGGACATGGCAAAGGACACGACAAAGATAAACACGGACCGGAGCACGAGGCCCGGTATTCTGATCACGACCGGGAGGCCGCGCGAGGCTGGTACCACGATCACCAGGGCCATCTCCCGCCGGGTCTGGCCCAGCGCGACGCTCTGCCGCCGGGGATCGAGCGCCAACTCCGGGTGCGAGGCACGCTGCCGCCGGGTCTGCAGAAGAGGATTCAACCCTGCCCGGAGGAACTCGTCGAGCGGCTGCCCCCTCCCCCGCCTGACTGCGCGCACGTGATCATCGGCGGCCACATCGTGCTTCTCAACCGCCGGACTTTCATGGTGCTGGATATCATGCATCTCGAGCTTTAGTGTTGAGTTGCATCAGTAGCTGACGCGATCCGACACCCTGGGAAGAACGGGGCTGAACAGGCTGTGGGAAAACACCTTCCCGCTGTCACTCTGAGCCCTTCGCTGTCATCCTGAGCGCAGCGAAGGATCTCGCGCTGCGTATTTTCAGACAGACTGGTTCTGGTAACCTGGCACAAATGCGAGGTGCTAGCTTGACGAACAGCGAAGACGGCAAGTCGGTCCTGATTCAGGTGATCCACGACGGCATGGGCGCAGCAGATCAATCCCTGCAACATACGCTGCTGCGGAAGTATCTGCTTCTATTGCAGGAGAACGGCACCTTGCCGGGGGCCATCTGCTTTTACACGTCCGGAGTCAAGATGGTCGTTGAAGACTCGCCGGTCTTGGACGTCCTGAAGTCGCTCGAAGGTCAGGGCGTCCGCCTGATCGTGTGCAAAACGTGCCTCGACTACTTTGGCCTGCTGGAAAAAGTTTGCGTCGGAATCGTAGGCGGAATGGGCGACATCATCGCCGCCCAGTGGCTGGCTGACAAGGTCATCACAATCTGACTGAATAAGCCCCGTCCAAACGGACCGCGTTCACTCGGCCGTGGTGGGGTCAATCACCTGCTTCACTTCGGAGATGCGGTTGGCGGGGAAGCCACCCAGTTGGGCGTGTTCGCGGACCGCCTCCGCGTTTGGAGCCCGGTAGATGCAATAAACCTTGTCGTCGGTCACGAAGCTTTCAATCCACTGGATCTGTGGCCCCATCTTGTTGAGCACGCCACAAGACTTCTGTGAAACTGCCTTGAGTTCTTCCGCGGTCAGCTTGCCCGCACCAGGGATTTCTCGCTCGATAACATACTTCGGCATGAGATCCTCCTCCGATGGATTTTTGAGTAGATGGAATCAGCCCTGCATTTGATCATAACCCAGGAGGGCGCAAGTTGGGGAGGGGAATGCGAACGGCCGTGAAGCTTCGCCGGAGAGCAATCGCTGGCTCTCCACTGCCCGCGGGGCGCGCGCCTTAGCCAACGGCCAGCACGTTACCGTTAGCCCAGTCGGCATCAGGATCCGGGACGTCAACTTTCCTGACCCCGCCGGGGAACTTACTTTGGGCGAGCAAATACTGATCCTGCAGGGAATCGATCGGGTGGGCCCAATCGTGGATGTAATAAATCGTGTGAACCTTGGCCTGCAGCAGCGTCTTTGTGCAATCAAAACACGGCCGCAGCGTCGAATACACAATGGCATTCTCGATGGAATTTCCAAACCGCGCGGCGGTAATCAGCGCGTTCTGCTCGGCGTGCACGCAGATGCAGACGTCGTAGCCGACGCTGGCGCTGTAAGCCTGCCGGTCCCTGCAACGGACGCAGCCCCCATCGAGGCAATTAGTCATGCCTTCGGGAGTCCCATTGTAGCCCGTCGCGATAATCCGATTGTTCTTGACCACGACGGCGCCGACGCGCCGGCCCAGACAATTGGCCTTCCTGCGCACGGCCATCGCGATACCCATGTAGTAATCGTCTCTCGTGATCATGTTCGCTCCAAGCCGCACGCGGTGGGTCAGTTTGCTGTAGCGGCGCTCTAGCCTGCATGTCTCACCACTTTGGCACGTTAGTGGAAGGGCAGGGCTTCAGCCCTGCCGCTATCGTGGCCCCGATCCTCTGGGTGTTCCGCGC
>Ga0335069_10000291_pt1 | contig 86895 bp, 77 predicted proteins | sample Lox_Sample_11_FD_206714 | JGI IMG/M metagenome (GOLD analysis project Ga0335069, IMG submission 206714) | Soil microbial communities from Loxahatchee National Wildlife Refuge, Florida, United States - Lox_Sample_1.1 | ecosystem: Environmental > Terrestrial > Soil > Wetlands | place: USA... | reverse complement strand
ATTCGCACGCCGGGCCAGACGGCGCCGGCCTGGGGCGTGGACCAGGCCAAGCCGATCGCATGGACCGACTTCGAGCAGCCCGAAGCGCCGAACAGTTCGCCCGCGCGGCTGGATTTCAGCACCAACGACGGGGCGCTGCTCTACAACGTGTCGTGCGCGGCCTGCCACGGCATGCACGGTGAAGGCGCCGCCGACGGGAGCGCCCCCTCGCTGATCCACAACGCCGCCGTCGGCGCCCCGCAGCCCACCAATCTGGTGAAGGTGATGTTGGAAGGCGTGGACCGCATGGGGCCCGGCGCCGAACACACGACGATGCCCGCGTTCTCGGCCCAAACCCATGGGATCGCCTCGCCCCTCAGCAGCCGTCAGATCGCCGCCGTGGCCAACTATGTGACCGAGAAATTCGGTTACGGCGACGCCCACCTGACCGAGGCGGACGTTTCCCGCATCGCGGCGAGCGCCAAGGCGCCGCCGGCGGGTCACTAGCGCTTCGGTCTGGGTCCGATTTCCGCCGGCCTATCAATCTTTCCCGACAACAGGTGGACGCTTACCCTTTCCGCGTCTCATTCACGAATTGCTGATCCCGGCTCTGCTATTGCAGCCAAACATCCAAGGACGGAAATTCGCTGTCGAACGTGGTCTAACCCAGTGTTGGGTACGCCAGGGGAGCTTGCTTGAAAGCCAAGAATCTTAGGACAGGCGCTAGCCGACGCGCGCCGGGGGGCGGGCGGCTAAAATTGCGTAGCCTTTTGCTGCCTCTAGCTTTGGCTGTCGTTTGTGGTCTGGGTGGTTGTACCCAACGCTATCCCGCGTTTCGCTATCGCTTGACCATGACTTTTGATGTCGATGGCGTTCTTCGCACGGGCTCCAGCGTGGTGCAGATCACGCCCGGCGTCAGTTACGGCCTTGAGGGGCAAGGGGGGGCGTATATAACAAGAGGAGAGGCGGCGGCCGTAGACTTGGGAGATGGGCGCTATGTCTTCGGACTGCTAAGTGGTGCGCAGTTCGACCCAGACAGATTGCGTGGCCCCCATCCGGTGTGGTGGGCTAACGCTGCCCTCGGGCCAATTCAAAGATTATATAGCATTTCCGGTGGAAGCGATAGCTTGGGCGCATTGCATAGCCTCACTGGCATCAAGGATGTCCCTCACGATACGTTGCCCGCACTAGTAACATTTAAAGACAACAATGATCCATCAACCATAGAATTACTTAACCCGGACGATTTAGCTGATGTGCTTGGGCCCAATGTGAAGCTCGTTCGGGCAACTCTCGAGATGGGCGTCAATAAGCCTGTCACGGAGGGGCTCACACAAATCCTCCCGTGGTTAAGCTTAGATCGAAACTACATTGACGGAAATGACAGCTGCGTGCCGCCAAATTGTTGGCAAAAAAATCAATTCATTGCTGGGGTTAAAAGGTGATCGATCCAAACTTGCTCGCTCTGGTTTGGCGATGGATCCGTGCAGTGAAAGCGCTGAGACCTGACCGAGCGGGCGTCATTTGATCGTAGGATTCCGTTCGCGGTTCTGCTGGGCCTCTCAATGGGCACCGGCCTTCCCGGCCGCCGCTGCGGCGCCTATTTAGGGAGCCATGCCGCGCTCAGCGACCCGACAAGACCTCGCCCGGATGATCGACGACGCCAGGACGGTGGTGGTGTTCACCGGCGCGGGCATTTCGACCGAATCCGGCATCCCCGACTTCCGCAGCCCGGGCGGGGTGTGGAGCCGGATGAAGCCGATCACCTTCCAGGAGTTCGTCGGCAGCGAGGACAAACGGCGCGAGGCCTGGACACGCAACTTCACCGGCGCGGCCGGGTGGGATCGGGGCCGGCCCAACGCGGGCCACCAGGCCGTGGCGCGTCTGGTCGCCTCGGGCAAGGCCAGCGCGGTCATCACCCAGAACGTGGACAATCTGCACCGGGCCTCGGGCGTGCCGGCCGACCAGGTGATCGAACTGCACGGCAACGCCAGCTATGCGGTGTGCTTGGCATGCGGCGAGCGGCATGAGCTGGCAGACCTCAAGGGGCCGTTCATGGACCATGGGGTGATCCCGGCGTGCCGCGTCTGCGGCGGCCTGGTCAAGAGCGCGGTGATCGCCTTCGGCCAGCCCATGCCTCTGGAAGCCATGTCGCGAGCCGAGGAAGAAACCCTGGCGTGCGACCTGTTCCTTGTGCTGGGCTCCTCGCTCGCGGTCTATCCGGCCGCCGGCTTCCCCCTGATGGCCAAACGCAACGGCGCCCGGCTGGCCATCGTCAACCGCGAACCGACCGATCAGGACCGCTACGCCGACCTGGTGCTGCACGACGAGATCGGGCCGGCGATGAGCGAAGCCGTTCCCGCCTAGACTTGCGGGCCAGCGCGCCTATGTCTGTCGGGTCCTCGAACCCAGGTGTGCTCATGACCCCGCCGCTTCTGCTGCAGCCCTTGACGATCAAGGGCGTGACCTTCCGCAACCGCGTGGCGATCTCGCCCATGTGCCAGTACAGCGCGATCGAGGGCGTGGCGCAGGACTGGCACCTGGTCCACCTGGGGCGGTTCGCCCTCGGCGGAGCGGGTCTGGTGATGGTCGAGGCGACGGCGGTGGAGCCGCGCGGCCGCATCACCCACGAGGACATGGGCCTGTGGAACGACGAGCAGGCGCGCGCCCTGGCCCGCATCGCCGATTTCCTCAAGGCCAACGGCGCGGCGGCGGGCATCCAGCTGGCGCATGCGGGGCGCAAGGCCTCCACCCATCGGCCGTGGGACGGGGGCGGACCGCTGACCGAGGCGGACGCGGTGTCCGGTTCGCCGTGGGAGACGCTGGCGCCCAGCGCCCTGCCGTTCAGCGACGGCTACGATACGCCCAAGGCCATGAGCACTGCCGATATGGGCGAGGTGATCTTGGCCTTCCGCGAGGCGGCCCTGCGCGCCCTGACCTGCGGCTTCGACGTGGTCGAGGTGCACGCCGCGCACGGCTATCTGCTGCACGAGTTCCTGTCGCCGGCGTCCAACCACCGCACCGACGTCTATGGCGGGGATCGCGCGGGACGCATGCGCTTTCCGCTGGAGGTGGTGCAGACCGTGCGGGCGGTGTGGCCGCAGGACAAACCCCTGTTCGTGCGCGTCTCCTCAGTGGACTACGCCGAGGGCGGCCTGACCCTGGACGACACCGTCGCCTTCGCCAAGGCGCTGAAGGCCTTGGGCGTGGACCTGGTCGATTGCTCGTCCGGCGGCAATGAGCCGTTCGGGCCCCAGGTCCATCCCGGCTATCAGGTTCCCTTCGCCGCCGCCGTGCGCCGGGAGGCCGGCATCGCCACCGGGGCGGTCGGCTTGATCCTCAGTCCAGAGCAGGCCGCGCAAATCCTTGACGAAGGCTCGGCGGACCTGGTGTTCCTGGCGCGCAAGGCGCTGGACGATCCTAATTTCGCCCTGCACGCGGTCGAGGCCCTGACCGGAGAATTCGACTACAGCTTTGCGCCGGCGCCGGCCAAAAGCGGTCTCGACCGTCTAGCCGGACCGCTCAAGCGCCTGAAGGCCGAAGCCGGATAAACCCGAACTGATATCCCCGCGTGCGGTTCGTATAGCGCCTCCGAAACTCTTGCGGATAGCGTCGGTCACAAGTCTAAGGGCTGGGCCTGCGGGTCCAGGCCAACGATCGACAGGGAGAGTGACGATGAAGCGCGGTTGGCTCGCGGCTGCCTTACTGGCGCTGACGCCCATGGCGGCGAACGCCCAGTTCTCGCCGGCGCCCGACACCGGGCCGCCGACCAAGACCACCTTCATCCGCCTGGGCAACGACGCCAACGCGATCTTGATCGAGCCGGTGACACCCGATCCAGTCAAGGGCCACATCGCCGTCGTCGTCACCCATCCGGAACGCAACAACAATTTCAACTACTTCACAGCGCTGACCCTGCCCAAGTACGGCTACCGGGTGCTGGCCATCAACTATTACGGGCCAGAGCGGTCGTTCTATGAGCTGCTGTCGCCGGTGGCGGCGGGGATCAAGGCCCTGCGCGCCTTGCCCGGCGTCGACAAGGTGGTCCTGGCCGGCCATAGCTCGGGCGGAGCCGAATTGGCGGCCTATGAGGACGTGGCCGAGAACGGCCCCGCGGCCTGCCAGCGGCCCGAGCGGATCTATAAGTGCACGACCAAGGAGGCCACCGGCCTGCCCAGGGCCGACGCGGTGATGTTCCTCGACGCCAATTCGGGCGCGCCTGAGCGGACCTTCGAATACAACCCCGCCGTCGACGCCCACGACACTCACAAATACGACGCGAGCCTGGACCTGTTCGCGCCGCAGAACGGCTACGATCCCAAGACCGGCGAGGCGCACTACGATCCCGCCTTCCTCAAGCGCTTCTTCGCCGCCCAGGCGCAGGAGACCAACGGGTTGATCGCCGAGGCTCAGGCGCGGCTGGACAAGATCGACGCGGGCCAGGGCGACTACAAGACCGACGAGCCCTTCAACCATGGCAGCCGTGGGCTGTTTGTCAGCGAGGTGCGGCCCGAGCTCGCCTATATCGGCCTGCTGACCAAAACCCACGCCCCGCACATGCTGCTCAAGGCCGACGGCACGCGGCCGGTGCAGATCCTGACCATGGACAAGCTGCCGGCCAACCAGATGCGTCCTGCCGACGCGCCGCACCAGTACGACGATCCTGACCTGTATTCGGTCAAGAGCTTCCTCTCGAGCTTCATCGTGCGCCTGGCGCCCGACTATCACTGGACTGAGGATGGGCTTTACGGCGTCGATTGGCACAGTTCGCCCTCGAGCCTGGCGGGCAGCATCGAAGGCATTCACGCGCCGACGCTGATCATGACCGCGACCTGCGCGGTGCACATCGTGTTCCTGGAGACCGCCTACGACCACGCCGGCGCGGCGGACAAGACCTTCGTCGGCGTCGAGGGCGCCAACCATGGCTTCATGCCGTGCCGCCCCGAATACGGCGACACCTACAAGCGGACGTTCGACTATGTGGACGGCTGGCTGAGCAAGCCGGGTCGGCTGCTTTAGGCGCCCTGGCTTGTTGTCCTAGGCGGTCGTCGGCGTGCGCACATACTGGTTGAACCACGCGATCATGCGCGCCCAGGCGTCTTGGGCCGCGGCGCGGTTATAGCGTTCGGGCGTGGCGTCGTTGAAGAAGCCATGCACCGCGCCCGGATAGATATGGCCTTCGTAGCGGATGTTGTTGGCTTTGAGCGCCGCTTCCTGCGCCGGCCAGTTCTTCACCGCGTTGGCGTCCAGACCGCCGTGCAGGATCAGCATGGCGGCCTTGATCTTAGCCACTTGGTCCGCCGGGGGGGCTGAGCCGTAGAATGGCGCGCCCGCCGCCAAGTCCGCGCCCATCCGCACGGCCAGGGTGTTGACCATGCTGCCGCCAAAGCAGAAGCCGGTCGCGCCGATCTGGCCGGTGCAGTCCGCGCGGCCCTTCAGCCAGCGCGCGGCGGCGATGAAGTCGTTGGTCATCTTGGGCTTGTCGATCTTGTTGAACATCAGGCCGCCCTTGTAGTCGTCGCCCGGATAGCCGCCGAGCGAGGTCAGGGCGTCGGGCGCGAAGGCCATGAAGTTCTCGAGCGCGAAACGGCGCGCCACATCCTCCGTGTGCGGATTTAGGCCGCGGTTCTCATGGATCACAATCACGCCGGGCAGCTTGGCCGGCGTCGCTTCGCGCGTATCGGCGCTGAAAGGCCGCACGAAATAGCCGCGGATCGAGCCGTTCCCGTCGGGCGAGGGAATGGTTTCGTAGCTGGCCTTGATCCGATCGTCGTTCCTGGCCACCTGCTGGCCCAAGGCATAGTTGGGCATCAGGGCGTCGATCAGGGCGCCGCTGGTGAGGCCGGCGGCGACCGCGAACCGCTTGGCGCCATTGGCGAACGCCCGGCGGCTGATCTCGCCGTGAATGAACCGTGTGTACAGTTCGACCGCTTCCGCTGGAATTTTCTTCCGTTCTTCGTCCATGGCTGCCTCCTGTGCGACGTGCGAACCTAACATCGCGCGTGCGACATCTGAAGCCGCGCCGACGCGACGTCGCCCTGCGCCGACAGGGCGCTTCCGGCTCGGCGGTTTGTCGGAACCAGGCGCTTAAGGAAGACCTAGACCAGCGCCCCGTGGCAGTGCTTGAACTTCTTGCCCGAGCCGCAGGGGCAGGGCGCGTTGCGGCTGGCGCGCTGCCAGCCTTCGGGTAGGGCGCTGAGCGGGAGGGCTTCGCGCTGCTCGGCCGACAGTCCGTCGGGAATGCCGGCGACGCCGAAGGACCGCTCGTTCTGGCCCGTGGCCGGGTCCATATGCACCTCGGTGATCACGCCTTGCGGAGGCGGCGCGGGCTCCGGTTGCTGGAACTGGAACTCCACCGTCATCAGCCAGCGCGTCACATTGTGGCGCAGGTCGACCAGCAGGGTCTCAAACAGGGCGAAGGCCTCGGTCTTGTACTCGTTGAGCGGATCGCGCTGGCCATAGCCGCGCAGGCCGATGACGTTGCGCAGGTGATCCAGGTGCATCAAGTGTTCGCGCCACTGCAGGTCGACCATCTGCAGCAGGAAGTTCTTCTCGATCTGGCGGGTGTACTCGCCGCCCAACACCTCTTCACGCTCGGCGGCGCGCTTGTCGGCGGCCTCGGTGATGCGGGTGATGAACTCCTCGTTGGCGATGCCGTCTTCCTGGGCCCAGTCGGCCAGGGGCAGCTCCAGGCCCAGCAGGGCCTGCACGCGCTCGTCGAGCCCGGCGATGTCCCATTGCTCGGCGTAGGCCTTGGGCGGCAGATGGCGGTTGACCAGGTCGATCACCGTCTCGCGCCGCATCTCGGCGACGATTTCCGACAGGTCGGCTGTTTCCATGAACTCCTGGCGCTGCTCGAACACGGCCTTGCGCTGGTCGTTGACCACGTCGTCGTACTTCAGAAGGTTCTTGCGGATGTCGTAGTTGCGCTGCTCGACCTTGCGCTGGGCGGTGGCGATGGCCGAGTTGAGCCACTTGTGGGTGATCGCCTCGCCTTCCTGCACGCCGAAGGTGCGCATGATCGCGTCCAGCCGCTCGCCGGCGAAGATGCGCAGCAGGTCGTCCTCGCACGACAGGAAGAACTTGGAGCGGCCTGGGTCGCCCTGACGGCCGGTGCGGCCGCGCAGCTGGTTGTCGATCCGGCGGCTCTCGTGGCGCTCGGTGGCCAGCACGAACAGGCCCCCCGCGGCCAGGGCGGCGGCCTTGGCGTCCTTGATCTCGGTCTCGAGCTCTTTCTGGCGCTGGGCGGCCATCTCGGGCGTGACTTCGATGCCGAGGCCGCGCTGCTCCTGGCGCCAGCTCAGCACGCGCATATCGACGTTGCCGCCGAGCTGGATGTCGGTGCCGCGGCCGGCCATGTTGGTGGCGATGGTGACCGAGCCGGGCACGCCCGCGTCGGCCACGATATGGGCTTCCTGCTCATGGTAGCGGGCGTTGAGCACCTGGTGCGGAATGCCCTTGCGAGGCTTGCCGTCGACCTCGAACTTGTGGGCCTTGAGCAGTTCGGACAGCTGTTCGGACTTCTCGATCGACACCGTGCCGACCAGGATCGGCTGGCCGCGCAGATAGCAGTCCTCGATCTGACGGATGATCGCCTGGTTCTTCTCGGCGGCGGTGCGATAGACTTCGTCGTCGTCGTCGATGCGCTGAATCGGCCGGTTGGTCGGGATCTCGACCACGTCCATGCCGTAGATGTCCAGGAACTCCTGCGCCTCGGTCGAGGCGGTGCCGGTCATGCCCGACAGCTTGGAATAGAGGCGGAAGTAGTTCTGGATCGTCACCGAGGCCAGGGTCTGGTTCTCGGGCTGGATCTCGACGCCTTCCTTGGCCTCGATCGCCTGATGCAGACCCTCCGACAGGCGCCTGCCGGTCATCATGCGCCCGGTGAACTCGTCGATCAGCATGATCTCGCCCGAGCGCAGGATGTAGTCCTTGTCGCGCTGGTAAAGGGTGTTGGCCCGCAGCGCCTGGTTGATGTGGTGCACCACCGAGATGTTGGCCGGGTCGTACAGGCCCGCCGTGTCCTCGGCCAGGTGGCCGCCCTGCAGCAGGATTTCCTCGACCTGCTCTGAGCCGACTTCGCTCAGCATCACCTGGCGCTGCTTCTCGTCCAGCTCGAAGGTCTCGGGGTCCTGAATCAGTTGTTTCACCAGGGTGTCGATGGTGCGGTAGAACTCCGAGCGGTCCTCGGTCGGGCCCGAGATGATCAGGGGCGTGCGCGCTTCGTCGACCAGGATCGAGTCCACTTCGTCGACGATGGCGAAGTTGTGCCCGCGCTGAACCATCTCGCGCGCGTCATAGACGAGGTTATCGCGCAGATAGTCGAAGCCGAACTCATTGTTGGTGCCGTAGGTGATGTCCGAGCCATAGGCCTTCTGGCGCTCGGCCTGGGACAGACCGTTGACGATCACCCCGACCGTCAGGCCGAGGAACCGGTAGACCTGGCCCATCCAGTCGCTATCGCGGGTGGCCAGATAGTCGTTGACCGTGATCACGTGCACGCCCTTGCCGGCGAGCGCATTCAGGTACACCGGCGCGGTGGCCACCAGGGTCTTGCCTTCGCCGGTGCGCATCTCGGCGATGCCGCCCTTATGCAGCACCATGCCGCCGACCAGCTGCACGTCGTACTGACGTTGGCCCAAGGTGCGGCGCGAGGCCGCCCCGCCCACGACCGCGAAGGCGTCGGGCAGGATGTCGTCGAGGGTCTTGCCGGCCGCGAGCTGGGCCTTGAACTCTTCGGTTTTGCCGCGCAGCGCCTCGTCGGACAAGGCGGCGTAGGCGGGCTCCAGAGCGTTGATCGCCGACACGCGACCCAGCATCGCCTTGACGCTGCGATCGTTGGAGGAACCGAAAATCTTTTTGGCCAGGCCGAGCATGAAAGGTCCAAAGTCAGGGTGAAAACGGCACGCCGGATAGGCGGGGCCTCGCGCGGGACGGCCAGCAAAAACCGCTCGACTTGCGCGCGCGCGAGACTTAAGCACCGGCCGTTGGCCTGTCAACGCAATGGCCTTTTTCGCAAAGGCCTTGATCGGGCGCCGCGTAAAGCGCCTCGCGCGGGGACAAGATCATGACCCTAGCCCAGTTCCGAGTTCAGGTCTCGGTCCTCCTGGCGGCGATCGCCGTCGGGGGTTTGGTGCTGGCGGGGTGCAGCCGTCCGGTCATCGTCGAACGCGCGCCCCAGGCCGGCGATTTGGCGGTCGCCAGGGTCAACGGACACACGGTGTGGAAATCCGACGTGGTGCGCGAGGCCGAGGCTCAGGGCCTGATCGGCCAGGGCGCCTCGCTCGATGTGAACACCGACCTGTTCCACCGCACCCTGGACGAGGTGATCGACCAGAAGCTGCTGGCCGGCGAGGCGGCGGCGCGCAAGCTCGACAAGGACCCCGCCGCCCAGCGCCGGCTGGAAGCCGCGCGCGAGCGCATCCTGTCGGACATGCTGGTCGAGACGGTGGTGGAGAAGGCGGTCAACGACGACGCTGTGCGCACCCTCTATGAGGAGCAGATCAAGGCCGCCAAGCCGTCGGACGAATTCCACGGCCGCCAGATCGTTGTGGCCAACGCGGCCGACGCGGAGGGCATCCGGAAGCTGCTGTCCAGCGGCGCGGCCTTCGACGCCTTGGCCCTGCAGCGCTCGAGCGACGCTCAGACCCGCTTCAATGGCGGCGACATGGGCTATTTCACCCTGGACGTGATGCCCCCGGCCTACGGAAAGGCGCTCAAGGACGCCAAGACCGGGGAAATCGTCGGACCGTTTCAGAGCGACTCCGGCTGGGTTCTGGTCAAGATCGAGGATCGGCGCCCGGCCCAGCCTATCAGCCTGGACGCCGCCCGGCCGCAGATCGTACGGTTCCTGACCTACGACGAGGTGCGCGACCTGCTCGACACCCTGCGCGGCCGCGCCAAGGTCGAGACCTTGATCGCGCCGGCCAAGGACGCGGGCAAGGCGCCGGCCTCGGCCCCGCCCGGCCAGACCCCCTAGCAGACTCCCCGATTCATACTGAAAGACCCAAGGCAGGCCATGACCACCGACCCCTCCGCCCCCGGCAAACCCGGCCTGCAGATATCACCCCTGGCGGTCGGGTTTCCCGCCATCCCGCCGATTGGCGGGGTAGAGCTGTCGGCCGTGCGCGCCGGCTTTTACAAGCACGAGCGCGACGACCTGATGCTGGTCCGGTTTCGGCCGGGCACGAGCTGCGCGGGGGTGTTCACCCTGAGCAAGGTCGGGTCGGCGCCCGTGGACTGGTGCCGCCACGCCCTGCGCGCCACTCACGGTCAGGATGTGCGCGCCCTGGTGCTGAACGCCGGCTGCGCCAACGCCTTCACCGGCAAAGCTGGAGCCAAGGCGGTGCAGACGGTGTGCGAGGCGGTGGGCAAGGCGATCGGGTGCAAGCCTGAGGGCGTGATGGCCGCCTCCACCGGCGTGATCGGCGTGCCGCTCGAGCCGGCCAAGATCATGGACCCGTTGCCCGACTTGGTGCGCACGCTCAGCCCGGAGGGCTGGGGCGCGGCCGCGCGCGCCATGATGACCACGGACACCTTCCCTAAGGGCGCCCACGCGACGGCCAAGATCGACGGGGTGGTGGTACACATCGCCGGTTTGGCCAAGGGCTCAGGCATGATCGCGCCCAACATGGCGACCATGCTGGCGTTCGTCGTCACGGACGCCGATATCGCGCCCGGCGCCCTGCAGCAGTTGCTGCAGCGGGGCGTGGTATCGACCTTCAATTCGGTGACGGTCGATGGCGACACCTCGACCAACGACACCCTGCTGGCCTTCGCCACGGGCGCCTCGGGCGCGCCGCGCATCGACAAGGCGTCCGACCGGCGGTTGGCCGATTTTCGCGCCAAGCTGGGCGTGGTGCTCCAGAACCTGGCCCTTCAGTTGGTGCGCGACGGCGAGGGCGCGACCAAGCTGGCGCAGATCACGGTGCAGGGCGCCAAGTCCGAGGGCTCGGCGCGCAGGATCGCCCTGACCATCGCCAACTCGCCCCTGGTCAAGACGGCCATCGCCGGCGAGGACGCCAACTGGGGGCGGATCGTGGCCGCCGCCGGCCGGGCGGGCGAACCGCTGGATCGCGACAAGCTCTCGGTCAGGTTCGGCGAGCTGTGGGCGGCCAAAGACGGGGCCGTGGCGCGCGGCTACGACGAGGCCAAGATGTCGGCCTATATGAAGAAGCGCGAGCTGGAGATCGTGGTCGATGTCGGCGTGGGCCACAAGCAGGCCACGGTGTGGACCTGCGATCTGACCAAGCGCTACATCGAGATCAACGGCGACTATCGCTCGTGAGCGACAAACCCATTGTCCTGGTCGTCGCCTGCGCCCTGGTCGACGCGGACGGGCGGGTGCTGATCTGTCAGCGGCCCGAGGGCAAGCAGTTGGCGGGGCTGTGGGAGTTTCCGGGCGGCAAGGTCGAGCCCGGCGAGACGCCCGAAGCGGCCCTGATCCGCGAGCTCAAGGAAGAGCTGGCGATCGACGTCAAGGCCGCCTGCCTGGCGCCCTTCGTGTTCGCTTCGCACAGCTATGAGGCGTTCCACCTGCTGATGCCGCTCTATCTGTGCCGGCGCTGGGAGGGATTCGTGAAGGCGATCGAGCATCCGGCGCTGGCGTGGGTGCGGCCCGACAAGCTGGCCGACTACGCCATGCCCCCCGCCGACGCGCCGCTGGTGGCTTATCTGCGCGACTTTCTCTGAGCGGCGCTCACGTCTTGATCTGGGCGATGGCCTTGATCTTGGGGTCCAGGGCGAAGTCGGCCGGCGCGATGAAGCCGCGACCGTCCCATGGGATGTCGATGCCGACCTCCGCCAGGCAGTGGGCCGCATACTCCGAGCAGATGTACTCGTCCTTGCGCTTGAGGAAGTTGGGCGTGACCCGCCCGCTGCGGTCCAGCGCGATGCGCAGGGCGATCTTGGCGATCTCGCCCGGGGCGAAGCGGTCGCCCAGCAGGTCGACCGCCGTGTCGGCCAGACGCTTCATCGCCGCCCCGCCCGGCTTGCCCGCGTGATCGGCGTAGTCGACGTGCCGCGCCAGGAGGATCTGGCCGGGATAGGGCTTCTGGCCGGTGCTGCTCTCGGTGCAGAACCGCTCGATGGGGATGGCGCGCACGCCGTACTGCTGCACGCTCTCGAACACCATGATCCGGTTCAGTTCGGGCCAGCGATAGGCCAGGGCCACATGGGACCACGGGCTCCTGGTCGCCCACTTTATCAGGCGCGAGAACGGGTCATTGCCCGAGCACAGCAGGATGTCGCCGTCGCGCACGCGCGCATGCACGGCCGCCAGCGGTTCGGGCTTCATTTGGTTCAAGGCGTCGTCGGCGATGGTCATCGGTTTCCACGGCTGAGCTTCTGCTTCGAAACTTCACCGTAGGCCGATTAGTTCCGCCGGAACGGCCAGCGGGTCACGCCGCCCGCGAACAGGGCCCACCACATCAGGACCGGTTGAAACGCCAGGCGCGGCCCGTGGTACCACCAGCTGTCGGGCAGGGGCGGGGCGTGGATGCGCCACAGCGCCTGGTAGATGTTGGCCGGCCATACGCACAGGGCGTAGATCGCCAGCATCAGCCCCGCCAGCCACCGCGTGCGCGGGATCAGCAGCCCCACGGCGCCGGCGATCTCGCAGCCGCCGGTGAACAGAATCACCAGGCGCGGCGCGGGAATGAACGGCGGCATGATCGCCAGGAAGCTGTTGGCCGCGTGCAGATGCAGGGCGCCCACGCCCAGGTAGATCGCGACCAGGAGCAGCCGCAGCGTCACGCGCAGGCGGGCGTGGTCGTCGGGGCGCTGGATCATCCGTCCTCGCGCTTCAAGGGCTGTTCGCGCGTGTGCAGCGCGTCGGCCAGCCGCATCTTGGCCGACCCGGGGCGCAGCGGCTTTTGCTGGTCGGGGTGGGGCGCCCAGCCGGTCATGACCACCAGGTCGAAGGTGGCGCGCACGCGCCCGTCCGGGTCGGAAAAGCGCTCGGCGTAGATCTCGCACGCCCGCGCCAGCACCGCGCGGCTGAGGGGCTTGCTGGCGCGGTCGACGAGCACATTGGTGTCGCCCATGGCGCGCAGGTCGGCGATCAGCTTGAGCGGATGGCTGTAGCGAACGGTCACGCGGTCGATGTCGGACACGGGCAGGGCGAAGCCGGCGCGCTGCAGCAGGGCGCCGCCGTCGAAAGCGTCGGCGAAGGGCGAGACGCGCAGGCCCGCGCCGCCCGACACTTCCGCTTCGGCGGCCAGCAAGGACTGCCGCAGCTCCATCAGGCTGGCGGCGCCCAGGAGGGCGCCGATGAACAGGCCATCGGGCTTCAGCGCGCGGCGGATCTGGATCAGGGCGCCGACCAGGTCGTTGGTCCAGTGCAGGGTGAGGGCCGAGACGATCAGGTCCAGGCTCTCGTCCGCGAAGGGCAGGGCCTCCTCGTCGGCCTGCAGGCGCGGGCCAGAGCGGCCCCGTAGCATGCGGCCCGACAGGTCCGCCTCGATCAACAGCCCAACCCGTTCGGCGGCTGAACTTTGCGCCAGCGCCGCCGCGAACGTGCCTTTGCGCGCGCCGAGGTCGACGGCCACCGGAAAGCTGCGCATGATGGCTTCCAGACGCTCGACCATGTCGGCTGCGGCGCGGGCTTTCAGGAAGTCGGCGTGGCCGAAGGTCGACGCCGCGCGGTCCAGGCGCAGGCGGTGCAGGGCGCGATCGAAGAGGCGGGGCGGGGCGCTCATGCTCGGTAAGGCGAAGGTCTGGTCCTTGGAACTGGCGCACTCATGCGCCGCCGCGCCGATCCTGGCAAAGGGTCTGTGGCGCTCAGGCGCGCGCGCGGCCCAGGATCTGGTGTTTCCGCATCACGCCCTGGACGGCGCGGGCCGGTCGCTGAGCGCGGGCCTGTCGCCCGAAGCCTGGGCGCGCACCCGCTTTTTGGAGGCGCCGGTGTGCGATGGCTGCGGATAAGCCCTCTTTTTGATTATCAAATCATACAGACGGAGATGCTCGCCTCGTCCTGTCCGAAGCTGGCGTTGTTCGCTTGTCGGCAAGCTCCACCAGAGACATAGTTCTGGTCGCGGGCCAACGCGGGCTCCTGAGCACTTAACGGTCGCTGATGGCTGGAAGACTAGTCGCGTCGAAGGCAGCGAATGCGCTTATTGCGGCAGCAGATATCAAACCTGCTGTTCGCAGATTTATGCCAACAATCGGCTTTTCACTCGATCTGCTGCGGGCGTTCCAAGAAGGAAAGCTGTGGGTAGGCGGTAGGCTTCTCGTGTTTGAAGATAGGATTCAATTCACGGCGAATTGGGGTAACCGACTTATCCAAACCGGAACTGATGGGTTTGAACTTCCCTGGCGCGCCATATCTGACGTGAAATGGAAAGCTGGGCTCCTCACAAGCATTATCGAACTTGAACACGATGGCCGTATCGAAGCAGTGCGTTGTTTTGGTTCTAAAAAACTCCTCAAAGCCATACAATCTCTGCGCGCTGCCAATATCAGCTAGCGGATGATAGCGGGAGCGAAATCCTTTTGGCTTCAAAGCCTGCGAGGCGCGCAGGACTTGGTGTTTCCGCATCATGCGCTGGACGGCTCGGGCCGCACTCTGACTGCGGGTCTGCCCTCCGAAGCGTGGTCGAAAATCCGCTTTCTCGATGATCCTGTTTGCGACGGGTGCGGAACGCCGTTTGACTATGACCTTGGCCTCGGCGTGCGCTGCGCGGCGTGCGAGGCGCGCCCGCGCGCCTTTGGCCGGGCGCGGGCCGCGTGCCTGTACGACGAGGCGTCGCGCGATCTGATCCTGCAGTTCAAACACGCCGACCGCCTGGATCTGGCGACCCTGTTCGCCGGCTGGATCAGCCGCTCGGCCGCCGATCTCTTGGCCGAGGCCGACGCGATTACGCCGGTGCCTATGCCGCCCTTGCGCCTGATCCGGCGGCGCTACAATCAGGCCGCCGAGATCGCCCGGCCCCTGGCGACGCGCCTGAAGATTCCTTATCGCCCGGGCCTGCTCGCGCGCCGCGGCGGCGAGAGCCAGGCCGGGCGCTCGGGCGCGGGCCGCCGGCGCAACGTGCAGGGCGCCTTCTCCGTACCCAAGGGCGCCAAGGTCGAGGGCAAGCGCATCCTGTTGATCGACGATGTCTTCACCACCGGGGCCACGGCGGAGGCCTGCGCGCGCGTGCTGCTCAAGGCCGGCGCGGCGGCGGTGGACGTGGCGGTCGTCGCCAGGGTGCGCGAAGCGGCCGACCTCTCTATATGAAGGGCAGTATCAATCAGTCGGTGGACCGTTTCATGGCCAAGGTGACCATTTATACCCGCCCGTTCTGCGGCTACTGCGCCCGCGCTGTGGCGCTGCTGACCCAGAAGGGCGTCGCGTTCGAAGAGATCGAGGCGGGCATGGACCCGGCCAAGCGGAAGGAAATGACGGAGCGCTCGGGCGGCAAGTCGACCTTCCCGCAGATCTTCGTCGGCGAACGGCACATCGGCGGCTGTGACGACATGATGGCCCTGGATCGCCGGGGCGAACTCGATCCCCTGATCGCCGCATGACCTTGCGCGTCGCCCTGGTCCAGACCCGCACCCCGGCCACCCAGGCCGCCGCCCTGGCCGAGATCGAGCCCCTGATCCGCCAGGCCGCCAGCCAGGGCGCCGAACTGATCCTGACGCCCGAGGGATCCAATCTTCTGCAGCGCAGCCGGGCCGAGATCGCCAAGGTGCTGCAGCCGCCGGAAACCGATCCGTTCGTCGTGGCGGTACGGGCGCTGGCCACCGAGTTGAAGGTGTGGATCCTGATCGGTTCGGCCCTTGTGGCCAAGGGCGAGGGCAAGGCCGCCAACCGCGCGATGCTGATCGCGTCGGACGGCCAGGTGGTGCAGACCTACGACAAGGTGCACATGTTCGACGTGGACCTGCCGAGCGGCGAGCGGTACCGCGAATCCTCGCTGTATGAGCCGGGCGAGGCGGCGCGGCTGGCTCAGACGCCGTGGGGCCTGTTGGGCCTGACCATCTGCTACGACATGCGCTTTCCCCACCTCTACCGCGCGCTGGCCAAGGCTGGGGCGTCGATCATCGCCGTGCCCGCGGCCTTCACCCGGCCCACGGGCGAGGCGCATTGGGAAGTGCTGCTGCGCGCCCGCGCGATCGAGAACGGCGTGTTCGTGCTGGCGCCCGCCCAGGGCGGCCGGCACGAGGACGGCCGCGCCACCTGGGGCCACTCCATCGCCATCGACCCCTGGGGGCGGGTGCTGGCCGAGATCAAGGGCGACGAACCCGGCGTGGTGGTGGTCGACCTCGACCTGGACGCTGTGGCCCAGACGCGCCAGGCGATCCCGTCCCTGGCCAACGAACGCGCTTTCGCTGCGCCGCCTGAGGCCGCGTCTTGATCAAATACGCCCTGACCTGCGAGCACGATCACGCCTTCGAGGGCTGGTTCGGCTCGTCGGCTGACTACGAAGACCAGCACGCGCGCGGGCTGTTGCAGTGCCCGCTGTGCGGCTCGGCGGCGGTGCGCAAGGCGATCATGGCCCCCGCTGTGGCCGGAACCAAGCGCCGGGGCGTCGGCCCTTCGCCCCAGACCGTGCACGAGATGGCGATGCAGGCCGCCGCCAAGGTGCGCCAGGCGGTGGAGGACAACTTCGACTATGTGGGCGACGCCTTCGCCAAGGAGGCGCGCGCGATCCACGAGGGCCAGTCTGAGGAACGCGGCATCTACGGCGAGGCCACGCGGGCCGAGGTCAAGGCCCTGGTGGAGGACGGCGTGCCGGTCGCCGCCTTGCCCCCCAAGCCCAAGGCCAAGGACGAACTGAACTGACCGATGGCCGAGGACGCCTCAGTCCTTGTGGCCCGGGCCGATGCGCTGGCGGCGGCCGGCCGGTTCGACGACGCCAAGGCCGCCTATCTGGCGGCGCTGGCGCTCAAGCCCGATCATTTGCAGGCGCTCAATAACTTTGGCGCCCTGGTCCACGCCCACGGGTTCCGCAGCGCCGCGCGCACGCTCTACGCCGAGGCGGCGCGCCATCACCCGCACGATCCGCTGGCGCAGGTCAACCTGGCCAACAGCCTGATGGAGACGGGCGAAACCGAGGCGGCGCGCCTGGCGTTCGAGGCAGCCCTGCGCGCGCGGCCCGATTTCGCGCCCGGCCATCGCGGCCTGGCCCGTCTGGCCTCGGCGGCGGGCGATCACACCTCCGCCGAGCGACATCTGCAGGCGGGATTCGCAGCGCAGCCGGTGATCACCCAACCCTTCTTCGGCGCCAAGTCGCCGATCGAAGTACTGCTGCTGATCTCCGGGGTGGACGGCGACATTCCGCTGGGCCCCGTTTTGGACCCTGGGGTGTTCAAGGTCACGGCCCTGGCGCCGCAGTTCTTCGCCCCCGACCAGCCCCTGCCGCCGCACCATGTCGTGTTCAACGCCATCGGCGACGCGGACCTGTGCGCCAAGGCGCTGGAGGGCGCCGAGCGGCTCGTTCGCCGCACAGATCGGCCGGTGATCAACGCTCCTGGCCGCGTGCTCGCAACGGGGCGGACCGCCAACGCCCGCCGGCTGGCCGGGCTGGAGGGCGTGATCGCGCCGGCCAACGTCCTGCTCGGCCGCGACGAAGCGGCGGCGGTGGACAGCGCGGCCGCGCTGGAGGCGCTCGGCCTGTGCTTGCCAGTGGCCGTCCGCGCGCCTGGCTATCACACCGGCCAGCACTTCGAGCGGGTCGACGCTATCGAAGACCTGTCGCCGGCCTTGGCGCGCCTGCCGGGCGAGCAGGCGATGGTGATGCTTTTCTTCGACACGCGCGGGCCGGACGGCGCCTACCGCAAGTACCGGGCGATGATGATCGACGGCCGGCTTTATCCGCTCCACCTGGCGGTCTCGTCGGCGTGGAAGGTGCACTACTTCACCGCCGACATGGCGCGTTCGCCCCAACACCGCGCCGAGGACGCCGCCTTCCTGGCCGACATGCCCGGCGTGATCGGCCCGCGCGCCATGGCGGCGCTCCAGCGGGTGCGGGCCGCCTTGGGGCTCGACTATGGCGGGGTGGACTTCGCCCTGTCGGCGGACGGCGACCTGGTGCTGTTCGAGGCCAACGCCACCATGGCCCTCCTGCCGCCGCCTGACGACCCGATGTGGGACTACCGCCGCGCGCCGGTGCAGGCGGCGCTGGATGCGGTCAAGGCGATGATCGTGGAGCGGGCGCGGACCTAGGCGGTCGGCTCGGCCGCGGCGTCCTTGTCGATCGTCATCATATAGTTGACCTCGACGTCGCTCGAACGCGACCAGCGCCCGGTGAGAGGGGCGTAGCTGACGCCGAAGGGGCCGGCGACCTGCACCGGATCGCCCGCCACCATGTCCAGCACCTCGGCCGGCCTGATGAACTTCTTCCAGTCGTGGGTGCCGACGGGTAGCCAGCGCAGGATGTACTCCGCCCCGATCACCGCCAGCGCCATGGACTTGGGCGTGCGGTTCAGTGTCGCCAGGATCATCACCCCGCCCGGCGCCAGCAGGCGCACGCAGTCGCGCAGGAAGGCGCCCGGATCGGCAACGTGCTCGATCACCTCCATATTGAGCACCACGTCGAACAGCGGCTCGCCCTGTTCGATCAGGGCCTCGGCGGTGGAGGCGCGGTAATCGATGTCGAGACCCTGTTCGGCCGCGTGGGCCCGTGCGGTGCCGATGTTGCGTTCCGAGGCGTCCACGCCGGTCACCGCGAACCCCAGCCGCGCCATCGGCTCGCTCAGCAGACCCCCGCCGCAGCCGATGTCGAGCAGGCGCAGGCCCTCGAACGGACGGCGCGCGGCCATGTCGCGCCCGAACCTCAGCGCCGCTTCGTCGCGGATGAAGGCCAGGCGCACGGGGTTGAACTTGTGCAGAGGCCGGAACTCGCCGTTCGGGTCCCACCATTTTGCGGCGAGGGCCGAAAACCGGGCCACTTCGGCGTCGTCGATGCTCGATGGGGAAGATGCGGCGGACATGTCTGCGGCTATCCTTCAAGCCTTGGCAATTGCAGCCCGCGCCCAGCGCCGCTAGAAGGGCGCCCTTGCGCTGGAAGGCGGGATCGCTCCCGCTCCGGCAGCCATAGCGGGAGAACTGCTGCGTGTCGCGGCTGGTGATGAAATTTGGCGGGACCTCGGTGGCGGATCTGGAGCGGATCCGCCGTGTGGGACGCCTGGTCGCCGCGGAGGTCGCGGCCGGCCATCAGGTGGCGGTGGTGGTCTCGGCCATGTCGGGCAAGACCAACGAGCTGGTCGCCTGGACCGACGGCGCGGGCGCCGCGGCGGCTGGCCTGACCCCGTCCGACGACGAATACGACACGGTGGTCGCGTCGGGCGAGCAGGTCACGGCTGGTTTGCTGGCCATGACCCTGCGCAATATGGGCCTGAAGTCGCGCTCGTTTCTGGGCTGGCAGGTGCCGATCATCACCGACGACGCCCACGGCCGGGCGCGGATCGACGAGATTCCCGCCGATAATCTTCTGGCCGCGTTCGACGCGGGCGAAGTGGCGGTGATCGCGGGCTTCCAGGGCGTGACGCGCGACGGCCGCATCGCCACCCTCGGGCGCGGCGGGTCTGACACCAGCGCCGTGGCCGTCGCCGCGGCGGTGGGCGGGGCGTGCGACATCTACACCGACGTGGACGGGGTCTACACCACCGATCCGCGCATCGAACAACGGGCGCGCAAGCTGGCCAAGGTCTCCTATGAGGAGATGCTGGAAATGGCTTCGCTGGGCGCCAAGGTTTTGCAGACGCGTTCGGTGGAGCTGGCCATGGCCCAGCGCGTGCCGGTGCGCGTGCTGTCGAGTTTCGTCGAGCCGGGCGAAGCGCCCGGGCAGGGCACCATCGTGTGCGACGAGGAGGAGATCGTGGAAAAGCGTATCGTGAGCGGCGTGGCCTATAGCCGCGACGAGGCCAAGGTCACCCTTTACGGCCTGCCGGACCATCCAGGCGTGTCCTCGGCTATCTTCAGCCGCCTGGCCGACGCCAACGTCAATGTCGACATGATCGTGCAGAGCCACGCGCGCACCGCCGGCTCGGCCAACATGGAGTTTACCGTGGGCAAGCGCGACGCCGCGCGCGCGGTGGAGATCGTCAAGGGCGCCCAGGCCGAGATCGGCTTCGACGAAGTGGCGGTCAACGAGGATGTGGCCAAGGTCTCGGTGATCGGCGTCGGCATGCGCAGTCACGCGGGCGTGGCCAAGACCATGTTCGGGGCGCTGGCCGAAAAAGGCGTCAACATCCAGGTGATCTCGACATCGGAGATCAAGATCAGTGTGCTGATCGACGCCGCTTACACCGAACTGGCCGTGCGCGCCCTGCACGCCGCCTATGGCCTCGACCAGCTCTAAGGTCAGCCGTCAAGGTCAGGCCGCAAGGCTATCGAGCGCCTTGGACAGGTCGGACAGGACGAAGGGCTTCTTCAAGGTCAAGGCGCTTTGGAACGGCGCCTCGATGCCGAGCGCGCCATAGCCGGTGGCGAACATGAAGGGCAGGCCCCGGTCGGACAGCACCTGGGCCACCGGAAACGAGGCTTCGCCGCTGAGGTTCACGTCCAGTATGGCCAGATCGGCCTCGGCCGTGCGCGCCAGGTCGAGCGCGCTGTCCAGCCGGCCGGCGACGCCGACCACCGTGTGGCCAAGGTCGGCGAGCATGTCCTCAAGCAGCATGGCGATCATCATCTCGTCTTCGACAACGATGATGCGCCGGCCGGCGGCGATCGCGCCTGGGGCCGTCATCGCCACGCCTCCGCGCCCATCGGCGGCGGCGCGTCGATTTGGGCGGTGATCCGGCAGGTCAGGCCCGCCAGGGCGAAGGCGATATCGACCGTGCCGTTCAGGTCGGCCGGCAGGCCGCGCCGCAGAAGGCGCATGCCGAAGCCGGACCGTTCCGGCGTGTTCACCGGCGGGCCGCCGGTCTCCGTCCAATCGAGAGTCAAGGTCTGAGGTCCCGCATCATCGTTTGGGCAAAGCGCCCAGACCAGCTTAACGGTTCCCCGGTCGTTGGACAGACTTCCGTACTTTACCGCGTTTGTCGCCAATTCGTGCAACGTCATCGACAGGCAGATCGCCGCCTTGGGCGATATGCGCAGGGGCGGCCCTTGCATCGTGATCCGCGGCGGGCTTTCGCCCAAATAGGGGCCGACCGCGCCCTGCACGATCTCATGCAGGTCCGCGTCTTCCCAGCGCGTCTCGTTCAGCACGTCATGGGCGGCGGCGAGCGCCTGGATCCGACCCGACAGCGCTTCCTGGGCCTGGGTCGCCGAACCGGCGGCGCGGAAGCTCTGGGCCGCGATCGCCTGGACCATGGCCAAGGAGTTCTTCACGCGGTGATTGAGCTCGTTGACCATCACCTGCAGCCGCCGCTCGGACTGAAGCGCCTGGCGATAAAGCTCGTCGTAGCGCTCAGCTTCCTGGCGCAGCGAATTGTAGAGCTGGATGTTCTTGAACGCCGTCGCGGCGGAGCGCGCCAGGGCCGCGAGCACATTCACCACTTCGGGGCTGTGCTCGCGCACCTCGTCCCAATAGGCGCCGATGGCCGCGAAGGGCGCTTCGTCTCCCACCGGGGTCATGATCAGACTGCGCACATAGGTGGGCCGATAGGCGTCGTGGGGAATGCGCGGGTCCGCGAAGATGTCGGGCACAACCGCCGCGCGGCGGTTGAGCATGGTCCAGCCCGAGATGCAGGCGGTGACCGGGAACTTCTGGCCGGCCCACAACGGCGCGTCGGAGTCCTCGGCCAGATAGTGGCAGCGATCCTCATCCCGCAGCACCACCGCCACGCCGCGGGCGCCCGACAGGCCTCGCGCCGATCGCCGCACGATCTCGATCACCTCGGCAGGATTGCGTGTGGCGCTGAGCAGTTCGATAGCGTGCGCCAAGCGCTCGAAATCCGCGCCGGCTTCGGGTGGGGCCATCGTATCGACTCGGTCCGGGGAGCGCCCGCCATAAGCCATAGTGGAGCACCTTGGGTGAACTCAACTCAGAGCATAACCGCCGAGGGATACCAGACAACCGTCACCGCTGCTGCGTTGGGAGCAAATTCGCCGTAGCTTCGTCGCAGACCCCAATCAAACGACCTCAATCCAGACAGGGCCTCTCCCGCCATCGGCCGCGACAGGCTAGAAGGCGCTCAACCAAGGAGACTCGATGGCGATCACAGGCCTTGCCGCTCGCGGACCGCGCAGCCTCTTGCGCCAGATTCGCGAAGCCCTGGCGAGCGGGGGCCCGGCCCAGGCGCGGCTCGACATGGTCGTGCGGATCATCGCCTTGTCGATGGTGGCCGAGGTCTGTTCCCTGTACCTGCGCCGCGCCACCGGCGATCTGGAGCTTTTCGCCACCGAGGGCCTCAATCCCGACGCCGTGCACAATACGCGGTTGAAGCCTGGCGAGGGTTTGGTGGGCGAGATCATGCGCCTGGCTCGGCCGCTCAACTTGGCGGATGCGCCCAACAATCCCTCGTTCTCCTACCGGCCCGAAACGGGCGAAGATCCCTACCACGCCTTCCTCGGCGTGCCGCTGCTGCGTGGCGGCCGGGCGATCGGGGTGATCGTGGTGCAGAACCGCACCGAGCGCGTCTACACCGACGATGAGGTCGAGGATCTGCAGATCATCGCCATGGTCCTGTCCGAGATGGTGGCGGGCGGCGAACTGGTCGGCGAAGAAGAGCTCAAGGGCGTCGAGATCGCGCCGCACAAGCCCGAGCGTCTCAAGGGTCTGAAGCTGGCGGAGGGGCTGGCTTACGGCGAGGCGGTGCTGCATGAGGCGCCGGTCGCCTCCGAGCAACTGCTGTCGGAGGACGCCACACGCGAGGAAGAGCGGTTGGCCGAGGCGATCGGCGCTTTGCAGGCCCAGATCGACACCATGCTCGATGGCCAGCACGGCATCGTCGGCCCGTCGTTCGAGGTGCTCGAGACCTATCGCATGTTCGCCCATTCCAGCGGGTGGAACCGTTCGCTGGAGGAGGCGGTGCGCTCGGGCCTGACGGCCGAAGCCGCGGTCAACCGGGTGCGCTCGGAACACCGGGCGCGCCTCAGCCAGGCGCGCGACCCCTACATGCGCGAGCGGCTGCACGATCTGGAGGACCTGAACGACCGGCTGCTGCGCCACCTGTCGGGCAAGGGGACGGGCGCGCGCATCCTGCCCGACAACGCCATCCTGATCGCGCGTAATCTCGGGCCCGCCGACCTGCTGGAATACGACCGCACCAAGCTTAAGGGCGTGCTGCTCGAAGAGGGCTCGGGCTTCAGCCACGCGGCGATCATCGCCCGGGCGATGGACATTCCCCTCATGGGCCGCCTGCCGGGCCTGCGCGACCGAGTGTCGGAGGGCGACCGGGTCATCATCGACGCCGACAGCGGCGAGGCCTATCTGCGGCCGCGCCCTGACGTGATTGAGGCGGTGCTGTCACGGATCGAGACGCGCAACCAGCGCCGGGCCGAATTCGCCCGCCTGCGCGACACACCGGCCATCACCCGCGACGGCGCCAAGATCACCTTGCTGATGAACGCCGGCCTGGCGGTTGACGTCGACATCCTGCACGAGACCGGGGCCGAGGGCATCGGCCTGTTCCGCACCGAATTCCAGTTCATGGTGGCCGAGCAGCTGCCCCGGCTGGAAGCGCAGACCCAACTCTATTCCCACGTCATCGACGGCGCGGGCGACTTGCCGGTGACCTTCCGCACCCTGGACCTGGGCGGCGACAAGGTGCTGCCGTATCTGGAGGCCGAGCGCGAGGAAAATCCCGCCCTCGGTTGGCGTGCGGTGCGGCTGGGCCTCGACCGTCCAGCCCTGCTGCGGTTGCAGCTGCGCGCGCTAATCTGGGCGGCCAAGGGACGCGAGCTGCGGGTGATGTTCCCGCTGGTGACAACGGTCGAGGAATTCAAGGCGGCCCGGTCCCTGGTCGATCACGAAATGGCCTGGGCCGAGCGGCGCGGCCGGGCCACGCCGAGCGTGCTGCGCGTGGGGGTGATGGTCGAGGCGCCGGCCCTGGTGTGGCACCTGGACGCGCTGTTGCCGATGGTCGATTTCGTGTCGGTCGGCACCAACGACCTGATGCAGTATCTGTTCGCGGCGGATCGCGGCAACACCCGTGTCAGCGAGCGCTACGACTTCCTCTCACCGCCGGCGCTGCGGGTGATGAAGACGATCCAGGACGCCTGCGCGGAATCCGGCACACCGGTGTCGGTATGCGGAGAAATGGCCGGCCGGCCGTTGGAAGCCTTCGTTCTCGTGGCTCTCGGGTTCGACCGCCTGTCCATGCCGCCGTCAGGCGTCGGGCCGGTCAAGCGTATGGTGCTGTCGCTCGACCGCGAGGCGGCTCGCCGCGGCGTCACGAATCTCCTTAAGGTTTCCTCAGGGTCGCTCCGATCGGAGATCGAGACCCTGGCCCGTAAGCTTTATGTCGCAGTTTAAGCCGTTGAATTTGGTGGAATTGCTTGGTATCGACAAAGCGTTCTTAACAAAATTGACGGTACCTTCGCCCCAAACATGGGGCGGACGGTCTTGGGCAAGACGTTTCGAACGGAAACAACAGTGGTCGCGCATGAGGGGACTGGCGCGACAGCTGGGGAGATCGGGCCGATGGTTCAGGCCGTCGGCGGTGAGATCAGCGAGGGGATCGTACCGTTTATGAGCGGCGGTGAGGGGTTTGGCGGGGCGCTGCGGGCGCTGCGCGAATCTCGTGGTCTGAGTTTGGAAGACGTCGCCGAGGTCACTCGGATTCGTCGCGCTTACCTCGCGGCGCTCGAGGAAATGCGTCTCGACCAATTGCCTTCTCGTCCCTTCGCCATCGGCTATGTGCGCGCCTACGCCCAGGTTTTGGGCGTCGACCCTGACGCCGTGGTGGCCAAGTTCAAGCAATGTGCTCCGTCCGACGACGCCCCTCTGCAGGCGCCGACCGGCGTGCGCCGTCAGCGCGATCCTCGACTGTCGGTGGCGGCGGGCGCCGCGGGCGTGGTGGTCACGGCGGTGCTGATCTGGAACGTGGCGCAACATGCGGTCGCCGGCGACGGCCCCGCATCGCCGCCCGCGCCGGTCCTGGCGGTCGCGTCTCCGGTGGCGCTGCACGGCCCGGTGCCGGTCGGTGCGGCCCAGCCCGCGCCGCCCGAATCCGACGTTCCCAAGCCCTACATCACGCCGGGCCTGGCGCCCGTCTCGGCCTCCGCCGCGCCGCAGACCGACGCTATCGCCGAGCCGGCGCAATTCGTCGCCAAGGGCGCGGTCTTTGGCGCGCCGGCCGGCCAGTCGCCGGTGACGCTTCAGGCCGCAAAGCCCGCCTCGCTTGTTGTGCGCGGCCCGGACGGGACGGTCTATTTCGCCCGGCAGTTGGCTGCGGGGGAATCCTATCGCGCGCCGGTTGCGGTCAAGGGCCTCGTGGTCGACGTTTCCGAGCCGCAGGCGTTCTACGTCTATCTGAACGGCGCGGCGCATGGGCAGCTCGCGGCGAGCCAGACCCCGGTCGAGAAACTGGCCAGCTAAGCGGGCCCTCTGGCCTGGGACAGGCATATCGCCGTTCGGCCAACTTGGCGCTATGATGCCCCGATGAGCGCGTCGAACCAGACCGAAAGCGTGACGGGCCGGTTTTCACGGCGCCGCGCGGCCGGTCTGCTGACCGTCGGCGCCATCCTGGCGCCCTGGTGCGCGCGCGCTCAGCCCGCTGCTTCCGCTGCGCCTCTTGCGCCCGCCACGCCGCCCGTCGGCGACGCGGCCGCCCCCGATGTGGTCGCGGCCAAGGACCTGCAGGACCGCATGACCGTGCCGGTCATGGTCGATGGCAAAGGCCCCTACGCCTTTATCGTCGATACCGGCTCGAACCGGTCGGCGGTGTCCGACGCTCTGGTCCAGACTCTGGGGCTGGTGTCGGCCGGCCAATTGGTGGTCCAGACGGCGACAGCCCAGGGCGTCGCCGACAGCGTCAATGTGGGGCGGTTGAGCGTCGGCGTGCGCGAAACGCGCGATTTGCGCGCGCCGGTGTTCAAGCGCGAAGACATCGGCGCGGACGGGCTGCTCGGGATCGACGCCCTGGCCGACCAGAAGATCGTGATGGATTTCCGGGCCAAACAGATGAGCATCCTGGCCTCCTCGGCCCGCGACGGACCGGGCGAGGTGGTGGTGTCCGCGCGCAGCCGTTATGGCCAGCTGATCCTGGTGGATTCGTCCTTCGACGACACCGACCTTTACGTGGTCATCGACACGGGGGGAGAGGCGTCCATCGCCAATTCGCGATTCCGGGCCCTGGTTCAGCGCAAGCGGCGTGAGCAAGTGGCGGTCGGCCAGGTGATCAGCGTGACCGGCGTGGCGGCCGACGCGGACTTCGACGTCCTGCCGCGCGTGCGCGTGGGCGGGGTTCAGCTGTTCAACCTGCCGGTCGCCTACGCTGATGTGCATGCGTTCGAGGAGTTTGGCCTGCAGTCCCGTCCGGCCATGCTGCTGGGCATGGACGTGCTGCGCCACTTCGACCGGGTGTCGGTCGATTTCAAGGCGCGCCGGGTGCGTTTCCTGCTGCCCGCGGACGCCTTGCCGCCCGATCAGGTTCCGATCACCGTCGGCTGACCGGTCCAGGGGGTTCGACAAGGCGGCGGCGCCTGCGCTAAGAGCGCGTCTCTTTGCAAGGATGCCCGATGCGCCTTCCCCAGGCCAAGCTCGATCAGGTGCTCGACCGTTTCCACCAGGTGGAGGCGCGCATGGGCGCGGCCTCGGATGGCAACGAGATCGTACGCCTGGGCAAGGAGTACGCCGAGCTCAAGCCCGTGGCCGACGCGGTCGCCGCGCTCAGCCGCGTACGCGCCGAGCGGCCGGAGCTGGAGGAAATGGCGCGCGCGGACGATGCGGATATGTCGGCCCTTGCGCGCGACGAGCTGGAGGCGCTGGACGCGCGCCTGCCGGGCCTTGAGCGGGACGTGGCGCTGCTGCTGGCGCCGAAGGACAAGGACGAGAACGCCTCGGCCATTCTGGAAGTGCGCGCGGGCACGGGCGGGGACGAGGCGGCCCTGTTCGCGGGCGACCTGTTCCGCATGTACCAGCGCTTCGCCGCCGCGCGTGGCTGGCGGGTGGAGGTGGAGAGCGCGTCCGAAGGCGAGATGGGCGGCTACAAGGAAATCATTGCCTCGATCACCGGCGACGGGGTGTTCGGCCAGCTGAAGTTCGAGAGCGGCGTTCACCGGGTGCAACGCGTGCCCGACACCGAGACTCAGGGGCGCATCCACACCTCGGCGGCGACCGTGGCTGTGCTGCCCGAAGCCGAGGACGTAGAAATCGAGATCAACGACTCCGATCTGCGGATCGACACCTATCGCTCGTCCGGCGCGGGCGGCCAGCACGTCAACAAGACTGACTCAGCTGTGCGCATTACCCACCTGCCCACGGGCGTGGTGGTGACCTCCTCGGAAAAGTCGCAGCACCAGAACCGCGCCAAGGCGATGAAGGTGCTCAAGGCCCGGCTCTACGACATGCAGCGCACGGCGCTGGACAACGAGCGGGCCGAGGCGCGCAAGAGCCAGGTCGGCTCGGGCGACCGCTCGGAGCGCATCCGCACCTACAACTTCCCGCAAGGCCGGGTGACCGACCACCGCATCAACCTGACGCTCTACAACCTGCCCAAGGTGATGGAGGGCGAGCTCGACGACGTGATCAACGCCCTGATCGCCGATGACCAGGCCGCGCGACTGGCGGCGCTGGAGGACAGCTTCGACTAGGGGGCGGCACCGCCCGTGTTCGCGCTTCCATGGCCGCGCTTGGACAGGACGACGGCCAGCCACTGCAGGCGCGGCACCTCCGACACGATGGCGATCACCACCACCGTCAGCAAGGTGGAGAACAACGCGCCGGTGATGCCGAAGATCGCGTTCCAGAACCCCAGCGAAACCAGCACGATCACCGGATCCACGTCCAGCCGCTCGCCCTGAAGGCGCGGCAGCAGCACGCTGTCGATGGCGATGACGGTGGCTTCAAGGGCCACGCCCATCAGCACGGGGCGCAGGCCAAGATCGTATTGGGCCGCGCATAGGGCCACCGGCAGGATCACGGCGGCGGCCGGCCCGATGATCGGGATGAACGAGGCGAGGAAGGCCAGGAAGGCCAGGAACAGGGCGTTGTCCAAGCCCGCCAGGCGCATGACCACCCAGAAGATCAGCGCCAGTAGCGCGCCTTTGAACGCCTGCAGGCCGACATAGCTTTCCGCCCCCAGCCGCACCCGCTGGAACACGCGCTCGGCGTGACTGCGCGACTCGGCCGTCTTGAACAGCCGGTCCAGCTTGCTGGCGAAGGTGCGCCGCGACGCCAGGATGAAGCCGAGGTACACGATCACCAGCAGAAGGCCGGTGGCGAAGCGTCGGATGGCCGACAGCAGGCCGAATCCCAGGGACTTGAAGTCGATGGCCTCGCTCAGCGGCTTGTCCGACAGGGGCAGGCCCAGGCGGTCGGACAGGTCGTAGACCAGGTCCTGGCCGCGATGGGCGGCCTCGGCCAGGCTCAGGCTGAACCGTGGCGCGGCCCGCCAGATCAGGGCGCCGGACGCGCCGAGCAGGATGATGATGAAGGCGAAGGCCGCGCCCACCCGCACCCATTCGGGCGTGCGCGGCGCCCACCGCCCAACCTGGTCCGCCAGGATGTCGATCAGGAACAGCGAGAACACCGCGACGATCAGCGGCGTCAGCAGTTCCTGCAGCCAGTGGGCGGCGGCGAAGCAGCTCAGGACCGCGATGATCAGAACGCTGTTGGTCAGCACGCTGTTCGCGCCAAGGCGCGAGCCGGCGCCGGAGTCGGCGCCCGGCCCTTTGGCAGGTCTGTCATCCATGCGGAATAATGCTCTTTCGCCCACACCTTGAGCGCTCATCCTAGGCTTAGCCTCGGCAACGCGCCAGCGGCTCGCGTCGCGGCGCCGCAGCCCGCCGCGACTGGCGTGGCGGCTCGGCCCGCGCTAAGCCCTTGCCATGGCTTCGTTCGCGAAAACCTGTTCCAGGCTCGGCGTCGGGCGTCCGCCGCGCGCGGCCCTGGAGTTCCTGCACACGCGACTGCCCGGCTGGCGGGCCTGGGCGGCGGTGTTCGCGGGCATGCTGATCCTGATGTCGACGGCGTTCCTGGCCGGGCGGCCTTCGGTGTTCTTCGACACGGACGGCTACTACCTGATGGGCGAGAACCTGACCCAGGTGATCAAGAGCCTGCCGGAGGCGGTCGTCACCGGCGGGGCCAGCCTGCACAAGCCGGTGTCGGACGACGACCAGATCGACGTGGCCATCATGGGCGCCCGCTCGCCCTATTACGGCCTGCTGCTTTACGCGGCCGACAAGATCGGCGGGGCGTGGCTGCTGGCGGCGATCCAGGCTCTGGCGGCGGCGTGGATGATCTATCTGGCCTGGCGGGCGTGCGCGCCCAAGGCCCCGTTGTGGAGTTATCTGGCCCTGGCAGGGGGACTGGCCGTGGGCGCCACCCTGCCGTTGTTCGCCACTTTCATGATGCCCGACGTGTTCGCAGGTCTGGCGGGCCTGGGCATGGTGCTGCTGCTGGCCTATGGCGACCGCTTGAGCCGCGTAAGCAAGATCGGCGTGACCGCCCTGATGGCGGCCAGCTTCAGCTTTCACACCTCCCACTCGGCCACGGTGCTGCTGTGTCTTGCGCCGGCGATGGTCTTGCTCTGGCTGCTCAAGGCGCCGGCGCGCCAGACGGTGCGGGGCGCGGCCCTGGTGCTGGCGGCGGCGCTCGTGTCCATGGCGGCCGGCAAACTCTATGCCGGGGCCTTCGAGATGCGCACGGGCCACGCGCTGGGCCGACCGCCGTTCCTTATGGCCCGCATGCTGGCCGACGGGCCCGGCCGCGCCTATCTGGAGAAGGTCTGCACCGGACCCGACACCCCGTATGTGGTCTGCCGCTTCAAGGGCGATTCCCTGGCGCGCTCGGATGACATCCTGTGGGAGGACAAGCCGGGGCTGGGCGTGTTCGACATGGTCAAGCCGCCTGATCAGCTGTTGATGGAGCAGCAGCAGGGCGACTTCATCCGGGGCGTGATCGCCTTCGATCCGGCCGGGGTGCTGGGCTCGGCGCTGCGCAACTGGTGGCGCCAGTTGACCAAGGTGTCGTCGCACGACCCCTTGCGCGATCCGCGCGCGTTCCTCGCCAACGAGTATTGGCAGACCACGCGCCTGGTCGACCTCATCCCCAACGCCCGCGCGTGCAAGCCGATCGGACCGGGTTGCCGCCCGCTGCTTAGTCCCACGCCGCTCAAGTGGTGGCACGTGGCGGTGATCTTCGCCTCGGCTCTGTACGGGGTGTGGCGTCTGACCCGGGCCGACGTGATGGCGGCCTTGCTCGATCGTGAGCGGCCTTGGGCCCATCCGGTCGTGCGTCTGGCCGCCGCCTGCGTGATCCTGGCGGCGCTGGTGGCCGTGAACGCGGCGGTGTGCGGCATATTGTCGGGACCTTTTTCGCGCTATCAGGCGCGGATCGTGTGGCTGGCGCCGATGGCGGCGGGTCTGATCGCCTGCGCCCTGGGCCCCGCGCCTTTGATGGCCCGGGTGCTGAGCCGGGTGCGCCTGCGGGTGTCGGGGGCTTCGGCCCAGGCCGGCCGCGCCGGCTGATCGGCGCCGCGAGCCTTGTTCGCCGCCGCCGGTCATGCCAAGTGCGAACCGGTTGCGTTGCGCTTTTGAGGATGATTGCCGCATGACGGAAACGCTGGTCCAGGCCTGGACCCGGGCGCGCCGGCGCCTCGAGGCGGCCGGAATCGACGGGCCGGTGCTCGACGCGCGCCTGCTGGTCGAGGCCGCCGCAGGCGCCAGCCGATCCGACATCCTGACCGATCCGCACAGGGCGCTCAGCGCCGAGCAGGTGCAGACCCTCGATTCCTATCTCGACCGGCGCATCGCGCGCGAACCGGTCAGTCATATCCTGGGGCGCAAGGGTTTCTGGACCATCGAGCTGAAGGTCACGCCAGACGTACTGACGCCGCGGCCCGACACCGAGACCATTGTCGGCGCGGTGCTCAAGTGCCTGAAGGAAGACGGGGCCGCCGACATTCTCGATCTCGGGTCCGGTTCGGGCGCCATCCTGCTGGCCATACTGTCCGAGCGGCTCATGGCCCACGGCGTGGGTGTGGATGTCTCTGCCGCGGCGATCGAGGTGGCGCGCGAGAACGCGGCGCTGCTGGGGCTGCAGGACCGCGCGGCGTTCCTGCACGCCTCATGGACCGAGGGTCAGCCCGATGACGCTTTCGACATTGTGGTCTCGAACCCGCCGTACATCCCCACCGGCGACATCGCGGGCCTGGAGCCCGAGGTGGCCGAGCGCGAGCCCCGGTTGGCGCTGGATGGCGGGGCCGACGGGCTGGACGCCTATCGTCTGCTGGCCCCCGAGGTGCTGCGCGTGCTCAAGCCGGGGGGGCTGTTCGCCCTGGAAATCGGTCATGACCAGGGTGCGGCGGTCAAGGCGATGATGACCCAGGCCGGGGGCGCGGCGGTGCAGGTTCTGGGCGATCTGGGCGGGCGCGACCGCGCGATCTTCGGTCGCAAGCCGGGCTGAAGCTCAATTTCAATAAAGGCCTTGGAAAACCTCGACTCATTCGTTAGATCAGGATTGTCTTCACCCAAATCGTCGGACTGAGCGTTCTAAAAAGGAGCGCGGAGGCAACCGGCTCGGCGCAACCGAAGTTTACGGTGCGCCGCATGGGAACCGGGGGTCGAGAGGCTCGCGGCCGTCATCGGCCACGAGCATAGACTCCCGAAGAGACATTTCGATCGCAGCGCTTGGGACGGTCCGCAAGCGGCGTCGATACGGTCAGCGATAGATGAGAGATTTCAAGGGTATGAAGCGGCAACGCGGCCGCAACCGAGGTGGAAACACCGGCGGTGGCGGCGGTGGCAAGCCTCAGCAGAACATCAACCGGGCCTTCGATTCCAATGGCCCGGATGGGGTGAAAATCCGCGGCAACGCCCAACACGTGTTCGAGAAGTACCAGCAACTGGCGCGCGATGCGGCGTCAGGCGGCGACCGGGTGCTCGCCGAAGGCTACCTGCAGCACGCCGAGCACTATTTCCGGGTGCTGCGCGCCTTCCAGCCGCAGCGTCCGCCGTCCGATTTCCTCGGCCGCGACTCGTTCGGCTCGGGCCTGGATATCGACTTCGAGGACGACGGCGCCAACAGCTTCACCGACGGCGAGGTCGGCGGCGAGGGCGAGGGCCAAACCTCGGCCGAGGGCGAGAGCTTCGAGAGCCGCGGCGAACAGCAAGGCCGCGACCAGAACCGCAACGACCAGAACCGCAACGACCAGAATCGCGGCGAGCAGCGCGACTGGGGCCGCGAGCGGCGCGAACAGCGCCAGCGCGACGAGCAACGGCCGCGCGACGACCGCCCTCGCGACGAACAACGCCCCCGCGACGACCGTCCCCGGGACGAGCAGCGTCCCCGTGAAGACCGTGCTCGTGATGACCGGCCCCGGGACGACCGTCCGCGCGACGATCGCCCCCGAGACCGCTTCCGCAACGAGAACCGCTACGACCGCGCCGATCGGCCGCGCGAGGAGCGCGATCCCTTGGCGGTGGTCGAGCCCGAAGCCGCCGCGCCGCTTGGCGACAGCGGCCATCAACTGCGCTCGCAGGATGGCGGCCTGAGCCCGGCGCCGGCCTTCCTCCAAGCCCGCGCCGACCGTCCGCCCGAGGCCATCGCCGAGGAAAGCGAGCCGCGCCGGACCCGCCGTCGCCGCGCCCCGCGCAGCTTCGAGGGCGACGCCGGCCCGGCTCCGGCCGAAACCGAAGAGGTTTGAGCGCCCGCCGATGGCGGGGCCTTGTGTGGCGCCATTGCCACACCTAAATGCAGCCCCAGAGTGGGTCGGCGCCTGATAGGGTCGGCCCGCCATGTCGCCATCGAATGGGGCCTGCATGAACATCGACGTCTATTCGGATCGCGCCAAACAGGCGATCCAGTCCGCCCAGAGCCTGGCGCTCGCCCGCGGGCATCAGCAACTCGGACCCGAACACCTGCTCAAGGTGCTGCTCGAGGAAAAGGACGGGCTGGCGCGCCAGCTGGTCCAGTCGGCGGGCGGCAAGCCCGAGGTGGCCGCCGCCGAGACCGACGCCCTGCTGGCTAAGCAGCCGCGCGTCGATGGCGGCTCCGGCCAGCTTTACATGAAACCCGATACGGCCCGGGTGTTCGCCACGGCCGAGAGCGCCGCCAAGACGGCGGGCGACGCTTTCGTCACCACCGAACGGCTGCTGGCGGCTATCGCCAAGGACGGCGGCGACGCGGCGAGCGTGCTGAAGAAGGCTGGCGTCACCCCATCCAGCATCGATGCGGCCGCCCAAAGCCTGCGCAAGGGCCGCACGGCGGACAGCGCCAGCGCCGAGGAAGGCTATGACGCGCTCAAGCGCTACGCCCGCGACCTGACCCAGGCCGCGCGTGACGGCAAGCTCGACCCGGTGATCGGCCGCGACGAGGAAATCCGCCGCACGATCCAGGTGCTGTCGCGCCGCACCAAGAACAATCCCGTCCTGATCGGCGAGCCGGGCGTAGGCAAGACCGCCATCGTCGAAGGCCTCGCCCTGCGCATCGTCAACGGCGACGTGCCCGAGAGCCTGGTCGACAAGCAACTGATGGCCCTGGACATGGGTTCGCTGATCGCGGGCGCGAAATACCGCGGCGAATTCGAGGAACGGCTCAAGGCCGTGCTGAACGAGACCCAGGCGGCCGAAGGCTCGATCATCCTGTTCATCGACGAGATGCACACCCTGGTCGGCGCGGGCAAGACCGATGGGGCGATGGACGCCTCCAACCTGCTGAAGCCGGCGCTCGCGCGCGGCGAACTGCACTGCATCGGCGCGACCACGGTCGACGAATACCGCAAGTACGTCGAGAAGGACGCGGCGCTCGCCCGCCGTTTCCAGCCGGTGTTCGTGGAAGAGCCGACGGTGCAGGACACCGTCTCCATTCTGCGGGGCCTGAAGGAGAAGTACGAGGTGCACCACGGCGTGCGCATCTCCGACAGCGCGATCGTGGCCGCCGCCACGCTCAGCAATCGCTACATCACCGACCGCTTCCTGCCTGACAAGGCCATCGACCTGATCGACGAGGCGGGCAGCCGCGTGCGCATGCAGGTGGATTCCAAGCCCGAGCACCTGGACGAGATCGATCGGCGGCTGGTGCAGCTGAAGATCGAGCGCGAGGCCCTGCGCAAGGAGACCGACGCGGCGTCCAAGGCGCGGCTGGACGACCTGGAAACCCAGATCGCCGACCTGGACGAGGAGAGCCAGGCCCTGACCGCGCGCTGGCGCGCCGAAAAGGACAAGGTCGGCGCGGCGGCCCAGGCCCGTGAGGCGCTCGACCGGCTGCGCGCCGAACTGGTCCAGGCCCAGCGCCAGGGCGACCTGCAGCGCGCTTCGGAGATCATGTACGGCCAGATACCGGCCTTGGAAAAGCAGCTCGAGCAGGCTGAGGCCGCCGCCAAGGACCAGGTGACGCCCGAGGTGGTCGACGCCGAGCAGATCGCCGCGGTGGTCAGTCGCTGGACCGGCGTGCCGGTCGAGAAGATGCTCGAGGGCGAGCGCGAGAAGTTGCTGCACATGGAGGACGCCCTACGCCTGCGCGTGGTGGGCCAGGACGACGCCCTCGTCGCGGTGTCCGACGCCGTGCGCCGCGCCCGCGCCGGCCTGCAGGACCCAAACCGCCCGATCGGCTCGTTCCTGTTCCTGGGTCCCACGGGCGTGGGCAAGACCGAGCTGACCAAGGCCCTGGCGGAATTCATGTTCGCCGACGAGCAGGCGGTCACCCGTATCGACATGTCGGAGTACATGGAGAAGCACGCGGTCAGCCGGCTGATCGGGGCGCCCCCGGGCTATGTCGGCTATGACGAGGGTGGCAGCCTGACTGAGGCGGTGCGCCGACGGCCCTATCAGGTGGTGCTGTTCGACGAGGTGGAGAAGGCCCACCCGGACGTGTTCAACGTGCTGCTGCAGGTGCTTGACGACGGCCGCCTGACTGATGGGCAGGGCCGCACGGTCGACTTCAAGAACACGCTGATCATCATGACCTCCAATCTCGGCTCGGACTATCTGGCGGGCCTGGAGGACGGCGAGAGCGTAGAGATCGCGCGCCCGCACGTGATGGAGGCGGTGCGCCGCCACTTCCGGCCCGAGTTCCTCAACCGGATCGACGAGATCATCCTGTTCCATCGCCTAGGGCGGAATCAGATGGACTCGATCGTCAAGATCCAGCTGCAGCGGGTCGAGGAGCGCCTGGCCGAGCGGCGCATCAATCTGGCGCTCGATCCGTCCGCTTTGCACTGGCTGGGCGAGCGCGGCTACGACCCGGTCTATGGCGCGCGGCCGCTCAAGCGGGTGATCCAGAAGGAACTGGTCGATCCTGTGGCCCGCAAGCTTCTGGCCGGAGACATCCGCGACGGCGAGGTGGTGGCCGTCACGGCGGGCGAGGGTAAGCTCGATTTCGGCATGGCCAAGGTCAACTGAGGGCGGTCCTCGTCGCCAGCGGCGTCCGGCTCATCCGCGCGAACGCGGGATGAGCCGGGCGAAGCCTAGCTGTCAGTGCGGCTTGAGGTCACGGTCGCGCCGTCGGCTTTGGTGGTCTAGGCACGCACCGCCGCGATGGATGATCTCACGGAGGTTCCGTCCGGACGCGTTCCGGTCTTGTCTCTTATCGGGCCAGACGCATCGAAGCGGGGCCTAGCGCCTTACAGCGCTAGACCGCAAGGGCCGGGTCGTCCTGACGCTTGCCGGTGCGCCACAGGACCAACACCCCGACGAACACCAAGCCGCTGCAGAGGGTCGACAGGGGCAGGCCGACCGCTTTGTTGTCGGCGAACCAATCGCCGATCGCGGTGCCGGCGGTGCGGGCCACGCCCACCACCAGCCAGTAGCCGAGGATCACCGACATGACCTTCTGCCGATAGAGCAGCAGCGCGCCCGCCAGCACCAAGGGTAGCACGAGAGCCGCGAGATTCTCGCCAATGGTCTTCTCGAAATAGTCGCCGAGCACCGTGCCGAAGATGCCGGCCAGCAGCATGGTCACCCAATAGCGCGCGTCGGTGTCGGGCATGGATTTGGGCGTGAGATGCTCGTTCTTGGCCCGGGCGGCGGAATAGGCCCACAAGGCTAGCACGGCGATGGCCGCGCCGAAGCTGAGGCTGAGGACCAGGCGGTCGATATGCATGCCATGCCGCCCGGCCATGTAGTCGGCGATGTTGGTCGCGCCGGTGCGCATGATGATGATGCACAGCCAATAGTAGGCTTCGTGCGTCAGCTTGTCGAAGCGCTCGGCGATGAACACCAGAAGGAACAGCCCGATCAGGATGGGCAGGCCGCCCAGCAGGCCCAGGCCCGCTTCGTGGGCGTAGAAGTCGCCCATGTTGGTGCCGAAGATGCTGGCCAGGGCGATCCCGGTCCAGTAGCGGGGGTTGATGGTCGGCAGATGCCTGGCCTGCATGGCGTTCCTCTTGGCGGGTCCCGATGACCCGCGGAGCTATCGGACGGCGACTTTGCGGAAATATTGCCCGCTGTCACGTTGGCTATCTTCAATCAAAGGGCTGGGGGCCTGGGCGAGCCTCCGCTAGGCTGGGACGATGTTTGAGGGCTGGGACAACTTCTACCTTTTGATCGGCGGGGCGGCCGGATCGCTGATCGGCCTGCTGTTCATTGTCGCCACCCTGTTCTCCGGCCGCGACCGCACGCGCATGCTGCGCGCCGCGGCGGTCTATACCACGCCCACGGTGTTCAACCTGTCGGTGGTGCTGGTGCTGAGCGCTATGGCTCTGGCGCCGGGGCTCAAGTCTGGGTTCGTGGGGGCCGCGTTGGCCGCCGCCGGCCTGATTGGCCTGGCGCACGGCGTGACGGTGATCTGGCGCTTCCGATGGCTCAACGCCAATGAAAAACCTCATTGGAGCGACGCTTGGTGCTATTGCGCGGGTCCCGTCGCGGCCCATGTGGGACTTTTGTCCTGCGCCGCGCTGGCGTGGTTCGACGCGCACGCGGCGCCGCTGGCCCTCGCCGTGGTGCTGATGATCATGCTGCTTCTGGCCATTCGCAACGCCTGGGACCTGGTCACGTGGATGGCGCCTGTGCGCGGCGCGGGCGAGGAATTGTCCACCACGCCGCCGGCGGACTACCCGGCGTCATGAGCGTAACGTCCTGGCCGAGCCAATCGTCCAGACCTTGACGCCTTCCACGGCGCACACCCCCCCGCAATTTCCTCTATCGACCGCAGCTGTCGACAGGGGCCTGGATGATCGGAGGCTCATCGTCCCAGGCAGGAACGACGCCGGCGACCGGATGTAAGGCAGGCGATGGGTCCGAATCGAACGAATGCCGCCAAGGTCAGAAATGGTGCGAGCACATCGCCAGAAGCAGAATGATCGGGATCGGCACGCCAATGAAGTAGAGCAGGATCGAGCGCATGGGATTTGTCCTTGTTCGCCAATCCAACGCGCTGGCGCGGCCCTCGGTTGCTGTCGACCGTCGCGGCGCAAATCGTCGCAGGATTCTATCCCCGCTTAAGGCCTCGGGGTCGTGTTGCTAACGTGATCGCCGAAGCGGGCGGGGCCTGGGCATGATCGATAGCGAAGACATTGTGCGCGAGCTGCGCACATTGCTCCCGGGCGCGAGCCGTGGATCGGCTTTAGGGCTGGGCATGATGCTCGGCATGGACGTGATCGCCGCGGGCGACGCCACGCGCTGGCTTCGCCTTGGTATTCCCCATCCGCCGTTAATGGCGTGCCTGATCGCCAGCTTGCTGCTGCTGATCGCCTTACTGGAGCTCGAGCACGAGCGTCTGCGTAAGATGCGCAGACAGAAGACCGGCCGCTGAAGAGGCCTGGGCGCGCGGCGGCTGATTAGACCTTGGCCACAGCCAGATCGCCATCCGCCGACGTCGGGCGAACCTGCCCAGAAGCGTGGCCGTAAAAGCGGAACTTGAACGGCGGGAACCACAGGATCTTACCCAAGCCGCGCGCCGCGCGGTCCAGGGCGTAGGCGCGGTCAGGGGCGCGCAGTGCGCATTTCCCCGCCGCCAGGACGCCGTAGACGACCAGCTGGGCGAGACCGACCGCCATCCAATAGAGGACTTTAAACGGCCGTCCGCCGGCGGCGCTCATCACCGTCGGACCCTGGCCGTAGGCGAAGGCCCGCCTCAGCGTGTAGCCGAGCCTTAGCCGGTCGGGCGAGGGATCCTCCCATACCCACGCCTGCGCCGCCCAGGCGAAGCGCGCGCCGCGGTCTTTCATGCCGCCGAACAAGAGGTCGTCCTCGCCGCCGGTCTGGTTTCGCGCGCTGTCGAACGGGCGCTGGGGATCGGGCAGGGCGGCGCGCCGCACCAGGCTGTTCCCGCAGCCGTAAAAGCCCGTGATCGCCCCCGTTTCGGCTGGCCCCACGCGCGAGAAGAACTGCTCCAGATAAGGCCGGTGCTGAATGACGCCGGCGGGCGCTCGCCCGCGCACGGGTCCAAACACCACGTCCGATCCATGAGCCTGCATCGCGCTCAGCAGTTCGGCCAGCCAGTGCGGCGGCGCCTCCTCGTCGTCGTCGAGAAAGGCGATCAGCTCGCCCCGGGCCTGCGCCAGGGCGGCGTTGCGAACATTGGCCACGCCGGGCCGCGGTTCATGAACGTAGCGCACCGGGCAGGGCGCCTGGGCGGCAAGCCGCTCGGCCACGGCGCGGGCGGATGGCGCCTGGTCGTTGTCGGCGATCACCAGCTCCACGCGGGTGAAGTCCACGCCCTGCTGGCGCAGGACCGAGCCCGCCGCAAGCGTGAGCGGTTCCGCGCGTCGCTGGGTCGGGATCACCACCGAAACAGTCGGCCCAGCCATGGCGGCTCAAGCCTCGGCGGGGGTGTGCGGACGCCGTCCGTGGCCGCAGAGCGCCTCGACCACGCCGCGCACGCGCCCGCCGATGGACAGCTCGGTCGCGGCTATATGGTCTATCCGGCGCAACATCCGCGCCATCGCCTGCGAGCGGCCCGCCGCCAGGGCCAGGGCGCGCGGGCCGATCTGGCCGATTGAGCCCGCGCCCGCCCGGTTGGCCACGCCCGCCGCGCACGCGACGCGGCTGGTGCAGAACGGTTCTTTGTAGTGCCCGTGACTGGGGCCCATGTCGAAGTGGCTCAGCCCCGCCTCAGGCAAGGCGGCGATCGCCCGCAGCATCAGGGTGTTGCCCGCGCCGACCGCCGCCGCTTCTGGGTCGGCCGCCGAAATCCATGAATGGAAGTGATCGCCCAGCCGCACGCCGAAGTGTCCCGCGACCACCCGGCCGCCGGCGCGTAGAGTCATCATCAGGCCCTCCAGCGGACCCCCGCGTGCTTCGAACAGATCGCGCATCAGGCCCAGCGACCAGTCGGGACGCAGTACGTCGTGCCTGCCCGTCATGATCAGCTGCCGGCGCTTCCAGTGGATCAGAGTCTCGAAGGCTTCGCGGCTGCGGTCGTCCACGATCAGGCTCACCTCGCCCATTTCGCGGTCCAGCTTGTGCTCGAGTCGCCGCCAGTTCTTGGCCCGCTTGGTGTTCGCCGCCCGGATGTTCTGCAGATAGGCCTCTGCCCCATCCGGCCCCAGGTGGATGGCGAAGCCCTCGTCGACGGTCTGGGCGACCGCGCTGAAGCTCGCGAACGGGTCGATCAGATTGCTGAAGCGCAGCGTGCGCAGGCCGGCGGCGGCCAGCAATTCCGGTCCGTCTAGGGGGGCGCCCGGATCGCCCGCCAGGGCGTGGTAGTCGGAAAAGGTCGCCCCGATCGGTCGGGCGAAGCCGGTCGGGCGCCGATGATGCGGCAGGAAGCCGACGGCGCGGCCGTCGCGCCGCGCGACCGCCACATAGGCGTCGGACCGGCGCCGGCCCACCGCCTCAGCAAAATCGGGGCCCAGAAGGGGGCTGCGCAGGGCGGGCGTGGCCGCGCACAGCGCCCGCCAGGCGTCGCGATCGGCGGCCGTCAGATCCTGCGGGCGGATGTTCTCGACAGAAACCATGGTGCGGGGGCCAAACGATCGAACTCGACGAGACTAGCGGCTTCAGGTTAGGGAACAGTTGTTGGCCGGCGCCCGGGCGCGGCCCGGCTCGAGCGAGGGCGCATGACTCCACAATCGACCAAAGGCCCGCCCTTCGCGATGAACGACGCCCTGATCGACGAGGCCGCCGGCGCCTTGGATATCGCCGGGCGGCTGGAGGGTCCCAATGGCTTGCTGCTGTTGGACGTCACCCCGCCGCGCGCGCCGCTTGGGCCGGAGTTGGCCTATGCGGCCCAGGCCGCGGTCGGGCTTCACCGCGAGATCCAGGACGACGACGACCTGTCCGATATCGAGGAAGCGCTGGAAGACCCGCTGAGGGCCGACGATCAGCGGGGCATCGACGAAGCCTGCGACCTCTACCGCCGACTGTTGGCCAGCCGCCTGAAGGCGCTGCTGCTGCAGCCCGATGGGGGCGAGCGTCTGGCTCAGCTCCAGGCTGTCGGCCAGCGACCCTAGCCGCCGCGGTGAAGATCCCCGTCGCGCCAGGCCTGGCTTTAGACGACGACGAACTGGCGTTTCGCGCCGCGCGAGCGTCCGGGCCGGGCGGCCAGCATGTCAACAAGACCTCCACCGCGATCGAGCTCAGGTTCGACGTGCGTGGCTCGCGCGCCCTGCCCGAGGACGTGCGCGGAAGGCTGGAGGCTCTAGCCGGCTCGCGCCTGACCCAGGACGGCGTGATCGTCCTGTTCGCCCAGGGCTTCCGCTCGCAGGAGCTCAACCGCCAGGACGCGCTGGAGCGGCTGCTGGCCCTGATCCGCCAGGCGGCGCACAAGCCCAAGGCGCGCAAACCGACCCGCCCGACCTACGGCTCCAAGGTCCGGCGGTTGGAGCGCAAGGCCGGCCGGGCGGGCATCAAGTCGCTGCGCTCCAAGCCCGGCCTGGATTGACGCGAAAGCGACTGGCCCCAATGTCCGTGGCGCTAACCCAGGCGGCCGCCGCGCGCGCGGGCGCGTCATGCTTGCTTTGTCCGGATTTCCTATTCAACGCATGCGTGCATCGCCGCCCCAGTGAGCGATATTATGCGCCAACACGCCGCATGCGGTTACTCGGGTTCTTCCTAGAATCGTCAGATGTGAGCAATATTAACCTTAGTAAATATTTATGGTTAACGGCCGGTAATTCGCGGGGAGGGTTAATAAGAGATAAATTTTCTTACGGCTGCTCTTCCCGTCTAGGTTTATTTTGTGTTAATCGTGTTCCCGTCGCAGGCGAAATGCGTACGACGCGGGTTGTGTGATTGGGCGGCGCTTCGTGTGCGAGGCGACAGGGTGGCGGAGCGGCGGCATGGGCAGGCTTCAGGTTCTGGACTCGCTCGACAGCGATTGGTGGGGGCCCTTGCCCATCTTTCCGGCCCTCAAGGCCATGCCGAAGTCTCCGGTCGAAGGCCTGATCGAACGCCGCCTCGGCGCGGCGCAAGGCTTGATGATCAGCAAGTTCGCCCCGGGTTTCGATGACGAGTGCGTGGAAGGCCTGCGCCGCATCGTGGCTGATGTCGTGGCGGGCCGGCGCGGACCGGTGAAGTATCTGGTGTTCGACTTCGCCCATCAGATCGAGCGCGATTCCGAGGCGGGCGAAGGGTTCGGGCAGCTGATCAACGCGGTGGCCAATCTGGTCCTGACCGCGCCGATGGTGACGGTGGCGTCGGTGCGGGCGGACCTGACCGGCGCCGATCTGGAGCTGGCGCTGGCCTGCAATATGATCGTCGCCGAGGCTGGCCGGCGGTTCTCTTTCGCGACCGATCCGACAACTTCCCTGGCCACCTACGGCTTTCTGTCGCAGAAGATCGGCTTCGTGAGGACCGAGCGCCTGATGGAGCGGGGCGCGGTGCTCGATGCCCGGGAGATGAGCGAGCTGCTGCTGGTCAAGGCGGTGCTGGCCGAAGGCTCCGGCGTCTCCGGCGTCGAACAGCACTTGGCGCGCCAGTTGCGCCGGCACAATTCCGCATACGGCATCTATCGCGCACAGCGCATCGCCCACCCCACGATTTCCGACGATCTGGACGAGGCGCGCATCGCCTGATTTACCGGCCGGATTTAACGCCGAGCGCCTTGGCGCCGTCAGGCGACCGACTGGACAGGCTGGTCGGCGAAGGGGTCGGCGGCGAAGGGGGCGGCGGCCGACAGAAGCGGCCGGATGTCGGTCAGGGGCTTGGGCTTGCTGAACACGTAGCCTTGGACCAAGTGCACGTTCCACATTTTCAGCGCCGCCAGCTGTTCGAAGGTTTCGACGCCCTCGATGACCAGATCGACGTCAAGCAGCTGCGACAGCACCGAGACCGAGCCTATCACCGCCTGCGAGGCGCGCGACTTGATGTCCATGGCGAATGAGCGGTCGATCTTGATCTTGTCGACCGGGAACTGGCGCAGATAGGACAGGCTGGAATAGCCGGTGCCGAAGTCGTCGAGCGAGATCTTGCAGCCCATGGCCGAGATGTCGCTCAGCATGGCCAAGGCGTCCTTGGCCTCGATAATGGTGCTTTCGGTCACCTCGACCTCGAGCCGCCCGGGCTCCAGACCCGACTCGCGCAGGGCGTCGCGAATGTCGTTGACCAGGTCCTTGCAGATCACGAACTGCTTGGGCGAGAAGTTGACCGCCACGCGCACGCGGCGTGGCCACGAGGCGGCGTCGCGGCAGGCCTGACGCAGCACCCAGTCGCCCAATGGCACGATCAGGCCGGTTTCCTCGGCGATCTCGATGAATTCGCCCGGCGGCACCAGGTCGCCGTGAGGCCGGCGCAGACGCACCAGGGCTTCGCACGCCACCACGCGGCCGGTGTGGGTGTCGACCACGGGTTGATAGTGCAGCTCAAGGGCGCCGTTGGTGATGGCGTCGCGCAGGGTCTGGCCGATCTCGCGCTTACGCTGCAGCGCCGCGTCCATCGACGGGTCGAACAGGCGATAGACGCCGCGCCCGTCGGCCTTGGCTTGGTACAGGGCGACATCGGCCGAGCGCAGCAGGTCGTCGGCGTTGTTCACGTCGCCCGTGGTCAGGGCGATGCCGATGCTGGCCCCCACCGATACGATATGACCGTCGACCCGGTAGCTTTGGCTCAGGCGCTCGATGATGCGGTCGGCGATGGCGCCCACCGCGTGGTTGTCGGTGGGCGTGCGCAGCAGCACCTGAAACTCGTCGCCGCCGAAGCGCGCGACCAGGTCGTCGGCCTGCAACGCGTGGCGCAGGCGGTTGGCCACCATGCGCAGCAGGTCATCTCCTACCGGATGGCCGCGGGTGTCATTCACTTCCTTGAACTGGTCGAGGTCGACGCTGAGCAGGGCCAGTTGCCAGCCCGGTTCGATCGGCTCCTGCAGGGCGGCCTGCAACTGGCTGTGGAAGTGCATGCGGTTGGGCAGGCCGGTGAGATCGTCGAAGTGGGCCATGCGCTCGATCTTGAGCGAGGCCAGCCGCTGGGCGGTCACGTCCTCGACCAGCACCACGAAGCCGCCGGTGGCCTTGGGCTCGCAGCGAAAGTCGAAGGTTCGGCCATCGATGACCTCGCTGAACGTCGAGGAGGTCTGGCGATTGACGTGGTCTTCCCAGGTTTCGACGAACAGCGCGCGGCGCGCCGGGGCCAGGCGCCCGGCCCGCGCGATCATGTCAGCGAGTTGGCCCACGCGCACGGGGCCTGACGTCTCGCCTAGGTGGAAGAATTCCTTCAGGCGGCGATTGATGACGCTGATCGTGCCGTCGCTGTCGCCCATGCACAGCCCATGGGACATGCTGTCGAGCGCCAAACCAAACAGGGTGCGCTGGATGGCGGCTTCGCGGCCATTGATCAGGGCGTTGACCAGGATCAGGTTCAACGCCTTGGTGGTGGACCGGACCGAGGTCAGCACAAGGCCGATGATGGCGGCCAGGCCCCAGTACCAGACGCTGTAGTCGAACAGCAGCTCCAGCGCCAAGGGCGCGCACAGGCCGATCACCTGGCCATAGACGATGGCCGGACGACCGGCGTTGCGCGACGCCACCGCGCCGATGCAGCCCATCAGGATGACGATACCGTAGAGGTTGGTCAGTTCGTCGTGACGTTGGTGGAACAAGATGGCGGCTGTCATGCCGACAGCCGTCATGTAGCCGACGGCGCCGATGCCGTAGAGGCGCTCCCATTTGAACGCCTGCGCTGTCTTGCCCAGGGCGTCCAGGCGCATGTAGCCGTAGAACACCGCAAGCCGAAGCGCGATCAGGCACAGCAGGACAATCGTGGAGCCCAGGAACAGCGGGTCCCCGGTGCGCGCCCACGACACGATCGGGACCAGAAGACCGCCCAGGATACCGGACACGAAAGAGCCCACGGTGCCGAACAGCGTCTGCACCAGGTCCGCGTGGACCTCGGCGGGCAGCGTCGTATTGGGCGAACGCGAGGCGTTGATGTCCGTCATAAAGCCTTCCGACGCCGATACCTTGAGAGTTATCGGCCGGATCAACTTAGTGAACGCGCCTTGAAGGCCCGTAAAAAACGTTGGTTAACCAGCTCTTAGCTGGCGAGCATGCGTTTTTGCGCGGCGGCAAGACGCTCCATATGGCGGATATCTTGCGGCGTTACATCGAACGAGCAGTCGACCCACAGATCGGTGATCTTGATCAACTCGTCGTAGGAGACCGGGAAGAACCGTCGGCGCGCCCGCGCGATCGCCAGTCGCCGTTCATAACGCTCGGCGCCTCCTTCGGTCATCCACGCGAGCGCAGTCGGCACGGCTTCCCCGTTGGGGGCCAGGATATCAACGACGCCCATCTCGAGCATCTGCTGGCCGCTGTAGACCTTGCCCGAGCCGATGATCTCCTCGGCGCGCGCGTCGCCCAGACGGCGCGATAGGAGCGACACGGCGCCCATGCCAGGGAAGGTGTTGAACGCCACCTCAGGCACACCGATGCGGGCGCCTTCGTCTGCCAGGATGAAGTCTTCCGCCAGCGCCGCTTCGAGCCCGCCGCCGAGCGCCTGGCCCGTGATGACCGACAAGGTCACGATCGGCAGGCCGAACGCGGTGGCCAGGCCATGCACCACATCGATACAGGCGTGGGCGTAGGCCTTGAGCTGGTCCCGTTCGCGGTCCTTGATCGACTGGGCGAACATGGCCAAGTCACCGCCCAGGTTGAACACGCCGGGCTTGCGTGACGCCATGACGAAGTAACGCACCGGGTAGATGTCGCGATGGCTCGATTTCAGCAACTGGCGTAGGGATTCGCGCACCGACGCCATGTCGATGAGGGTCTGCAGGGAATAGAACGGCGGCCCGTCTTCCTTGTAGTACATCCACACTGAGCACGAAGGCGCGTCGTACTCCACGTCGACGTTCGAGAACGTCCAACGCGGGAAAGCTGCAGGGTCCCGCGGGCTGAAGCTGAACGCCATCTGTATAGGCCCACCAACCAAACTCATGGTGGAAACTGTGGGCGGCAAAGCTTGAGCTATGGTGAACAACCGCCTAAGAGCGCCGCAGCAAATGACCGAGCCAGAGGGACTAGTCCTTGAGCTGAACCACCGTATAGCTCATCGGAATGCTGGTCGGGATCAGGTTGCCGATCGCGCTTGGAAAGATGCTGACCGTGTAGGTGTAGTTCACGGTGACGATCACGCCGGTCTGGCCGTTTTGCAGCGAGGTCTGGGCTGCCGTGATCTGGCTGGCCGTCAGGGGCGTGGCCAGGGGATAGGCGTAGGTGACCACGGGCGTCGTGCCGGTCATGCTCACCTGGAACATCTCCACGTTGACGCTCGAGGCGGTCAGCTGGGGCTCCAGGTTGGCGATCGAGTCCGTCGGCGTGTAGAGGCCCATCTCGGTCAGGCAGGTGCCCGTGGGGTTGTCCTGGCAATCGGCCCAGGAGATGGCGTATTGCGACGCCAGGGCGTTGGCCGCGGTCATGGCCTGGAAGGCGTGGCCGATCTCGTAGATGCCCGCCAGGATCACAATCATCATCGGCGCGATGATCGCGAATTCCACCGCCACAACACCGCGGGCGTCGCGCGCGAATGACCGGCGCCGGGCTGCCATTACTGGCCCTGCCGGCGCACGATGGCGCTCGAATTCACTGTCCAGTTGGTGGCGAAGCCGGGGACGAAAGTCTGGAACGTGTAGTTCGCGCGCAGCACCAGGGGCGTCCAGGCCGTGCCGTAGTTGGTCAGGCCGTCGGTGATCGTCACCGCGCCGCTGTTCAGATTGGCCAGGGGCTGAATTTCGACGATCAGGCCGGTCGCGGTAATGCCCGTGCCCGAGCCCGACACGATCGAGGTCTTAAGCGCTGAACCGGAGGGGGTAACGGGGGTCGTGCCCGTGCCGAACACGGCGCGCAGGCTCTCGGCCGTCTTCACGGTGGCGGCGTCCAGCGCCACCTGGGTCATGTAGTACATCCCCAGCTGCATGGTCGCGAGCAACAGCAGCATGAACGGCAACGCAAGCAGGGCAAGGTCGACTGCGGCCGCGGCGCGCCGATCGCGGATGAAGGCGCGCGCCAGGCGTTGCAGCCTTTCGGTGTGGCGCGGCCCCTCGATCATGACGGCGTCAACGGATCGGCCGTGAAGCTGAAGCCGGTGTAGGAGATGGTGGATCCTGGCGCTGCGCTGGTCGTGGGTATGGTGACGTAGAAGGTGGGCGCGCCGCCATACAGGCTGCCGACCGCCGATACCCTCACGTCGTCGATCAGCCCGCCGATGTGGTCCTGCGAGGCCGATGCGCCGACCGCGCCGATCGTCAGCCAATACTGCCCCGCCTTGGTGATCTGCACATAGGTGGTGCGGGTCGTCCACGAGGACGAGTAGTTGCAGTAGTCCAGCACCGGGTTGACCTGCGCCGTGTTGTAGCTCGACGTGCTGACCGTGTCGGGCGCCGCCGTCGGGGTCGTCGTGGTTGTGCCGGTCGGGTTGTAATAGGACGTTGCGTTATTCAGACCGGCGCCGATGACCGGATAGCTGGCCTCCATGCTTTGGGCCATGAACACAGCGACGGCGTTGGTGTCCGCCGGCCAGTTGCCGCTCGCGCTGGTCAGCAGGTTGGTGCCGGCGGTCGAGGTGGTGCTCGTATAGGCCGACAAGGCGCCCGAGGACGAGGGCGCATAGGTGCAGTTGGTGGCGGCCACGCCGGTGAACCTCACGCCAGACAGATAGTGGTAGCTGATCGCGTAGTAACCAGGATCGAGGTAGAAATAGCGGCTGATCGAACGGCGCGAGGTGGTCTGGCTGCCGCTCGTGGCGCTGTCGAGTTCAAGCGATTGGCTGCCGGCGTCGACCAGGCCCGTGCCCCTGACGATGCCGACCTGATCGTAGGGGCCTGTGGCCCAGCCCAGATTCGCCTGGGTCGGCCATCCGCCGTGGCTGGCGCCGTAGTCGGAGTCGAGCACGGCTGATGTCTTGACCGGCGAGGTCGCGGAACTCGGGCTCTCGAAGCTGTCTTCGTACAGCAGCGGCGAGGAGCTCCACGCGCTGGGGAAGGGGTCGCTGATGCTGCCCGAACACGCCACGTGGCACACTTCGATCGCGTCGACCTGGGCGCCGTAGCTGTCGTTGCCCCCGTCCGCGGCGAAGCTGAGCCAGTAGTAGCCGGCCGTGGTCACGTTGATGGTCACGCTGCGCTGGACCCAGTTGGGGCCATAGACGCATTCGTCGATCAGGTTCGAGCCCGCCAGGGTCTGGGTGCCGTCCAGTGTGGTGTGGGTGGGCGCGACGCCGTTCTGGTCCGCGTCGAAATAGACGTTCATCTGGTTCGAGCGGGTGATGTTCGAACCCCTCGGCGAGCCCGATTCGCTACCGTCGTTGGCCCAGGCGAGGTCGGCGGCGGTGCTGGCGCAAATGTACATCGGATCGTAGTTCGGGTAGTCGATCCGCGAGGCGTAGGCGAAGCGAATCTCATAAACGCCGGGCGAATAGAAGGTCTTGTTGGAGATCGACGAGTTACCGGCCGAGCCCGAGGCGTTGTCGCAGTCCAGTTCGGCCGAATGGGTGCCGTCGGCCACGGTCGATTTGATCAATCCTACTGTATCGACCTCCAGACAGTACCCCATGATGGTCCACTCGGAACCCGAGGTGCCGACGTAGCCGACCACATTGCTGAAGGTGCTGTAGGTCGTAGGCGACAGGTTGTTCTTGGTGCCGTCCGGCTGGAAGGTCGACCAGCAGGTGCCCGAGCAGGCGGAGTTCTCGAAGCTTTCCGACAGGACCACGCTGCCGGGGGTGTTGCCGCCAGAGTTCTGCGTCTGGGTCTGGCCCTGGGCGCAGGTGATCGTCACGCTGACCGGCAGGTTGTTGATCGAGACGATCGGCAGGAACAGGGTAGGTACGGTCGCCGCCAACGAAACCTGACCATTGCTGCCCAAGGCCGTGTAGGTGAAGGGCGTGGCGTTGGTCTGGGTCAGCGAGAATTGCTGGTTCGCCAGGCTTTGGGTGGCGAAGGCGTTGACCTGGGTGGCGTAGGTCTGCAGCCCGTTGTTGTTGCCGAAGGCGACCTGATAGACAGTCGGGCGGGTGGAATACTGGCAGGTCATCGTCGCCACGTTCGACAATTCTTGGCGGGCGACGAAGGCGCGCGAAAAGTCCAGTCCCGCGCCGAGGAAGGCGATCAAGGCGGTCGCCGACAGCGCGAAGATCACGGCCACGCTGCCCTTGGAGTCTCCCCAAAGTTGACCGAGGCCCCGTCGAGGGCTGTTCCTGGTACGATCGGTCATGTGAACGCCCCGTCAATGTCTCGACGAAGGTGCGACTCAGCCGGAACTTGAAGCGCGACCTAGATAGATTTCAGGGGGGCATTTTCGCGCGCCGTGGTTGCGACTCCATTAAGCCAAGCTGGGAAAATTGCTGCGCTTGTGGGGGAGGCGTCCCGCCCCCGAGTCATGACTTCAGGGTGAATCGGATCGGCTTGGCGCCTTCCCACAGCACCAGCTTGCCTAAGCTCGCCAAATGTTCGGCGCCCTCGACGATGGTCAGGAAATGACTACCGGCCAATTGGCCCATCTTGCTGGCGAAGCGCACCCCGCCGTAAGCCAGGAGGAACTCCGTTTCGCTGATTCCGCCGGGATAGAGGATCATCTGCCCTGGCGCCGGATAGCTGGTGTGGTTCTCGAACGGCAGGTCGGGATTGAGGTCGCCCAGCGGAATCCAGCACCCTTCGCCGCTCCAGCGCACGTGGATCAGGCGTTCCGCGTAGGGCAGCTGCGCCTTGAACCAGGCGCAGGTCTTCGGCGCCAAGGCCTCTTCCAGGCGGCCGACCAGGCGGAACGGGCCCGCTTCGATATCCAGTAGGGACATGGGGTTCTCCTGCATCGCCGATCCGGCCGTCCCGGGCCGTATCGCCTTGATAGGGCAGCATGGCGGGGAACCGGAGGCGAGGGAGCGCCCATCGGCCGCGCTGTGCGTCAGCCGCTGCACTTGACCGATTTTTGCGCCCGGGTCGCCTGCCTTTCCGGCGTCGCGGGCAAAAAGTGGAGAGCCGCCCTTGGGCGGGCGACTCCTGCACCGCTGGGGGCAGTTGCGACCTCAGTGGCCGTCCGCGCCCACCGTCTCGCCTCGGGCGGCGAACACCCTGTCTACGTCGCGGTTGTTGAGATTGCATTCCTTGGCGATCTTCAGCCAACGCAGGGAGCGCGCCTCGCCGACCAGGAAGGCGTTGGGATCGTTGGGGTAGCCGCGAATGTGCGCGACCTTCATGGCGATGTCGTCGAAATTGCCATGGTTGCCCATATAGCCAGACACGTGGGCGGCCGCCGATGCGGCGATCAGCTTGTCGATCGACTTGTCGTACGCCTCGTGCAGCGCCGGCGTCAGCCCGTTGCTCGAGGTCACCCCGCCATGGAACACGACCGTGATGGGCTTGCCCTGGTAGGCGGTGGGGATCAGCAGCGACAGAGCGCCGGGCGTGTGGCCGGGCGTCAGGAACATCCGGATCGTCGCGCCGCCGATGGTCAGGGTGTCGCCGTCCTTGACCATGACATCGACGTGGGGGACCGGGCCCGTCGGGCTGTTGGGCTTTTTCCCCGCCGCCTGCTGCACGGCGAAAGGATAGTCCGGGGGGGTCATGTAGACCTTCGCGCCGTACTTATCGTGCAGATATTGGGCCCCGCCGTAGTGGTCGCCGTGTCCATGGCTGACGATCGCCGCCTTGATCCGGGCGGGATCCGCTCCCAGCGCCCTAAGCCCGCCGGCGATGTACTGTTCGGCCTCGTCGGGGTTGTCCAGGGTGTCGATCACGACAATCCCTTCCGGCGTGTCCAGAGCCCAGGCGGATACGCGGCCCATGCCCACGAAATAGAGGTTGTCGGTCACCTTGGTCGGCGGGGGATCCTTGATGATGTCCTGCGACAGGCCCGAGTCCTCGCGCTGGCAGACGTTGAGGATGGGCACCTTCCAGAAGTTCTCCTGGTGGGCCAGGGCCAAGGCCTTGAGGTAGTGCGGCTGGGGAATGCCGTCAGCCTTGCGAAAGGCCGACAGGCCCGGCTTGGCGGCGGGGGCGGGCTGGGCGCTCGCGCCGGCGGCGGTCAGACAGACGAGCGCGCCCGCGGCCGCGCAGACTCTCATTGGCTTCATCGATAGTCCTCCCAGGGCGCCATCCGCTCTTGTCCGACGGCCGATGCGCGCAAGCCTTGCCTGTGGAAGCACCCGGACCGGGCAAATGCAAACGCCCTTACCGTTCGATTACAGGAGGCGGATCTGCAACGAAGAAGCCCCCGGCCTGACAAGGCCGAGGGCTTCCGTTTTTTGGGCTTGGGTGAGGCTCACGCCCCACTGACGCCCAGCATTTGTCCGCGAGGGCGCTGGGGTCAGCGAAGACCTTTAACCTCAACGGAGAGTTCCAGCGCGCCTTTGGTTGACAAATGAGACACTGGATCACCTCCTTTCAATGGTTGCTCGACGCAGCCAATGTAGGAACGGACGGGCCGAGCCGAAAGTCACAACCCCTTGTTCGGGCGGACCCAATTTAGCGGATGATCAAATGTTAGGCGCGCGTTTGCGCCCGTTTCGGCCGGGCCTTAACGCAGGAGGTGTGGCGCGTCGCCCGGCGGCGTCTGGGTCAGGGCAAGGCCCTTGGCGGGCTCGGACACCAAGGCGTCGATGCGGGCCTTCTCGACCTTAAAGGCGGCCAGTTCCTTGCCGCCCAGAACGGCGCTGGCCGGGGTCTTGACGTCGGCCGGGTTGACCTTCTTGCCGCCGATGATGATCTCGTAGTGCAGATGTGGACCGGTCGACAGTCCGGTCGAGCCGACGTAGGCGACCACCTGCCCCTGATGCACATGCTGGCCCGGTTTCACCGCCCAGCCGGACAAGTGGCCGTAGCCGGTCTCGTATTGCGCGTTGTGGCGGATCTGCAGCCAGCGACCATAGCCGCCCGCCCACTGGGCCTTTTCGACCACCCCGTCTCCGGCGGCGAACACCGGCGTGCCGACCGGGGCGCCGAAGTCGATTCCGGTGTGCATGCGGGTGAAACCCAGGATGGGGTGGAAGCGCATGCCGAAGCTCGAGGTGATGCGCGCGCTGTCGAGCGGCGTGCGCAGCAGGAAGCCGCGGATGTTCTTGCCCATCTCGTCGAAATAGTCGGCCTGGGTCGCGCCCGGGGCCTTGAACCGGTAGAATCGGCTGGCGCCCGCCTTGGCCTGGATCTCGGCGTAGAGCAGATCTCCGGTCTGGACGGTCCGGCCGCTTTCGGTGACCTGGCGGTCGAACACCATGCTGAACTTGTCGCCAGGATGGATGTCGCGGCTGAAGTCGAGCTTGTGCGCGAACAGCTTGACCACCTGAGCGGTCAGCTCGGGCGTGGCGCCGGCTTTCTCGGCGGATTCGTAAAGCGACCCGTTCAGGGCGCCCTGCGCCACGTAGGTCTGAGCGCTGACCTTTTCGTTCAACTGGCGCAGATGCAGCACGCCGTCGAAGGCGCGCGCCAGGGTCACTGCGCTGGCGGGACCGGTGCGCAGGGATAGGCCCAACAGGCGGGCCGGGCCGCCGGCGCCTTGAGGACGCGCGATGGCGGCCTCGAACGCCAGACCGGCCTTGATGTTGACCGTGTCGAACGCCTGGCCCAAGGCGCGCACCGCCTGCTGGGCCTCCTGCTGGCCGACGCCGGCGCGGCGCACCGCCGATTCGAAGGTTTCACCCGGCGCCACCTTGATGGCGATGCTGATCGGTTGGGCGAAGCCGGGCTGGGTCTCGGCCTGGGCGAAGGCTTGACGTTCGATCTTTGACAGGGCGGAAGGATCCAGGTCGCCCGCGGCCGGCGCGCTCTGATGGCGGCTGGCGATCTGCCAGGCCAACACCACGGCGGTGCAACCGGCGAGAACCACGACAGCCCGCGGAGCCAGGCGCACAGCGGGCTGACGCGGATCGAATTCCTGCATTCTTCCCCCGACTAGACAGGCGGCGCCGGCCAACCCAACAAGGCCCTTCCATAGGGTGGCCTAAACCGGACCTGGTGTTTAGACGCAATTGAGAACTGTGACAATCCGACCGTCCCCAGAGCGCTGCTCGAGTCTTTTTGGGCATCCCCTCACATCGCCATCATCTTGGCGATCCCCGAGCTTATGGGGGACGATATGGGCCAGTCGTGCTCGCCGTGCGGGCCGCCCGTCCTAGGCGATGGAGCGAGCAAGTCGCTCGGGGCTGGCGTCCAAGGCCTGCGCAGCGGCGGTCATGAGCGCCTCGGCGTTGACCGGCTTGGCCACCTGGTCGTCGAACAGGCCCGCGGGCAGATCGGTAGTGACGTCAGCCGTGAAGGCCAGGATCGGCGTGTGCCGATTGGGTCCCTGTCCGCCGCGCAGGCGCCTCGCCGCCGATATCCCGTCCTCATTGGGCATTTTGAGGTCCATCAGGATCATGTCGAACTGCGATTGCTGCGCCAGCCGCACCGCCTCCGCGCCGTCGGCGGCCTCGGTGATCTGAGCCCCGTAGGCGCCAAGCATGGCGCTGACTAGGGCGCGGTTGGCGGGGTTGTCATCGGCCACCAGCACGCGGCTGCCGGGTGGTATGGCCCTGAGCGCCGCCTTCTTCGCCGCCTGCGGCGCAACGCAAATCGGCGCGGGGATCGAGAACCAGAAACGCGAGCCCTCGCCCGGTCGGCTTTCCAGGCCGATCTCGCCGCCCATGGCTTGGATCAAAGCCTTGCAGATCGCCAGGCCCAGGCCCGAGCCGCTGCGGACATGCACGGAATCCTCGTCCTGGGTGAAGCGATCGAACAGCCGCGCGGCGCAGTCGTCTTCGATGCCGGGGCCGGTGTCCGACACCGAGCCCTCGAGGCGCTCTTGCTTGGCGTCATAGGTCAGGTCCAGTCGCACTTCGCCCGCGTCGGTAAACTTCATGGCGTTGCCCATGAGGTTGAGCAGGACCTGGCGCACGCGGTCGCTGTCGATGCGCACCCACTGCGGCAGGCCATCCAGGCCGCCGACCTCCAGATCCAGGTCTTTTTGCGCGGCTTGCAGGCCGAACAGGGCCGCCACCTCGCGGGCGACGGCGGCGGGATCGGAGGGGCGGGGCTTGATCGACACCCGGCCGGCTTCGAGCTTGGAGAAATCGAGGATGTCGTTGACCGTGGTCAGCAGGGCCTCGCCGCCGCTGAGGACGCGGTCCAGATAGACGTGCGTCGTGTCGGACAATTCGGGTTGAGCGTGGATCAGGCGCGCGAAGCCCAGCACGGCGGTGAGCGGTGTGCGCAGTTCGTGACTCATGTTGGCCAGGAACTCGGCCTTGGCCTGAGTGGCGGCTTCCGCGTCAGCGCGGGCGCGCTGCAGGGCCAACCCAGCCTCGTGGCTCGCCGTCACGTCGCGCACCATCGAATTGAACCCCTTCACCGCGCCAGTCTTGCCGTCGAGGATCAGGGTGGGCCGCCCTTCCAGATGGATTTCCCGCCCATCCGCGCGCGTGATTGCATAGCGGATCGGCGCCGGCGAATGCAGGACCCCATCGGCGGCCTGTTGGCGCACCTGAGCGACCAGCGCGTCGCGCATCGTCGGGTCGATGAAGTCCTGCCAGAATTTGCCGATGATCGCCTCGGGCGGGTAGCCCGTCAGCTCGCGGCACGCGGGCGAGATGTAGGTGACGCGGCCGTCAGTGTCGTATTGCAGCATCATGTCGCTGGTGTTCTCGGCCAGCAGACGGTAGCTCGCCTCGCTGCGCGCCAGCGCCAACTGCGCCAGGCGCTGTTCGGTTATATCGACCAGGGTTCCAATCGCGGCGACGATCTCGCCGCGCGGTCCGTATTTCGCCGCCCCGCCCGTGCGGACGTAGCGAATCTCGCCGTCCAGCCGCCGGATCCTGATGACCTCTGGGGTCATGGGCTCGCCCGTGGTCAGCAACCGTTCCAGCTGTTGGGCGCGGTCGTCGCGGTCCCCATCGTGGATCATCTGCTGCACCGCCTGCAGGTCCACCGGCTGGTCTGGCTTGAGGCCGTAAATGGCGTACATCTGCGGGGACCAGGTGAGCTGGCGCGTGCGCGCGTCCACGCGCCAGTGGCCCAGGCCGCCGATCTGTTCGGCCACGGCCGCGCGCTGAGCCTGGGCCTGGGCCTCGTAAAGGGCCTTGGCGAACTCGGTCACGTCTTGCAGCACGCCGAACATGGCGATGGGCGTGCCCTGTCCGTCCAGCCGGCAAACGGCGCGCGCAACCACGTGCCGCTCTTCGCCGTCAGGTCTGCGAAAGCGGATTTCGATGTTTAGTCCGGTGCGCGCAGAAACCGCTTGTTCGACCGCGGCGGCGATCTTGTCGCGCTGGCCGGGTTCGCACAATCCCATCACGCCTTTGAGGCCTGGGGTGAACGTCTCGCGGTCCACGCCGTAGATCTTGTACATCGCGTCCGACCAGACCGATTTGCCGGTGGTCAGGTCCATCCGCCAGCGGCCCAGTCCTGCAACCTCTTCGGCCAGCGCGAGCAGATCGTGCTTTTCCTCGATTTCCAGTTTTGACCGACGAAGCTCGATCTCGTTCACCACCAGCGCCGCAAGATGCTTCAAGGCGTCCAGCTTGGCCGACTTCGGCGTGGGCCGCTTTTTGGTGTCGATGACGCACAGCGTGCCAAGATTGGCCCCATCCGGCGTGGTGAGAACCGCGCCGGCGTAGAACCTTATGCCGGGCGCGCCGGTCACCAGCGGATTGTCGCGAAAGCGCTTATCGGCGGCGGCGTTCTCCACCACCATCACCGAACTGGCGGCGCCTTCGATGGCGTGCGCGCAGAAGGCCCATTTGCGGTCGGTCGAGCAGGCGTCCAGGCCGACCTTCGCCTTGAACCACTGCCGGTCGGCGTCGACGAGCGAGATCAGGGCGATTGGCGCGTCAAACAGTTCAGCCGCAAGGGCGACGAACCGGTCAAAGGACTCTTCAGCGGGCGTGTCCAAGATGCCACAGCGCTGCAGGGCGCTGAGGCGCTTCATTTCCGCTAGATGCATTGGGCGCTTTCCTATCGGGCGAACCTTGGCCCGGACGACTGCATGAAGCGTTAAACGGGGGTGCGGCAGGCTGCCGCAGGTCCTCAGGGCAGGCGCCTAGGGGCAGGCGCTCAGGTGCGACGAGGACTATCGCGGCCTAAAAGCAAAACGCCCGCCGAAAGGGCGGGCGTCAGGCGTCTCGGGCGTCAGGCGTCTCGGCCGGTCGGCCTGGGATCAGGCGGCGACCGAGCCTTCATGCGGGTCGCGCAACACATAGCCGCGGCCCCAGACGGTTTCGATGTGGTGCTGGCCGCTGGCGGCGGAGGCCAGCTTCTTGCGCAGCTTGCAGATGAACACGTCGATGATCTTCAATTCCGGCTCGTCCATCCCGCCGTACAGATGGTTGAGGAACATTTCCTTGGTCAGGGTAGTGCCCTTGCGCAGAGAAAGCAGTTCGAGCATCTGATATTCCTTGCCGGTCAGATGCACGCGCGAGCCGTTCACTTCCACGGTCTTTGCGTCGAGATTGACCGTGATGTCCCCGGTCTTGATCACCGACTGAGCGTGGCCCTTGGAGCGACGGACCACCGCGTGGATGCGGGCGATCAACTCGTCCTTATGAAAGGGCTTGGTCATGTAGTCGTCGGCGCCGCCGGCGAAGGTCTTGACCTTGGTGTCGATTTCCGAAGTCCCGGAAAGGATCATCACCGGAGTGTTGATCTTACCCACCCGAAGCTGGCGCAACACATCCATCCCGGACATGTCAGGCAGGTTAAGGTCCAGTAGGATCAGGTCGTAGTCGTAGATCTTGCCCAGATCGACGCCTTCTTCCCCCAAATCCGTCGTATAGACGTTGAAGCCTTCCGACTTAAGCATCAGCTCGATGCTTTGCGCTGTAGCGCTGTCGTCTTCTATCAACAGAACGCGCATTTGCCCCTCCCCGCACTACGGCGGTCGTCAACACGGAACGCTATTCCCACGCCCCATAAGTCGGGCCTCACTGTGTGGGAGAGTTAATTTAAACTTGGTTAATCTGAATAACTGGTTAGGGCGATTTGCAGATAAAGGGCAAGCGTCGCCAGGGCTCCTGCGACGAAAAAATTAACCATGTTCGGCCAGCCTGTTGCGGTGAAGCTGATCGCCCGATCGGCCTGGCGCCAAGCTAATGCCGCGCTTGGGTTTTTTGGGTTTGCACGGCGCAAGCGGCGGGGACTCCAGGACGTGCAAAGTCTGCTGAACGCCATCGAGCGGATAGACCCCTTGACCGTTTCGGGCAGCGTGGCGGCCGTAAATGGATTGCTGATCGAGGCGCGTGGCAGTCTGACGCGACTGGCCGTCGGCGCCCGGGCCGAGGTGGTTCGCCGGGGCGGCCTGCCGGCCCTGGCCGCCGAGGTGGTGGGCTTTCGCGACAGCCGCGCCCTTCTGATGCCGTTTGGTCCGCTGGAAGGCGTGGCGCCGGGGGCCGAGATAAGGATCTGCCCGGAAGGCGACGTGGTGCGGCCGACCCTGGCTTGGCGCGGGCGTATCATCGACGCCTTCGGCGATCCGATCGACGGCAAGGGCCCGTTGCCCCAGGGACCGGCGGCCTATTCACTGCGCAGCCCTCCGCCGCCGGCGCACGCGCGCGGCCGGGTAGGCGCAAGGCTCGACCTGGGCGTGCGCGCGATGAACGCCTTCACCACCTGCTGCCGGGGCCAGAGGCTCGGCGTGTTCGCCGGCTCGGGCGTCGGCAAGTCGGTGCTGCTGTCGATGCTGGCCAAGGGCGCGGACTGCGACGCCGTTGTGGTCGGCCTGATCGGCGAGCGAGGCCGCGAGGTGCGCGAGTTTATCGAGGAGACCCTGGGCGCGGAGGGACTGAAGCGCGCCGTGGTAGTGGTCGCCACCTCCGATGAGCCCGCGCTCAAGCGACGCCAGGCGGCGTTCATGACCATGGCCGTCGCCGAATACCTGCGCGACCAGGACCAGGAAGTGCTGTGCCTGATGGACAGCGTGACCCGCTTCGCCATGGCGCAGCGCGAGATCGGTCTGGCTGCGGGCGAACCTCCGACCACCAAGGGCTATACGCCGACCGTGTTCACCGAACTGCCCAAGCTGCTCGAACGCGCCGGCCCAGGCCCCGTGCGGCCCGATGGCACCGAATCCGGACCGATCACCGGCCTGTTCACGGTGCTGGTCGACGGCGACGACCACAACGAGCCGATCGCCGACGCGGTGCGCGGCATCCTGGACGGCCACATCGTGATGGAGCGCGCCATCGCCGAGCGCGGACGCTTCCCCGCGATCAATGTGCTGCGTTCCATTTCGCGCACCCTGCCGGGCTGCCAGACGCCCGCCGAGCGGCCGATCGTGTCGGAGGCCCGACAGGTGCTGGCCGCCTACGCCAATATGGAAGAGTTGATCCGCATCGGCGCCTATCGTGCGGGGGCCGATCCCCAGATCGACCGCGCCATCCGGCTCAACCCCGCGCTGGAGGCGTTTTTACGCCAGGACAAGGATGAGCGGACTACGCTGGACCAGGGCTTCGCCGCCCTGGCGCAGATTCTGGCCGGAGATAAGGCGTGAAGAGCGCGAAATCCCTGATCCGCATCTCCAACCACGAGGTCGAGACGCGCCAGAAGCGTCTGGCCGGGCTGGTCGAGGCTCGGATGGCCGCCGAGATGAAGCTGGTCATGCTCGAGGCTGAGGCAGTCTCCGAGAACGCCCACGCCGCCAAGGACGCCGAGGCGGGCTTCTACCGCATCGGCTTCCTGCAGGGCTGGCGCATGCGGCGCGACGCGGCCAAGGCGGCGATCGAGACGGCCCGCGCCGAGGAGGCGGGCGCACGCGAAGCGCTGACTCAGGCGTTCGAGGAGCTGAAGAAGTACGAACAAGTGCTCGAAATGGCCCGGGTGGCGGAGGCCCTGGAGGACGCCCGCCGCGAGACCGCGGCTCTGGACGAGCTGGGCTTGCGGCGTTCGCAGGCGCGCTGATTCGGCGCCCGCAGATCAAGCGACTTGTCGGGCCGACGCCGAAACTTCACAAATCCGCCGACTCCAACCTTGGCCTTCTGCGTTAAGAAATTCGCGCCTTAGGACCTTCAGACATCGATGAGAACGATCGCCGTCATCGGCCGTAAAGGCGGGAGCGGAAAGACGACTGTAGCGGTGCACCTGGCCATCGGCCTGCATCTGCGCGGCCGCACGACCGCCCTGGTCGATACCGATCCGCAGTGGTCGTCCGTCGAGGTCTTCAGAGGCCGCACTAGCCCGGGCCCCTCGGTGGTCCCGGCCGAAGCCGGCAAGCTTTTTCCTGTTCAGGTCAATCTGGTGCGCGACGGCGTCCAGGCGATCGTGATCGACACGCCCGCGGTGCTGGAGGAGGACACGGCCCAGGCGGTCGTGATCGCTGATCTGGCGCTCCTGGTGGTGCGTCCGAGCTTCCTCGATCTTGCCGCGGCGGTGCGCACCAGCGATATTATTCGCCGGCTGCGCAAGCCCGGTATCGTGGTGCTCAACCAGGCGCCCTCAGCACGCGGAGCCATCGAATCTCAGGCGGTAGTCAAAGCTAGCGAGGCGCTCAAGCTCCTGCGCCTGCCGGTGGCCCCAGTGGTCATCCGCGGCCGCGCCGCCTATCAGTCGGTGTTGGAAAGCGGCCGTTCGGCCGAGGAGTTGTCCGGCGATCTGGTGGCGGCTCAGGAGATGAAGGCCTTCTGCGACTTTGTCGATCGCTTCGCCTTCGCCCCCCGCCGCAGCGTGGTCGCGATCGCGCAAGAACCTTAACCTCAGACCGGCCTATCGCCGGATCAGGCGGGTGGCGGCGCCGGCGCGGGGCGAGGGGGGTTGACCGTCTCGGCGGCTTGCCGCAAGGCCGCCAGATCGTCGCTGATGCGGAAGATCGCCACGTAGAACTCGCAGAAGGCGCGCCACAGCAGGGCCATGGCCGCCACGACCAGGAGGCCCGCCACCAGCACCGGCAGGGCCAGCAGCTTTTCCACCGCCGTCTCGCCGCGCATCAGGAAGCCGACGAAGGCCCCGATCACGCCGAAGCTCACCAGCAGGACCACGCCCAACCCGCTCCAATAGATCAGATGCACTACCGGCCCGGTGAGCAGGCGGTCAAAGGTGAGCAGATCCCAGAAGATGGCGCCGCCGACGCCCCGTTCGCGTGGTTGCTTGGCGTTGGCCATGTCGGGTCCGAGGTCCTCGCGCGGGCGTGATCGGCCCTCGCTAGCAGCGCGCGCGTTCCGGCGCAACGGGCGAGGGGGCGCGGCGATGTCACACGGCCGAGGTTGCCGAGCGCCGCGCGCGTTCCTAGGTTGCCCAAGCATCATAGGAGGCGCGCATGATCCGTAAGGCCAAGGCTGTCTGGAAGGGAACCGGCAAGGACGGGACGGGGGCGCTGACCACCGACTCCACGGTGCTGTCGTCGACGCCCTACAGTTTCAAGACCCGCTTCGAGAGCGAGCCCGGCACCAATCCTGAGGAACTGATCGCAGCCGCCCACGCCGGCTGCTTCACCATGGCGCTGGCGTTCCAGCTGCAGGCGGCCGGCTTCGCCGCCACTGAGATGTCGACCGAGGCGGCGGTGTCGCTCTCGCCCGACGGGCAAGGCTTTAAGATCGACAAGTCGCACCTGACCCTGCGCGCTTCGATCCCCGGCATCGACGCGGCCAAGTTCGCCGAACTGGCGGGGGGCGCCGAAAAGAACTGCCCGGTTTCCAAGGTGCTTAACGCCGAGATCACGCTGGACGCGGCGCTGGTCTAGGCACGCAGGGGCGCCTCGGCCGCGCCTTTGGCGATGGTCGAGGGCGCGCCGCTCAGGCCCGGATTTCCGCCACGATCTCGAATGAGCGCAGCGCGGAACTGCGCCGGGTGAACCAGGGCGACCGGCCGCGCGTATAGGGCTCATGACCCGACGCGGCTTCGCCGGCGCTCTGGCGGGGACGGCAGCGCTGCTAGCCTCCGCCTGTTCGCCGCTCACCCTTTTCAATCGCTTCGCCCCGCGCGATCCCGCGCGCCAACCCGGGCAGGGCCTCGCCTATGGCGCCGACCCGCGCCAGCGCCTGGACCTCTACGCGCCCGAGGGCGGCGGGATGGGCCTGCCGGTGCTGGTGTTCTTCTATGGCGGCGGCTGGAACAGTGGGCGGCGGCAGGACTACGCCTGGGTCGGTCATAGCCTGGCGGCGCAGGGCTTTTTGGTGATCGTGCCGGACTACCGCCTGGCGCCGGCCCATCCCTATCCGGATTTCGTGCAGGACGGCGCGGCGGCCGTGCGATGGGCGCTGGATCATGCGGCCGCCTACGGCGGCGATCCGGACCGGCTGGCGATCTCCGGTCACTCGGCCGGCGCCTACATCGCGCTCCAACTGGCCATGGACCAGGCGTTCCTGCAGGCGGCGGGGGTCGATCCACGCCGCGTGCGCGCGGTGGCCGGCCTATCGGGGCCCTACGATTTCTATCCTTTCGTCTCACCCCTGGCGGTCGAGGCGTTCGGCCGTTGGCCCGATCCCAAGGCCACACAGCCGATCAACCACGTCGGTCCCGGCCGCCCGCCGGCCTTCCTCGCCCACGGCGACGCCGACACGCTGGTCGAGCTGTCCAACACCTACAACCTATCCAAGGCCCTGCGCGCGGCGGGCGACGAAGTCGAAACCAAGATCTACCCCGGCGTGGACCATCCGGGCATGATCCTGGCCCTCTCGCCCGCCTTCCGCGGCAAGGCGCCGGTCCTGGCCGACATGACGTCGTTTCTGACTCGCCATCTGGCGTAGCCTGTCCGGCTCGCAATCTTGATGGAGACCGACCTGGTCTTGGCGCAAGCGGGCTACCCCGTCTCGGCGCGCCAGGCCACATAGCCGGCCGTGGCGACCACCATGACGGCGAAGGCCTTTCGGGCGATGTCCGCATTCCCCTGCAGGGCGCGCGCGGCCGGTGCGCCGGCCAAGACGCCGACGAGGCCGCCGGCGACCAGGGCGGCGAATACCGGCCAGTCGACGAGGTTCGAGGCCGCGTAGCTGGCGCTGGTGGCTAAACCGAACAGGGTCACAGACACTAGGGACGACGCCGCGGCATGCGCCAGGGTCATGCCTGTCGCCGACATCAGCCCCGGCACGATGAGAAAGCCTCCGCCGATACCGAAAAATCCCGCGGCGAATCCTGTGGCCATCCCGACTGGCGCTAGTCTCAACGCCAGGCGCTGGTCCAGATGCACCGCTGGATCGCCCTCCGATCGCTTTGGCAGGAGCATGGATAGGCCGACCAGCGCCATCGCTAGTGCGAACCAGATCAGAAGGCTGTGGCCGTCCATTCGCTTGGCTAGATGCGCTCCCAGCAGGGAGCCGGCCAATCCCGCTCCGCCGAAGACCAGGGCGCACGGCCATTTCACGCGTCCTGTGCGCGCCTGGCTGGCCAAACCCATCGCTGCGTTTACCGCGACGGCGGCTGCCGAGGTGCCGATCGCGGTATGGGGATCATGAACGCCAACGAAATAGATCAGAAGCGGCGTCGCCAGCACTGAGCCGCCGCCGCCGAAGACGGTGAGCAGAAGCGCGACCAGCGCGCCGCTTAGCGCCGCCGCGGCAAGGGACAGTTCCAGCGGCATCGTCTCACGCGGTTCGCCGGTTCCACGGCGCCAGGGCGAGCAGACGCGCCATGCCGCAGAAGCCGGACAAGCCAGCCATCACCAGCCCTGCGCCGATGAAGGCGGACACCCCGAGGAAGGCCGGATTGACGAACGCGCCCAGCGCGACGCTGACCACCACCAAAAGGCCGATGGCGATCTGCACCTGTCGCATGAGCTCGAGCGGGGCGCCCTTGACCGCAGTCACCGGCAAACCTGCGGCGGACCAGGCGTCCAGACCGCCTTCTAGAACATATGATGGGCCTTGGATGCGCGCGCCGAGGCGTTGGCAGTTCGCTGCCGTCCGCATGCCGGACCGACATGTGAACACGACGTCCTTGTCCGGCGCCAAGGCGAGATGAGCCTCGTCGAACGCCGAAAGCGGCCGTGAGATCGCGCCGCGGGCGTGTTGGCGAGCGAATTCGTCCGCTTCCCGGATGTCGATCAGCACGGCGCGGTTCGCGTTCAGGCGTTCAGCGACCTCTACCGGGGTCAGGGTCTTGAGTTGGGCGGTCATGGATTTTCCTCATGTCGGCGGGGCAGAAGATCTCCGCGAGCGTCGCCACGACCTTGACGGCCGCCGGGTCCGCGATCCGGTACCAGATGGTCTGGCCTTCGCGGCGCGTGGCCACGACGCCGTCCTCTCGCAACACCGCCAGGTGCTGTGAGAGCGCGGACTGCGAGAGGCCGACCAGGGGCTGAAGCTGTCCCACCGACCGCTCTTCGCCCTCCGCCAACTGGCACAGGATCATCAGCCGGCGTTCGCTGCCCAGCACGCGCAGCAGATTTGCGGCCTCCGCGGCGCTCGCCTTGAACCGGGCGATGTCGATGTTCGCGAGATCAAACATGGAGCCTATATATAAGTTGTATCTAATTTAGCAAGCTATAATATACCTGCTGATCATTGGGAGACCGCCATGACCCCGCGCGTTCAAGTCTTTTTCGACCATGCCACCTCAACCGCGAGCTATCTGGTTTCGGACCCCGCGTCCGGTCAGGCGGCCATCATCGATCCGGTGCTCGATTTCGAGCCGCGTACGGCCAAGCTGTCCACGGCTTCGGCCGATGCCATGCTGTCAGCGGCGTCGAGCCAGGGGTTGACCCCGGTCTATGTGCTGGAAACCCATGCCCACGCGGATCATCTCTCCGCCGCGGATTACATTCGTCGCCGTAGCGGCGCACAAGTGGCGATCGGGGCCCACATCACGGACGTCCAGAAGATATTCATCCCGATGTTCGAAGCGGACGACGTTTCAGCCGACGGCGCCGCTTTCGATATTCTGCTGTCGGACGGTGACAGCCTGGCGTTGGGCGAGCTTTCGATCCGCGTGCTGCACACACCCGGCCACACGCCGGCCTGCGTGACCTATCTGATGGGCGACGCCGCCTTCGTGGGCGACACCCTGTTCATGCCCGACTACGGCACAGCGCGCGCCGACTTTCCCGGCGGCGACGCATCGCAACTCTACCATTCGATCCGCAAGATTCTCGCCCTGCCGCCGCGCACGCGTATCTTTGTCGGCCACGACTATCTGCCAGCCGGCCGCGACGATTTTCGATGGGAGACGACCGTGGCCGAGGAACGATCGCGGAATATCCACGCGCGCGACGGCGTTTTGGAAGCCGCATTCGTTCAAATGCGCCGGACGCGCGACGCGACCCTCGCTGCGCCGACGCTGATACTGCCGGCGTTACAAGTGAATATCCGGGCTGGCGCCCTGCCGCCGCCCACACCCAGCGGCAGGGTGTTCCTCAAGCTGCCTGTGTCGCTGATCTGAAACAGGCGCTCGTGTCGTTCGACCGCGCGCCTAGATCACGCCCACGGTTTTCAGCCGCGCCTTGGGATGGATCTCGTTCTGGCTGAGCACGGTGGTCTGGCCACGGAAGCGCTCGATGATCGATCGTACGTAGGGCCGGATCTGTGGGCCGGTGAGCAGCACCGGGGTGTCGCCGTGCTGGCCGGCACGGTCGAAGGCGTCGCGCACGCCGCGGATGAAGTCCTGCAGACGCGACGGGGCCAGCGCCAGCTGCTTGTCGTCGCCCGTGCCGACCAGGGCGTCGGCAAAGGCGTGCTCCCAATCCGGCGACAGGGTGACGATGGCCAGGGCCCCGTCGTCGCCCCGGTTGGCCCAGCACAGCTGGCGCGCCAGCCGGCTGCGCACGTGCTCGACGATCTGGGTCACGCTGGTGGTGTGCGGCGCCACTTCGCCCACGCCCTCGATGATCGCGGGCAGGTCTCGGATCGACACCCGTTCGCGCAGCAGGGCCGCCAGCACCCGCTGCAGCATCGAGCCGGAGATGACCGAGGGGATCATGTCGTCGACCAGCTTCTTCTGGTCGGCCGGCAGTTCCTTCAGCAGCTTCTGCACCTCGGCGTAGGACAGCAGGTCCGGCATCGAGTCCTTGAGCACCTCGGTCAGGTGGGTGGTCAGCACCGTGGCCGGGTCGACGATGGTGTAGCCGCGGAAGGTGGCTTCCTCACGCAGAGCCTCGTCGATCCAGGTGGCGGGCAGGCCGAAAGCCGGTTCGCGCACGTGCTCGCCCGGCAGCTCGACCTGGCCGCCGCGCGGGTCCATCGCCAGGAGGCTGCCTAGGCGCACCTCGCCCTGGCCCGCCTCCATCTCCTTGATGCGCAGAGCGTAGCCCTGGTTGGCCAGGCGCATGTTGTCGAGGATGCGCACCGGCGGCATGACAAAGCCGTACTCGGACGCCAGGGTGCGGCGCAGGGCGCGGATCTGGTCGGTGAGGCGGCGCCCCTCCAGGTCGTTGATCAGGCCCAGCAGGCCGTAGCCCAGCTCGACCTTCACGTCGTCGATGGCCAGGGCCGCGGCGATCGGCTCCTCGTCCGAGCCCGATGTGGCCGCGCCGGTCTTTTCCACCACCACGGGCTTTTGCCGCTCCTTGCCGCGCCGCCACGCCAGGGCGCCGACGCCGAGCGAGATGCCCACGAACGGCAGGATCGGCATGCCGGGCACGAACGCGATCACGCCCGCTGCGGCCGACACCATGCCCAGAGCCACCGGGTTGTTGGCCAACTGGGCGACCAAGGCCTTGTCGGCCGAGCCCTCGATGCCCGACTTGGACACCAGGAAGCCAGCGGCGATAGAGATGATCAGCGAGGGCACCTGGCTGACCAGGCCGTCGCCGATGGTCATGATGGTGTAGCTGGCGGCGGCGGTGGCGAACGACAGGTGGTGCTGCGCCATGCCGATGATCATGCCGCCGGCGATGTTGATGGCGGTGATGATCAAGGTAGCGACCGCGTCGCCGCGCACGAACTTGCTGGCGCCGTCCATGGCCCCGAAGAAGGTCGATTCCTGCTCCAGCTCCTTGCGCCGGCGCTTGGCGTCGTCCTCGTTGATCAGGCCCGAGGACAGATCGGCGTCGATCGCCATCTGCTTGCCGGGCATAGAGTCCAAGGTGAAGCGCGCCGCCACCTCGGCGATGCGGGTCGAGCCCTTGGTGATCACCACGAAGTTGACGATGATCAGGATGGCGAAAACGATCACGCCGATCACGAAATCGCCGCCGGTCATCAATCGGCCGAAGGCCTGGATGATCTGGCCCGCCGCCTCGGTGCCTTCCTGGCCGTGGCCGAGGATCAGGCGTGTGGAGGCCAGGTTGAGTCCCAGGCGATAGAGAGTCGTGACCAGCAGCACCGTGGGAAAGGCAGTGAACTCCAGCGGCTTTTTGATCAGCAGCGAGGTCATCAGGATCAGCACGGCGCTGGTGATCGACATCGCCAGCAGCAGGTCCAGCAGCAGGGGCGGCGTCGGCACGATCAGCAGCACCACGATGCCGACCACGCCCAGCGCCAGGGCCACCTCGCCACGCGCCAGCCACGACCACACCTCCTTGCCGGTGGGCCGCTGAGCCATCATGCTCTGCAGGCTGACGTCCGCCATCTAGTTCGGCCCTGCCATGGAGGCCTTAGGCGGCATTCAGGCCGCCCTGGGGGGCGGGCACGGCCACGCCCGCCTCGGAATATTCCTTGAGCTTGTTGCGCAGGGTGCGGATCGAGATGCCCAGGATGTTGGCTGCATGGGTGCGGTTGCCCAGGCAGTGCGCCAGAGTGCCCAGGATCAGGCTCTGCTCGACCTCGGCCACGGTCTGGCCGACGAAGGCCGAAACGCCGGCGCCGATCGCCGCGCCCGCGGCGGCCTGGGCCGCGCGGCTGGCGGCCTGGGCGGCCAGGCCAGCGCCCGAGCCGATCGCCGGCGACAGAGGTTGTCCGTCCGGCAGGCGGATCGCGGCCTCGTCGATCTCGGGACCGACCGACAGCAGCACGGCCCGGTGCAGGGCGTTCTCCAGCTCGCGCACATTGCCGGGCCAGCGATGGGCGACCAGGCGACGGCGCGCTTCGGCCGACAGGGGCTTGTCCTTGAGGCCATTGGCGGCGGCGTACTTGCGGGCGAAGTGCTCGGCCAGGGCCAGGATGTCGCCCGGCCGTTCGCGCAGCGGCGGCAGGCGCAGATTGACCACGTTCAGGCGGTAGAGCAGGTCCTCTCGGAAGGTCCCGGCCTTGACCGCCTGGGCCAGGTCGCGGTTCGAGGTGGCCAGGATGCGGATGTCGACCCGCACCGGCTTGGCGCCGCCCACGCGGTCGATCTCGCGCTCCTGGATGGCGCGCAGCAGCTTGGCCTGCAGTCGTCCGTCCATCTCGCTGATCTCGTCGAGCAGCAGGGTGCCCCCGCTGGCCTCCTCGAACTTGCCGATGCGGCGGGCCAGGGCGCCGGTGAAGGCGCCCTTCTCGTGGCCGAACAACTCGCTCTCCAGCAGGTTCTCGGGGATGGCGGCGCAGTTGACGCTGATGAACGGCTTGTCGTGCCGGCGCGACTTCTTGTGCAGGTAGCGGGCCATCACCTCCTTGCCCACGCCGCTCTCGCCGGTGATCAGGATCGAGGCGTCCGACCCGGCGACCTGGTCAGCCAAGGCCAGCACCTGTTTGGTCGCGGCGTCGTTGCAGATGATCGGCCGCTCGTCGTCCGACACCGCCGCCAGCACCGCCGCGATCAGCTCCGCATCCGGCGGCAGGGGAATGAATTCCTTGGCCCCGGCGCGGATGGCCGCGGCCGCCCGGTCCGGATCGGCGCCCACGCCGCACGCCACCACCGGCACGCGGATGCGCTCCGCTTCGTTGGCTTCGATCAGGCCGGCGATGTCCAAGGCATAGTCGACCATCAGCAAGTCGGCGCCCTGGCCCGCGCGCAGCGCTTGGGTCGCGGCCGAACAGGTCTCGACGTGGGCCACCTTGGCGCCCGTGGCCATGGCCATCTTCACCGCGGTGGTGATCTGGCCGTTAAGCCGTCCAACGATCAGAAGCCTCATGTCGCTTCTCCTTCTGGCCAACACGCGCCTCAGGCGGCGTTGTCGCCGTCCTTGATGATTTCCGTCATGGTCACGCCCAGGCGATCGTCGACGATCACGACCTCGCCGCGCGCCACCAGGCGGTTGTTGACATAGATGTCGATCGCTTCCCCGACCTTGCGGTCCAACTCCAGCACCGAGCCCTGACTCAGGCGCAGCAGTTGGGCCACCGACAGGTGAGTGCGGCCCAGAACGGCCGATATGTTGACCGGGACGTCGAACACCGTAGCCAGGTCGGAGGCGATCTTGTCCTCGGCCTCCACCGCGGAGTCGCTCGCCAGCGGCCCCGCGCTCAGATCTTCCAGAGGCATGGTTTCATCGGCCATGGTCAGGCCTTTCTCGGCAGTTCGGGTGAAGCGGGAAGCAGGGGCTCGGCGTGCAGGCCCTCGGCCGCCAGCGCCTGGTCAAGCGCATGGGCCACGCGGGCGGCCGCCTGCTCGGGATCGAAGGCGGCCGAACCGTCGCCCCAGTCCAGCACGAAGGCGGCGCCGCTCAGGCTGGGCTCGGCGCGCGCCACGATCTGGCCGGGATAGCCGGCGGCGGCCGCCGTTTGGGCCAGGGCGGCCTGCACGGCCTCGGCCCGGTCGGGGGCCACGCGCGCCACCAAGCGGGGGACGGCCTCGATTTCGCGGGCCAGGGCCTCGAGCGCCGCGTCGATCGGCGCCTGGGGAAAGGCGTCCAGCGCGGCGTCGGCGATTTTGCGCGCGGCGGCCATGGCCAGGCGCGCTGAACCCGCCCGGTGTTCATGGGCAACCGCCGCCAGGGTGCCCAGCGCGCCGGCGGCGGCGAGGGCGATCTGGCGGAGGGCCTCGGCCTGCGCCTCCTCGGCGCGCGCGGTGGCTGAACGCTGGCCCTCGGCGAAGCATTCGGCGCGGATCGCCTCGACCTCCTCGGGGGTGTAGCTGCGCTTGGGCCGCGGCGCGGAATAGACCACGGCGTCGCCCTCGAACACGGTGTCGAGGATGAACTTGCGCGGCTGGGACGGGGGTTGCTGCATCAGTACACCAACTCGTCATCCCCGCCCTGGCCGGCCAGCATGATCTCGCCCTTGGCCGCCAGGTCCTTGGCGGCTTGCACCATGGCCATCTGTGCGGAATCCACGTCCTTCAGACGCACCGGACCCATCGAGTCCATGTCGTCGCGCATGATCTTGGCGGCGCGCTCGCTCATGTTGGAGAAGAACAGCTCGCGCAAAGCGTCGGAGGCGCCTTTGAGCGCCAGGCCCAGCTTGTCCTTCTCCACCACGCGCAGAAGGGTCTGCACTCCGCCCGGGTCCAGCTTGCCCAGGTCCTCGAACACGAACATCAGAGCGCGGATGCGCTCGGCGGACTCGCGGTTGCGTTCTTCCAGCGCCGCCACAAAGCGGCTTTCGGTCTGGCGGTCGAAGGCGTTGAAGATGTCGGCCATCATCTCGTGGCTGTCGCGCTTGGAGGTGCGCGCCAGGTTCGACATGAATTCCGTGCGCAGGGTCTGCTCGATCTTGTCGAGGATCTCGCGCTGGACCGGCTCCATGCGCAGCATGCGCTGCACGCACTCCAGCGCGAAATCCTCGGGCAGGGCCGACAGCACGCGCGCGGCGTGGTCGGATTTGATCTTGGACAGGACTACCGCGACGGTCTGCGGGTATTCGTTCTTGAGATAGTTGGCCAGCACGGCCTCGTTCACGTTGCCGAGCTTGTCCCACATCGTGCGCCCGGCCGGCCCGCGGATTTCCTCCATCAGGTTGTCGACTTTTTCGGGCGGCATGAATGCGGCCAGCAGGCGCTGGGTCTGCTCGAACGAGCCCATGATCGCCCCGGCCGTGGACAGGCCCGAGACGAACTCGATCAGCAGGTCCTCGACCACCTGGGCCGAGACCGTCCCCAGGCTGGACATGGCCTGGGATATTTCCTTCACCTCTTCGTCGTCGAGCTGCTCCCACAGGCGCACGTGCTCTTCGCCCAGGGCCAGCAGAATGATCGCGGCTTTTTCCGCCCCATTCAGTCGGGTGGCGTCGGCGACCCCTTTTTTGGCGCGGGCGCTCATGCGCTTTCGTGAAGCCAGGTGCGCAGGATCGACACCGATTCATCGGGGTGGTTGTCGACGAACTCGGCCACGCGCTTGACCGACGACGCCTTCACCTGGCCCTCGATGCGAGCGATGTCGATGCGCTGTTCCACGTCGCCGGGGGCCGCCAGGGCCAGGTTCTCGCCCCCGCCCGCCGCGCCAACGGCGCCGCCCGCCAGGGCCGGGTTCCCAGCCCCGCCGCCGGCCAACCGCATGGGCATAGGCCCGCCCCCGCCCGCGGCGGTGCTGAGCAGCGGACGCACCACGAAGAACACCACCAAGCCGGCCATGATCAGCAGCACCAACAGTTCGGCGCCGCGCATCAGGTCGTTCTTGTCGAAGTTGGAGAGCGGCGATCCGCCCGAGGCGCCCAGGCCGTCGTCCTCGTGATCGAAGCGGACGTTGACCACCGAGACCTGATCGCCGCGCGTGGCGGTGAAGCCCACGGCCGAGCGCACCAGCTGATCGATGCGCTGCATCTCCTCGCTCGAGCGCGGGGTGTAGGTCGGCTTGCCCTTGGAGTCGTAGGTCGTCTGGCCGTCCACCGCGACCGCGACCGACAAACGCTTCACGTCGCCGGGCTGCTGCACCTCGGTGCGCGTGGTCTTGGAAATCTCGTAGTTGGTGGTTTCCTCGGTGTGGCCGGTCGTGTCGGTGCTGCTGTCGCCCGACGGGCCGGTGTTTGCCCCGTTGGGGATGTTATTAGCCGCGCTGCCGTCGCCGTTCTTGGAGGCGTCGGCCTGTTTGGAGTTCTCCTCGACCGTTTGCGTCGAACGCACCACCTGGCCGTCCGGGTCGTACTTCTCGTCCTGGATCGTCACCGAGGACAGGTTGAGATCGGCGGTCACCTGCACCCGGGCATGGCCGGGCCCGACCACGCCCTCGACCAGGTCCTTGACCGTCTTGCGGATGCGGTCCTCGGTTTGGGTGCGCGCGGAATCGGCGGCCTGGTCGGCGTTATCGGCGTCGTCCGCGCCCGCCAGCAGCTTGCCGCGATCATCGACCACGGTGACCTTTTCGGGCTTCAGGTCGGGCACCGCGCCGGCGATCAGGTTGCGCACCGCCCGCACTTCGTCGGCTGAGGGCTCGCGCCCGGCGATGCCGATCACCACCGAGGCCGACGGGCTTTCGGCCTCATCCTCGAACAGTTGGCGCTTGGGCAGAACCAGGTGCACCCGGGCCGAGGACACGCCCTGCAGCGAGCGGATGGTGCGCGCCAATTCGCCTTCCAGGGCGCGCTGGCGGTTCAGGTTCTGCACGAAGTCGGTTTGGCCCAGGGGCGAGGTCTGGTCGAAGATCTCGTAGCCGACCGAGCCCGAGGTCGGCAGGCCCTTGCCGGACAGCAGCAGGCGCGTGGACGCCACCTTGTCGCGCGGGACCATGATGGTCGAACCGTCGCCCTTGACGTCGTATTTGATGCCCGCCTGATCCAGGGCCTGGGTGATCGACCCGGCCTCCTTCAGATCGAGGTTCGAATAGAGCAGGCCTTGCGGCTCAACGCCGGCGTTGAGCACCAGGGCGAACAAGGCGGCGGCCACGCCGGCGGCCACGCCGATGATCGCGGCCAGCCGACCAATCCCGAACCGCTGTAACGCGCTGACAAACGACTCCACGCGGCGCCTTTCCCCGAAGCGAACGGCCGCCGGTGCGGGCCCTCGCTAGGCAGTATTTTCCGGGTGCTTGGTAAACGCGGTGTTAAGCGGAGCCGTAACGGGGCTGATCGGACCCGCGCGACGGGCAAAAGAAAACGGCCGCGCCAGGGAGGCGCGGCCGTTTGCCGTCCAGGAATCCAGTAAGGTCTAGCGGTATTGCTGAATGCGCGTGGTGCGCAGCCCCGCCAGGCCATGCTGGTCGATCGACTTCTGCCAGCCGAGGAATTCCTCGTTGGTCAGACGATAGCGTTCGCACGCCTCGTCCAGGGAAAGCAGGCCTCCGCGCACCGCCGCGACGACTTCCGCCTTGCGACGGATGACCCAGCGCTCGGTGTTTTCCGGCGGCAGGTCACTCAGCGTCAACGGCGCGCCTGTCGGGCCGATCACGTACTTCTCGCCTCTACTGTTCAGGCGTTGCTGTTGCAACATGGCTTTACGCCCTTCCCACCATTCTCAAGCAGGAAGTTATCGCGAACGACATAACAGTCGGTGAATCCCGATAGTAAAGATTCGCTAACCATAATTTCCGCAGACCACGTCTATTTTGGGCGTTTCTTTTCATTGATCTATTGCCGCTCCGGAGCTGCGATTTATGCTTAACGAATGATTGAGATCAGGTCCTGAAGCATCGAGTCCGCCGTGGTTATGATCTTGGACGAAGCGGAGTAGGCGCGCTGGGTCGTGATCATGTTGGTGAACTCCGCCGACAGATCGACGGTCGAGGATTCCAGGTTCGAGGACTCGATGTTGCCCGAGCCGCCTGAGCCCGGAACCTGGAGGGTGAAGTTGCCGCTGGCCTGTGAGGCCTGGTAGGCGTCGCCATTGACCGCGGTCAGGCCGTCGGGATCGGGGAAGGTCGCCAGGGCCACCTGGGCGATCGTGCGCGAGGTGCCGTTGCTGAACACGGCCGAGACCACGCCCGTGCTGCTGACCTGCACCGAAGTCAGCGATCCGGTGGGCGTGCCGTTGGCCTGGACGTTGGTCAGCGTCGAGGTGCTGTTGTCCTGAGTCAAGGTGTTGAGATTCAGGCTGATGGTCTGGTTGGCGATGCCCATCGAAGGCGACCAGTTGACCGCCAGACTGGTCAGGGCGGGCGAGGCGGTGTTGAGGGTGCCGTCACTGTTGAAGGTGATGGTGCCGCTGGCGATCAGGCCATGCGTGCCGGTTGTGGCGGAGGCGGGATTGGACACCACCTCGGCCGCCCAGGTGTTGGCCCCGGTCTTGAGCATGTCGATCTGCAGGGTCTGGGAGCCGCCTTCGGAGTCCGACACGGGAATCTGCATGGTGAAGTCTGGGGTGGTGGTGCCGGCCGCCATGCCGCCGGCGGCGTATGTGGCGGCGCCGGCGCTGACCGCCTGGGCCGAGTCCACATTGCCCACGATGCCGGCCGTCGTGGTCGGCACGGGGGTCGAGATAATCTGCGAAAGATTGATCGGCGACAGCGAGGCCAGGCTGGAAGGGTTGGTGGCGACCGTGCCGCTGGCGTTGGCGGGCCAGCCCTGCAGGAAGAGGCCCGCGCTGTTGACCAGATAGCCCTGGGCGTTTTCCGTGAAGGCGCCCGCGCGGGTGTAGAGGGCGGTGTTGGTGCCCGATATCGCGCTCGCGCCCTGGCTGGTGACGAAGAACCCATTGCCCGAAATGCCGAGGTCGGTCGGCGCGGACGCCGACTGCATGACGCCTTGGACGGTGACCTCCTGGGTGTTGACCGCCTGCACACCGCCCGAGGGATAGGACACCCCGGCCGTGTTGGTCACCATGTCGGAAAACTGGACGTTATTGGCTTTGTATCCAACCGTGTTGACGTTGGCGATGTCGTCGGAGATCGACGCCAGGGCCGCCGAGTTCGCGCTCAGACCGGATACGCCGGCGAGCATGGCGTTGTTGATGCCGCTCATGGGAAGAAATCCTTCAGGTCAGGGTCAGTTGGTGGTGTTGGTCACGGAGGTGATGGTGCTGTAGGCGACGGGCACGGAGCCGATATCGACCTGGGTCACGCCGCCGGAGGTGCTCACGCCCGAGGCCACGCCGGCGATCGAGATCGTCGGGGTGATGGCCGCGCCCGTGGAATCGGTGGCGGCCACGCCCAAGGTGTAGTTGCCGCTGGTCAGGGTCGAACCGGAGCTGGTCTGGCCGTTCCAGGTGAAGCTGGTCGAGCCGGCCGCGGTGCTCGGCGCGTTTCCGGACCAGACCACGTTGCCGTTGGCGTCCAACACCTCGACCGAGGCGTTGGTCGCGGCCGAGGGCAGGGTGTAGGTCCAGGTCGCGGCGCCGTTCTGTAGCGCCTGCACCGACGACTGCGAGGTGACCTGCTTGCCGATCAGGCTGACCGCGCTGCCGACGCTGCCGGCGCCCGTCGCCTGACTGACCATCTGTTGCAGCAGATTGTTGGTCAGCAGCTGCTGCTGCACCCCGTTCATCGACACCAGCTGCTGGGTGAAGGTGTTGGTGTCCATCGGCGACAGCGGATCCTGGTTCTGCAACTGCGTGGTCAGCAGGGTCAGAAACGACTGATAGGTCTGGTTGAGCGAGCTCTGGCCGGAGGTGATGTCCGCGGCGGTGCTGCCGGTGGTGGTGGCGGTTCCCGTCGTCGAGGTCGTTGCGCTTACGGTCATGGTCGAACCCTAAATGACGATGTCGAGCCCGGCGGCGGAGGGCCGCTGGAGGTTGGCGGCGGCCTGGCTGACCGACGCGATGAGATCTTCGGAGGCGCCGGCGGCGCTCTGGAACAGGCGTCCGGCGTTGGGATTGGCCCCGCTCCAGGCGTTCTGGCCCGCGCCGGACTGGTCCTGGCCGCCCAAGTTGAAGTTGAGACCGTTTTCCGCCACGGTGAACCCGGCCTGGGTCAGCGATTGCTTGAGCTCGTCCACCTTGGCGCTCAGGGCGGCCGCGGCGGCCGGATCGCTGAAGCTCATATTGGCGGTGACCGCGCCGTTGCGGTCGACCGACACCTTGACCCGGACATTGCCCAGGCCCTCTGGGTGCAGGACCATCTCGAACGAGGACTTGCCGCCGCTGGCGGTCTGGACGATGCGGGCGGAAAGTTCCGAGATGGTCTGGTCGTCCGGCGTCGGCGGCGCCTGAACACCGCCGCTCGCGGCAGGGGAGGTGGTCTGCAGGCCGGCGGCGGCGAGCGTCGGATCCAGCGGGGATTGCGTTTGGACAGGCGCGGGGTCGCCCGCCCCGGACTGCGGCCCGGCGTCGCCCTGGCCCTTCCCTTGATCCGCGCCCGAACCTTGGTCGCCGGTATCCCCCGTCGAAGTCGCCGCCACGACGGCTTCGGCGATGAGGGCCGGTTGCGCGGCGGCGCTCGAGGTGATCGCGGCGCCGGAGACGCGGGCCGAACCGGCCTTGGAGCCCGGCGACGCCGCGCTCCCATTGGCAGAGGCCGCCAAGGATTTGGCCGGCGCGGCCGACAGGGGGCTCGCTGGCGCGCCGCCATCCGGGTCCGCCGCCGACAGTCCCGCCAGCGGCTGGCCGGAAAGGCTCAGGCCGAACATCGCCTCGGCGCTTTGATCTTGGGTCGGCGCGGCGGCTTGGCTGCCCGCCTGATCGGCGGCCTGGGCAGGCGTGTAGGCGGCCACGCCCGAGGACGTCGCGGTTCGGCCCTTGCTCGCTTGACTGGCGGATGCCTGGAGCGCGGCGCTGGATAGGGCCAGCGTCGACTCGGCGCCCTCTGTGGCGTCGCCGGCAAGGCCGAGGTCCGCCAATGACTCTCCGGCGTCTGCGTCTTGGGCGGTGGACGCCGCGGCGCTGCCGGCGGCGGTTTGGGGCGGCTGGGGCAGCAGGCCGGAGAACGACGCGGCGCTCAGGTTCCCTGACGGCGGCAGGGCCACGCCGCTTGCCTGCCCGCCGCCGTCGGACGGTTGCGTCGCGGTCTGCGGGGCCGGCGCCTGAACCTGGGCGCTGAGGCTGGCGGCCAGGGCCTGGGCGAAGTCGCCGACCGAGGGCGCCGTGGCGGCCTGGGCCGGATCGGCTGACGAAGCTGCGCCCTTGGCCGGGGTTTTGGCGCCGGGCGCGAGCGATGACGAAATTGGCGCGCCGGCCTCGCCGACCGGTCCGGTCGACGCCGCGTCATTTGCGGCGCCGCCCTGGCCCGCACTCTGGCCGCCGTTCTGGGTCGCCTTCTGGACGGACGCCGACGCGTCCTGCGCCGAGGGCGGCGCTGGAGCGGGAGCGGACGAAGGCGTGGGCGCAACGTGCATGCGGGACCAAGGATTTGAGCCGCCATCTTGGCGTCTCAGGAGGTGGCGGGGCGCTTACTGCGCAGGAATTCAAGGCTTGAGAAGCAATGCCCGCGCCAACTGCCGCGCTTGGCCTAAAGCATTGATCAAACACGATATATTAATCTTGCAGGCAGACCCTTCGCCGGACGGTGAGGCGTTTTTTGCCGATCTGTATGGTCCGGGCGCCGATGTTTGCCGCATCCCCGGGGCTGGCGCCGGTCTTGCGCTGATATCGGCGACAGGAGTCGCGCCTTGATAGTCATATGTATGCAAAACAAGAGGTTACGGGCGCTGCCGGGCGTGGAAACACGCGTGGCTAGGCAATTTTCGCCGACGTGGATGTCCGGCTTTGCCCAGCGGGCGCCCGCTCCAGGGCGTCGCGCTAACCTGATCGAGGGAGCCAGGGCATGACCTCGATCAGCAACATCATGAACACGGCGGCGAGCGCGCTGGCGGCGGCCCAGACCCAGGTTCAGGTCACATCCGAGAACGTCTCCAACGCCAACACCGCAGGCTATTCGCGCAAGGTCGCCAACCAGCAGGAAGTGGTCGCCGCGGGCCAAGGCGAAGGCGTCACGATCACCGGCATCCAGAACGCCGCGAACCAGTTCCTGCTGCAGGCCAGCCTCAGCGCCGCCTCCCAATCGGGATCGGCCCAGGCCATCTCCAGCACGCTGGACCAGGCGCAGACCCTGCTGGGCGATCCGTCCTCCGCCAGCTCGTTCTTTTCCGGCCTGGACAGCGTCTACTCGGCCTTGTCGACCGCTTCGGACTCGCCGGCCTCGACCATCGACAACCAGGCGGCGATCACCGCCCTGCAGAGTTTCCTGAACCAGGCCCAGAGCGTGTCGAGCGGCGTACAGCAGCTGCAGACGCAGGCGACCCAGCAGGTGGGCACGGACGTGACCACCATAAACGGCCTGCTGCAGCAGATCAGCCAGCTGAACGGGACCATCTCTCAGGCTACCTTGTCGGGCAACGATCCCACCGGGGCGCAGGACAAGCAGAACCAGCTCGTCAGCCAGCTGTCCGGCCTGATGGGCGTCAAGGTGCAGCCGACCTCCACGGGCGGCGTCACGGTGCGCAGCATCGACGGGGTCTATCTGGCTGGCGACCAGGGCGGGGCCTCGCTGTCGGTCAGCCAGTCGGGCTCGTCCACGGTCCTGACCGCCACGCCGCCCAACGGCTCGGGCTCGCAGACCGTGACCCCCGCAGGCGGGACGGTCGGCGGCCTGATCCAGCTGACCGACGTCAGCCTGCCGCAAATCTCCGCCCAGGTCGGGGCCTACGTCAGTTCGGCGGTCAACCAGCTCAACGCCGCCAGCAATGCCTCGACGTCCGTGCCCGCGCCTTCCAGCCTGACCGGGCGTCAGACCGGAATGGCCCTGTCCACCGCCATCAGCGGCTTTTCCGGCACGACCAACGTCGCCATCGTCAACAGCTCGGGCGTGATCCAGAAGCAGGTGGCGATCGATTTTTCCGCCGGCTCGATGACGGTGGGCGGCGTCTCGACCAGCTTCACGCCAGCGACCTTCCTCAGCACCCTGAACACGGAGCTGGGGACGTCAGGTTCGGCGAGCTTCACCAATGGCGCCTTGAGCATTTCCGCAACCGGCGCCGGCAACGGGGTGTCGATCGCCGACAGCACGACCACGCCGTCGAGCAACGCGGGCCAGGGCTTCAGCCAGTTCTTCGGCCTGAACGATCTGGTCGTCTCAAGCGCCAACACTCACCTGAACACTGGCCTGACCAGCGCCGATCCCAACACCTTCAGCGGCACGCTCACCCTGTCCCTGGCGGACTCCAGCGGCGCCAATGTGCGCACCACCACCATCACCATGCCGACCGGCGGCACCATGGCCAATGTGCTCAGCGCCCTGAACTCGGGCGTGGGAGCTTATGGCTCGTTCAGCCTGGACACCAATGGCGCGCTGGTCTTCACCTCCAATAGCTCCACGCCGGTGACCGTGTCGGCGGGCCAGGACGCCACCACCAACAGCGCCGGCGGCCCCAGCTTCAGCCAGATGTTCGCCATAGGCGACAGCGCCACCGCCAATCTGACCGGGACCTATTCGGTCCGCTCCGACATCGCCAGCAACGCGGGCAAGCTGCAGACTTCAACCTTGAATCTGTCGGCCGCCGCCGGCAGCGCCGCGCTGCTCAGCGGCGACGGTTCGGGTCTTTTGGCCATGGCCCAGTCGGGGTCCAAGGCCATCACCATTCCCGGCGTGGGCGGCCTGGCCTCGGCCTCCAACACCGTCACCGGCTACGCGTCGCAGATCGCCGGCCTGATCGGCACGAACATCTCGGCGGCCGATAATTTGTCCACCACCGCCCAGGCCACGGCGACCCAGGCGTCCAGCGCGCTGTCCTCGGCCACAGGCGTGAACATGGATCAGGAGCTGGTCAATCTGACCACCTTCCAACAGGCCTACAGCGCCTCCGCCCGTCTGCTGCAGGCCGCCAACAGCATGTACGATTCCCTGCTGCAGATGGTCCCATAGGACTTAAGCCATGAACCCCGTTTCGACCTCGTCCGCCTACGCGATCACCCTGAGCCAGCTTCAGGCCGCCGAGACCAACCAGCTCAACGCCCAGACCCAGGTGTCGACCGACAAGCTCGCCGACTCCCTGTCGGGTTTCAGCGGGCAGTCGGGATCGATCGTCGCGGCCCAGTCGGTGCAGGCGCGCGTCACGGGCCTGATCAGCCAGCTCAAGCAGACCTCGACCCAGCTGACGTTCCAGCAAACCGCGCTGACGTCGCTCTCGAGCATCGCCCAGCAGCTGCAGACCACCCTGACCAGCGCCGACGGCTTGGCGTCGGGCGACAACCTGATGACCCAGGTGCAGGATCTGTTCAACCAGGCGGCCTCGGCGCTCAACACCCAGTACAACGGCCAATATGTGTTCTCGGGCGGGGCGACCTCGACCCAGCCGTTTTCGGCGGCGCAGATGTCCGATCTGACCACCCAGGCCAACGTCTCCAGCTTCTTTCAGAACGGCAACCTCAATCCGGTCAGCCGCACGGACGACAACACCACCATCCAGACCGGCTTCACGGCCAGCGCCATCGGCCAGAGCCTGATGAGCGTGTTCCAGAGCATCCAGGCCTTTCAGCAAGGCGCCAACGGCAATTTCAGCGGGGCTCTGACCCCGGCCCAGCAGACCTTCCTGGAATCGACGGTCTCCTCGCTCAATGCGGTGGTCGCCTCGACCAACCAGACCGCGGCCCAGGGCGGGGACATCCAGAACGAGATCACCACGGCCCTGACCACCCAGACGGCGCGCTCGAACACGCTGCAGACGGTGATCGGCGACATGACCAACGCCGACGCCGCCAAGGCCGCCACCAACCTGACCCAGGCGCAGGACGCCTTCCAGGCCGCCGCCGACGTGTTCAACACCCTGAAGGGCATGTCGCTGCTCAACTACATGAGCTCGACGGGCACGATTGGCTGAAGTCCGCGCGCGGGCGGCCAGCGCTCTCGCAAACGGTCGCCCAAGCGACTAAATACCGGCCCTATGACGGCGCCCAAGTCCCTCGATGTGCTCGATCGACCCGCGACCCACGACCTGACCGCCCAGGCCCTGGCGGCCGAGGCCGTGGGATTGCCGGCTGGCGCGCGCGTGGTCGTGGCCATGTCGGGCGGCGTGGACTCCACGGTCACGGCGGCGCTGCTGAAGGGCGCCGGGTACGACGTGGTGGGCGTGACCCTGCAACTTTACGATCACGGCGCGGCCCTGGCCAAGAAGGGCGCTTGCTGCGCCGGCCAGGACATTCTCGACGCGCGTATGGCCGCCGAGGCCGTGGCCATTCCCCACTATGTGCTCGATTACGAGAGCCGCTTCCGCCAGGAGGTGATCGAGGAGTTCGCCGACGCCTATCTGCGCGGTGAGACGCCCATCCCGTGCGTGCGCTGCAACCAGACCGTCAAGTTCCGCGACCTCTTGGAGGTGGCGCGCGATCTGGGCGCCCAGGCCCTGGCGACCGGGCATTATGTGCGCCGCCAGGTCGGCCCTCACGGCGCCCAGCTGCACCGGGCGGTCGATCCCGCGCGCGACCAGAGCTACTTCCTGTTCGCCACCACCCGCGAACAGCTCGACTTCCTGCGCTTTCCCCTCGGCGGCCTGCAAAAGCCCCAGGTGCGGGCCGAAGCGGCGCGCCTTGGCCTCTCGGTCGCCGACAAGCCCGACAGCCAGGACATCTGCTTCGTGCCTCAGGGCAAATACACCACCGTGATCGACCGTCTGCGTCCGCAAGGCGCGCTGCCGGGAGAGATCGTGCATCTGGATGGGCGGGTGCTGGGCCGGCACGAAGGGGTCACGCGCTATACCGTGGGCCAGAGGCGCGGTCTGACCGTGGCGGTGGGCGAGCCGCTGTTCGTGGTGCGCATCGACGCCGAGGCGCGCCAGGTGATCGTGGGGCCGCGCGAGGCTCTGCTCACCTCGGCCCTGACGCTGAAGGACAGCAACTGGCTGGGCGACCAGCCGACCCTGGCTCAGGCCGCGGCCGAGGGCCAACGAGTGCTGGCGCGCGTGCGATCGACCCGCGAACCGGTCGCGGGACGCCTGACGCTGGGCGACGGCGGGCCGGCGGTGGCGTTCGACGGCAGCGAGGAAGGCGTGGCCCCCGGCCAGGCCTGCGCGCTCTACGATCCCTCCGATTCCACCCGTGTTCTGGGCGGCGGCTTCATCGCGGGAACGCAGGCGGCCTGAGATGCCCTCGCCCGCAGCGGCTTTGCTCGCCTCGGGGGCCGCGCTCGCCCGCCAGGGCCGCCTGAACCAGGCCGAGGCCGTGTTTCGCCAACTGCTCGCCGCCGAGCCCGACCAGGCGGACGCCCGCTACAATCTCGGCGTGGTGCTGCGCGATCAGGGCCGCATGGTCGAGGCCGAGGCGGCGTTCCGCGCGGCGCTCCAGGTGCGGCCGGGCCACGCCGAAAGCTGGAACAACCTGGGCCAGGCCCTGCTGGCCCGCAAAGCGGCCATGGCGGCCGCCCAAGCCTTTCGCCAGGCGCTGGCGCTCAAGCCCGATCATGCCCGGGCGCTCAACAACCTCGGCGCCGCGATGCTGGACTTGGGATCGCTCGACGCCGCGGTGGACGCCTTTCGCCGGGCGATCGACCTCAATCCCGCCTACGCCAAGGCGCACAACAACCTCGGCGTGGCGCTGCAGTACCAGGGCGCGCTGCCTCAGGCGGCCGCGGCGTTCGCCCAGGCCGTCCAGGCCGACCCGGCCTACGCCGAGGCGCGCTTGAACCTTGCAGGCCTGACCCCGGCGGGGCCGGACGCCGACCGGCTGGCGGACGAGATCGCGGCGCTTGCGCGCGGCGAGACGGGCGCGCCGGCGCGCAGCGCGCTGCTGTTCGCCCTGGGCCATCTGCGCGAACAGGCCGGCCAGTTCGACGCGGCCTTCGACGCCTTCGCGGAGGCCAACGCCCTGCGCCGGCAAGACCTGTCGTTCGACATCGCGGCGGCCGAGGCGCGGCTGGAGGCCATCGCCGCCGCCTTCCGTCCAGATCTGCTCGCGCGTCTGGCGGGCGCCGGGATCGCGAGCCATCGCCCGATCTTCATCGTCGGCATGCCGCGCTCGGGCACCACGCTGATCGAACAGATCCTCAGCGCCCACCCGGCGGTGCAGGGCGGCGGCGAATTGCGGGCCATGGGCGAAATCATCTCAGCGCATGGCGCCCCCGCCGCGCCCTTTCCCAGCTGGGTCGCCGATCTGTCGCCCGAGGCCTGCGCCCGCCTCGGCCAGGCCTATCTCGCCGCCCTGCCGCCCGCCGCCCCGGGCCAGACGCGCGTCACCGACAAGGCCGTGTCGAACATCGAGACGGTGGCCCTGATCCACCTCATCCTGCCGCGCGCGGCGATCATCCATTGCCGGCGCGATCCGTGGGACGCGGCGATGTCGTGCTTCGCCACCCGCTTCAGCGAGGGCCAGGACTTCGCCTACGACCTGACCGAGCTTGGCCGCTACTGGCGCGCGTGCGAGCGGTTGATGGATCACTGGCGCGCCATCCTGCCGCCCGGCCGCATGCTGGAGATCGACTATGAGGCCGTGGTCGGCGATCTGGAGGGCCAGGCGCGCCAGCTGATCGCCCATTGCGGGCTGGAGTGGGATCCGGCGTGCCTGGCGTTCCACGCCTCGGGCCGCGAGGTGCGCACCGCCAGCGCCGCCCAGGTGCGCCGGCCGCTCTATGGCTCATCCATCGGCCGATGGCGCCGCTTCGAGCACCGGCTGGGGCCGTTGATCGAAGCGTTGGAGGGGTAGGGGGTATCGCCGGAGGCCGGTTGTGGGTGGATTGCGGACGTTGAAGGTTTTGCCATTCTCGGACAGTCTGCTCGCTTAGCCATGGGCGAGGAACGCTTGGAACCGCAAAGGTCTTTGGGGGAAAAATCCGTTGAGCGCGGCTTGGTGTTTGCTGCGCTCGTCACGGTCGTCAGCGGAGCGCGCATCATTCGCGATATCGCCCAAGGAGCTAAGATCGCAGATTTCTTTAAGCCAGAAACTCCGCCTCACACCATTGCTATGGTGTTTGTCGGAGCGCTTGGCTGATCCGTTTTCGGTCTCGTTGTGCTTACAGCGATGCAGCCGTTTCGCAACAGGTAGTCGAGCTTCCTCAATGGCCAGCAAATGGAAGTCGGAAGAGATTTGGAGGAGCGCGCTTGGCACATTGCGCGCTCAGATCGCAGAACGTGAGCGCCCCGATTTCATCCTGTACCACCTTGGCGTATTGGACGAGGCTTACACCCGGCAATACATGTGGAGGATGCGACGCCGTTATGAGCGGCTCAAGGCCGACGGCCTGCAAGAGTGGCGTGACCGCTACAACGATTGAATAGATTGGTCAGACTGGGTTGGGACCGGACTTCGAAGCTAATCCAGATTGCCGATATTCATCCTATCGGTTCATTCTACTCCGATCGATAGCCGAGGTCTGTGTGTGAATTGGGAACCGATAGATAACGCCGGGCTCTTCATGGGAGTATTCGCGGCAGGCTTTTCCGGATGGAATTTGTTGGGAGCCTATACCGACGGCGTCATTGGCACTCGAAGCGGGTCAGTAAGCCGCAAGAAGAGCCCAGCGTTCTTCTGGATTGCCACCGGCGTAATCGCTTTTGTATTTGGAACCATGGGAATTGGCATGTTCCTAGTCGGCTTAGGCGCACCCCCAATACACTCGTTCGTGCTTGGCCTAGCCATTACCGTTGCGGTGATTGTCGCGATAGCTCAGAATTCGACGTCGCGCGGCTTGTAGTGGTTCGAAGGGCGAAGTGGGTGGGAACGGAAAGGCGACGTTGAAGCATCGCCTGTCTCGGGAGATGCTGGCTGGCATCGGCTGATGGGCTGGGCAAATGAAATTAATGACTAAAGACCCGATCGCTTTAGTCGCGGCTGTGGTCTTGCCCTCGCCGACGATCATTCTCTGCGCGCACTTTTGGCCTCTTGGGCCAGTGTCGCCCTCCATCCCGCTGTCGGCATACGTGGTCATTGTCGTGTTTGGGTGGGTGCTGACCATGCCTTTCGCGCTGGGATCACTGGCCCTTTGGCACGTGCTGCGTCGATTGGGTCTTGCCCAATGGTGGACTGCTGCTCCGCTCGGAGCTGCCGCCGGAGCATTGGGCAGCGTGGCCGCACCAAACTTCGGCTCTTGGATAGCCTATGTGTCAATTGGGGCAGTGACGGGTCTTGTGGTCTTTTTAGTCAGTACTGGCCGTGGAGCCCCAACGGGAACGCTCACCTAGACCCCACAACTTATCATGGACTACCTACAAGCCGACGCTGCCAACGTCCGATAAGGGTCGGTTGTCGTCACTGGCATGCGCCCACGCGTCCGCTTACCCCAACAGCCGCCGCGCCTTGGCCAGACGCTCGACGCCCGCGTCGAGCACCGCGTCCTGCTTGGAAAAGCACAGGCGGATCACCGAACGCACGGGCGCCTCGGGATAGAAGGCCGAGACCGGGATCGCCGCTACGCCCGCCTCGCGCACGGCCCGCTCGCAGAAGGCGGCGTCGTCCAGTTGGATGCCGGACGCTTCAAGGTCGACCAGCATGAAATAGGTGCCCTCGCTCGCCAGCACCGCGAAGCCCTCGGCCTTCAGTCCCGCCGCCAGCCGGTCGCGCGATCGGGAAAAGCCCTCGCGCATGGCGGCGAAATAGCGCTCGTCCTTGGCCAGGCCATAGGCGGCGGCCCACTGCAGGTTGGGCGGGGTGGTGAAGGTGAGGAAGGCGTGGGCCTTGGCCACGGCGGCGGCCAGGGGCGGCGCGGCGCAGGCCCAGCCGGTCTTCCAGCCGGTGAGGGAAAAGATCTTGCCCGCCGAGCCGACCTTGATCGTGCGCTCGCGCATGCCGGGCAGGGCCATGATCGGCGTGTGGGCGCGACCGTCGAACACCACATGCTCCCACACCTCGTCCGAGATCAGGATCACATCGTGGCGCACGCACGCCTGCGCTAGAGCCGTCAGGTCCGCGGGGCCATAGGCCACGGCGGCGGGGTTGAGCGGGTTATTGAGCATGACCACGCGGGTGCGATGGGTGAAAGCCTGCTCCAGCAGTTCGGGCGTGATGCGCCAGTGCGGCGGCTGCAGCCGCGCCAGGCGCGGAACGCCGCCCGCCTGACGCACCAGCGGCAGGTAGGCGTCGTACACCGGCTGGAACATCAGCACCTCGTCGCCGGGCGAGACCACGGCGAAAATGGCGGCGGCCAGGGCTTCGGTCGCGCCCGAGGTGACGACCACTTCGCTCATGCCGTCGAGCTCAAGGCCCTGGATCCGGCCGTAGTGCTCGGCCACGGCGCGGCGCAGTTCGGGCAGGCCGGGGGAAGGCGGATATTGGTTGGACCGGTCCATCAAGGCCTCGGCGGCCTTGGCGCGCACGTCGGGCGCCCCATCTATGTCGGGAAAGCCCTGGCCGAGGTTGATCGCGCCAAGCTCGCGCGCGAGGCCCGACATGATCTCGAAGATGGTCGGCGGCTGGCGGGCGAAGATCGGGTTCACGGCGGTCTGGGTCTTGTCCGGGCTTGGGCGGAAGGTCTACGCAGCGGCTCCGGCTGTCCAGAGCGATCGCGAGGAGACATGATGAGCGAGGAGTCCTCGACGGGCGTGGTCGACAACGCCGAGCGCCAGCGGTTCGAGCTGCCGGTCCAGGGTCGCATCGCCTTCGCCGACTATCGAACCCGGCCCGGGCTGGTGCTGATCGACCATGTGGAGACGCCGGTAGAGCTGCGCGGCGGCGGGGTGGCGGCCCAACTGATGCAGGGCTTGTTGGAGATCGTTCGCGCGCGGGGCCTCAAGATCGTTCCGCTCTGCCCTTATGCAGACGCCTACATTCGGCGCCACGCGAACTATCAGGACCTGCTAGGTTGAAGTGAGCATTGCGCGCCCGCGTCCTAGGCATAGGGAGCCGGAAGGCCCCTTCGCGCATTGACCAGACTTGCAGGCTCAGCCGACACTGCGCCTGCACATGCCGGATCATCTCGCCGGTCGCCCCAAGACGGAACTTCTAGCCTGATGGATCAACCGGCTGATTTCAAGCTGATCGACGAGGGCAGCGGCGTCAGCGCGCGGTTGACCGGCGACTGGACCACGCGCGGCCTGAACGGCGCGGACGACCGCCTGCGCACGGCCTTGCACGACAAGTCAGCGGCGATGGACCTGAACGGGATCGGCCGGTGCGATACCGCCGGCGCCCTGGCAATCCTGGCGGTCGCCAAGCCCGACGCCGAGAAATCGGGCGCGCTGACGGGCCGGCCCGAGACGCTGCGCCTGATCGACCTGATCGCCCGCGCGTCCGAGACGCCGCCGGTCAAGCCTAAGCGCGCGTCCTCGTTCATGGACCTGATGGACCGGCTTGGCCGGGGTCTGGTGGGTGTGGGCCTTGAGGCCTACCACACCCTGGCGTTCAACGGCCGGGTGCTGGTGACGGCCGGGCGGCTGGTGGCCGATCCTCGGCGCATGCGGTGGGCGCCGGTGACGGCCCTGGCCGAGCGCGCGGGCCTGGACGCCCTGCCGATCGTCGCCACCACATCCTTCTTCATCGGCGCGGTGATCGGCCTGCTGGGCGCTCATATGCTCGCCCAGTTCGGGGCCCAGATATTCGCGGTCGAGTTGATCGGCGTGGGCGTGCTGCGCGAGTTCGCCATCGTGATCACCGCCGTCCTGCTGGCGGGCCGCTCGGCCTCCGCCTTCGCGGCCGAGATCGGGTCGATGAAGATGAATCAGGAGATCGACGCCATGCGGGTGCTGGGCGTCGACCCGTTCGAGGCCCTGGTCCTGCCGCGTTTCCTGGCCCTTCTGCTCACCATGCCCTTGCTCACTTTCGTGGCCTCGGTCGCGGGCCTGCTCGGGGGCATGGTGGTGACCTGGGGCCTGCTGGGCCTCAGCCCGGACTTTTTCGTGCAGCGTCTGGTCGATGAGGTGGGCATCAGCCATTTCTGGGTGGGGCTGAGCAAGGCCCCGGTGATGGCCATCGTCATCGCCGGCATCGGTTGCCGCCAGGGCATGGAAGTGGGCGTCGATGTGGAATCCCTCGGCCGTCGGGTGACCGCGGCCGTGGTGCATGCGATCTTCTCGATCATCCTGATCGATGCGATCTTCGCGGTGATCTACATGGAGCTGGACGTATGAGCGACGTCCAGGCCCCCGCCGACGAAGCCGGCGCCAAGGACACCGCCCCCAACGGCTCCGCGTCGGCGAACGACAGCGAACCAATCATTGCGGTCAAGGACCTGGTGTCCGCGTTCGGCGACCGGGTGATTCACGACCATCTCAATCTGGAGGTTCGCCGCGGCGAGGTCCTGGGCGTGGTCGGCGGCTCGGGCGCGGGCAAGTCGGTGCTGCTTAACACCATCATCGGCCTGAAGGCGCCCGAAGGCGGCGAGGTGCTGGTGTTCGGGCAGAACGTGCACAAGAGCAACGAACGTGAACTGGCCGAGATCGACCGGCGCTGGGGCGTGCTGTTCCAGAACGGCGCCCTGTTCTCCAACCTGACGGTGCTCGAGAACGTCGCCGCGCCCATGTTCGAGCACACGCGCATGACCCGGCCGCAGATTTACAAGCTGGCCGAGATCAAGATCGGCATGACCGGCCTGCCGCCCTACGCGGGCGCGCTGAAGCCCGCCGAGCTTTCGGGCGGCATGCGCAAGCGCGCGGGCCTGGCGCGGGCGCTGGCGCTCGATCCGGAGCTGCTGTTTCTGGACGAGCCCACCTCGGGCCTCGATCCGATCAGCGCGGGCGCCTTCGACGAGTTGATCGCGGACCTGTCGGCCAGCCTCGGCCTGACGGTGTTCATGATCACTCATGACCTGGATTCACTTTACGCCATCTGCGACCGCATCGCCGTGATCGCAGACAAGAAAGTTGTCGGTGTGGGAACCATCGACGAATTGTTGCTTTCACCACATCCCTGGATTCATGAATATTTCATGGGGCCACGGGGCCGAGCGGCTGTCGCCGCCAAGCGCGCGCAAGGACAGTCCTGATGGAGAGAAACGCCAACTACGCCATGGTGGGGGTGGCGTCGGTCATTCTCCTGGTCGGGCTTGCCGCCTTCGTGCTGTGGCTGGCCAAGGTCCAGTTCGCCCAGGACTACGACATCTACGACATCCTGTTCGATGGTCCGGTGCGCGGCCTGTCGACGGGCGGCGAGGTGCATTTCAACGGGATCAAGGTGGGCGAGGTGACCAAGATCGCCCTGGACCCGACCAACGCCAGCCGGGTGATCGCCCGGGTGAAAGTCACCTCTGACGTTCCGATCCGCACCGACTCCTTCGCCACGCTCGAGCCCGAAGGCATCACCG
>Ga0335069_10000290_pt1 | contig 87339 bp, 92 predicted proteins | sample Lox_Sample_11_FD_206714 | JGI IMG/M metagenome (GOLD analysis project Ga0335069, IMG submission 206714) | Soil microbial communities from Loxahatchee National Wildlife Refuge, Florida, United States - Lox_Sample_1.1 | ecosystem: Environmental > Terrestrial > Soil > Wetlands | place: USA... | reverse complement strand
ACCCGCATCGCCCAACGTATCCTCGCCCTCACCGCCGCGATCTGGCACAACGACACCCTCGGGTTGACCATCCGCCGCTCACTAACCGCCTACGACCACTGACCCCTTGGAATCAGTCATCTAGTGGCTCGCACCGCCTACAACCTGGGCTTCGCCGTGTACTGGGCCGGCTGGTGTGGGGCGGTGCCGCTCTGTGCCCTGGGGCCGCGCGCAGCGGCGCGGCTGCTGGCCGCTGGCCGGCGCCCGTCCGCGGGTGAGGCCGCCCTGCTGGCGGTACCCGTCGCCGGGGCCATCGGCACCCAGCTGATTCCCCATCGCCGCGAGATCGACGGCGCTGTTCATGGAGAAAATTGCCGACCGGCCCCGGGTGGCGATGCTCTGGTCGCTGTTCGGGTTCACCGTCTGGCATCTGGCACCGCAGCTGGTTTTGCCCGTACCCTTCGGCAGGTGGCGGTTCATCGCGGGCGCGGCGGTGGTCGGTGCGGCGTTCACCGCGGTGGCTTGGCGGACAGGCGGCCTTCAATATGTGGTCGTGGCACATCTGCTGACGCACGCCTGCGGGGTGACGGCCGCTCGATTCCGGCTCGGCCGTTAGCTCCTGCGGCGGGTCAGGAGAACGTCGTCTGCGCGCAGGTACTCGGGGAGGTGATGTTGACGCCGCTGTACACCACCTGAATGTGGGTGCACACGATGACGTTGATGTCGGTCTTGGGCTGGCCCGTCGACCAGTCGGTCGAATCGATGCGGCCGGTCGTCTGGTATTTGTCCGGCGGTCCGGAACCGAAGTAGACGGTGGTGACCTCGTCGTTGCCCATCGCTTTGTGAACCCGCTCGTACTGGCCATTGGCGTGCGCGTCCAGGTAAGCCATCCGGTTCGACGACCGGACCTCGGTGGTCTGCCGCGCCCACAGGTCATTCGGGAATCCGGTGGCTCCGTCGGGGGTTTGCATGTCGGCGCCGGCGGTGAAGTTGCAGAAGCCGCCGGACTTGAAGCAGTCCAGCGTGATGCGTGTCTCGAGCTGGTTCGGGCCGTCGAGCGGGAACAGGGTGGTGGCGGTGTTGCTCGCGGCCCCCGAGACACCGGCGGGTGCGAGCGTCACCATGGCCGCGACGACGGCGAATGCCGTGATGAGCCTTATCATCGGCGCTCCCCTCCCGGTTCGCTGAGCGCAAAGGTGAACTTAACCCCGCCACTACTCGTCGTAGGTCACTTCTACCGAATCAGATTCAGGGTGAGATTGACAGGCCAAGATCAGGCCGTCGTCGAGATCCTGCTGTTCAAGCACGTCGTTGACTTCCATGCTCACCTTGCCAGCGCGCAACGTGCACGCGCAGGCGCCGCAATGGCCCTCGCGGCAGGAGAACGGTGCGTCCAAACCTTTCGCCAGCAGGACGTCGAGTAGCTTGGCGCTGCGCGGCCACGACACGGTATGGGTTTCGCCGTCCAGCTCCACCACCGCAGTAGCCGGCGGCTGGTCGCCCTCAGCGGTGTCGTCGATCTTGACCGCCGCGAACGGATCGGAATCCAGCGATTTGAACACCTCGATATGCACTTGTGGCGCAGGCACTTTCAACGTTTCTAGCGCTTCGCGGGCCGCGTCCATGAACGGGCCGGGCCCACAGATGTACACCGGGCGATCGGTATAGGGGGCGGCCAGCTTGGCCAGCGCGGTCACGCTCGGCAACCCCTGCAGTGACTCCAGCCAGTGCAGCACCGTGAGCCGGTCGGGATATTTGGCCGACAGCTCGCGCAGCGCGTCGCAGAAGATCACCGAACGGTCATCGCGGTTGGCGTACAGCAACGTGACCTGGCCGCTGCCTTCGGCCAGGGCCGACTTGCAGATCGACATGATCGGCGTGATCCCGCTGCCGGCGGCCATCAGCAGGAAGTCGTCGTCGAGTGTCTTGGGCACGAAGTTTCCCGACGGGGCCAGCACGTGAATCCGCATGCCCGCATGCGTGTGGTCGCACAGCCAGTTCGACGCGTATCCGTCGGCGGTTCGTTTCACCGTGATGGTGAGGGCTTCGTCGGCATACGGCGAGCTGCACAGCGAATAGCAGCGGGCCACCGAGCCGGTGCGCTCGCTGGGAATGCGCAGCGTCAGAAACTGGCCGGGTGCGTAGCGCAGCCGCTCGGGCGGGATGTCCGGATCACCCGGCTCGTCCGGCACTGCGAACACCAGCGATCGCGCGTCGTCGGTTTCCGCGACGACCTCGGCGATCAGCAGTTCAAGGACGTGGTCACCGAGCGGCTCGTCGCCAATCCCCTCGGTCAAGGCCCGTCCTCCCTTTCGTCACAACTAGAACATGTTACAGAAAAGCGGATTCGTATCGCTACCAGCCGCAGGAATACCCTGCTCGACACAAATCGGAACGTGTTCTAGTCTCTGGTGTAAGTCCGCAGTCTCAGGAGGCACCCTAAGTGACGTCCATTCAACAGCGTGATGCGCAGTCGGTTTTGGCCGGCATCGATGATCTGCTTCCGCAGATCCGGGAGCGTGCTCAAGCGACCGAGGATCTGCGCCGGCTGCCCGATGAGACCGTCCAGCAACTCCAGGACGTCGGTTTCTTCACCCTGTTGCAGCCCGAACAGTGGGGCGGGCTGCAATGCGATCCCGCCCTCTTCTACGAGGCGACGCGCCGATTGGCGAGCGCGTGCGGTTCCACCGGCTGGGTAAGTTCGATCATCGGGGTGCACAACTGGCACCTCGCCCAATTCGATCAGCGGGCTCAGGAGGAAGTGTGGGGCGACGACCCCAGCGTGCGGGTTTCCTCGTCGTATGCCCCGATGGGTGCCGGCGTGGTGACCGATGGGGGTTACCTGGTCAACGGCTCATGGAATTGGTCATCTGGCTGTGATCACGCGACATGGGCTTTCCTCGGCGGCCCGGTCATCAAGGACGGCCGTCCGGTCGACTTCGGCAGTTTCCTGATCCCGCGCAGCGAGTACCGCATCGACGACGTGTGGCACGTCGTCGGCTTGCGCGGCACCGGCAGTAACACCATCGTCGTCAAGGACGTGTTCGTACCCCGCCACCGTTTCCTCTCCTACCAGGAGATGAACGACCACACCGCGGGCGGGCTGCTGACCAACACCGCCCCGGTATACAAAATGCCTTGGGGCACAATGCATCCCACCACGATTTCAGCGCCCATCGTCGGTATGGCCTACGGTGCCTACGCCGCGCACGTCGAGCATCAAGGCAAGCGGGTGCGTGCGGCGTTCGCCGGGGAGAAGGCCAGGGACGACCCGTTCGCCAAGGTCCGGATAGCCGAGGCGGCGAGCGACATCGACGCCGCCTGGCGCCAGCTGATTGGAAACGTCGCCGACGAATATGCACTGTTGGCCGCCGGCAAGGAGATTCCGTTCGAATTGCGTGCCCGCGCGCGGCGGGACCAGGTGCGAGCCACCGGTCGCTCGATCACCTCCATCGACCGGTTGTTCGAGGCGTCCGGTGCCACCGCCCTGGCCAATGACGCACCCATTCAACGGTTTTGGCGTGACGCTCATGCCGGCCGGGTGCACGCCGCCAATGACCCGGAGCGCGCGTACGTCATCTTCGGCAATCACGAGTTCGGGTTGCCGCCCGGCGACACGATGGTCTGATGCCGTGACAGCCCTTCAGGAGCTGACGTTCGAGTCCACGTCGGGGTTCGTTGAGGTAGACGTCGACTGGCCGCTCAAACTGCACTACCACGAGGCGGGCGTCGGCGATGACCAGACGGTCGTGCTGCTGCACGGCGCCGGACCCGGGGCGGCGAGTTGGACCAACTTCGCGCGCAACATTCCCGTGCTGGCGCAGCACTTTCACGTGCTGGCCGTCGACCAGCCCGGCTACGGGCACTCCGACAAACGCGCGGAACACGGACAGTTCAACCGCTATGCCGCGCGGGCGCTCAAGGGGATCTTCGACCAATTGGAGCTGGGGCGTGTCCCGTTGGTGGGCAACTCGCTGGGCGGGGGCACCGCGGTCAGGTTCGCCCTCGACTACCCCGACCGGGCCGGGCGACTGGTTTGGATGGGCCCAGGCGGGCTGAGCATCAACCTGTTTGCGCCCGACCCCACCGAGGGTGTCAAGCGGCTTTCCGCGTTCTCTCTCGAGCCCACCCGCGAGAACCTCGAAGCCTTTCTGCGGGTGATGGTGTGCGACAAGAAGCTGATCACGCCCGAATTGGTGGACGAGCGGTTTGCGCTGGCCAGCACGCCGGAATCGCTGACGGCGACCCGGGCCATGGGAATGTCTTTCTCGGGAGCCGATTTCGAGCTCGGCATGATGTGGCGCGAGGTCTACCGGCTGCGGCAGCCGGTGCTGTTGATCTGGGGTCGCGAGGACCGGGTCAACCCGCTGGATGGCGCGCTGGTCGCGCTGAAGACGATTCCCCGCGCGCAACTGCACGTCTTCGGGCAATGTCGGCATTGGGCACAGGTGGAGAAGTTCGACGAGTTCAACAGGTTGACCGTTGATTTCCTGGGAGGTTCCTGATGAGCAGCACAGGCATTCGGTCGCTGGGCTATCTGCGCATCGAGGCCACCGACATGGCCGCGTGGCGTGAGTACGGATTGAAAGTCCTCGGCATGGTTGAAGGCAGCGGCGGCACCGAGGGGGCCCTGTATCTGCGCATGGACGATTTCCCGGCCCGGTTGGTAATCGTGCCCGGCGAGCGCGACCGGCTCATCGGGGCCGGTTGGGAATGTGCGAATGCCGAAGGGCTGCAGGACATCCGGAACCGGCTCGACGTGGAGGGCGTGCCGTACAAGGAAGCCACCACCGCTGAGTTGGCGGATCGCCGGGTGGTTGAGATGATCCGCTTTTGCGACCCATCCGGAAACTGCCTCGAGGTGTTCCACGGCGTCGCCCTCGAACACCGCCGGGTGGTCAGCCCGTATGGGCACAAGTTCGTCACGGGGGAGCAGGGCCTGGGTCATGTGGTGTTGTCCACCCGCGACGACGACGAGGCGTTGCACTTCTACCGGGATGTGCTGGGCTTCAAGCTGCGGGACTCGATGCGGATGCCGCCGCAAGTGGTGGGACGGCCCGCCGATGGGGCGCCCGCCTGGCTGCGGTTCTTCGGTTGCAATCCGCGTCACCACAGCCTGGCCTTCCTCCCGCTGCCGACGCCCAGCGGTATCGTGCACTTGATGATCGAGGTGGAAAACTCCGACGATGTGGGGCTGTGCCTCGATCGGGCGCTGCGGCGAAAGGTGCCCATGTCGGCAACCCTTGGCCGTCATGTCAACGACCTGATGCTGTCGTTCTACATGAAGACGCCCGGCGGGTTCGATGTCGAATTCGGTTGCGAGGGCAGGCAAGTCGATGACGCCGACTGGATCGCCCGGGAGAGTACGGCAGTCAGTTTGTGGGGTCACGACTTCACGGTTGGCGCCCGCGGCTGACGTGAAGAAATGTCGGCGCAGATCGATCCGCGGGCCTTCCGGCAGGTGCTGGGCCAATTCTGCACCGGCATCACCATCATCACCACAGTCCATGACGATGTCCCGAGCGGGTTCGCCTGCCAATCGTTTGCCGCGCTGTCGCTGGACCCGCCGCTGGTCCTGTTCTGCCCGACGAAGGTGTCGCGCTCCTGGAAAGCCATCGAGGCCAGCGGCCGGTTCTGCGTCAACGTCTTGACCGAGAAGCAGAAGCCGGTTTCCGCGCGATTCGGGTCGAAGGAGCCCGACAAATTCGCCGGTATCGATTGGCACCCTTCACAACTCGGGTTGCCCATCATCGACGGGTCGCTGGCCTACATCGACTGCACGGTGGCGTCGGTCCACGACGGCGGCGACCACTTCGTGGTTTTCGGTGCGGTCCAGTCGTTGTCGGAGGCACCGAAGATCAAGCCGCGTCCGCTGCTGTTCTATCGCGGTGAATACACCGGGATAGAACCGGACAAGACCACCTCGGCCCAGTGGCGCGACGACCTGGAAGCGTTTCTGACCACCACGACCGAAGACACCTGGCTGTAGAAATCGCGCCCGATTGCGGGGGCTATCGGCTGGTGGGCGCGTCGTGCCGGGGCAGCCCGGCGTCGGTGGCGGGCTGGTCCGTGCGCGGCGCCCCATCGCGTTCGGATGCGTCCCGGTCCGCAGTCTCGGATGCGGCGGCCCTGGTTTTCGGGTCAAGGCTGTCAGCGCGATTCCACTGTTCTTGGAGTTGCTCGCGCGTCGTCACCGCCTCGTTCTGATGGGTGGCGGCCCGCTCCTGGAGCCGGGCGGCCTCGGCAGCCTTGGCTTCCGCCTCAGCTTGCGCGGCGCGTGCCTTGGCGGCTGTTTCCGCCGCCAGGGATTCACGCCGTTCCACCCGCTCGGTTTCGAGCCTGGCCCGTTCGCGGATTTCCTCAGCCTCCCGTTGCCGGCGGCGACCCTTTGCCCTGCTGATCGCCACCACCACGGCAGCAACAATCAAAACTGCTGCTACCACGGCGATCGCGACCCAAATTGTGCTGGTCATGATGAACTCCGTTGATTCGATGGTTTGCGGTTGTATCGGTAGCCTGCTCGTAGTGGGGTCCCCGTATTTATCGGAAGACAAACAACCACGCCTCAGCCAGTTGATCGGTGGCGCCGGTTTTCCTGCGCTCAGACCGATCGCCGCTACATGAAGTCGAGGGCCTCGACCGTGGCGATGGCGCCTTCGTGCATCGGCCGATTCGCGCCATCGATGACGTACACCGTATTGCCGACGGTTGCCACCGCCTCCGCGTGGCGCGCGGTCGGCATCGGAGGCAGGGTGCTCCACTTCCCTTCGGTGATGTCGTACATCTCCAGCACGTTCAGCACCATCGTCGGCTCTTCGCCGCCGACCGCCACGATCCGGCCATCGATGTAGGTCGCGCCATAGCGGCGTCGGCATACTCACCAGCCGCCGCGATCTCCGGCCCGACAGGCACGCTGACCGCGGAGGTCGGGCCCTCGTGCGGGGCCAGGTCTTGCGGCGGACCGGACGGGGCTGATATGTCCGGGCCCCGGGCTGCATTACCTCGCTGTGCCCATCGGACGGAACCGACGCGTTATGGGAGACAGCCGCCGGCGCGGATATGGTGCGGCCACAGCTGGTGCGAGTGATCGCCATGGCGTCGGGTTTCAAGCCGTTGCGGCGTTGCGCGGCCTGCAACTCGCGGCCGAACTCCTCAGCCGAGGCGGGCCGTTCGGCCGGGTCGATCGACATCGCCTTCTCGATCGCCGAGCAGACCGCGTCCGGGATCCCGTCGGGGCGCATGTCCGGAATGCCGGTGGTACTGATCCGCAGGTATCACCTCGGGGGCGGTGTAGTCGATCGTGCCGGAGAAGAACCCGGTCGCCGTCTCGTACCCGCCCTCGATGTGCGCGATGCCGAAATCGCTCAGTTGCCTTTCCCCGTAATCATTTACGAGTATGTTCGCGGGCTTGATGTCGCGGTGCAAAGTACCGGCCGGTGCGCGGTTTTCCAATGCGCCGCAGAGCTTTACACCGATGCTCAACGTCTCCGGCCAGGGCACCGCGCCCTCGCGGCGCAGCCGCACCGCCAGCGAATCGGCTGAGTGGTAGGGCATCACCATGTAGGGCTTCCCGCTTGCGGTGACGCCCACCCGCAGGATATTGAGATATTCGGATGACCGGAAAGCCCGCCCATCGCATAGCCCTCGCGCAGGAAGCGTTCCCGGCCGTCCGCGTCGAAATGCGACGGCACCGCAACGTTTGGCCCCAGCGCCGTTTCGTAGCAGCAAGTAAATGACCCCGGCACCGCCTCGAGCGACTTGGCGCGCATCCTCGAATCCGGCGGCGGCAAGCTCCGCGGCGAGCCCGTTGGATGCCGGCGCTATGCGTCGGACTGGGTTACTTCAGGCATTTCCTGGCGCTCAACCCTCCCCTGAGACCGCTGATTGGCGAGTGCAAGCAAGCCTAGGCCCTTCGAACCTTGTCGGTGTGTCTTTCCGCGAGCTTGGCAGATAACCTACAGCCTGACGCCGAAAATCGTCGGCAAAGCCGGTCGGCGGTGGGATCGACGCGGACCGGCGCCGTTGGCCGACCCGGACTCGGCCGAGGGTAATCGTTGGCGGGCAACGGAGTTCGCTCCAACGCGGCGGTCCGTCCGCCGCGGGCCGGTGCGGAGCCGCCGTCACTAACGCGGCCGGCTCCGGCCGGCGCAGCAGAATGGCTCTATGACGCTGGATCTGAACGGATACTTCGACCGGATCGACTATCGCGGTGCTGCTCAGGCGAACCTCGACGTACTGCAGGATTTGATTACGGCGCACACCAAGGCGATTGCTTTCGAGAATCTCGATCCGCTGATGGGGGTGCCGGTCGATGACCTGAGCCCAGCAGCCCTTACCGACAAGCTGGTTAACCGGCGCCGGGGTGGTTATTGCTACGAGCAGAACGGCCTGATGGGTTATGTGCTTGCGCAAATCGGGTTTCGGGTGCGGCGCTTGGCCGGCCGAGTGATCTGGATGCGTCCGCCCGACGCGCCGGTACCTGCACAGACCCACACTGTCTTGGCGGTGACTTTCCCGGGCTCCGGGGGGTCATACCTGGTCGACGTCGGCTTCGGCGGCCAGACGCCGACCTCTCCGCTGCGCATCGAAACCGGCAGCGTCCAGCAGACGACGCACGAGCCGTACCGGCTCGAAGACCGCGGCGACGGCCTGGTCTTGCAGGCCCTGGTCCGTGGCGACTGGCAGGCGCTGTACGAATTCAGCACCCGAACCCGGCCGCAGATCGATCTCGAAGTTGGAAGCTGGTATGTCTCGACCAACCCTGCGTCGCACTTCGTGACGGGCTTGATGGTCGCGCTGGTTACCGATGAGGCCCGGCTCAACCTGTTGGGCCGCAACCTGGCCATCCACCGGCCCAGTGGGACCGAAAAAATCGTTCTCGACGATGCGGCCGCGGTCGTCGATACCCTCGTTCACCGATTCGGAATCAATATCGACGATGTCGGCGATCGCGGCGTCCTCGAAGCGCGCATCGACAACATTCTGGACAACTGACCCCGAATTGCGCTGCCCTTAAATTAAATCGGCGTATTGCCCGCCGCATTTGTATTTCCGGGGAAGACCAGCGGCGATGGGCGGTATTCGGCGAAAGTGATATCCCCCATACCGCAACGAATAGGTGCATAAGACACGTGTCTATTAGCCTCTCCCATCGTGAGTCGGGTCCGAGCCGGTGACGATGTCGGCCATCGAGAAGTTCACCGATGCCTTCGCGCCATACGGACTGCCCGCCAATGCGATCAAGCCGTCGTACGGGATGGCCGAAGTGACGTTGTCGGTAGCCAGCATCGCCCAAGACGAGGCGGCCAGCGCCGTTTTCCTCGACCGGGAGCAGCTCGGCGCCGGTCGAGCGGTGACCGTCGCCCCCGATGCCCCCAGCGCCGTCGCACAGGTGTCGTGTGGCCGGCCGATCCCCGATCAGTGGGCGGTGATCGCGGGCCCGGACGGTGCCGAGGTCCCCGACGGCGTCGTCGGGGAGATCTGGTTGTACGGCGACAACGTCCCCGCGGCTACGTCGGCCGTGAGGAAGAATCCCGGCGCGTATTCGGTAACAAACTGCAGTCCCGGCTCGATACTGGCAGCCACGCCGAAGGCGCCCCGGACAACTGCTGCTGGCTGGCCACCGGTGACCTCGGTGTTTACCTTGGCGGCGAGCTCTACCTGACCGGGCGGATCAAAGATCTCATCATCCTCGACGGCCGCAACCACTACCCGCACGACATCGAAACCACGGTCAGCGAAACCTCGCCCGCCATCCGCACCGGTTATGTGGCCGCGTTCTCGGAACCGGCGGACGCGCTCGACCCCGCGAGCAGCGATTCCGGCGAGCAGGTGGTCGTCGTCGCCGAGCGAGCTGCGGGCGCCGGGCGCACCACACCCAAGGAAATCGCCGAGACCGTGCAGGCAGCCGTCTCGCGCGGGCATCACATCCGGATCGCCGACCTGAGGCTGGTCGCGGCCGGCACCATTCCCCGCACCACGAGCGGCAAACTCGCCCGCAATGCCTGCCGCGCCGAGTACCTCGCGGGCCGGCTCAACCGGTGGTCGACGGGCGCTGACCCGACAGCCAGGGCCCGATCCGGGCCAGGCATTCCTCGATGTCGCTGGTCGGTCCGGCGAATGACAGCCGGACGAAGGAGTTGCCGCGCGTGGTATCGAAGTCGATACCCGGCGCGATAGCAACACCGGTGTCGGCCAACAACTTTGAACAGAAGGCAAGTGAGTCGTTGGTGTAGTCCGAGACGTCGGCGTAGACGTAGAACGCGCCGTCGGTGGGCGCCAGCCGGTCGATGCCGATTCGGCGCAACCCGTCCAGCAGCAACGAACGGTTGGTCGCGTAGTGGTGCAGATTGCCGTCGGCTTCGGCGGTTGCCTTGGGGGTGAAGGCCGCGACCGCGGCGATCTGCGACAGCACCGGCGGGCAGATGGTGAAATTTCCGGTCAGGCAATCAACTGCCCGGAGCAGCTCGGGCGGCACCAGCATCCAGCCCAGCCGCCAGCCCGTCATTGCGTAGTACTTCGAAAAGCTGTTGACTACCAAGGCATCTCGTGACGTCTGCCAGGCGCAGCTGGTCTGCGGTGCTCCCTCATAGACCAGGCCGTGGTAGACCTCATCGCTGATCAGGCGCACCCCGGATGCCTCGCACCAGGAGGCGATCGCGGCCAGCTCGTCCGGTGCTATGACCGTCCCGGTCGGATTGGCCGGGCTCGCGACGATCACGCCCTGCACCGGCGGATCGAGTTCGGCGAGCATCTGCACCGTCGGCTGGAAGCGAGTCTGCGGTCCGCAGGGAATCTCCACCACTTCACATCCGAGCGCGGACAAGATGTTTCGATAGCACGGATAGCCGGGGCTGGCCACTGCCACTCGATCGCCGGCGTCGAAGCAGGCCAGGAAGGCGAGCAGGAAGCCTCCGGAAGAACCCGTGGTGACCACGACGGCATCGGATTCGACCTGCAGTCCGTGCTGGCGCTGGTAGTCCGCCGCTATCGCCGCGCGCAGCTCGGGGATACCCAGTGTCACTGTGTAACCGAGTTCGTTGAGGTGCAGGGCGGACGCCGCGGCCACGCGCACCGGCTCGGGCGCGCCTACGCTGGGCTGGCCCGCCGAAAGGTTCACCAGATCACCGTGGCTGCGCTGGCGTTCCGCGGCTGCCAGCCAGACATCCATCACATGGAACGGTGGGATGGCGGCGCGCAGCGAGACATGGTCATTCACGATGTCTTGAGCACCTCGGATTCCAGTCGCCCGAGCAGTTCTCGCGACGAACTCAGCAGATGCGCACTGCCGTGTGCGCGTTTGAAGTACAGGTGCATGTCGTGTTCCCAGGTGATCGCGATTCCGCCGTGCAGCTGGATGCCTTCGGCCGCGACGGTGCACAGCGCCTCGGTGGCGGCCAGGCGCGCGGTGGCGGCATTGGTGGCGCTCGGGTCAGTGCACGCTTCGGACACGACGGCCTTGGCCGCCGCAATCGCGACATACAGATCCGCCATCCGGTGTTTGAGTGCCTGAAAGCTGCCGATCGGACGGCCGAATTGCACTCGGCTCTTGGCATATTCGACGGTCAGTTCCAAACAGCGTTCGGCGGCGCCGATCTGCTCGGCGGCCACCAGGATGGCCGCGGCGTCGGCGATGCCCGGGTCGGCACCCAAGGGCACGGTTTCTTCTGGCCGCATTCGCGCCAGCCGGCGGGTGGGGTCCATGGTGGCCACGGGCTGTGCCGTGAACTGCGTCCATCTGCTCAGCTGGCCGCCGGTGGCGGCGACGACGACGTCGGCGATGTCGCCGTTGACCACATAGTCGGCGTCGAGCACCAGCGCGCCGATGGAGCTACCCTCGGCGAGGCGTTCCAGTGTTGCGGCGTCGGGCTCCGGAGCGGCCAGCAGAGCGAGCTCCGCGAGCGCGGTGCCCAGCAGTGGGGAGGGCACCAGAGCCTGGCCCAGCTCCTGCAAAACCGTTGCGGCATCGGCTAGTTCGCCACCGGCGCCGCCGAATTCCTCTGGTATGACCAACGCGGCGGCACCGACCTGCTCACAGAGCAGCTGCCACAGCGACTTGTCGTATCCCGGATCGGACCCCATCGCGGCGCGGACCGCCGCGGGGCTCGCGTGCTTGGCCACCAGGTCGGCGACGGTTTCCCCTAGCATCTCCCGTTCATCGGTCAATGGCGCCGCTCCTCTCCCCCGAAGGTGGGGGTACCTCCCTCTGGGGCGTGCCCCCACATCGCTCGTTGCTCGCTCTGCATCATCGCGGCGCGACTCATGCTCATAACGCCTCCAGCACACGGCGGCGATGCTCCTCGGGCGTGCCCCAGACCGAGCGTAATGCTTGCACCCGCAGCAGCCACAGGGACAAATCATGTTCCTGGGTGAATCCGATCGCGCCGTGGGTCTGTAGCGCCGAGCGCGCCGCCAGCAGGGCTGCCTCCGAAGCGGCCGCTTTGGCGGCACTGACGTCGCGAGGCGCCGACGATAACGCCGCGCCGTATACCAGCGGCCGGGCCAGCTCGATCGCGATATGTACGTCGGCGAGCTTGTGTTTGATCGCCTGATACGAGCCGATTACCCGGCCGAACTGCGCGCGTTGCTTGGCATAGTCGACGGTGGCGCCAAGCAGCGCTTCGGCGGCACCGACCAGCTGCGCAGCCGTGGCCAGCGCCCCGAACTCGTAGGCGCGCCGGATATCTGCTTGCCAGAGTTCACCGGTTGCGGTGACGTCGTACAGGCGGCGGCTGGGGTCGAGGGACTCGTGGCGCTCGCCGGGCGTTGCTTCGGTGACCCCGGCCTCGGTAGCCAGCAGCACCAACCCGGCCGCGTCGGCGTCCACCGCGCGCGGCGTCTGCGGCGGCAGTGCGACGGTGGCGATCAGCTCACCGGAGGCCAAACCGGCGCAACGATCGTCCTCACTGAGCAAAACTGGTGCTACAGCGACGGATTCGGCCACCGGCCCCGGCACACACCAGCGCCCCAGGCGTTCGAGCGCCACCACCAGGTCGACCGGGTGCGCCTCGATGCCGTCGAACTTCTCCGGCACGGCCAACGCGGTGACACCGAGGTCGGCCAGCTGCTCCCAGACCTTGCGGCCCGGTGTGATGTCGCCCGTGGCCCAGGCACGCACCGCGCCGGGCACGTCCGCCGTGCCCAGTGCGGCGTCGATGCTGGCCGCGAAATCGCGCTGCTGTTCGTCTAATCCAAATTCCACGGTCACTTCTTCTCTCGGGGCAGGCCCAGCAGCCGTTCCGAAATGATGTTGCGCTGAATCTCGTTGGTGCCCGCGTAGATTGGGCCGCCCAGGGCGAACAGCAGGCCCTCGGTCCACGGGCCGGCGAGCTCCCCGTCGGCGGCGACTAGGTCGAGTGCGGTCTGGTGCAATTCGACGTCCAGTTCGGACCAGAACACCTTGGTGACCGACGATTCGGCGCCCAGCTCGCCGCCGGCCGCCAGCCGGGTGACGGTGCCGAAGGTCTGCAGCCGGTAGGCCTGCGCTTTGATCCATCCGTCGGCGACGCGGTCGGCGGATGCCGCCGGTGACCCGCGCTCTTTCCACAGCCGCACCAATCGCTCGGCGGTCGCTAGGAAGCGGGCCGGGCTGCGCAGCGACATGCCGCGTTCGTTGCTCGACGTGCTCATGGCGGCCCGCCACCCCTCGTTCGGGGTGCCGATCACGTCAGCGTCGGGCACGAAGACGTCGTCGAGGAAGATCTCCCCGAACCCGGTGTCGCCGCCCAGTTGAACGATCGGGCGTACGGTCACGCCCTCGGCTTTGAGGTCGAACATGAAATAGGTCAGGCCGTGATGACGCTCAGCGGCGGGGTCGGAGCGGAACAAACCAAAGCCCATGTCGGCGAACGGTGCCCGTGAGCTCCAAATCTTCTGTCCGTTGAGCAGCCAGCCGCCGTCGGTCTTGGTCGCGGTGGACCGCAGCGAGGCCAGGTCGCTTCCGGATTCGGGCTCCGACCAGGCCTGAGCCCAGATCTGTTCGCCGCTGGCCATTTTCGGCAGGATACGGTCCAGCTGCTCCGGAGTGCCGTGCGCGAAAAGCGTCGGCGCCAGCATCGAGGTGCCGTTGGCGCTGGCCCGGCCCGGCGCCCCGGCGCGAAAGTACTCCTCCTCGAACACCACCCAGTGCAGCAGCGGCGCGTCGCGGCCCCCGTATTTCTTCGGCCAGGTGATCACCGACAGGCCGGCATCGAACAACACTCGGTCCCAATGCCGATGCTGGGCGAAGCCGTCGGCGTTGTCGTAGGACTTCGTCGGAATCGCTTCGGTGTTGGCCGCGAGGAAGTCCCGCACCTCGGCTTGGAAGGACAGCGTCTCTTCGTCTAATTGCAGGTCCAATTCAGGCCAACTCTCGCAGTTGTGCTTTGACCACTTTGCCGCCCGCATTGCGCGGCAGCTCGTCGACGAACCGCACCGACCGCGGTATCTTGAAGTTCGCCAAATGCTCACGGGTATAAGCAATCACGGATTGCTCGTCGAGTTCCGCGCCGGGTCGCATCACCAGAAATGCGCGGCCGACCTCGCCGAGGCGCTCGTCAGGAACCCCGATCACCGCGGCGTCGGCCACCCCGTCCATCCTGGCCAGTACCTGCTCGACTTCGGCGGGATAGACGTTGAATCCGCCGCAGATGTACATGTCCTTGAGCCGGTCGGTGATGCGCAGGTTGCCGGCCTCGTCCACCGCCCCGATGTCACCGGTATGCAGCCACCCGTCGGCGTCGATGGCAGCCGCGGTCGCCTCCGGGTCATCGAGGTAGCCCAGCATCACGTTCGGCCCGCGGAGCAGGACCTCTCCCGCCTCGCCGGGGGTGCTCGAGTCGATCCGCAATTCGAAGTCGGCGAACGGGCGTCCGCAGGTGGTGGCGACGGTGACGGCGTCGTCGTCGGCGCGGCACATGGTTCCCATGCCGTTGGCCTCGGTGAGTCCGTAGGCGGTCAGCACGATGTCGATGTCGAGTTCGGATTGCATGCGCTCGACCAGCACGACCGGCACGGTGGCCGCTCCGGTCACCGCGAACCGCAGTGAGCTCAGGTCGTAGTCACCGCGCGCCGGATGGTCCAGCAGAGTCTGGTAAATGGTGGGCGGCCCGGGCAACACGGTGATGCGGTGTTGTTCAATCGCCTGCAGCGCGCGCAGCGGGTCGAACGTCAGGTGGGGGATCAGCGTCGCACCGGTCTGTAGACAAGCCAGGATGCCTGCCTTATAGCCGAAATTGTGGAAGAACGGGTTGATGCACAGGTAACGGTCCTCGCTGGTGATCTTCCCGTTGGCGGCCCACGACGCCGACGCCGATAACGATTGCCGGTGGGCGCACAGCACGCCTTTGCTGCGTCCGGTGGTGCCCGAGGTGAACAGGATGTCGCTGATGTCGTCGGGCGAGACGGCGCCGGCGCGGGCGGCCACCGCGCCGGTGTCGCTGCCGCGGGTGATGAATTCGTCCCACGTGCCGTCGGCTCTCCCCTCTGCGTCGATTGGGATTCTTACGATGTGCTGCAGCGCGGGGAGGGCTCGGTCGTCCAGGTCGGCGACGCGGTCGTGGCCGAGGAATCGCCCCATCCCGAACAGCACGGGCGCGGCGGTGCGGGCCAGGATGTCGCGGGCCTCTTCGGCGGTATAGCGGGTGTTCAGGGGCACCATGGCGGCACCGGCGTGGTGGATCGCCAAGCAGGCGACGACCCAGTGCCACGTGTTGGGCGACCACACGGCCACCCGGTCGCCATGCTCGACGCCCAGCGCGATGAGCGCTGCCGCCGCCCGGTGCACTTCGTCGCGCAGGGCGGCGGCGGTGAAGGACCGCTCATCGGTGATCAACGCGTCGTGACCGGGGAATTGCTGCGCCAAACGATCGAGCGCCGCGGGCACGGTGCGAGGATCGTTGGTCATCGGCGACGCTCCTTCTTCGGCGCGCTAACGAAGCAAGTGCTTGGTAGGTTAGCCTACAGGTCATGCAGGACGTCGAGGAGTTCCGGGCGGAGGTCCGGCAGTGGCTCGCCGACAATTTGGTTGGCGAATTCGCAGCTCTGAAGGGTCTTGGGGGGCCCGGTCGGGAGCACGAGGCGTTCGAGGAGCGCCGGGCGTGGAACCAGCATCTCGCGAAGGCCGGGCTGACGTGTCTGGGCTGGCCGGTCGAGCATGGCGGACGCGGGCTGTCGACCGCGCACCGCGTGGCGTTCTATGAGGAGTACGCCCGCGCCGACGCGCCGGACAAGGTCAACCACTTCGGCGAGGAGCTGCTCGGCCCGACGCTGATCGCGTTCGGGACGCCCGAGCAGCAGCAGCGTTTCCTGCCCAAGATCCTCGATGTCACCGAATTGTGGTGCCAGGGCTATTCCGAGCCGGGCGCCGGCAGCGACCTGGCCAACGTGTCCACCACCGCGGAGTTGGACGGTGACCAGTGGGTGATCAACGGACAGAAGGTGTGGACGTCGCTGGCGCACCTGTCGCAATGGTGCTTCGTGGTCGCCCGCACGGAGAAGGGCTCCAAGCGGCACGCCGGACTGTCGTATCTGCTGGTGCCGCTGGATCAGCCGGGCGTGCAGGTCCGGCCGATCGTCCAGATAACCGGCACCGCGGAGTTCAACGAGGTGTTCTTCGACGACGCCCGCACCGACGCCGATCTGGTGGTCGGCCAGCCCGGCGACGGCTGGCGCGTCGCGATGGGCACGCTGACCTTCGAGCGTGGTGTCTCCACGCTGGGGCAGCAAATCCGTTATGCCCGCGAGCTTTCCAACCTGGCCGAGCTCGCGCAGCGCAATGGCGCGGCCGACGACCCGTTCATCCGGGAGCGGCTGACCCGGGCGTGGACGGGTTTGCGCGCCATGCGTTCGTATGCCCTCGCCACCATGGATGTCGAGCAGCCCGGGCAGGACAACGTGTCGAAATTGTTGTGGGCCAACTGGCATCGCGCGCTGGGGGAGCTGGCGATGGACGTGATCGGCAAGCCCGGGCTGACCTTGTCTGACGGTGAACTCGACGAATGGCAGCGCCTTTTCCTATTCACCCGCGCCGACACCATCTACGGCGGCTCCAACGAGATCCAGCGCAACATCATTGCCGAGCGGGTGCTCGGCCTACCTCGAGAGGTTAAAGGATGAGCCGGTCCAGGGCGCCGAAAGAAGTTGTCGGACACTGGCTTTTGGAAGGCAAGGTTGTCGTCGTCACCGCGGCCGCCGGTACCGGGATCGGTTCGGCGACCGCGCGCCGGGCCCTGGTCGAGGGTGCCGACGTGGTGATCTCCGATCACCACGAACGGCGGCTGGGCGAGGCCGCCGACGAGCTGTCCGCGCTGGGATTGGGCCGGGTCGAAAGTGTGCTGTGCGACGTGACGTCGACCGCCCAGGTGGACGCGCTGATCGCCTCGACCACCGCCCGGATGGGCCGGCTCGACGTGTTGGTCAACAACGCGGGCCTGGGTGGGCAGACGCCGGTGGTCGACATGACTGACGACGAGTGGGATCGCGTGTTGGATGTGACGCTGACGTCGGTGTTTCGCGCCACCCGCGCGGCGCTGCGGTACTTTCGCGGCGCGGAGCACGGCGGGGTGATTGTCAACAACGCCAGTGTGCTGGGCTGGCGGGCACAGCACTCGCAATCGCACTACGCCGCGGCCAAAGCCGGGGTGATGGCGTTAACGCGTTGTAGCGCAATAGAAGCCGTCGAGTATGGGGTCAGGATCAATGCGGTGTCACCCAGCATCGCGCGGCACAAGTTCCTGGACAAGACGACGTCGGCCGAACTTCTCGATCGTCTGTCGGCGGGCGAAGCGTTCGGACGGGCCGCCGAGCCGTGGGAAGTGGCGGCCACAATTGCGTTCCTGGCCAGTGACTATTCCAGCTACCTCACCGGCGAGGTCATCTCCGTGTCGAGTCAGCACCCGTGACCGGCTAGCTAGCCGAGCAAGCGCTTGGTTGATACCCTGATCGGATGGACCGTCAGGCAAACAGCCGGCGCGACGAGTTGCTGGAGCTCGCCGCGACGATGTTCGCCGAGCGCGGATTACGCGCGACCACGGTGCGCGACATCGCCGACAGCGCCGGCATTCTATCCGGCAGCCTGTATCACCATTTCTCCTCCAAGGAGGAGATGGTCGACGAGGTGCTGCGCAGTTTCCTGGATTGGCTGTTCTCCCGCTACCGCGAGATCGTGGACAGCGAGGCCAATCCCTTGGAGCGGCTCAAGGGCCTGTTCATGGCGTCGTTCGAGGCGATCGAGCATCGGCATGCGCAGGTCGTGATCTACCAAGACGAGGCGAAACGGCTGCTCGGGCAGCCGCGGTTCTCCTACATCGAGGACATGAACCGCCAACAACGAAAGATGTGGGTCGAGGTGCTCAACCAGGGCATCGACGAGGGTTACTTCCGGCCCGACCTCGACGTCGACCTCGTCTACCGTTTCATCCGCGACACCACCTGGGTGTCGGTGCGCTGGTATCAGCCCGGCGGACCGCTTACCGCAGAGCAGGTGGGTCAGCAATACCTCGCCATCGTGCTTGGCGGGATTACCAAAGGCGCAGTCTGAAAGATGCCCCGTGTCGGCGACGATGCGGTGGGAAGCGACGAAGAGGAGCCCCACAAATGACAGAGGCGTACGTCATCGACGCTGTACGTACCGCGGTTGGCAAGCGGGGTGGTGCGCTGTCCGGGGTACATCCCGTGGACCTTGGTGCGTTGGCCTGGCGCGGACTGCTGGACCGGGCTGACGTCGATCCCGCCGCCGTCGAGGATGTGATCGCCGGTTGTGTCGATGCCATCGGTGGGCAGGCGGGCAACATCGCACGGCTTTCGTGGCTGGCCGCCGGCTACCCTGAGGAGGTTCCCGGCGTCACCGTGGACCGCCAATGCGGGTCCAGCCAGCAGGCGATTTCCTTTGGGGCACAGGCGATCATGTCGGGCACGGCGGACCTCATTGTGGCCGGCGGCGTGCAGAACATGAGCCAGATCCCGATCTCGTCGGCCATGACTGTGGGCCAGCAGTTCGGATTCACGTCGCCGACCAACGAGTCCAAGCAGTGGCTGCACCGGTACGGAGACCAAGAAATCTCACAGTTCCGGGGCTCGGAGCTGATCGCCGAGAAGTGGAACATCTCGCGGCAGGAGATGGAACAGTACGCGCTGACCAGCCATGAACGCGCGTTCGCTGCGATCCGCAACGGCCACTTCGACAACGAAATCATCACCGTGGAAACCGAATCGGGGCCCTTCCGGGTCGATGAGGGGCCGCGTGAGTCTTCGCTGGAGAAGATGGCCGGTTTGAAGCCACTGGTCGAGGGCGGTCGGCTGACGGCGGCGATGGCCAGTCAAATTTCCGACGGCGCCAGCGCGGTGCTGCTGGCGTCCGAGCGGGCCGTCAAAGATCACAAGCTGACGCCGCGAGCCCGCATCCACCACATCAGCGCCCGCGCCGCCGACCCGGTCTTCATGCTGACCGGGCCGATCCCTGCCACCCGTTACGCGCTGGAAAAGACCGGGCTGTCCATCGACGACATCGACACCGTCGAAATCAACGAGGCTTTCGCGCCGGTGGTTTTGGCCTGGCTCAAGGAAATCAAGGCCCATCCCGACAAGGTCAATCCCAACGGGGGTGCCATCGCGCTCGGTCATCCGCTGGGTGCCACCGGCGCCAAGCTGTTCGCCACCATCCTGTGCGAGCTCGAGCGCATCGGGGGACGCTATGGCTTGCAGACGATGTGCGAGGGTGGCGGCACCGCCAACGTGACGATCATCGAGCGGCTCTAACCCGTTCAGCCTAAGCCCTTTCGCCGAGCGCGCAACCTACGACGCGTCAACAGCGTGCCGTGTCATGAATTGCACACGGGCACAGGGTGAGTAGCGGCCAACGCAATCGACTAGCGCGCGGCGAGCACCAGCGCGATACCGCCGAGTGCCAGCAGCCAGCTGGTGAAGCTGCCCACCAGAAAGTACTCGGTCACCTCGTCGATGCCGACCTCCCCGTTGCTGTTCTTCTGGGCGCTCAACTCCGGAAACCGGATGATGCCCTTGGCGGCGATGACGGCGCTGGCCGCGGCCACCTGCCCGCCCACACCCAGGCTCAGAATCAGCAGGCGTTCCATCGGACCCAACAGCCGGCCCCCCTTGAGCCGGTCCGACGGCTGCGGCTCGCCGAGCGGACGCACCGCCCCCACCGCGCCAAGTACCAAGCGCACCAGCTGATTCGCGGTGGCGAACTGCACCAGCACCACACCAACGACCATCAGCAGCCGGGTGGGCGTCACATGGGTGAGCGGCAACTGCACCCACCCCGACCACCGTGCGACGAGGCCATGGACCGCCGAAGACCACCCGGACAACACGATCAGCAATGCCAGCGCGGCCACGAGCACGGCCAAGGGAGCGGCTTGCCGCCTGCCCCGTAGCTCGCTTCGCCAGCATAACCACTCCCAGGCGACCGATGCCGCGGCCGCCAGGACGAGCAACGGGATGTCCCCGGCATGCCAGAGCCCGGTCAGCGCCGCGCACACCACCACGACGACGGGGCCGACTGCCAGCGCCGGCCACGCTGCACGAACCGCTCGCCGACACAGGTCGGCGACTCCGAGCGCTAGCAGCAACACCGCGACGGCACTCACGGCAGGCTCCGAAGATATTGGCTGGCAAGGACAAGAAGGTCCAAGCCGTCACGGGCCGCCCGCTGGGATACCGCCGACGGGCTGATGCCTTCAACCACGGCGAGTTCCTTTTTGGTTCGGCCGGTCATCAAGCCCCTCACAATCCGTAACGATCTTTCATCGAGCGATCCAAGCAGATGGTCCCGACAAATCAGGGCGGCGTTGACCGCGGCGACGTCGGCGCGGGTGCCCTCGGCCGCCCGGAATGTCGTGCGCACCAGCGCGAAGCCGGGCTGACGCTGAGCCTCCGCGGTCTGCTGGATCGCCTCGCGCGCGGCCCACCACCCCGGACCGTCCTGGATCCCCGCGTCGGCATCGAGGATGGTGACCGCTCCCCAACCGATGCCGAACCGGACATCGATATCGGCGCCGACGGCCAGCCGCACGGTTAATGCGGCGTCGATCCCAGCGCCGACGGTCGGATAGCTGCCTTGAAACTCGTCGCCGATGGTGAAGGCCGGCGGATCGAGCGCGCCGGCGCTGATCTGGCGCAACCCGGCGGCGACGCGTCGATGCAGGGCGGCCCGGTCGGTGGCGCGTCGGGAGCCCACCACGTCGCCGATCAACGTCGCCCGTGGTGAAGCGCTAGCCTTCACTCCAGCCATATGAAGATTTTAGCTTAATTCCAGAAGAATTCATAAAATAGCTTAACCGAGAGGTATTCTTGATGCCTACGCATCCGGGGACGGCAATGGCGTGGACCACGGTCCGGTGCGAGCGCCATCACTCCTCCACAAAGGCACCCGCTGCCTCCAAGCGCTTGATGGCGTCGCCGACGATAGCGTCGATCAGCTCGGCGCAGGACGGCAGGTCGTCGAGGATGCCGGCCACCTGGCCGGAGGCGAGCACCCCGGCCTCGGTATTGCCTTCTACCAGGCCGGCTTTCAGTAGCATCGGCGTGTTAGCCGCCATCACCACCTGTGACCAGGTCAGTTCCTTGCCGTGCCGCATCGCCAGACCATCGGTGATCATCGAGCGCCAAGTCATCCCCGACATCTTCTTGAACTTCGCCGCATTGCGGACCGCTGCGGTGAAACCGCGCACCGGCGAGCCGCTTTCCAGCTTCTCGACCAAAGCGGTTCGCAGCACGCGGTGCGGAATGCCGTCAACTCGGGTGGTGACCACCGTGCCGTCCAGCGCCGCCTCCAGGTAGCGCCGTTTGACCGCGTCGGGCACCGTCGAATCCGAGGTGAGCAGGAAGCGGGTGCCCATCGCCACCCCGGCGGCGCCGTAGCACAACGCGGCGGCGAGCCCGCGCCCGTCGAAGAACCCGCCAGCGGCGATCACCGGGATCCCGGTGCCCTGCACCGCGTCCAGCACCGACGGCAGCAGCAGCGTGGTGGCGACTGGGCCGGTGTGCCCGCCGCCCTCGCCGCCCTGCACAATCATCGCGTCGGCGCCCCAGGCCGCCACCTTGCGCGCGTGTTTGGCGGCGCCGATGGACGGAATCACAACGGCCCCTGCATCTTTGAGCCGGGCGATCAGCTCCTGCTTGGGTGCCAACGCAAAGGACGCCACCTTCACGCCTTCGCGGATCATCAACTCGACGCGGTCGCCCGCGTCGGCGGCGTCGGCGCGGATGTTCACGCCGAACGGTTTGTGGGTGGCGGCCTTGACCTTGCCGATGGCGGTGGCCAACTCGTCCAGCGTCATGGTGGCCGAGGCGAGGATGCCCAGTCCGCCCGCGTTGGCGGTGGCGGACACCAGCCGGGCACCGGCCACCCAGCCCATCCCGGTCTGGACCACCGGGTGCTCGACACCGACCAGATCGGTCAGGGGTGTGCGCAGCTTCATCAACGAATCTCTCTGTCGCGCAGCGACTTCGGATCGATCACCTCACGAATTAGACGCAGCTCCTCGTCGGCGGGCAGCCGCGTCTCGTCGGCCTCATCAAGCCCATGTATCTCGAATGAGGTGGCTTCGCGGACCTCGTCGGGGGCGACCCCGGGATGCAAGGACAACGCCCGCATCGTTTGGTCGGGGCCGCCGAAGTCGAACACGCCGAGGTTGGATACCACCCGATACGGGTTGGCGAACCGGAACGCCGGGTTGTCGGCGTCGACTTTGTCCCAGCCGATACCGCAGACCACGTCCACGGCCTCACAGAACACCCGTTTGGAATGATTGCCAACCCAGTAGCTGGTCGCGTGGTTGATGGCGTTGCCCGGCGCGCCCCGGACCCCGAACATCTGCCGGCTCGGCCGCTGCAGCGGTCCGAACGCCGAAATATTCTGATTGCCGAAGCGGTCAACCTGATTCGCGCCCATCACCACGTGTCGCCGGCCCCAGGCCAGTGTCTCGAACACCCGGCCAAACGGCATCCAACCCTCGACGGTTCCCGACGCGCCCAGTGCGGGGGTGTCCGCCAGCAGCTGCGCCTCGCCGTCGGTCAGCAGGATGTCGGGGGCGAAGGTCAACCGGGCCAGCCGCGCGCCGACGGAGGCCATGTTGGTCATCGGGCTGATCATGATTTCGCCGGCGTCCCTGAACAATTCGGCGCAGGCAACGGCACAGATTTCGGCGCGAGTGGTCATTTCGATGCGTCCTCTCCGAAAGCGCGCACGGCCGCCTGATAGTCCTCTTCACTGCCCGACAGATACGTCTGGACGAACTTCTGCCAGCCCTCATCGGTCGAGGCAGCCTCGGCGTAGTGCCGCTGGAACTTCTCGTCGCGGCCGTAATCGGGTGCGGCCGTGGTGAAGTGGGCGCCAGCGGGCGCCTCCACCACCGCGTCAACCATCATCCGGTTCACCAGCAGCGCCTGCGGCGGCACGGCCTTGACCAACTCCTGGGTCGAGACGATGCCTTCTACCGAAAGATAGCGCTTGTCGGCGGCCATCAAGAACAGGTCGTCGAAATAGGGGTCGATCCCGGTGTAGGCCGCATTGCCGTGGCTGTCGCCGAGGTTGAGATGCACGAAAGCCGCGTCCAGCCGCAGAGCCGGCATCGCGACCAGCGTCTCGTGCCCACCGGAGGGTGCGGGATAAGGGCTGGTTACGGTGCGCAGCTCGCCCTCCCAGAAGTCCGGTACCGAACTGCCCAGGCCGGCACGGATCGGCAGAAACGGCAGGCGCTGTGCGGCGGCGTGCAAGCCGCAGCGCAGCATGCCCTCGTCCATCTCGCGGGCTTCGATGGTCCCGCCGGTGCGAGCTTTGGCGAACCAGGGGTCGTAGAAGGGCGGGGAGTCCAGCGACACGAAGCCGTAGTAGACGCGTCGTACCTTGCCCGCCGAACAGAGCAGGCCCAAGTCCGGCCCGCCGTAGGTCACCACCGTCAAATCCGTGATGTCGGTGCGCAGCATGGCGCGCACGAACGCCATGGGTTTGCGCCGCGATCCCCAGCCGCCGATGCCGATCGTCATCCCACTGCGCAACTGGGCGACAGCGTCATCGAGGGTGGTTCGCTTGTCGCTCAAGACTTCTCGTTTTTCGTCGTACCGGCGAATGCGTCGCGGTGCTCGTCGGAAACCCCGGCGAGGTTGAGTTCGAAGGTAAAGCCTTGCTCCATGCGGTAACTCGAGTTGACCCGCTGCACGTCAATAAAGTTGAGTGCCTCTTTGGCCGCGCGGATCACGCGGGTGTCCTTGGCGGCGATGTCGCGGGCCACTCGTAAAGCGGCCTCGTCTAGCTGATCCCGGGGTACCACCTCATGCACTGAGCCGAAGTGATGCAAGGTGGCGGCGTCGACGGTGGCGGCGGTGAAGAACAGCCGCCGCATCATGTGCTGCGGTACCAACCGCGACAAATGGGTGGCCGCGCCGAGCGCGCCACGTTCGACCTCCGGCAGCCCGAAGGTGGCGTCGTCGGAAGCCACGATGACATCGGCGTTGCCGACCAGGCCGATTCCACCGCCCACGCAGAATCCGTTGACCGCCGCGATCACCGGCACCGCGCATTCATAAACGGCGCGAAACGCCGCGAAGCAGCCGCGATTCGCATCGATCAGCGCGGTGAATCCCTCGGTGCGCTGCATCTCCTTGATGTCGACGCCGGCGTTGAAACCGCGGCCTTCGGCGCGAAGGATCACGGCATGAGTTTCCAGCTGCTGGCCCGCAGCGGTGATGGTGTCGGCCAGTTCGAACCAGCCGCGCGACGGGATGGCGTTGACGGGCGGAAAGTCGACGGTGACCGCGACAATGCCCGGTTCGGTGATGGTGAATGTGATGGGCAAGGTGCCACTTCCTTGTGGGGTAACTACCTAAGCAAGCACTTGCTTGGTACGCTAGCACAGTGACTCGCGCCGCAGCACCCGACGCCATCAACTTGGGCCTGGCCGGGCGAGTGGTGCTGGTGACCGGGGGCGTTCGCGGGGTAGGAGCGGGCATCAGCTCGGTTTTCGCCGGGCAGGGCGCAACCGTGATCACCTGTGCACGACGGGCCGTCGAGGGATTGCCCTATGAATTTCATCCCTGCGACGTTCGTGACGACGACGCCGTCCAGGCCTTGATCCACGAGATCGTCGAGCGGCACGGCCGGCTCGACGTCGTTGTCAACAACGCCGGGGGATCGCCGTACGTGCTGACCGCAGATTCCAGCGCAAAGTTCAACCGCAAGATCATTGACCTTAATTTGCTTGGCGCGCTGTCGGTTTCACAACACGCGAACGCGGCAATGCAAAACCAACCGGGCGGCGGATCGGTCGTCAATATCTGCAGCCTCAGCGGGCGGCGACCGTCCCCAGGCACTGCTGCGTACGGGGCGGCCAAGGCCGGGCTGGAAAGCCTGACCCAGACATTGGCAGTGGAATGGGGTCCCAAGGTACGGGTCAACGCCTGCGTCGTCGGCATGGTGGAAACCGAACAGTCGGAACTGTTTTACGGTGACGCGGAATCGATCGCCGCAATATCTAAGAACGTCCCACTCGGCCGGCTGGCCAAGCCAGAAGACGTCGGTTGGGCCGCAGCGTTTTTGGCCTCCAACGCGGCGGCCTACATCAGCGGTGCATCGTTGGAGGTGCACGGGGGTGGCGAGCCGCCACACTATCTGGCGACAACGAACGCGAGCGCGATCAAGTAGAGGAGACATGGACTATGGGATTGGTTGACGGTCGCGTAGTCATCGTCACCGGAGCCGGCGGCGGGATCGGCCGCGAGCATGCGTTGGCCTTCGCGGCCGAAGGTGCGCGCGTGGTGGTCAACGACATTGGGGTTGGCCTGGACGGCTCGCCGGCAAGCGGCGGCAGCGCCGCCCAGGGCGTCGTCGACGAAATCACCGCGGCCGGTGGGGAAGCCGTCGCCAACGGATCAAACGTCGCGGACTGGAACGAAGCCGCCGGCCTGATCCAGACCGCCGTCGACACGTTCGGCCGGCTCGACGTTCTGGTGAACAACGCCGGCATTGTGCGCGACCGGATGCTGGCCAACACCAGCGAAGAGGAGTTCGACGCCGTCGTCGCCGTCCACCTCAAAGGTCATTTCGGCACGATGCGGCACGCCGCGTCGTACTGGCGCGGCCTGTCCAAAGCGGGTGAAAGCGTTGACGCCCGGATCGTTAACACCAGTTCCGGTGCGGGATTGCAGGGCAGCGTCGGGCAGGGCAACTACAGCGCCGCCAAAGCCGGAATCGCGGCGCTGACCCTCGTCGGCGCCGCGGAGATGGGTCGTTACGGCGTCACCGTGAACGCCATCGCACCGTCCGCCCGCACCCGAATGACCGAAACCGTCTTCGCGGAGATGATGGCAACACAGGACCAGGATTTCGACGCCATGGCGCCAGAGAACATTTCGCCGCTGGTGGTATGGCTGGGTAGCGCCGAATCCCGTGACGTCACCGGGAAGGTGTTCGAGGTCGAGGGCGGCAAGATCCGGGTCGCGGAGGGCTGGGCGCACGGGCCGCAGATCGACAAGGGCGCCAAGTGGGACCCCGCGGAACTGCGGCCCGTCGTCGCGGACCTGCTCGCGAAGGCGCGCCCGGCGGTCCCCGTTTACGGCGCCTAGCGCCGTTCGCACACCACCAATGGGACGACCCGGTTGGTGGCCTCCCGGTACTTGCGATAAGGCGGGTAGATCCGCGTCAGCGACGCCCAATAGCGGTCGCGCTCAGCGCCGGTGGCGTCGCGGGCAATAAGATCCAGGCGCTCGGCGCGGATCTGCACCTGCACCTCCGGATTCTCCTTGAGGTTGAGATACCACGACGGATGTTCCTGCCGCCCAACGAAAGCCGCCGGCAGAATCACCCGATCCCCGCCGCGCAGATACAGCGTTGCGGTGGTATGCGGTTCGTCGGACTTGCGCACGGTGGTCGTCAGCAACGCCGCCGGAAACCGCAGTCGCTTCGCGCCTACTGTGCCGTTGGTTCGCCGGTACACCCAGATATGGGCGCGCGCGAAATATTTCAGCAGCAGCGCCGTGATTTCCGAGTTGCGAATCGCATTCTGTACCCCCATGTCCGCCCAGGGTAGTCAGGGCTCGCAGATGACGACCGGGATGACACGATCGGTCCACGACTGGTAGTCGTCGAAATTCGGGTACATGGCCACCAATTTCGGAGAGTTTGGGATTCGCCTTGAGGTTGAGATACCACATCGGATGCTCGTCGCTGCCAACGCGCGACGCGACCACGATGACGCGGTCGCCGTCGCGCAGGTGCAGCAGCGGACTGACCCGCGACTCGCCCGTTTTGCGGCCGGTCGTGGTGAGCAGGGCGACCGGGCTCTTCTGGAAGGTGCCGCCGAGCTTTCCGTTGCTGCGCCGGTAGATCCAGGCGTTGCCGCGCGACATCCATTTGATGAAGAAGGTCACCCACGGTGAGTTGAGTGCTCGTGGCTTTTCCATGTCGTCCCCTTGGGTCAGCGCTGAACGAACGGCCGGAAGCGAACCTTGATGTGGTGGATTTCGGCTTCCCCGGTTGCACTTTCCGCCGGGATCAGGAAAGTCTCGTTGACCCGCGCGGCCAGCCGCCGGCCGCCGAAACCCGCTTTGGTCAGCACCTGGTACGCGGCGTGCACTTCGTCGCCCTCGATCCGGTAGTCAGGCGTCGTGGTGTCCGCGAGGAGCCGGTACTGCGGCCCGCGATTGAGACTGCGCCGCAAATGGTTTCCGGAAAACCCGTTCTTGATGCCCTGCTCGACGCGGGTGCACCGGGCAGCGAACGGAACGGAATCGCCGTCACGGCTGACAAGCGCGTCGATGTAGGACTGCGCCGCGGCGATGCGGCTCTCTTCCGAGACTTGCACCGCTGGTGCTAGATGCGCTCGATGATGGTGCCGGTGGACAGCGCGCCGCCCGCACACATGGTGATCAGCGCGGTGGTCTGGTCGGTGCGCTCCAGCTCGTGCAACGCGGTGGTGATCAGCCGGCTGCCGGTGCTGCCCACCGGGTGGCCCAACGCAATGGCACCGCCGTTGACGTTGACCCTGGCCATGTCGGGCTCGTGGACGCATGCCCAGGACAGCACCACCGAGGCGAACGCTTCGTTGATCTCGACCAGGTCGATGTCGCCGATCTTCATGCCGGCCTTTTCCAGCACCTTGGCTGTCGACTGCACCGGGCCATCCAGGTGGTAGTAGGGCTCGGCCCCGACCAGCGCCTGGCTGATAATGCGGGCCCGTGGCCGCAGCCCGAGCGCCTTGGCTTTGTCCTCATCCATCCACAGCACGGCCGCCGCCCCATCGGAGATCTGCGACGACGTCCCCGCCGTATGGATCCCACCCTCGAGGACCGGCTTCAGCGCACTCAGGCCCGACAGCGTGGTGTCGCGCAGGCCCTGGTCGCGGGAGATGGTCACCCGCTCCGACGTCGGTTGCTTGTTCTCGTCCAGCGCCGGCGCTTCGATCGGGGAGATCTCGCGGTCGAAACGGCCCTCGTCCCACGCCTGCTTGGCCTTGGCCTGCGATCCGAAGCCGAACTCGTCGATGTCTTCGCGGGTGATGCCGCGCCGCTTGGCGATCCGCTCGGCCGCGGTGAACTGGTCGGGCAGGTCGATCTCCCACGATGCGGGCCGCAGGATGCTGCGGTCGGGACCGGCGTTGGCGCCGAGCCCGACGCGGCTCATGGCCTCGATACCGCACGCGATGCCGATATCGATGGCACCCGCCGCGATCAGCCCGGCTACCAGGCCGTTGGCCTGCTGGCCGCTGCCGCACTGGCAGTCCACCGTCATGGCGCCCACGTGTTCCGGCAACCCGGCGACCAGCCAGCTGACCCGGGTGATGTTGTTGGACTGCTCGCCGTACTGTGTCACGCACCCGCCGACGACCTGCTCGACGTCGCCGGCGTCGATCCCGGCCTTCTCAACCAGCGTCTTCTGCACCGCGCCCAACAACTCGGTGGCGTGCAGCCCCGACAGCCATCCATTGCGTTTTCCGATCGGGCTGCGGGTGGCTTCGACGATTACCGGGTTACCCATGGGGCCAGGCTAGAACACGTTTCATTACTATGACAAGCGACGATGCGTCAGCGCCTTTTTTCTACGGTGGAGGCATGTTTTACTGGCAACAGAGCTCCACTAGGAGAGTTAGTGTCTCGGGATCCCCAGTCACACGGCGCCAGCATATGCACGAGCAGTAAGGAGAAGCAGGTGCCTAGCCCGAATCTTCCGCCCGGATTCGACTTCCTCGACCCCGACGTAAACGTCAAGGGGCTACCGGTTGCGGAGTTGGCCGAAGTGCGCAAATCCCAGCCGATCTATTGGCTCGACGTCCCCGGCGGCACCGGCGGCTTCGGGGACAAAGGCTACTGGGTGATCACCAAGCATAAGGACGTCAAGGAGATCTCGCGGCGCAGCGACGTGTTCTCGAGCCAGCAGGACTGCGCCATCCCCGTGTGGCCGCAGACCATGACCCGCGAGCAGATCGACATGCAGCGACACGTCATGCTCAACATGGACGCCCCACACCACACCAGGTTGCGCAAGATCATCTCGCGCGGTTTCACCCCCCGGGCGATCGGGCGGCTGCGTGACGAGTTGGACGCCCGTGCGCAGAACATCGCCAAGACGGCCGCGTCGGCGGGCGCCGGCGACTTCGTCGAACAGGTCTCGTGCGAGCTGCCGCTGCAGGCCATCGCCGGGCTGTTGGGGGTACCGCAGGACGACCGCGTCAAGATTTTCCGCTGGTCCAACGAGATGACCGGCAACGAGGATCCCGAATACGCCCACATCGACCCGTCGATGTCGTCGGCGGAGCTCATCATGTACGCGATGAAGATGGCCGAGGAGCGGGCCAAGAACCCCGGTGACGACATCGTCACCCAGCTGATCCAGGCAGACATCGAGGGCGAGAAGCTTTCCGACGACGAGTTCGGGATGTTCGTGTTGATGCTCGCGGTCGCAGGCAACGAGACGACGCGAAACTCGATCACCCACGGCAGGATCGCCTTCTCGGAGAACCCGGACCAGTGGGAGCTGTTCAAGAATGAGCGACCGGAGACCGCGGCCGACGAAATCGTTCGCTGGGCTACCCCGGTCACCGCGTTCCAGCGCACCGCGCTGGAAGACTACGAATTGTCCGGTGTCCAGATCAAGAAAGGCCAACGGGTGGTGATGTTCTACCGCTCGGCCAACTTCGACGAAGAGGTCTTCGACGACCCTTTCACCTTCAACATCCTGCGAAACCCCAACCCGCACTTGGGTTTCGGAGGTACCGGCGCGCATTACTGCATCGGCTCGAACCTGGCCAAGATGACGATCGACCTGATCTTCAACGCGGTGGCCGACCACATCCCGGACCTGAAGCCGATCTCGGCGCCCGAGCGGTTACGGTCGGGCTGGCTGAACGGCATCAAACACTGGCAGGTCGATTACACCGGTCAATGCCCGGTGAACCACTGATGGACTTCAACCTCACTGCGACACAGCAGGCCGTCGCGGATGTGCTCACCTCCGTGCTGGACCGGGAGAACTCGTGGAAGGCGTTGGTCAACGGCGGCGTGACGGCGCTGCTGGTCCCCGAGCGGGTCGGCGGCGACGGCGTGGGGCTGCCCGAGGTCGCGACGGTGCTGACCGAGGTCGGTCGCCACGGTGCCGTGACGCCGGCGCTGGCGACGCTGGGTCTTGGCGTGGTGCCGCTGCTTGACCTGGCGTCCGACGAACAGCAGGACCGGTTTCTCGCCGGCGTGGCCGAGGGCGGCCTGCTCACCGTGGCGCTCAACGAGCCCGGTAGCGCGCTACCCGACCGGCCGTCGACCACCCTTGTCCACGGACGCTTGTCGGGCACAAAGATCGGTGTCGGGTATGCCGCACAAGCGGATTGGATGATCGTGACCACTGACAGCGCGGTTGTCGTGGTGTCGCCGAAAGCCGAGGGCGTGCGGTTGGTGCAGACGCCGACGTCGAACGGCTCGGACGAATACACGGTTACGTTCGCCGACGTTGGAATTGCTGACCCCGACGTTTTGGTGGGTGCGAGAGCACATCGGGTCAACCAGCTCGCGCTGGCGATGATCGGCGCGTACGCCGACGGGCTGGTGGCCGGGGCGCTGCGGCTGACCGCAGACTACGTGGCCAACCGCAAGCAGTTCGGCAAGCCGCTCTCGACGTTCCAGACGGTGGCGGCGCAGCTCTCCGAGGTCTACATCGCCTCGCGCACCATCGATCTGGCCGCGAAGTCGGTCGTCTGGCGGCTGTCGGAGGGGCGCGCCGCGGATGATGACCTCGACGTCCTCGGGTATTGGATCACCTCCCAGGCGCCGCCTGCGATGCAGACGTGTCACCATCTACACGGCGGCATGGGCATGGACATCACCTATCCGATGCACCGGTACTACTCCACGATCAAGGACCTGACCCGCCTGCTGGGCGGGCCTTCGCACCGTCTCGACTCGGTGGCGACCGCAAGCGCGGCGAAGCCGGACGCGGCGGGGCGCCACCCACAAGATTCCGTGGGAGCGCAATGTTCATCGAACTGACTCCGGAGCAGCGACAACTGCAGGCCGACATCCGTCAGTACTTCTCGAATCTCATCTCGTCCGACGAGATGAAGGAGATGGAGAAAGACCGCCACGGCGCCGCCTACCGCGCGGTGATCCGGCGCATGGGCAAGGACAACATGCTCGGCGTCGGGTGGCCAAAGGAGTTCGGCGGCCAGGGGTTCGGCCCGATCGAGCAGCAGATCTTCGTCAACGAAGCGCACCGGGCCGACGTGCCCTTGCCCGCCGTCACCCTGCAGACGGTCGGTCCCACCCTGCAGGTGTTCGGCAGCGAGATGCAGAAGAAGAAGTTCCTGCCGGCGATCCTCGCCGGTGAGGTCCACTTCGCGATCGGCTACAGCGAACCCGAGGCCGGGACCGACCTGGCGTCGCTGCGCACCAGCGCTGTTCGCCAGGGCGACGAGTACATCGTCAATGGCCAGAAGATGTGGACCACCGGCGGGCACGACGCCGACTACATCTGGCTGGCCTGCCGCACCGACCCGGAGGCCGTGAAGCACAAGGGCATCTCGATCCTGATCGTCGACACCAAGGATCCGGGCTACTCGTGGACGCCCGTCATCCTCTCCGACGGGGCCCACCACACCAACGCCACGTACTACAACGACGTGCGGGTGCCCGCCGACATGCTGGTCGGCGAGGAGAACGGCGGATGGCGGCTCATCACCACCCAACTCAACAACGAGCGGGTCATGCTCGGCCCCGCCGGGCGCGTCGCCGGTATCTACGACCGCGTGCGCGCGTGGGCGTCAAAGCCCGGGGCCGACGGCGTCACTCCGATCGATCACGACGACGTCAAACGCGCGCTGGGTGAGATCTACGCGATGTGGCGGATCAACGAGCTGCTCAACTGGCAGGTCGCCGCCGCGGGCGAGGACATCAACGTGGCCGACGCCGCGTCGACAAAAGTCTTTGGCACCGAGCGCATTCAGTACATCGGCCGGCTCGCGGAGGAGATCGTCTTCAAGTACGGCAATCCGGCCGAATCGCGCACCGCGGAACTGCTCGACTGGCTCGACTCCCAGACGAAGCGCAATCTGGTGATCACCTTCGGTGGAGGCGTGAACGAAGTGATGCGGGAAATGATCGCGGCCTCGGGCCTCAAAGTGCCGAGGGTGCCGCGGTGACCGACATCCAGGAGTTGGTTGCGCAGATCAAGGCGGCCGGTAGCAGCAAGCCGCGCGCGGCCCGGGATCCGGTGAACCAGCCAATCATCAACAACTGGGTGGAGGCCCTCGGCGACCGCAACCCGATCTACGTGGACGAGGCCGCAGCCCGCGCGGCCGGTCACCCCGGAATCGTGGCTCCCCCGGCCATGATTCAGGTATGGACGATGTTCGGCCTGGCCGGCGAACGCCCCAAGGACGATCCGCTGGGCCCCATCATGCAGCTCTTCGACGACGCCGGCTACGTCGGCGTCGTCGCCACCAACTGCGAGCAGACCTACCATCGCTACCTGCGGCCCGGCGAGCACGTGAGCGTCACCTCCGAGATGGGGGACGTCGTCGGCCCCAAGCAGACCGCTTTGGGGGAGGGCTATTTCCTCAACCAGCACATCATCTGGCGTGTCGGCGACGAGGACGTCGCCGAAATGAACTGGCGGATACTGAAGTTCAAACCGGGCGGTTCTGCGTCGGCGGTGCCGGACGACCTGGACCCCGACGCGATGATGCGGCCGTCGTCGTCGCGGGACACGGCATTCTTCTGGGAGGGCGTCAAGGCACATGAGCTGAGGATCCAGCGCCGCCCCGACGGCAGCCTGCAGCACCCGCCGGTGCCGGCGGTGTGGCAGGACAAAGCGGCGTCGATCGACTATGTCGTGGCCAGTGGTCGCGGTGAGGTGTTCAGCTTCGTCGTGCACCACGCGCCCAAGGTGCCCGGCCGCACGCTGCCGTTCGTCATCGCCCTGGTCGAGCTCGAGGAAGGGGTGCGGATGCTAGGCGAACTCCGCGGAGTGGACCCGGGTCGGGTGGAGATCGGAATGCCCGTGCAGGCAACATATCTGGACTTCCCGGACTGGACTCTGTACGCGTGGGAGCCGCTGGCATGAGCGCACCCGTCGCTGAAGTGGGCACCACGCTGCCCGAGCTGAAGCTCTACGGCGACCCGACGTTCATCATCTCGACGGCGATCGCCACCCGCGATTTCCAGGACGTGCACCACGACCGCGACAAGGCCCAAGCCAAGGGGTCGAAGGACATCTTCGTCAACATCCTCACCGACACCGGCCTGGTGCAGCGCTACATCACTGACTGGGCCGGGCCGTCGGCGCTGATCAAGTCGATCGGACTGCGGCTCGGGGTGCCCTGGTACGCCTACGACACCGTCACGTTCTCCGGTGAGGTGACCGCGGTCGAGGACGGACTGATCACCGTAAAGGTGCTCGGGCGCAACAGCCTTGGCGACCACGTGATCGCGACGGTGACGCTGACGATGGGGGATGGGTAGATGTCAGCCGGTCTACTCAGTGGCCGGGCCGCGATCGTCGGCATCGGCGCCACCGACTTCTCCAAGAATTCCGGGCGGAGCGAACTGCGGCTGGCGGCCGAGGCGGTGCTGGACGCGCTGGACGACGCCGGCCTGAGCCCGTCCGACGTCGACGGGCTGACCACCTTCACGATGGACAGCAACACCGAGACCGCCGTGGCGCGCGCGACCGGCATGGGCGACCTGAAGTTCTTCTCCAAAATCCACTACGGCGGCGGGGCGGCCTGCGCGACCATCCAGCAGGCGGCGATGGCCGTCGCGACCGGGGTGGCCGACGTGGTGGTGGCCTACCGGGCGTTCAACGAGCGCTCCGGCATGCGGTTCGGTCAGGTGCAGACCCGGTTGGTGGGAGACGCCGCGGTGGAGGCGGATTCGACGGCCGCGGACAATTCCTTCTCGTATCCCCACGGGCTGTCCACCCCGGCGGCCCAGGTCGCCATGATCGCCCGGCGCTACATGCACCTCTCCGGTGCGACCAGCCGCGACTTCGGCGTGATCTCGGTGGCAGACCGCAAGCACGCAGCTAAGAATCCGAAGGCGTACTTCTACGAGAAGCCGATAACCATTGAGGATCATCAGAATTCGCGGTGGATCGCCGAGCCGCTGCGCCTGCTGGACTGCTGCCAGGAGACCGACGGCGCCGTGGCGATCGTCGTGACGTCGGTCGAGCGCGCTCGGGATCTCAAGCAGCGTCCCGCCGTGATCGAGGCGGCGTCGCAGGGGTCGAGCCCCGACCAGTACACGATGGTCAGCTACTACCGCCGCGAACTTGGACTGCCCGAGATGGGTGTCGTCGGCCGGCAGCTGCGGGAGCAGTCGGGGCTGTCGCCGTCGGACATTCAGACCGCCATCCTGTATGACCACTTCACGCCGTTCACCCTGATCCAGTTGGAGGAGTTGGGGTTCTGCGGGAAGGGCGAGGCGAAGGACTTCATCGCCGACGGCGCGATCGAGGTCGGCGGTCGGCTGCCGATCAACACGCACGGAGGCCAGCTCGGTGAGGCCTACATCCACGGCATGAACGGCATCGCCGAGGGGGTGCGGCAGTTGCGCGGCACCTCGGTGAACCCCGTGCCCGACGTCGAGCATGTGGTCGTCACCGCGGGAACGGGCGTGCCGACGTCGGGCTTGATTCTCGGCCAGCCGTCCTAAGCGTCACGCCGGCCGGCGTGGCTGTCGGCGCGGCCGAACTCCGACATCGAGCCATCGCGCGGCGGACTGGAGGTGCGGTGAATAAGTGATAACGAAACCGCGTGATGCCTTGCCAAAGGCGCCTCAAACATTGGTTAACTTTTTCCGACGGAGGAAGGTGCGATGGCATTCGTATGCGCATTGATCACCGGCACGCGAGAAGCGGTGGCTGATCTGGTCAGAATCGACGACCTCTCTCTGGTGCCGGCAACCGCCCGCGAGCAGGATGACGGACAGTGGAGCGTCGTCGCCTACGCGCCGACCGACACCCTCGATGGGCTCACCGCGCGCGACTATCAGGTTTCGATCCTCAGCGACGAAGCCACGTTGCAGCAGCGATGGGATGCCGTCCAAGACCAGGTCGAGGAATAGGGCGGGAGACGGAGATGGCTTACAAGACGTCTGCGACAATTGCCAACGCAATCATCGCTCTGGAGCCTTCATTCCCGAACACCTGCACTCGTTTCACGATGAATCACTTGACGGCGCAGGACAACCAGCCGGTGCCCTTCGTCAAGATCTCCACCGGAGGCAAGGAAAAGACCCAAGTGCTCTTCACCGGTGGCGTACATGCTCGCGAATTGGCGCCACCGGATGCGTTGCTCGCCTTCTGCACACAGTTGCTGACCGCATTCACCAATGGCTTCGACATCATCTATCCGCCATTCACCGACACCTCGGGCGTCGTCTACGACCAGTTCGTGATCTCCAACGGGGCCATCAACGCGATCCTGGACACGTGCGATCTCTGTGTCGTGCCCTGCGTCAACCCCGACGGACGCGACTTCGCCTTGGCCAGCAGCGCACAACTCAACAAGATGTGGCGCAAGAACCGCCGCCCTGACCCCAGTTGCCCAGGCGTCGACATCAACCGCAACTTTCCCATCGCCTGGGACCAGGATGTCTACTTCTCGGCCCCCGCCGCCGCGACGGTGCACACGTGAAAAACCCCTGCAACGATTCATTTCGCGGGTATACCCTCGCGCCCCCGCCGCTAGGCCCCGCGATCGAGCCCGAAACCCAGAACCTGATCGAGCTGATGGAACTGAACGGTTTCACATATGTCGTCGATGTGCATATGTATGGCCGACTCGTCATGTATCCGTGGGGTATCGAGCAGAATCAATCCAACGACCCCACTCAGAGCTTCCTCAATCCCGTGTTCGACAGGCAGCGCGACGGTCTTGTCCCCAATACGAGCTACGCCGAATACATCCCCGACAGCTTCGTCGATCCGAGAGGCGACCTGCTCTCGCGCCACCAGACGTTGGCGTCGGCCATGGTGGCGGCGTCTTCCTCAGGACGGCGGTCGGTTCGCTGGCGCTGCGTTCCGTCGTCTCGACAAAGATCGCCCGGTGACCGAGCGGATACAGTACTCCCCTGGTTGCGGTTCGTACGCGCTCGTCGCGGCCGCATACCGCGTGGTGGTCCCATTCGAGCGTGGCCCATCTGCCGGATGCCGTCAGCGATCCGCCCAGACTGCTGAGCTCGAGCCGGCTGGCGCGCGCGGGCGAACCCTGACCGGAGATGTTCACTCGGTTTGCTTTGGTCAGGGGCACCGGGAACGGGTCGGGTCGCCCGGCTCGAATTCCCTTGATGTCCAGAGCGCCGTCGCCTGCGGCGGTTCCGAGCCGCGTTCGCCACAACCCGGTCGTGTCATCGGAATCCACCGGTTGCGCCGGGTGCCGTGTGATCACCGCTCCGCCGTCCTGGCCGGGCTGTGGCGCGACGATCAACCCCCAGGGAAGTTCGATGGCTGAACGTTGCTCGTCGGGGTCGACGCTCGCACCGTTGAGCGCGCCGAGCACTGCCGCCCCCGTCAGGTCGATCTCGGCTGCCGCCCTGAAGGCCACCCGAGTCGGACCGGAAAGACCCGCCTGCCACACGTCTCCCTGCAGCGGTTGTTCTCCCGGCTTGGACACTTCCTCGGCGATGTGCTGCGGCGGGAAGGTGACGACCAGGTGGGCGTCGGGGTCGTCGGCGACGAGCCGGGGCGCCGGTTGGGTCTCGAGCTGATAGCCGGGACTGTGCAGGCCCAGCACCACGTGGTCGGCGGCGCGGGTGATCAGATACGCCAGCGCGACGTCGTCGGTGCTGCCGGCGATGGTGTCTTGCGCGGGCTCAGGCAGGAGGGCGCCGGCAGCCAACCGAGGGCTGGGCAGTTGCCACGATTGGTGCGACCACTGCACTTTGTTCCAGGACCAGACGGTGATCTGGTCTGCGGCCGTTTGCGCAACGACATCGATGCCCGGGACAGCACCTGGGTTGGTGTTGTCGAACCCTCGCACGACGGCGACGGGGTCGGCCACGCACCCGTCACCAACAGGGCCGGCATCGTCGTACCTCCGGTTCGGCAAGTCCCACGTCCATTGGTGCAGGGTGCCCTGAGCGTCACGGAAGAAAATTTCCGCGGAGTCGACGCCCAGCGTGACAACGGAGTGGTCGAAGGCGACAGGCTCCTGGCGCGTTGGGTCCGGGCCGAACCAGTGGGTTGGGTCCGGGCCCGCGAAAAAGCCGAAACCCCAGTGAGATAGGGTTCCGTCGCCCTGGCGCCCGTACACGTCCTGCCGGATGACGTTGTGTTCGTCCGGGGGTGCGATGGCGGCCATCGACACGATGCCGGGTTGCAGTGTTTCGCTGCGAGGCAGTCGTACCGGATCTTTCCACTGATCTTGTTGCAGAAGGTGATGCTCGATCCCGAACGAACTTGTGTAGAGGTCAATGTGCCCGGCAGATCTGCGCACAGCCACCCAATCCGAGCCGGTGCTGATCTGGTCGTTCGTGGTAACAGTCCACGGGTTGTCTCCGACCGATTGCCACATCCGAAGCCGACCGCCGTGATCGCTCGCGAACACATATAGCTTGTCTCCGTCGGCCACCGCGACAGGCTTCGAGGTGATGTACCCCGGCAGTTCTTCGGGGCCGATCAATCGACCGATGTCCGCGGCCCATCGCCAGTGCAATAGCCGAAGACCGCCCACTGCGAACACGTCGAGGCCCTCGGGTTCTCGCCGCACGGCGACTGGCTCGGAAAACGGATCGAGGTTGCCACCCAGGTCAAGGGCGTCGTGCACACCGTTATCCATCCAGGTATGGACGAGTGTTCCTTCGCGCGACCTGACGAAGATGTCGAGTCGTGAGGCACGTAACCATGACACCGCGGGTTTACCGAACACGGGCATGACTCACCTCGGCAGAAGGATCGACCGGCAAAGGTACGCAGATACCGGTTCGTCGAAAGTCGTTGGTCTGCTCTGCGGTCCGGTTACGTGGTCGCGGTTCTTTGCGACGGTGATTGCCCGTCGCCGCCTGGAGCCCATTCGATCTCCTGGGAGATTGTCGATCAACGAGTCCGTGCGGTGTTGGGGCGGGGTCGCACGAGTCTCAAGCCGTGCCGAACGTCTCAATGCTGGCACGAAGGTCTCGACCCCGATTGGGATTCGGCAAATTTGACTCGCGGGAATCGCAGTACGGCCCGATTGTTGTGAAACTCAGCCAGCGCCTGACTCAACGACGTCTCCACGGAGAGCGGGACGGTGGACGGAACGCGGGCGCTAGACGGGGACCAGCTCGACGTCGCTGAGCACGACGGCGTTGTCGCGTGACGGCGCGACAACGCCGGCCAGGAAGCGGCCTTCTTCCTTCCAAATGTTGACCGTCAGGGTTTCGCCCGGGAAGGCCACGCCGGCGAAGCGCGCACCGTAGGCGGCTACCGCCCCGGCATCGCCGTCCAGCAGCGCGTCCGTAATTGCCTTGCACGTCATGCCGTAGGTGCACAAGCCGTGCAGGATAGGCTGCGAAAAGCCCGCGGCGGCAGCGAATTCGGGATCGGAGTGCAAGGGGTTGCGGTCCCCGCAGAGCCGGTAGAGAAGCGCCTGCTGCGGCAGGATCGGCATCTCGACCTCGACATCGGGCGCCCGGTCGGGTGCCGGGTCCGAGGTCGACGGACCGCGCTCGCCCCCGAAGCCGCCTTCCCCGCGGGCGAAGATGGACCGCTTCTGCGTCCACAGGTGGGCACCGTCGGGTGTGGTGACCGTGGTCTCGCTCCAGATGACCGCGGCCTTGCCCTTGTCCCAGATGTCCGTGAACCGCTGAACCGCCCGCGCCGAGCCCGACGGTGGCAGCGGCGCGGGAACCTCGACGCGCTCGCTCGCGTGCAGCACCTTGCTCAGCTCGATGTCGATGCCGGGAAACTGCACGGTCGGCGGTTTGGTGGCGTGGAAGGTGGCGGCCACAGTCCCGAACGTTGGCAGCACCTGCGGGGTGTCGTCCACCAGGTAGCGCAGTTCGCGCGGATCCATCGGGTCCGAACCGGCGCCCAGGCCCAGATGGTAGAGCTGCACATCGCTACTCACCCAAGAGAATTCGATGGGATCGAGCTCGGCGCTGAGCGCGACGTCGACGTCGATCGGCATCTCAACCCTCCCCGGCGATGTGCAACGCGGCCAGGTACCCGAACGTCATCGCCGGCCCGATCGTGCCGCCCGGACCTGGATAGGTGTGTCCCATCATCGGCGCGCTGACATTGCCTGCGGCATAGAGGCCTTCGATGATGCTGCCGTCGTCGCGCAATGCCCGTCCGTGCACGTCGGTTCGGATGCCGCCCTTGGTCCCAAGGTCGCCGGGCACCATCTTGGCCGCGTAGTAGGGCGGGTGGCTGATCTCGCCCAGATTGGGATTCGGCTTGTTGGTCGGGTCGCCGTAGTAGCGGTCGTAGGCGCTCTCACCGCGGTGATAGTCGGCGTCGACACCCGACCGCGCGAACCCGTTGAAACGCTGTACCGTCGAAGCGAATTCCTCCACAGGGAGACCCGCCTTGGCGGCCAACCCCTCGAGGGTGTCGGCCTGGACGATGACGCCCGACTCCAGCCACTTCCGCGGAATGCGTTGTCCCGGTTGCAAACCCGCGAAGATGTAGCGACCCCGGTATTGTTGGTCGAACACGAGCCAGGCCGGGATGTTCTCGCCCGGCCCGGGTCCCTGGCCGTACTCCCCGCCGTACATGTGGTGGCAGGCCTCGACGTAGGGCATCGATTCGTTCATGAACCGCTTGCCGGACATGTTGACGATGATCGACCCCGGCGAGTTGCGCTCCGACAGCGCAAACCACGGCGCGCCCACTAGTGGCACCGTCGGGCCCCACCAGGCGTCCTCCATCAACTCCAGTGCCGCACCCAGCTTTTCGCCGGCGAGGATGCCGTCGCCGGTGTTGGCCTTAGCGCCGACGGTCCATTCGGTAGAGATGGGCGCGCGCTGGTATTTGACCCGCATCTGTTCGTTGTGCTCGAAGCCGCCGCTCGCCAGGATCACACCGCGCCGGGCGCGGATCAGTTGCGGCTCAGCCGATTCGGATTCGGCGGTGTCGCGCACGTAGACGCCGCGCACCACACCGTCCTCGACGTACAGATCGGTGAGCGCCGTGTTGAGCACCACCGGGACGCCGGCACGCTGCAACCCGATCCGCAACGGCCCGATCAGCGCCCGCCCCATGCCGACGAGGTTCTTGCCGGTTGCCTTGGCCCACATCGTGCGGGCGCCGACCTTCAGACTGCGGGCCACCCCGCGGGGGTGCCGCTTGAGCTGGTTGAGCTGCACGTAATCCTGTTGCATCACAACGACATTCAGTGGCACCTTGCCGTAGGCAGGCTCCAGCCCGGCCTCGTCGGGACCGAGCTTGCGGGCGTCGAACGGCTTCGGCTCGATCGACCGGCCCCCCGCGCGGCCACCCGGTGCCTCGGGGTAATAGTCGGAGTAGCGCGGCACCCAGCACATCTTCAACGGCGTGTGCTTGAGCACGAATGACAGCATCTCGGGTCCGCGGTCAAGATAGGCGTCGATGCGCTCGGGTTCGATGATGTCGCCGATGATGCCGTGCAGGTAGGTGCGGGCCGCTTCGGGGGTGTCGCGGACGCCGTCGCGGTTGAGCACCTCGTTGTTCGGAATCCAGACACCGCCGCCGGAGCGCGCCGTGGAGCCGCCGAAGTGCGAGGCCTTCTCGATGACTATTGTCGACAGACCCCGGTGGGTGGCGGTCAGGCCAGCTACCATGCCGGCTCCGCCGCTGCCGACCACGACGACGTCGTACTCCTGCGCTGTCATGTAGAACACGTTATAGAATTGCCCGGGTTGGGCGCTACCGGCCCGGTCACGCCGATAACTTTTCAACGAGGGGACTTCCGGGAATGCTCAGTGTTGCGATCCGCGACGAGCTGGCGGCCGACCTGGCGCAGGCCCAGCGCAGCCGTGAGCCGATCGCTCCGCTGACCGCCGCTCATCCGGATATCGACGTCGTCGACGCCTACGAGATTCAGCTGATCAACATCCGTCAGCGAGTGGCCGAGGGGGCCCGGGTGGTCGGGCACAAGGTCGGGCTGTCCTCGAAGGCGATGCAGCAGATGATGGGCGTCGACGAACCGGACTACGGGCATCTGCTCGACGAGATGCAGGTGTTCGAGGACGTTCCCGTCAAGGCGAGCCGCTACCTGTATCCGCGGGTCGAGGTGGAAGTCGGCTTCGTCCTCGCCGAAGACCTGCCCGGGGCGGAGTGCACGGAGGACGACGTGCTTGCGGCCACCGAAGCTCTGGTGCCGTCGATCGAGCTGATCGACACCAGGATCACCGACTGGAAGATCGCCCTGTGCGACACCATCGCCGACAACGCGTCCTCGGCGGGTTTCGTCCTGGGCGCGGCCCGGGTGTCGCCGCGGGAGGTCGACGTCAAGACCGTCGACGCGGTGCTGACCCGCAACGGCGAGGTCGTCGCCGAGGGCCGCAGCGACGCGGTGCTGGGCAATCCCGTCATCGCGGTGGCGTGGTTGGCCCGCAAGGTGGAGAGTTTTGGGGTGCGGCTGAAAAAGGGCGACCTCGTTCTTCCCGGATCGTGCACGCGGGCGATCGATGCGCGGACCGGCGATGAATTCGTCGCCGACTTCACGGGCCTGGGTTCGGTCCGCTTGTCGTTCGAATAACTAAAAGGAGCGTTGGCATGCCGTCAAAGGCGAGTGTGGCCATTGTCGGGTCGGGAAACATCAGCACCGACCTGCTCTACAAATTGCTGAGGTCGGACTGGCTGGAACCGCGGTGGATGGTCGGCATCGACCCGGACAGCGAGGGCCTGGCGCGGGCCCGCAAGCTGGGCCTGGAGACCACCCATGAGGGGGTCGACTGGCTGTTGGCCCAGTCGGAGAAACCGGACCTGGTGTTCGAGGCCACCAGCGCTTACGTGCACCGGGACGCCGCGCCCAAATACGAGGCCGCAGGGATCCGGGCCATCGATCTGACGCCGGCCGCGGTGGGTCCGGCGGTGATCCCGCCGGCGAACCTGCGTGAGCATCTGGACGCCCCGAACGTCAACATGATCACCTGCGGCGGGCAGGCCACCATCCCGATCGTGTACGCGGTTTCCCGGGTCGTCGAGGTGCCCTACGCCGAAATTGTTGCCTCGGTGGCGTCGGTTTCGGCGGGGCCGGGCACCCGGGCCAACATCGATGAGTTCACCAAGACCACCAGCAAGGGGGTCGAGACCATCGGCGGGGCCAAACGCGGCAAGGCCATCATCATCTTGAATCCGGCCGAGCCGCCAATGATCATGCGCGACACCATTTTCTGCGCCATCCCCGAGGACGCCGATCGTGACGCGATCGCCAAATCCATCCAAGACGTGATGGCCGAGGTGCAGAGCTACGTGCCCGGATACCGGCTGCTCAACGAGCCCCAGTTCGACGAGCCCTCGCTCAACTCCGGCGGTCAGGCCGTGGTCACCACGTTTGTCGAGGTCGAAGGCGCCGGCGACTACTTGCCACCGTATGCGGGCAACCTCGACATCATGACCGCGGCGGCCACCAAGGTTGGCGAGGAAATCGCCAAAGAATCACTATCCGCTATGGCGCCAGGAGCGCAGGCATGACTGACATCTTCTTCAACCCGGTGTGGGACGTCCGGCTGACCGACACGTCGTTGCGTGATGGCTCGCACCACAAGCGTCACCAGTTCACCAAAGAGGAAGTCCACGCCATTGTGGCGGCCCTGGACGCCGCGGGCGTGCCGGTCATCGAGGTCACCCACGGCGACGGGCTGGGCGGGTCGAGCTTCAACTACGGCTTCTCCAAGACGCCCGAGCAGGAGCTGATCAAGCTGGCCGCCGAGACGGCCACAGGGGCCAAGATCGCCTTCCTGATGCTGCCGGGTGTGGGCACCAAAGAGGACATCAAGGAAGCCCAGAACAACGGCGGCTCAATCTGCCGGATCGCCACCCACTGCACCGAGGCCGACGTGTCGATCCAGCACTTCGGATTGGCTCGCGAACTGGGATTGGAAACCGTCGGGTTTTTAATGATGTCGCACACCATTTCCCCGGAGAAGCTGGCCGCGCAGGCCCGCATCATGGCCGACGCCGGTTGCCAGTGCGTCTACGTCGTCGACTCGGCCGGCGCGCTGGTCTTGGAAGGAGTGGGCGACCGGGTGGCTGCCCTGGTAGCCGAACTCGGCGACGACGCGCAGGTGGGCTTCCACGGGCATGAGAACCTCGGACTGGGCGTGGCGAACTCGGTGGAGGCGGTCCGGGCGGGCGCCAAGCAGATCGACGGGTCCTGCCGCCGGTTCGGGGCGGGCGCGGGCAATGCGCCGGTCGAGGCGCTCATCGGGGTATTCGACAAGATCGGTGTCAAGACCGGCATCGATTTCTTCGATATCGCCGACGCTGCCGAGGAGGTCGTCGCGCCGGCCATGCCCGCCGAGTGTCTGCTCGACCGCAACGCCCTGATCATGGGCTACTCCGGCGTGTATTCCAGCTTCCTCAAACACGCTATCCGCCAGTCGGAGCGCTACGGTGTCCCGGCCCACCAGCTATTGCACCGGGCCGGTCAGCGCAAGCTCATCGGCGGCCAGGAAGACCAACTCATCGACATCGCGCTGGAAATCAAGCGCGAGCAACAAAGCGGTGCGGCAGCACCGCATTAGCGCACACAGGCCAGTCATAGGCGCCGCGAGTACCCTGGCGCGCATGAGCACCATGATGACAGGCAGCGCTCGTCGCGGGCTGTACGGCCTGCTCGCCGGGGGGCTACTGACCGTTACCGCCGCGACGGTGATCGCGCTGCCGGTGGCTAATGCCGCTCCTCAGTGCGATCAGACCGTCGGCAACTCCATCGACGCGTACCTGCAACGGCATCCCGACCTCCACCAGCAATTGCAGGCGAAGTCGCAGGCGGAGGGTGGTAACGGCAACGTCATGGACTACCTGAGCCGACATCCGGACGTGCGGCAGTATCTGATCGAGCTGTCGCAGCAGTGCGCTCCCTAGCGAGTCGGCGTCGTCTGTGAACTCCACGGCGGACACGCGGGAATGTTCGCCATTGACTCAAAATGAGAACACGTTCTAGCGTCTAGGCGTGTTCTCTGATTCCCTCACCTCGGCGATCGCCGAAGCGGAGAAGCTGGTGGCCGAAGCGCCGCACATCGAGACCGAAGCCGACCTGCTGGAAGGACTGCAGTACCTGGCCGGCTGCATTTCCGGCTGCCTGCACCTGGCCTTCGACTACGAACGCGACCATCCGTTCCTGCAGTCGGGCACCGGGCCGTTCACCAAGATGGGCCTGGACAATCCCGACACGCTGTACTTCGGCACCCGGGTGCATGCCGACCGCGACTACGTCGTCACCGGCCGGCGCGGTAGCACCACCGATTTGAGCTTTCAGCTGCTCGGCGGTGAATACACCGACGACAATGTGCCCGCCAGCCAGGCCGCATTCGACGATCGAGAGCTCGAGATCGCCGCCGACGGCAGCTTCGAATGGCGAGTGCGGCCAACCAGCCCAGGACAATTGGTGATCCGCGAGGTGTACGGCGACTGGTCGGCGCAGCGCGGCACGCTGGCCATTTCCCGGCTTGACACTGCGGGTACCGCGCCCCTGCCGCTGACCCGCGAGACAATCGAAAAGCGTTACGCCACAGCCGGAAAGCAGCTGGTGAACCGAGTGAAGACGTGGTTGCAGTTCCCGCAGTGGTTCTATCTAAACATCCCGGTCAACACCATGGTTGCGCCGCGGCTGACCCCCGGTGGCCTGGCCACCCAATACTCGTCGGCCGGACACTTCGACCTGCGACCCGATCAAGCGCTGGTCATCACCATCCCAGTTTCGGACGCGCCATACCTGGGCTTCCAGCTGGGCAGCTTGTGGTACATATCGCTGGACTACATCAACCACCAGACATCACTGAACAACACTCAGGCGCAAGCTGATCCGGACGGCGAGGTGCGAATCGTCGTCGCCGACCAGAATCCGGGCGTGACCAACTGGGTCGAAACGCTGGGCCATCGAAAGGGCTTCCTGCAGTTCCGTTGGCAGCGAGTGTCCCGTCAACTCACTGAAGCCGACGGGCCCACCGTGGAACTGGTCGACTTCAACGCGATACCGGCCAAGCTACCCTACTTCGAACACAACAAGATCTCCGACGATGAATGGCGTGCGCGGATCGCCTTGCGTCAACAGCAAATTGCGGCCAGGATGCTGGGATGACGATGTCCGGGATGCTCGATCAGAAGGTAGTCGTCATCAGCGGTGTCGGGCCCGGGCTCGGTACCACCTTGGCGCACCGGTGCGCCCGCGACGGTGCCGACCTGGTGCTGGCGGCGCGTACCGCGGAGCGACTGGAGACCGTTGCCAAGCAGGTCAACGACTCCGGGCATAGAGCCCTCGCAGTGCGCACCGACATCACCGACGACGACGAGGTGGCCTACCTGGTCGAGACCACCATGGCGACCTACGGCAAGGTCGACGTGCTGATCAACAACGCCTTCCGGGTTCCGTCCATGAAGCCGTTGGCCGGCACTAGTTTTCAGCACATCCGTGACGCGATTGAGCTCAGTGCGCTCGGGGCGTTGCGGCTCATCCAGGCGTTCACCCCCGCGCTCGAGGAGTCACATGGATCGATTGTCAACGTCAATTCCATGGTGCTGCGTCACTCACAAGCCAAGTACGGCGCCTACAAGATGGCCAAGTCGGCGCTGCTGGCCATGTCACAGTCGCTGGCCACCGAACTGGGCGAGAAGGGCATCCGGGTCAATTCCGTTGCCCCGGGCTATATCTGGGGTGACACGCTGAAGGGCTACTTCGAGCATCAGGCGGGTAAGTACGGCACTACGGTGGACCAGATCTATGCGGCCACCGCGGCGAACTCCGATCTCAAGCGTTTGCCCACCGAGGACGAAGTGGCCTCGGCGATCCTGTTTCTGGCCAGCGACCTGTCCAGCGGCATCACCGGGCAGACCTTGGATGTCAACTGCGGGGAGTACCACATCTGACGTCCGATCGCACCGATGCAGAGCGCAGCGATGAGGAGGAGGCGGCGCAACAATGAGCGATCGCACCGATATCGGCACCGTCGACGAACTGCACGCATCGGCCACCAAGCTGATCGGGCTCGACGACTTCGGCGCCAACGACGACAACTATCTCGAAGCGCTGGAAGTGCTGCTGGACTCCTACCGGCGCGAAGCCGGCCTTACGGTATTGGGCAGCAAGATGAATCGGTTCTTCCTGCGCGGCGCGCTGGTGGCCCGGTTGCTGTCCGAGTCCGCGTGGAAGCAATACCCGCAATACGCCGACGTCGTGATCGAACGACCTATCTTCGTCACCGGGCTGGTACGCACCGGCACTACGGCGCTGCACCGGCTGCTGGGCGCCGACCCCGCACATCAGGGTCTGCACATGTGGCTCGCCGAATTCCCACAGCCGCGTCCGCCCCGCGACACCTGGGAGTCAAACCCGCTGTATCGCCAACTCGATGCGCAATTCACCCAGCACCATCGGGACAACCCCGGCTACACCGGGCTGCATTTCATGGCCGCATACGAATTGGAGGAATGCTGGCAGCTGCTACGGCAGTCACTGCACTCGGTGTCGTACGAGACGCTGGCACATATCCCCAGTTATGCGCAGTGGCTGTCGGAGCAGGACTGGACGCGGTCATATCGGCGGCACCGCAAGAACCTTCAGCTGGTCGGTCTCAACGACGCGGACAAGCGCTGGGTGCTGAAGAATCCCAGCCATCTTTTTGCCTTGGACGCTTTGATGGCGACCTACCCCGACGCGCTGGTAGTGCAGACCCATCGGCCGGTCGACACCATCATGGCGTCGATGTGCTCGTTGGCACAGCACACCGCCGAGGGATGGTCGACGACCTTCGTGGGGGCCCAGATTGGTGCCGACTCAATGGACACCTGGTCGCGCGGGCTGGAACGCTTCAACACCGCGCGCGCCAAATATGATCCCGCCCAGTTCTACGATGTCGACTACAAGGAGCTGATCGCCGATCCGATTGGCACGGTGGCCGATATCTACCGGTATTTCGGTCTGACGCTGACCGACGAAGCGAGAGCTGCGATGGAAAAAACCCATGCCGAAAGCCAGGCGGGGGAGCGAGCTCCGAAGCACAGGTATTCGCTGGCGGACTACGGGTTGACCGTCGATACGGTCAAGGAGCGGTTCGCCGGGCTGTGATTCAGTCGTCTAAGGGGACATCGCCGAGATAGCCCTCCGCGACGGCGTGCTCGATGCTGTCGGTCAATTTCGGGCACGACCGAATCCGTGCGGTATCCCCGCCGGATTCCCGGACTTCGGTGAAATGCGCACAGCGCTGCCATGCGTCGGTATTCCATTGCACCGCCGTATGACCCGGGCCAAGCCTTCGGACAGTGACCGTGACGTGGCAGAACCGGCAATCCACCGGCAGCAGGCCCGACGTGAGGTAGCGCTCGCGGTCGGCCCGGGTGGCTTCGCTGATCGCGGCGGCGCGCTGTGGGTCGTTGGCGAAATCTCTTGCCTTCGAGGCTAACCGGGCACGCGCACCTTTCGCGGGTTCAAAACCGGGTGGCCGCTCGTCGTGGTCCTGATGATCGCCGTGCAGCAACAACATCGACCGAGCCAGCCGATCGACGTCGGGTACCGTCGGCTGATCGTCGGGCATGGCCGTTAGTGTTGCTCGGCCGGCACGTCGTCCTTCACCGGCTCGGCAGCACCAGATTCCTTCGCCTTCAGGTTTTCTGCAACCTCGGCATTCCAAAACTCGTTGGCGCGGGTGGTGTCCACCTCGATCTCGAAGCGCTCCACCATTTCCGGTTTGATGTCGGCGACGTCAACGTAGAACTGCAGATACCAGCGACGCATCTGGTAGACGGCGCCGTCCTCCTCGACCAGCAGCGGATTGTCGATCCTGGTCTTGTGCTTCCAGATCTCCACATCTTGCAGGAAGCCCTTGCTGACGCCTTCGGTGAACGTCTTGGACAACTTCTCGGTCATCTTCTCGTCCATGCCCTTGGACTTTTCGACGATGACACCCCACTGCAAGACAAAGGAGTCTTGAGTCACTGGGTAGTGGCAGTTGATCAGGATCGACTCGGCCTTGTAGCCGCCGTAGCTGTTGTGCAGCCAGTTGATCATGAACGACGGCCCGAAGTACGACGCCTCCGAATCAAGGTGGGTTTCGCCGTAGGCGGTCCCCAGGTCGTTCACGTCCGGACGGCCCACGTTGTGCAGGTACTGCGAGGCGATGTGGCCCTCGAAGACGTTTTTGAAGTAGGTGGGCAGCCCGTAATGGATGTAGAAGAAGTGCGCCATGTCGGTGACGTTGTCGATGATGTCGCGGCAGTTGGATCCTTCGATGAGGATGCTGTTCCAGCGCCAGTCGGTCCACTCGTCGCTGGCCGCTTCGGGAATGTCCGGGATCCTGACTTTGGGGTCCGGCGGATTGCCTTCGTGGTCATGCCAAACGAACAGCAGCCCACCGCGCACGTCGGTCGTCCACGACCGGGTACGGGCCGTTTTGGGTGTGCGCTTGGCGTAGGGCACCAATTTGCACCGGCCGTCGCCGCCCCAGCGCCAGTCGTGGAACGGGCAGGCCACTTCGTCACCCTTGATGGTGCCCCGGCTCAGGTCGCCGCCCATGTGCCGGCAATACGCGTCGAGGACCTTTATGTCCCCGTGCGAGTCGGCGAAGACCACCAGTTTGGTGCCGAAAGCCTCAACCGAATGCGGCTCGCCGTCCAGGTAGTCCTGCGCGACGCCCAGGCAATGCCAGCCTCGCGCGTATCTGGTCGGCAAGGTGCCGGAATCGATTTCCCGGATGCCGACCGCATTGGTGTCGGTAGTCACCTGTCACCTCCACTAATAGCCCTCTAACTAGAACACGTTACAGTTTTGCGGCGGGCAAGCGCAACGACGGCGAGCCTGGATGGGATATCCGCGGCCAATTGCCGCTAGGGGTATATGTAGACGATGCCGCTGTTTGCTTTCGAGGGTCAGTCGCCGCGGGTGGATCCCACCGCGTTCGTGGCGCCGACCGCCACCTTGATCGGCGACGTCACCGTCGAGGCCGGCGCATCGGTGTGGTTCAACGCCGTGTTGCGCGGCGACTACGGGCCCATCGTGGTGCGGGAGGGCGCCAATGTGCAGGACGGATCGGTACTGCACGCACCGCCCGGTATCCCCGTCGACATTGGTCCCGGAGCCACGGTGGCGCACATGTGCGTCATTCACGGCGTCCACGTCGGCCCCGAGGCGCTGATCGCCAACCACGCCACGGTCCTCGATGGCGCAGTGATCGGCGCGCGCAGCTTGATCGCTGCCGGTTCTTTGGTGCTGGCCGGCACCCAGATCCCGGCCGGGATGCTGGCAGTCGGATCGCCGGCCCAGGTGAAGGGTCCGCTGGCTGGAACGGGCGCGGAAATGTGGGTGAACCTCAACCCGCAGGCCTATCGTGAGCTGGCGCAGCGGCATATGGCCGGGCTCGAGCCGATCTAGGTGGCTGGTGTCGAACGGGTAGTTTCATCCGCCACGGCGAAATCGGGCAAAACCGACCACCGCCAGAACGGACGCTGAGCCACTTTCGGCGACCTGCCGACCAAATCACCCTCCCGGAAATCGCGATGTTTGGTGATGGAAAATCGTTCGCAAATCAAAACACCAGCCACCTAGACCTTCTTCGTGCTCGCGGCCGCGCGGTCCATCTCCCAGTACGCGCGCAGGGCGACCAGCTTGCCTTCGTCGTTGGCCTTATAGGTGAAAACACCCTCCGCGGTGACCTGGTAACCGCCCGTCGTGATGAGGATGTGCCCGACGTTGGCTTCCTCGTTGCCGCATTGGTACGTGTCGCGGAAATGGAACTCGATTTTGTCGGTCGGGGCGATGGCCTTGTCCCAGAACGCCGAGATGGCGTCACGGCCGCGGTGGCCCTTGCCGTCCGGATCGAAGGCCGACGGCCCGATCGGGTCCTCGACGATCGCGTCGTCGGTGAACACCGCCAGCCACGCGTCCTTGTCCCTGGCCATAACCGCCTCACGGGAGCGGCGGCCGGCCTCATGCGCGGGGTGGTTCACCGGGCTCTCAACTCCGGTCATGCGCCGACCTTTTCCCGCTCGGGCTTGTCGCTGCCGACCACCCACATCGAGTAGTACTGCGACCCGCCTCCGTAGGCATGCCCCAAAGCCTTGCGCGCGCCGGCGACTTGGTGATCACCGCCTTTGCCCATCACCTGAATTGCCGCCTCGGCGAACCGAATCAGACCGGAGGCCCCGATCGGGTTCGACGACAGCACACCCCCGGACGGGTTCACCGGCAGCCGGCCGCCGATGGCCGTCTCACCGGCTTCGGTGAGCTTCCAGCCCTCACCCTCACGGGCAAAACCGAGGTTTTCCAACCACATCGGCTCAAACCAGGAGAACGGGACATAGATCTCCGCGGCATCGATCTCATCGATCGGGCTGGTGATGCCCGCCGCCTTCCACAGCGCGGCGGCCGCATCGCGCCCGGCCTGCGGGCTGACCTGGTCACGGCCGGCAAACTGCAAAGGCTCGGTGCGCAGCGCGGTGGCGTGGATCCACGCCACCGGATTGCCCTGGGCCAGGCGCGCTTCGGCGATTTCCTCGTTGCCGATAACCACGGCGCAGGCGCCATCCGACGATGGGCAGGTCTCGTCGTAGCGGATCGGGTCCCACAGCATCGGGGACTCCATCACCTTCTCCAGGGTGATGTCGGGCTGGTGCAGATGGGCCAGCGGGTTGCGGGCTCCGTTGAGCCGGTCCTTGACCGCGACCATGGCGCCGATATTCGTCGGCGCGCCGGACCGGCGGATGTATGACCGCACGTGCGGAGCGAAATACCCGCCAGCGCCGGCACCCACCGGCTTGATGAAGGGGATCGGAATGGACAATGCCCACATAGCGTTTGATTCCGACTGCTTCTCCCAGGCCATCGCCAGCACACGCCGGTACTTGCCGGACTGCACCAAGCTGGCGGCCACCACCCCGGTGGATCCGCCGACCGAACCCGCGGTGTGTACCCGGATCAGCGGCTTGCCCGTGGCTCCCATGGCGTCAGCCATGAACAGCTCCGGCATCATGACGCCCTCGAAGAAATCCGGCGCCTTACCCACCACCACGGCGTCGATGTCGTCGAAGGTGGAACCCGAGTCGGCCAGTGCCCGGTCGATCGCTTCGCGCACCAGGCCGTTCATCGAGACATCTTGTCGCTTGGCGACATACTTCGTCTGTCCGGTACCAAGTACCGCAGCAAGGTTTGGTCCCGCACCGGCCATCAGTTCTTTCCTTCCATGACCGCGACCAGATTTTGTTGCAACGCAGGCCCGCTGGTGGCATGAGCGAGCACCCGCTTGGCTGAACCACTCCAGATATGTTGTGCTGCAAAGCCGATCCGTTCGAGGCCGGCGACAAACATGGGGTTGGCTGCCAGCGCGCCGCCGGACGGATTGACGTGCGTCCGCCCCGGTATCCGGATTGCCTCGGCAAGGATCAAATGCTGGTGGGTGAACGGCGCGCAAATCTCGACCACATCAAGGTTGTCGGTTCGGCCGCCGGTGGCCACCGTGGTGGCCGCCTTGGTCGACGGGGATTCCGTGATGTCGCGCACGCCCAGCGACGGGGACTCGATGCGGTGTTCGATCCCGGTGATCCACGCCGGGTTTTCGCGCAACTCGCGCGCCCGGTCGTCGGCGGCCAGCACGATCGCGGCGGCGCCGTCGGTGATTGGTGCGATGTCATGGCGCCGCAGCGGATCGGCGAAAAACGGCCGGTCGAGCAGTTCCTCGACGCTGATCGGCGGCTCCACGGAATCCACCCGGCGGGCGTTCGCCCAGGAATCGAAGGCAACCCGCGCCATCTGCTCGTAGGTCCACTTGCCGGTGTCCAGCCCAATGCGAGCCTGCAGTCCTGCCATAGACACCGAGTCCGGCCACAGCGGGGCGACGGTGTATGGGTCGGTCTGCCGCGACAAGACGCGCCGCAGGATCCCCGCCGAAGATTTGCCGAAGCCGTACACCAACGCGGTGTCAACCTCGCCCGTCAGCAACTTGATGTAGGCCTCGTAGAGGGCCCAGGCCGCATCCATCTCGACGTGCGATTCGTTGATCGGCGGAACCGCACCGATCGAGTCGATCGCCGAGATGAACGAAAAGGCCCGTCCGGCAAGGTAATCGGACGAGCCCGAACACCAGAAGCCGATGTCGGCGCGTGCGATTCCGAGGTCCTCGTACAGTTGTGCGAAGCACGGCATCAACATCTCGACGCCGTTGGTGGTGCCGTCGGTGCGGCGTACGTGTGGGGCGTGGGCGAAGCCGACCACCGCAACGTTGCGAGCGCTCATTTACAGGTAAGCCCTCTACAGGTGGTGCTTGTAGGTGTCGTAGTCGGCGTCCGGTTCGCCGGTGGGCCGGAAGTATTCGATGTTGTCGATGCCATAGCCCCATTCCTCGCGGGGTTTCCACACCGCCTCGACGCGCATGCCCATCCGGACCTCGTGCGCGTCGACGTCGGCGACCAGATGCAGGAAGGGAATGTCGGCTCCGTCGAGCAGCACGTAGGCCGCCACGTAGGGCGGTTTGATGCGCTGGCCCTGGAACGGGATGTTGATGATGGCGAACGTCGTGACCGTGCCCTTGTCCGGTAGCTCCACGAATTCAGTGGTCGGCTGGCCGGTGGCCGGATCGGCCCCGTGCGGGGGGAAGTAGACCTTGCCTTTCTCCCCGGTCCTGGCGCCCAGCAGCTTGCCCTGGGCGATGGCACGCAAGTAGGCGCTCTCCTCGTGCGAGGCGGTGTGCTGAATGGTCAACGAGATCGGCGTGACGATCATGGTCACTGGATCCTGCTCGCCTCCGGACTGTTCGACGGGTTCGGCGTCCTCGCCCAGCGCGAAGTAGGCGATGTCGGTGATAGCGCCGACCGGCTCGTCGGCCCAGTGCACGTGTACCCGGGTACCGCGGCCGATGGCGTCGGGTGTCCTGGCATCGACGGCGTGCATCAGCAGGGTATCGGCGCCGTCGAGCTTGATCAGTGCCCAGGCGAACGGCCGGTCCAGCGGCTGGCCCTCCAGCGGCTCCGGCTGCCAGGTCCAGGAAACAACGGTGCCGACGTTGGACACCGGTACCATCTCGCCCAGCGGCTCGTAGGTGACCGGGTCATACTCCGCCGGCGGTACGTGCACCCGGCCATCCGACCCGCGCACCCCGAGGACATGGCGCTCACGCAGTGCGGTGAAGAACTTGCTCAGCGTGGGGCCGACCGAACGGGTGTAGTCGAAGGACAACGTCAGTGGCGCGGAGAGCGGTGGTTCAGGGTGATCCATCAAGGTCGGGCTGCTCGAACTGGCTGTCACGCCATCGAGTAGAACAGGTTCTAAGAACGGTTTCAACATCGGGTCGGCCGGCCGGAGAGGCGAAGACTATGAAGCTCGGTTTGCAGCTGGGATATTGGGGCGCTCAGCCGCCGCAGAACCATGGGGAGCTTGTCGCCGCCGCCGAGGAGGCCGGATTCGACACGATGTTCACCGCCGAGGCGTGGGGATCCGACGCCTACACGACGCTGGCGTGGTGGGGCTCCTCGACGCGTCGCATCCGGCTGGGCACGTCGGTGGTCCAGCTGTCCGCACGCACCCCGACGGCATGCGCGATGGCCGCGCTGACGCTCGATCACCTCTCCGGCGGTCGCCACATCCTCGGCCTCGGGGTGTCCGGCCCGCAGGTCGTCGAGGGCTGGTACGGCCAGCGTTTCCCGAAACCGCTGGCTCGTACCCGTGAGTACATCGACATCGTCAGGCAGGTGTGGGCTCGGGAGAATCCGGTGACCAGTGCCGGCCCCCACTACCCGCTGCCGCTGACGGGTGAGGGGACGACGGGGCTGGGCAAGCCGCTCAAGTCCATCACTCATCCGCTGCGCGCCGAGATCCCGATCATGCTCGGCGCCGAGGGGCCCAAGAATGTCGCGCTGGCCGCCGAAATCTGCGACGGCTGGCTGCCGATCTTCTATACCCCGCGGATGGCCGACACCTACAACGAATGGCTCGACGAAGGCTTCGCGCGCCCCAGGGCCCGCCGCAGCCGTGCGGACTTCGAGATCGGCGCGACCGCCACCGTCGTCATCACCGACGACCGCAGCGCCGCCTTCGCGGCCATGAAGCCCTACCTGGCTCTCTACATGGGGGGCATGGGCGCCGAGGACACTAACTTCCACGCCGATGTCTATCGCCGGATGGGCTATGGCGATGTGGTCGATGACGTGACCAAGCTCTTCCGCAGCAACCAGAAGGACAAGGCCGCCCAGATCATCCCCGACGAGGTCGTCGACGACGCCGCGATCGTTGGCGATTTGGACTACGTGCGTAAGCAGGTCAAGGTCTGGGAGGCCGCCGGCGTCACGATGATGGTGGTGTCCGGACGCAGTACCGAGCAGATCAGCGAGCTTGCCACGCTGATCTAGCCCGGTCCTCGACGGGCTTGCCGAACGAGTAGAACGCGTTCTAGATTGGCTCGATGACAGCCTCGCAGCACACCTTCGCGGGCACGGTCCTCACCATGCCGGTGCGGATCCGTAAGGCAAATCAGCACATGGCCATGTTCGCGGTTGACGCCGCCGCGGCGCAGCGCTTGATCGACTACAGCGGTCTGCAGGTCTGCCGATACCTGCCCGGGCGCGCGATCGTCGTCCTGATGTTGATGCACTACATCGACGGCGACCTGGGCCAGTATCACGAATTCGGCACCAGCGTGATGGTCAACCCGCCCGGTGTACAGGCGAGCGGGCCCCGCGCCCTGCAGTCGGCCGGTGCCTTCATCCATCACCTGCCCGTCGACCAGCCGTTCACATTGGAAGCCGGAACCAAGATCTGGGGCTACCCGAAAGTCATGGCGGGCTTCACTATTCGGCAGGGGTATCAATTCGGTTTCGACGTCAGCGTCGATGGGCAACTGGTGCTCGACATGGAGTTTGGCCGCGGGCTGCCGTTTCGGCTGACTCCGAGCCACCAACAACAGCGCACCTACTCGCACCGTGACGGTGTCACGCGGGAGACCTCGTTCGAGCACACGCTGCACGGTGTGCGCACTCGATTCGGCGGGGTGCGCATCCGGCTCGGCGATCATCCCTACGCGAAAGAGCTGGCGTCGCTGGGGCTTCCGAAACGCGCGATCATGTCCAGCTCCGTTGACAACGTGGAAATGACCTTCGGCGACGCCCAGGAGATCTCATGACGATGACTTCAACAAGGCCGGACGTCGACCTGACCGACGGCATTTTCTACGCGGGTGACTCGCGGGCCGTGTACCGCTGGATGCGGGAAAACGAGCCGGTCTTCCGGGACCGCAACGGCTTGGCCGCCGCGTCGACGTATCAGGCCGTGATCGACGCCGAGCGCAACCCCGAGTTGTTCTCGAATGCCGGCGGCATCCGTCCCGACCAGGACGGTGTCGAAATGATGATCGAGATGGACGACCCGCAACATCTGTTGCGGCGCAAGCTTGTCAATTCCGGATTCACCCGCAAGCGTGTCAAAGACCAAGAGGCGAAGATCGTTTCGCTGTGCGACACGCTGATCGACGCGGTATGCGAGCGCGGGAAGTGCGACTTCGTCTGGGACCTCGCCGCGCCGCTGCCCATGGCGGTCATCGGCGACATGCTCGGTGTGCGCCCCGAGGAGCGCAAGATGTTCCTCAAGTGGTCCGACGATCTGGTCGGCGCGTTGAGCAGCACAGCGGCACAAGAGGACATCCAGGTCACCATGGACGCCTTCGCCGCCTACAGCGAATACATGATGGGCATGATCGCGGCCCGCAAGCAGGAACCGACCGACGATCTGGTCAGCGTCCTGGTGCATGCGGAGGTCGAGGGATCGCGGCTGGAGGACCACCAGATCGTCACCGAGGTGCTGTTGCTGCTGATCGGCGGCGACGAGACCACGCGCCACACCCTGTCCGGCGGGACGAGGCAGCTGCTGCTGCAGCCCGACCAGCACCAGCGCCTGGTCAGCGACCTCGAATTGCTGCCCAACGCGATCGAGGAGATGCTGCGCTGGACAGCGCCGGTGAAGAACATGGCCCGCACGATCACCGCCGACACCGAGTTCCACGGCGCCCAATTGCGGCAGGGCGAGAAGATGATCCTGCTGTTCGAGTCGGCCAACTTCGACGAGAAGGTATTCAAGGATCCGGAAAGCTTCGACATCGAGCGCTACCCCAACAACCACCTGGCGTTCGGCTTCGGAACGCACTTCTGCTTGGGCAACCAGCTCGCCCGGCTGGAGCTGTCCATCATGCAGACCCGGCTGCTGCAGCGCCTGCCGGACCTCCGACTGGCGTCCGACGCCGAGCTGCCGCTGCGGCCGGCGAACTTCGTGTCCGGCCTCGAGAAGATGCCGGTGGCGTTCACCCCGAGCACGCCGCTGGGTTAGCAACTTTCGCCGAGCGTGCACTCAGTGCGAGATTCAAGCGAGTTTTTCACGCTGAGTACACGTTCGGCGCTGCCATGCCGCCGACACCCTGGCGACGATGGCGCCTGCGGTGTTCTCGGCGGTAACGCGGACGACGGCCCAACCCAGCTCCGCGAGGGACTCTGCGCGCCGAATATCCTTATTGAATTGTCTTCGGTCGGTGCGGTGTTGGTCGCCGTCGTACTCCACGGCCAATTTGATGTCCTCCCAACCCATATCCAGGCAGGCGATCAGGGCGCCGCAGTCGACAACTTGAATCTGGGTTCGTGGGGGCGGGAAGCCCGCGCGGATCAACAGCAGCCGTAGCCACGTCTCGCGTGGCGACTCGGCGCCGGAATCAACGAGCAACAGTGCGTTGCGCGCTCGCCGAATGCCACGGCGTCCCCGGCAACGGTCAGCGAGGATCTCCACGTCGCACATCTTGAGCTCCGTTGCACGGGCAAGCGCGTCGATGGAGGCAACAGCCCTATCAATGGGATAGCGGCACGCCAGGTCGAGAGCCGTTCGTGCCGGCGTCGTCGCAGGGATGCCGGCGATGACCTGTACTTGGTCCTCGGCCACGCGGTCCGACCATGTGTGGATACCATTCGGCGGCCGGCGATAGCCATAGAGCAACTCAGCCGGTGCGCCGTCCGCCACCCATTTGGCATCGTGCAGCGCCGACGCTGAACGGCCTGCGACAACGCCGCGCCGACGGGACCACAACCAGGCCGCATGGGCGCGCCCACGCGCCGTGAGCTCAGTGCCGGCAGCGACGTAGACGTCGGGGTGAACGTTGAGGAATTGGGCGCGCAGCGCGTACGGCGTCACGCGGCCGGATTTGACGGCCTCGCTACCGATGAACGGCATCTCCATGGCAGGAGTGTGCTCGCGAGGTCTGACACAGCGCCGAACGTGCATTCAGCGCCAAAAACAGACCCAAAATTCGCAATGAGTGCACGCTGAGTGCACGCTCGGCGCGACCGAAGAAGGCTAGCGGTTCTGGAAGTTGGGTTTGCGCTTCTCGGCGAACGCCCGGGGGCCTTCCTCGGCGTCGTCGGACAGGAACACCTTTATCCCGATCTGGGTGTCGATCTTGAACGCCTCGTTTTCGGCCATGCCCTCGGTTTCGCGGATCGCCCGCAGGATGGCCTGCACCGCCAGCGGCCCGTTGTTGGCAATCACGTCGGCGATCTCGAGTGCCTTGGACAGCGCCTGCCCGTCCGGCACGACATACCCGATCAGGCCCATCTCCTTAGCCTCGGCGGCGGTGATGTGGCGTCCGGTCAGCAGCAGGTCGCACGCGACGGTGTAGGGGATCTGGCGCACCAGTCGCACGGCCGACCCGCCCATCGGGTACAGGCTCCACTTGGCCTCCGAGATGCCGAACTTGGCGCTTTCACCCGCCACCCGGATGTCGGTGCCCTGCAGGATCTCGGTGCCGCCGGCGATCGCAGGTCCTTCGACGGCCGCGATCAGCGGTTTGGTCAGCCGGCGACCCTTCAGCAACGCGTCGATTCGCGACGGGTCGTAGCTGCCGTCCTTGAACGACTCACCGGGCGGCTTCTTGGTTGCCGCCTTGAGGTCCATGCCGGCGCAGAAGTAGCCACCGGCGCCGGTGAGGATGCAGCACCGGATGTCGGGATCGTTGTCGACGCGGTCCCAGGCCTGGACCATGATTTCCATCATTTCGGTGCTCAGCGCGTTGCGGGCGTGCGGCCGGTTCAACGTGACGATGAGGGTGTGACCACGCTGCTCCACCAGCGCATCTGGTTCGGAGGGACCGGACTGCTCGTTTGCTGGGGCCGGTGCCACGGCTACCGCCTTTCGGTCGACATGGGGCATGAGCTTGTCAAGAAATGTAACACGTTCTAATTTGGTGGCCGTGGCCCTGAATATTGCCGATCTCGCAGAGCACGCCATCGACGCTGTGCCCGACCGCGTCGCCCTGATCTGCGGCGACGAGATGTTGACCTACGCCCAATTGGAGGAGAAGGCCAACCGGCTGGCGCACTACCTGATCGATCAGGGGGTGAAAAAGGACGACAAGGTCGGGTTGTACTGCCGCAACCGCATCGAGATCGTGATCGCGATGCTGGGCATCGTTAAGGCGGGCGCGATCTTGGTCAACGTCAACTACCGCTACGTCGAGGGCGAGCTTCGCTACCTGTTCGAGAACTCCGACATGGTCGCGCTGGTCCACGAACGCCAGTACGCCGACCGGGTGGCCAACGTCCTGCCGGACACGCCCAACGTCAAGACGATCCTTGTGATCGAGGACGGCAGCGACAAGGACTTCCAGCGCTACGGCGGTGTCGAGTTCTACTCCGCGATCGCGCAGGGCTCCCCCGAGCGCGACTTCGGCGAGCGCAGTGCCGACGACATTTACCTGCTCTACACCGGCGGCACCACCGGCTTTCCGAAGGGCGTGATGTGGCGCCACGAGGACATCTACCGCGTGCTATTCGGTGGAACAGACTTTGCCACAGGCGAATTCGTGAAGGACGAGTACGACCTGGCCAAGGCGGCCGCCGCCAATCCGCCGATGATTCGCTACCCGATCCCGCCGATGATCCACGGCGCCACCCAGTCGGCCACCTGGATGTCGATCTTCTCGGGTCAAACCACCGTGCTGGCAGCGGAATTCAACGCCGAAGAGGTGTGGCGCACGATTCACGAACACAAGGTGAATCTGCTGTTCTTCACCGGCGATGCCATGGCGCGACCGTTGCTGGATGCGCTGGACACCGATCACGATTACGACCTCTCGTCGCTGTTCTTGCTGGCCAGCACCGCGGCGCTGTTCTCGCCGAGCATCAAGGAGCGGCTGCTGGAGCTGCTGCCCAACCGGGTCATCACCGATTCCATCGGCTCCTCGGAGACCGGATTCGGCGGCACCAGCATCGTCGCCAAAGACGCACCGCACAGCGGTGGCCCGCGAGTGACGATCGACCACCGCACCGTGGTGCTCGACGAGCACGGCAACGAGGTGGAGCCCGGCTCGGGGGTGCGCGGCTTGATCGCCAAGAAGGGCAACGTTCCGGTTGGCTACTACAAGGACGAGAAGAAGACCGCCGAGACGTTCAAGACCTTCAACGGCGTGCGCTACGCAATACCCGGCGACTACGCGCTGGTGGAGGAGGACGGTACCGTCACGATGCTGGGCCGCGGCTCGGTGTCGATCAACAGTGGCGGGGAGAAGATCTATCCCGAGGAGGTCGAGGCGGCGCTCAAAGGCCATCCCGACGTCTTCGACGCGTTGGTGGTCGGCGTGCCCGACCCCCGTTACGGCCAGCATGTCGCCGCCGTGGTCCAGTCCCGGCCAGGTGTGCGGCCGTCGCTGGCCGAACTGGACCGCTTCGTGCGCTCCGAGATCGCGGGGTACAAAGTCCCGCGCAGCCTCTGGCTGGTCGACGAGGTGAAGCGTTCGCCGGCCGGCAAACCCGATTACCGGTGGGCCAAGGAACAAACCGAGGCGCGGCCCGCCGACGAGGTGCATTCCGCACACGTGACCGCGTGAGCGACTTCGTCAAGCGGCACCCCGACGCGCCGGACGGTTACTTCGCCTGGGAAGCCGCAGGCTTGCGCTGGCTGTCGAAAGTCGACGGGGGTGTGCCGTGCGCGCAGGTCGTCTCGGTCGACGGGACCAGCCTGGCGTTGCGGCGGCTTGATTCGGTGCCGGCGACCCGCGAGGCGGCGCAGGTATTCGGCCGCCGACTGGCCGTCACGCACGAGGCGGGCGCCCCGGCGTTCGGCGCCGGGCCCGACGGATGGGACGGCCCGGGGTTTTTCGGCCCGTTGTCGAAGCCGTTGCCGCTGTCGCTGCGGCGGCACCGGCGCTGGGGCGACTTCTACGCCGACGAGCGGCTGGCTCCGATGGCCGAGCGGGCGGCGGCGCGGCTCGACGCCCCGACCCGCGCCGTGATCGAGTCCGTCATGGCACGCTGCCGCGCCGGAGATTTCGACGACGACGACCCGCCGGCGCGGCTGCACGGCGATCTGTGGAGCGGCAACGTCATGTGGACTTTCGACGGGGTGGTGCTGATCGATCCCGCCGCGCACGCCGGCCACCGCGAGACCGACCTTGCGATGCTCGCGCTGTTCGGCTGCCCGCACTACGACGACGTGGTCAACGGCTACCAGCGGGTGCGGTCGCTGAAGCCCGGCTGGCGCGACCGCGTCGGGCTGCACCAGCTGTTCCCGCTGCTGGCGCACGTGGTGCTTTTCGGCGGCGGGTACGCACAGCAGACCGGTGCCGCCGCTCGCGCCGCGCTAGCCGCGTAGGCCTACAGTCTTCAGTGCGATGACGATCGATGTGTGGATGCAGCACCCGACTGTGCGGTTCCTGCGCAGCGACATGTTGGCGTCGCTGCGACGCTGGACCGGCGGTTCCCTGCCGGCCGCCGAAGTCCCGATCGAAGCCACCATCGCAATGATGGACGCGGCCAATGTTCAGTTCGGACTGCTCAGCGCCTGGCGCGGTCCGGGCGGCCAGGATCTGATCTCCAACGACGAAGTCGCCGAGTGGATCAGCTTGCATCCCAAGCGGTTCGCCGGTCTGGCCACCGTCGACCTCGACCGCCCGATGCAAGCCGTGCGGGAGTTGCGCCGCCGGCTGGGTGATGGTGGATTCGTGGGTCTGCGGGTGGTGCCCTGGCTGTGGAATGCACCGCCCACCGATCGCCGCTACTATCCGCTCTTCGCCGAGTGCGTCGAGGCCGGTGTGCCGTTTTGCACCCAGGTCGGTCACACCGGCCCGCTGCGGCCGTCGGAGACGGGCCGGCCGATTCCCTACATCGACCAAGTCGCCCTCGACTTCCCCGAACTGGTGATCGTATGTGGCCACGTCGGTTACCCGTGGACAGAAGAGATGGTGGCCGTCGCCCGCAAGCACGAGAACGTCTACATCGACACCTCGGCTTACACCCTCAAACGGCTGCCCGAGGAGCTCATCCGGTTCATGAAAACCGGTACCGGACAACGTAAAGTCTTGTTCGGCACCAACTACCCGATGATCGCGCACCCGCACGCGTTGGCGGGACTCGACGAACTGGGACTACCCGACGACGCGCGCCACTGCTTCTTGCACGCTAACGCCGAGCGGGTGTTCAGGCTGGAACGAAAGGTGAATTCGTGAACGGTGCCCAGGCTTTGATCAACACCCTGGTCGACGGCGGCGTCGACGTGTGCTTCGCCAACCCGGGGACGTCGGAAATGCATTTCGTGGCCGCCCTGGACACCGTCCCGCAAATGCGGGGCGTGCTGGTTCTCTTCGAGGGCGTCGCCACCGGCGCGGCCGACGGATATGCGCGCATCGCCGATCGTCCGGCGGCGGTGCTGCTGCACCTGGGTCCTGGACTGGGCAACGGGCTGGCCAACCTGCACAACGCGCGGCGCGCCCGGGTGCCGATGGTGGTGGTCGTCGGTGACCACGCCACGTATCACAAAAAGTACGACGCCCCATTGGAATCCGACATCGACGCACTCGCCGGGACGGTCTCCGGGTGGGTACGCCGCACGGAACACACCGCCGATGTCGCGGCCGACGCCGCCGAAGCCATCACCGCCAGCCGGTCCGGTTCGCACATTTCGACACTGATCCTGCCCGCCGACGTGTCGTGGTCCGACGGTGCCGAGCCTTCCCCGCCCGTGCGGGCGCAGCCGCCGAGTGCCGATCCGCTGCTTTCGCCGCAGGTGCTGGAGGTACTGCGATCCGGGGAACCCACCGTCATCCTCGTCGGCGGAGGCGCCACCCGCGGGTTGGGCTTGACGGCGGCGGCACGGATCGCCCAGGCGACCGGGGCCCGTCTGTTGTCTGAGACATTCCCTGCGCGGCTGGAGCGCGGCGCGGGCATTCCCGCGGTCGAGCGGCTCGCCTACTTCGCCGAAGCCGCGACGGCCCAGCTCGACGGCGCCAAGCATCTGGTGCTGGCCGGCGCCAAGTCGCCGGTGTCGTTCTTCGCCTACCCGGGCATGCCCAGCGACCTGGTCCCGACGGGCTGCCAGGTACACGTCCTCGCCGAGCACAGTGGTGCTGCCGCTGCGCTCGCCGCATTAGCCGACGAGGTAGCGCCCGGGACCGTGGCGCCGGTGGCGGCCTTGGCGCGGCCGGCGCTGCCGACCGGGGCTTTGACGTCCGCGTCCGCGGCCGATGTGATCGGGGCGCTGTTGCCGGAAGGGGCGATCGTCGTGGACGAGTCCAACACCTCCGGGGTGCTGCTCGCCGCGGCCACTGCCGGCGCACCGGCCCACGACTGGCTCACGCTGACCGGCGGGGCCATCGGGTACGGCATTCCGGCCGCCGTCGGTGCCGCGGTGGCGGCTCCGGATCGCCCGGTGCTGTGCCTGGAATCCGACGGGTCGGCGATGTACACCATTTCCGGGTTGTGGACCCAGGCGCGGGAAAACCTCAATGTGACCACCGTGCTGTACGACAACAGCGCCTACGACATCCTGCGGATCGAGCTCGCGCGTGTCGGCGCCGGCTCCGCTCCCGGTCCGAAGGCGCTCGACCTGCTTGACTTGTCGCGCCCGACAATGGATTTCGTCAAGATCAGCGAGGGTATGGGAGTTCCCGCGCGCCGCGTCACCACTGCCGAGGAGCTCGCCGACGCGCTGCATGCAGCGTTCGCCGAACCCGGCCCGCACCTGATCGACGCCGTCGTGCCGTCAATAACGGGCTAGCCCGGGAAGTCGGCTGACGAGCCAGTCCGCGAGTGCATTGACTACCTCGACTCCCGTCTTGAACACGCCGTCGTGAGATTCCGCCGCCAGCGCCACGCCCCAGTACCCGGACTGTGTGGCGACCATCCCGAATTGCCGGACCAGGTATTCGCCATGCCTGCCCGGCCCCCAACCTCCTTTCGCTGCAATACCTTTGGCGGCCAGTCCCCATTGCTGGCCGGCGGTGAGGTGCTGCATCATGTCGATGACTTCGGCCGCGTCAGGTATCGCTGGTAGCTGCGCGGCAAATTGCGCCTGACGGTTCAGGGTCCATTGCGTCTGGCCGAATGCGGTGAAACCCCGCCGCAGCCGGCGAGATTCGACTACCGTGGCGGCGTCACCGCACTCGGCGATGACGGCTTGCACCTGCCGCGCCGCGTCCGGGGGATTGCCCAGTTGCGACCACAACTGCTCGGACGCGTGGTTGTCGGATTCGGTGATGGCTTTGACGGCCAGGTCCCAGGCGCGTGGCCGGTCGTTGCGCAACGCCGCGATCGCCAACGGCACTTTGATCGTCGACCAGCCGACGCCGGACCACCAGCGTCCCAGTGCGTAGCTTCGGTCGGGACGCGCGATTGCGAGACCGACATCTGCCGGGACCGCGGCGGCGAGCTTTTCGAAGCTTGCTTCAAGCGCAAGCTCGAGAGGCCGGGACGTCATGTGGCTAGCGGCGGATTTGCCATACCGAATCTTCGCAGTCGACACCTTGTGCCGACAACTGACGCTTGAGCACCTTAAACGTCATCGTCCGTGGCAGCTCAGCGCTGACCCGCACGTACGACGGCCACTGCTTGGGTCCCAGGTCGGGCTGCTCGGCCAGGAAGGCGCGGAACCTCCCGGCATCGAACTCGGTGCCCGGGGCCATCACCAACGCGGCCATCACCTGGTCACCGACCACCGGATCGGGCACCGCGTACACCGCCACCTCCATGACATCGGGGTGGCGCAGCAGTACCCGCTCGATCGGGGCCGCGCCCAGGTTTTCGCCATCGACCCGCATCCAATCGCCAAGGCGCCCAGCAAAATACGCATAGCCGGCGTCATCGCGATAGGCGAGATCACCGGTGTGGTACACCCCGCCTGCCATCCGCTCTGCCTCGGCCTCTTCATCGTTGTAGTAACCCTCGAAGCGGCCCGGCCCCGCGGTGTTCACCAGCTCGCCGACCACGCCGGGGGGACATGGTTCACCGGTGTCTGGGTCGACGATTTCCACCCCGTCGGGCAGCGGACCCAACGCGCCCACCGGGGTGTCCGGCGTACGCGCGATCGCCACACCGCCCTCGGTGGAGCCGAACCCGTCTTGCACGACACACCCGAACCGGCGGCCGAAGCGCTCGATGTCCCCGGCTACGCCCTCATTGCCGTATACCGCCCGCAGCGGGTTGTCCGCATCGTCGGGCCGCTCCGGCGTGGCCAGCACATAGGACAACGGTTTGCCCACGTAGTTGGCATAGGTGGCGCCGTAGCGGCGGACATCGCTCAGGAAGTTCGATGCAGAGAACTTGCGCCGCAACGCCATTGAGCCCTGACATGCCGCCGCGACCGCCCAGCCCACCAACAGCGCGTTGGAATGGAACAACGGCATCGACACATAGCAGACGTCATCGGGGGTGAGATCGAATCGCTGCGTCATGGTCACGCCCGCGATCGCAACCTTGCCGTGGCTACACTTCACCGCTTTCGGCTCGCCGCTGGTGCCAGACGTGAAGATCAGCATGAAGAGGTCGGTGGGCGAGGCGGACTGAAACGACGGCTCGGCGTCCCGATAGGCGTCTAACTCGCAAGCCCACTGGGCGGTATCGACATTCACGTGCTCGATATCGTCCAGTGTTTCAGCCGATTTCGATTCAGCCAGCACCAATTGGCAGTCGGCCCTGACGATGTCGCGCGCCAGCGCCGCGCCGCGACGCACCGGGTTGAGCCCTACCGGCACGATCCCCGACATTCCGGCCGCCACCAGCATCGCCGAGAAGAACGGGGTGTTCTCCAGCAGCACGCCGACGTGCGGCGGCCGTGCCGGGTCGAGGCGCCCACGCAGTGCCGCGGCAACCGCGGCACCGTGGCGCACATGATCACGCCAGCTGGTGAACGAGTCCTCGAAGTAGACACCGCGGTCGTCGACCTCGGCCAGCGGCACCAGCAGTTTGGTGACGGTGAGGTCAGCGGGGATCACAGCCGGGATCAACGACCTGGCTAGGCGGGAGTCTCCGCCAGCTCACGGCCGATCCGGCGCAGCTGACCGGTGGCACCGCCCAATGCAAACTCGGCCTCTTTGGCGGCCAAGAAATAGCGGTGCACCGGGTGATCGGTGTCGACGCCCACGCCGCCATGCACGTGCACGATGGTGTGCGCCACCCGGTGTCCGGCGTCGGCCGCCCAGAACGCCGCGCTGGCCACATCGATGTCAGCGGGGCAATCCTCGGAAACTCGCCAGGCCGCCTGGGTGAGCGTGAGCCGCAATCCCTTGACGTCGATGTAACCGTCGGCCAGCCGCTGTGACACCGCCTGGAAGCTGCCGATCGGGCGATCGAATTGCTCCCGCTCCCGGGCGTACTCGGCGGTAAGCTGCAGTCCGCGTTCGAGCACACCTAGCTGGAAGGCGCTGCGGCCCAAGGCGTTGAGCGTTTCGAGCCAGACTACGACCTCCGCGCCGCCGACCATCCGGGTGCCGTCCAGCTGCGTGCCGTCCAGCGCCAGGTGCCCGACGCTGCCCAGGCCGGTCGTCTGCATCGATGTCACCGTAACATCGGGGTCGTCCGCAGCGACCACGAAAACGCCGGTGCCCGAATCGGTCTCGGCCGGCACCAGGAAGGCGTCGGCGGCCGGCGCGAACCCGACCTGGGTGCGCGTGCCGGTGAGGCGGTAGCCGTCACCCGCGCGGATGGCCTGCACCGGTCCCTCACCCATCTCGCCGAGCAGTGCGACGGTCAGGATCTTCTCGCCGCTGACTGCTGGGGCGGCCCAATCCTGCTGCAACTCTTCGGTCCCGAAGCGGGCCAACGCACCGGCGGCGAGCATCACCGAGTCCAGGTACGGCACGGCGGCCAGCTGGTGACCCAGCGCCACCAGGATGGCGATCTGCTCGAGCACCCCGAATCCGTCGCCGCCCACTGAGGTGGCCGAGGCGCTGGTCAGGATGCCGGCGTCGATGAGCTTGCCCCACAGCGCGCGGTCGAATCGTTGGTCGAGCTTGTCAAGCTCACGCTGGTGCTCCGGGGTGCACACCGAACCCACGATCGTGTCGACCAGGCCGCCGAGATCATTCGCCGCTTCGGTTGTCGAAAAGTCCATCGATATCCGTCCTTAGGGGGCTCAGCGGTTGCGGGGCAGGCCTAGGGCGACCATCCCGATGATGTCGCGTTGCACTTCGTTGGTGCCGCCACCGAACGTCAGGATCAGGCAGGCCCGGTGCATGCGCTCGACCCGGCCGCGCAACAGCGCGCCCGGGGAATGCTGGCGCACCGTCGCCGCGGTACCCAGCACCTCCATCAGCAGCCGGTAGGCCTCGGTGGCCAGCTCGGTGCCGTACACCTTCGCGGCCGAGGCGTCCGCCGGACCCAACGAGTCACCGTCCGCCGAAGCCAGCTCCCAATTGATCAACTTCAACACTTCGGCTTTGGCGTGCACCCGGGCCAGGTTGAGCTGCACCCACTCGGAGTCGATGAGCCGGGCGCCGCTCGGGTCCTTGGTGTGCTGCGCCCATTCCCGGACCTCGCGGAGAGCCACGAAGATAGGTGCCGACGACACCAGGGCAACGCGCTCGTGGTTGAGCTGGTTGGTCACCAGCTTCCAGCCGCCGTTCTCTTCACCGACCCGATTGGTCACCGGCACCCGCACATCGGAGTAATAGGTGGCGCTGGTGTCGGGACCGGCCATGGTATGCACGGGTGTCCAGGAGAAGCCGTCGGCGGTGGTGGGCACGATCAGTACCGAGATGCCGCGATGCTTCTTGGCCTCGGCGTTGGTGCGCACCGCCAACCAGACGTAGTCGGCGTACTGGATCAAGCTCGTCCACATCTTTTGGCCGTTCACGATGTAGTCGTCACCGTCGCGCACCGCGGTGGTGCGCAGATTGGCCAGGTCGGTGCCGGCGCCGGGCTCGGAGTAGCCGATGGAGAAGTGCAAGTCCCCGGCCGCGATCCTGGGCAGGAAGAACTTCTTCTGCTCGTCGGTGCCGAAGGCCATGATGGTCGGGGCAACGCTGTTGATGGTCAGGAAGGGCACCGGTGCACCGGCGATGGCCGCTTCATCGGCGAAGATTAGCGAGTCCATCGGGGAGCGGTCCTGGCCGCCGTACTCCTTCGGCCAGCTCAGGGTCAGCCACCCGTCCTTGCCCATTTGCGCGACCGTCTCGCGGTAGACGTTGCCGACGCCGATTTCGCCCCCGATCGAGCTCAGGGCCTCACGGCGCTCCGGCGTCACAAGCGTGGTGAAGTACGACCGCAGTTCGCGACGCAGCTCCTCCTGTTCCGGGGTGTAACTGATGCGCATTCCAGCCGTCCTTTGTTAACCTGACACGCCTCGATCAACCGACGTTACTCGGGCTACGACTACCCGTTCTCTTCGGAGGTTGTAACACGTTCTAGTCTTGGAATCCAGCGACCGTTTCCCCGGAGGTATTGGGGCCCCTATGGTGGACCTACATACTGGTGGGGACGTGGGCGAAGATTGAAAGCCAGTTTCAAGGAGGATGCTGTGCGGGTGATCGTGGACCGTGACCGGTGCGAAGGTAACGCAGTGTGCCTGGGTATCGCGCCAGACATCTTCGACCTGGACGACGAGGATTATGCCGTCGTGAAGCTTGACCCGATTCCGCCCGATCGCGAGCAACTGGCCGAGCAGGCAATCGCGGAGTGCCCGCGCGCCGCGCTGCTGCGCGGCGACTAATCCGAGCCCGAAGTGCGTCACCCGAAACTAGAGGTATTCATAAATTGACTACCAGCATGAACGCGACCGACCTATCCGGCAAGGTCGCGGTGGTGACCGGTGCGGCCGCGGGACTGGGACGGGCGGAGGCGCTCGGTTTGGCGCAGCTCGGCGCCACCGTCGTGGTCAACGACATCGCCGCCGCCTTGGATGCCTCCGATGTCATCGACGAGATCAACGCGGCCGGCTCCAAGGCCGTGGCGGTCGCCGGCGACGTCAGCGAGCGCTCGACCGCCGACGAACTGGTCGCGCAGGCCGACGGCCTGGGTGGGCTGGACATCGTGGTCAACAACGCGGGGATCACCCGCGACCGGATGCTGTTCAACATGACCGACGAGGAATGGGATCTCGTCATCGCCGTGCACTTGCGCGGCCACTTCCTGCTGACGCGCAACGCGGCCACCTACTGGCGCTCCAAAGCCAAGAATTCGGGTGGAACAATCTTCGGCCGCCTCGTCAACACCTCGTCGGAGGCGGGGCTGGCAGGCCCGGTCGGCCAGGCCAACTACGGTGCCGCCAAGGCGGGCATCATCGCACTGACGCTGTCGGCCGCGCGGGCGCTCGGTCGCTACGGAGTGTGCGCCAACGCCATTTGTCCGCGCGCCCGCACCGCCATGACGGCCGACGTCTTCGGTCCCGGCCCAGAGGTCGCGGAGGGCGAGATCGACCCGTTATCGCCCGAACATGTGGTCAGTCTGGTCAAGTTCTTGTCATCGCCGGCCGCCGCGGAAGTCAACGGGCAGGTGTTCATTGTTTACGGCCCTGCGGTGACACTGGTTTCGGCGCCGACCGCCGAGCACAAATTCCGTGCCGATGGACCGGCATGGGAGCCTGCGCAACTGAGCGCAACGCTGCAGGAATATTTTGCTGGTCGCGATCCGGAGCGGAACTTTTCCGCCGTCGGCCTGATGGAGCAATAAGCCCATGGGGGCACTTAACAGTGGGAAATTGAGGTGTAGAACACGTGTCAGAAACTTGCCACTTCGGTGGTCTTGACGTTGCAAATTAACGGTTTTGACGAGAAATCGCTTTCATTGACATCGGTGAACTCGTTCTGAGTTAATAAGATCCGGCTCACACCGAGCCGACGTGCGACAGAACAGCGCGCAAAGCCAACACACAGGCTTCGCCGCGAGCAGCGAGGGGGACGAAGCTGATTCAGCAACTTGCAGTCCCCGCGCGTGCTGTCGGCGGATTCTTCGAAATGATGATCGACACCGGCCGCGAGACTTTTCGCCGGCCGTTCCAATTCGGCGAGTTCCTGGATCAGACGTGGATGATCGCTCGAGTGTCGTTGGTCCCGACACTGCTGGTCTCCATCCCGTTCACCGTGCTGGTGGCATTCACCCTCAATATCTTGCTGCGCGAGATCGGAGCCGCTGACTTGTCCGGCGCCGGAACGGCATTCGGCACCATCACCCAACTGGGGCCCGTGGTGACCGTGCTGGTGGTGGCGGGCGCCGGCGCCACCGCCATCTGCGCCGACCTCGGCGCCCGGACCATCCGGGAAGAAATCGACGCCATGCGGGTGCTCGGCATCGACCCGATCCACCGGCTCGTGGTACCCCGGGTGCTGGCGTCCACCGTGGTCGCCCTGCTGCTCAACGGATTGGTGTGCGCCATCGGGCTATCCGGTGGCTACGCGTTCTCCGTCTTCCTGCAGGGGGTCAACCCCGGCGCCTTCATCAACGGACTGACCGTGCTGACCGGGCTGCGGGAATTGGTGCTGGCCGAAGTGAAAGCGTTGCTGTTCGGCGTGATGGCCGGGCTCGTGGGCTGCTACCGCGGGCTGACCGTCAAGGGTGGCCCCAAAGGCGTCGGTAATGCGGTCAATGAAACCGTGGTCTACGCGTTCATCTGCCTGTTCGTCATCAACGTCGTGATGACCGCAATCGGCGTACGGATCACGGCGAAATGAGCGGCAGATGAGCTACGACGTCACCTACCGGCTGCGCAACCTCGCATCGAGGCTGCAAGGGCCGGTGGACGACTTCGGCGAGCAGGCGTTGTTCTACGGCCAAACCCTGCGCTACGTTCCCAACGCGCTCACCCGCTACCGCAAAGAGACGATGCGCAACATCGCCGAGATGACGCTCGGTGCAGGGGCCCTCATCATGATCGGCGGGACGGTCGGCGTCGCGGCCTTCTTGACGCTGGCGTCCGGTGGTGTCATCGCCGTGCAGGGCTACTCGTCGCTGGGAAACATCGGCATCGAGGCCCTGACCGGCTTCCTGTCGGCGTTCCTGAACGTCCGCGTGGTGGCGCCAGTCATCGCGGGTATCGCCCTGGCGGCCACCATCGGGGCCGGCGCCACCGCCCAGCTGGGCGCCATGCGGGTGTCCGAGGAGATCGACGCGGTCGAGTGCATGGCGGTGCACTCGGTGTCTTATCTCGTGTCAACCCGGCTGATAGCCGGGCTGATTGCCATCATTCCGCTGTATTCGCTGTCGGTGCTGGCCGCATTTTTTGCCGCTCGGTTCACCACGGTCTACATCAACGGACAATCCAAAGGCCTTTACGACCACTACTTCAATACCTTCCTTACACCGTCTGACCTGTTGTGGTCGTTCCTGCAGGCCATCGTGATGTCCATTGCCGTGATGCTGGTCCATACCTACTACGGCTACAACGCCAGCGGCGGTCCCGTCGGCGTCGGAATCGCCGTCGGCCAGGCCGTGCGCACCTCGCTGATCGTCGTGGTCGTCATAACTTTGTTCATCTCGCTGGCTGTTTACGGCGCATCCGGTAACTTCAACCTCTCCGGCTAATCGGACCGCTTAAAGGACATGGCAGACACAGGATCGCGACGCACAACGGTCCGGCTGGCAGCGGCGCTGCTGGCCGGACTGATGCTGGCGTTCGCGGCAGTGACTTACCTTTCCTACACAGCGGCTTTCGCCTCGGTCGACACCGTCACCGTCTCGGCGCCGCGCGCCGGGCTGGTGATGGAGAAGGACGCCAAGGTCAAATACCGCGGGATCCAGATCGGCAAGGTCAAGGCGATCGATTACACCGGTGAGCAGGCCCGGCTGACGCTGGCCATCAACAGCGACGACATGCACTTCATCCCCTCCAACGCAACGGTGCACATCGCGGGCAACACCATCTTCGGCGTAAAGTCGGTGGAATTCATTCCGCCCCAAACGCCTTCACCGGTCTCCTTGCGCCCGGACGCGCACGTCGCGGCCTCCGCGGTGCAGCTCGAAGTCAACACCTTGTTCCAGTCGCTGATTGACCTGCTGCACAAGGTCGACCCGGTGGAGTTGAACGGGACGCTGAGCGCGCTGTCGGAAGGGTTGCGCGGCCACGGCGACGACTTCGGCGGCATTTTGTCGGGATTGAATACCTTGACGCGCCAAACCAACCCGAAGCTTCCAGCATTGCAGGAGGACTTCGGCAAGACAGCGGTCGTCACCAATGTCTATGCCGATGCCGCACCCGATTTGACCACTGTTATCGACAACCTGCCGACGATCAACAAGACCGTTGTCGACCAGCAGAACAACCTCAACGACACCCTGCTGGCCACCATCGGCCTGGCCAACAACGCCTATGAAACGTTGGAGCCGGCCGAACAGAATTTGATCGATGCCATCAACCGGCTGCGGGCTCCGCTCAAGGTGGCTTCTGACTATTCACCGGAGTTCGGCTGCCTGTTCGCGGGTATCGGCCGGGGTGTCAAGGAGTCTGCCCCGTTGATCGGGGTCCGCAAAGCGGGTCTGTTCACGTCGTCGAGCTTCGTGTTGGGCGCGCCCTCGTACACCTACCCCGAGTCCCTGCCGATCGTCAACGCTTCCGGAGGACCGAACTGCCGGGGATTGCCCGACATTCCGACCAAGCAGACGGGCGGGTCGTTCTATCGAGCCCCATTCCTGGTGACTGACAATGCGAATATTCCGTACGAGCCATTCACCGAATTGCAGTTTGACGCGCCCTCGACGCTGCAGTTCCTGTTCCACGGCGCATTCGCGGAACGGGACGACTTCTGATGGCCGCCGGGGGAAGGCCATCGCACCGCTCGATAGTGATCAAGGTCAGCATCTTTGCGGTGGCGATGCTGCTGGTGTCCGCGGGACTGGTGGTGATCTTCGGTGACTTCCGGTTCGGTCCCGAAAGTATTTACCACGCAACGTTTACCAATGTCTCACGGCTGAAGGCCGGTCAGAAGGTACGTATTGCCGGAGTGCCGGTTGGTGCGGTGTCGGGCGTGAAGCTGAATCCGAACAACGCAATCGACGTGACATTCGGAGTTGATCAGCGCTACACGCTTTATTCGTCCACCCGTGCGGTGATCCGCTACGAGAACCTGGTTGGTGACCGGTACCTCGAAATTACATCCGGCCCCGGGGAATTGCGCAAGCTGCCGCCGGGCGGGACGATCAACGCCGAACACACCCAGCCTGCGCTGGATCTCGATGCGCTACTCGGTGGACTGCGGCCGGTGCTCAAGGGTCTTGACGCCGACAAGGTCAACACCATCAGTAGCGCCGTCATCGAATTGTTGCAGGGTCAGGGCGGGGCGTTGTCGAACGTCCTGGCGGACACCAGCGCGTTTTCGGCGGCGCTGGGCCAACGCGACCAGCTCATCGGCGACGTGATCAACAACCTCAACTCGGTGCTGGGGACCGTTGACCAGCGCAGCGCGCAATTCTCGGCCAGCGTTGACCAGTTGCAGCAATTGATCAGCGGACTGGCCGAGAACAAAGACGACATCGCCGGTGCCATCCCGCCGCTGGCCTCAACGACGACGGATCTGACCGAGCTGCTACAGAATTCGCGGCGCCCGTTGCAAGGCATCCTGGAAAACGCCCGGCCGCTGGCCACCGAGCTGGACGATCGCAAAGTCGAGGTCAACAACGACGTCGAGCAGCTGGGCGAGGACTACCTGCGGCTGGCCGCGCTGGGCGCCTACGGGTCCTTCTTCAACGTCTACTTCTGTTCCGTGACCATCAAGATCAACGGTCCGGCTGGCAGCGACATCCTGCTGCCGCTCGGGGGCCCAGTGGATCCCAGCAAGGGGAGGTGCACTTTTGTCAAGTGATGCAAAGCGTGAACGCGATCCACTGCGCACCGGCATCGTCGGCGTGGTGCTGGTGGTCTGTGTGGTGCTCATCGCCTTCGGCTACGCGAACTTACCGTTCTGGCCTCAGGGAAAAATTTACGATGCCTACTTCAGCGACGCCGGCGGCATCAGTCCCGGCAACTCGGTCTACGTGTCGGGCTTGAAGGTCGGCAAGGTGACGTCGGTGAGCCTGGCGGGAGACAGCGCCAAGATTAGTTTCAGCGTGGACCGGCATGTCGTGGTGGGCGACCAGTCGCTGGCCGCAATCCGAACCGACACCATCCTCGGTGAGCGTTCCATCGCGGTGACCCCGGCCGGCGCCGGCAGGGCGACCACCATCCCGGTCAGCCGCACCACCACGCCGTACACGCTCGCCGGCGCGCTCGAGGACCTCGGGCAAAACGCGACCAATTTGAACAAGCCGCAATTCGAGCAGGCCTTGAACGTGCTGACCGACACACTGCGTGACGCCACCCCGGAGCTGCGGGGCGCACTCGACGATGTGACGTCCTTATCGCGCACCTTGAATCGCCGTGACGAGGCGCTGCAAAGCCTGCTGGCGCATGCGAAGTCGGTGACGAATGTGGTGGCCCAGCGCGCCGACCAGGTCAACAAGTTGGTCGACGACGGTAACGAGTTGTTCGCGGCGCTCGACGAGCGGCGTGCCGCGCTGGGGCAATTGATCTCAGGGATCCAAGGTCTTTCGGAGCAGATTTCCGGTTTCGTCGCCGACAACCGCAAGGAGTTCGGCCCGGCACTGAGCAAGCTGAACCTGGTGCTGGCCAACCTCAATGAGCGCCACGACTACATCACCGAAGCCCTCAAACGGCTACCGACCTATGCCACCGAGCTGGGCGAGGTGGTTGGGTCCGGTCCCGGATTCAACGTCAACGTCTACAGCGTCATCCCTGCGCCGCTGTTGGCGACGATGTTCGACTTCTTCTACCAGCCGGGTAAATTGCCGGCGAGCCTCGCCGACTACCTGCGCGGCTTGATTCAGGAACGCTGGATCATCAGGCCGAAGTCACCATGATCGAGTCGCCATGACGAAGCGGATCGCCGGCAGCCGCGGGCTGCGCTACGCCACCGCCATCGCGCTGGTCGCGGTGTTGGTGGGCGGCGGGTACGTGTTGTCGTCGACGGGCAACACCCGAAGCGTCGTCGGCTACTTCACTTCTGCCGTCGGGCTTTATCCCGGCGACCAGGTCCGCATCCTCGGGGTCCCGGTAGGGCAGGTCGACACCATCGAACCGCGGCCCTCCGACGTCAAGATCACCATGTCGGTGTCCAAGGACGTGAAGATCCCGAAGGACGCGCAGGCCATCATCGTGTCACCAAACCTGGTGTCCGCGCGGTTCATCCAGCTGACTCCGGCATACGCCGGCGGGGCGCTGCTGCCCGACGGCGGAAGCATCAGCCTGGGCCGCACCGCGGTTCCGGTGGAATGGGACGAGGTCAAAGAGGCGCTGACTCAACTGGCCGTCCAGCTTGGTCCCACGACTGCATCAATGCAGGGACCACTGGGTAGGGCGATCAACCAGGCGGCGGACACGCTCAACGGCAACGGCGAGTCGTTCCACAACGCCTTGCGCGAGCTTTCCCAAGCCGCCGGGCGGCTGGGGGATTCCCGCGGCGACATTTTCGGCACCGTCAAGAACCTGCAGGTTCTGGTCAACGCGCTGTCGGACAGCAACGAACAAATCGTTCAATTCGCCGGAAATGTCGCTTCGGTGTCCCAGGTGCTGGCCGACAGCTCACGGCATCTCGACAACACCCTGGGCACGCTCAACAAAGCACTGTCCGATATCCGAGGGTTCCTGCACGAAAACAACTCGACGCTGATCGATACGGTCAACAACCTCAACGATTTCGCCAAGACTTTGAGTGACCAGAGCGACAACATCGAGCAAGTGCTGCACGTCGCCGGCCCCGGTATCGCCAACTTCTACAACATCTATGACCCCGCACAGGGCACGCTCAATGGTCTGTTGTCGATACCGGAATTCGCCAATCCCGTGCAGTTCATCTGCGGCGGGTCCTTCGAAACCGCCGCCGGGCCAAGCGCGCCCGACTATTTCCGGCGCGCCGAACTCTGCCGGGAGCGGCTGGGGCCGGTGCTGCGACGGCTCGCCGTGAACTATCCGCCGGTGATGTTCCACCCGCTCAACACGATCACGGCCTATAAGGGTCAGATCATCTACGACACCCCGGCCACCCAGGCCAAGGCGGCCACGCCGATCCCGCAGCTCACCTGGATCCCGGCCAAAGGCGCCCAGACGCCGCCGGCCGCCCAAAACCCGGCGGATCTGCAGGCGCTGCTTGTTCCGACCGCTCCGCAGACGGGGCCTCTTCCCGGTCCGGCGCCGGCCGGTGCCAGCCCTGGTGCCGCCACCGGACCGGGTCCTGCGAGCGCCTTCGGGCCGCTACCGGGCCCACCGCCGGGCCAACCTTCTACGACCCCGCCGCCGGCTGCTCAGGGGGGCGGAGGATGAAACGAATGTGGTTGCGCGGCAGCGCATTAGCCATGGGTAGCGCATTGCTCGCAGGTTGCCAATTCAGCGGGCTGAACTCTTTGGCGATGCCCGGCACCGCGGGGCATGGCAGTGGCGCCTACTCGATCACGGTCGAGTTGCCCGACGCGGCGACCCTGCCGCAGAACTCACCCGTGATGGTCGACGACGTGACCGTGGGCAGCGTCTCGGGCATCACCGCCGAGCAACGGGCAGACGGAACGTTCTATGCCGCAGTCAAATTGTCGTTGGACAAGAACGTCGTGCTCCCGGCCAACGCGACGGCGACGGTCGCTCAGACGTCGCTGCTGGGTTCGATGCACATCGACTTGGCTCGCCCCAAGGACAACCCGGAAGTCGGCAGACTGACCGACGGGTCGAAAATCTCCGAGTCCCACACCGGGCGTTACCCCACCACCGAAGAGGTGCTTTCGGCGCTCGGTGTCGTGGTCAACAAAGGCAATGTCGGTGCCTTGGAAGAGATCACCGACGAGACGTATCAGGCCGTCGCAGGCCGGCAAAGCCAATTTGTCGACCTGCTGCCCAGACTGGCCGAACTGACGGCAGGCCTCAATCGGCAGGTCAACGACATCATCGATGCAGTCGACGGACTGAACCGATTCTCGGCGATCCTGGCTCGCGACAAGGACAACCTGGGCCGGGCGCTGGACACGTTGCCCGAAGCGCTCCGCGTGCTCAACAAGAACCGGGGCCACATCGTCGACGCCTTTGCCGCGCTTAACAGGCTGGCCACGGTATCCTCGCACATCCTCTCGAAAACGAAGGTCGATTTCGCCGCAGACCTCAAGGACCTGTATGCGGTCGTCAAAGCCCTCAACGACAACCGCAAGAACTTCGTCACCTCGCTGCAGCTGCTGCTGACGTTCCCGTTCCCCAACTTCGGTATCAAGCAAGCGGTACGCGGTGATTACCTCAACGTATTCACCACGTTCGACCTCACCCTGCGCCGGATCGGTGAGACGTTCTTCACCACGGCCTATTTCGACCCCAACATGGCCCACATGAACGAGATCCTCAATCCGCCCGACTTTTTGGTCGGCGAATTGGCGAACCTGTCCGGACAGGCCGCCGATCCGTTCAAGATTCCGCCCGGCACGGCTTCAGGACAGTAAGGGGCGGCCGCAGATGCAAAACAGAGTGATCAGGATCCAGCTGGCCATATTCGCGTTGATCACCGCGATCACGTTGACCCTGATGGCGATCTTCTACCTGCGCTTGCCCGCGACGTTCGGTATCGGAACCTACGCCGTGAGTGCGGACTTCGTCGCGGGTGGCGGCCTCTACAAGAATGCCAACGTCACCTATCGCGGCGTCGCCGTCGGCCGGGTGGGGTCGGTGGGGCTGAACCCCACCGGAGTCACCGCCGAAATGCGGTTGAACAGCGGCACTCCGATACCGTCAAACGTCACCGCCACCGTCAAGAGTGTGTCGGCCATCGGTGAGCAATACATCGACCTGGTGCCGCCGAGCACCCCGGCGACGACAAAGCTGCACAACGGATCTCGCATCGACCGGCAGAACACCCGGATCGGCCAGGACGTCGCCGACCTGTTGAAGCGGGCGGAGGCGCTGGTCAACAGCCTTGGCGACACCCGGTTGAAGGAACTGCTGCACGAGACGTTCGTCGCGGCCAACGGCTCGGGCCCGGAGCTTGCTCGGCTACTGCAGTCCGCCCGGTTGTTGGTCGACCAAGCCAACGCCGACTATCCGCAAGTCTCGCGCTTGATCGACCAGGCCGGCGCGTTCCTGCAAGCACAGATCCGTGCCGGCGCCGACATCAAGTCGCTGTCTGACGGGCTGGCGCGGTTCACCTCCGAGCTGCGTCAGGCCGATCCCCAGCTTCGCGAGACGCTGGCCAACGCCCCGAGTGCGGCGGACGAGGCCAGCACCGCGTTCTCCGGCATCCGCCCCTCCTTTCCGGCGCTGGCAGCCAGCCTGGCCAACCTGGGCCGGGTAGGCGTGATCTATCACAAGTCGATCGAACAACTACTGGTCGTCTTGCCCGCCCTGTTTGCCGCCATTATCACGGCCGCCGGCGGCACACCCCAAGACGAGGGCGCCAAGCTGGACTTCAAACTTGACCTCAACGACCCGCCGCCGTGCGCGGTCGGCTTCTTGCCGCCGCCGTTGATGCGCACTCCAGCCGATGAGACGCTGCGCGAGCTCCCGAAAGACATGTACTGCAAGGTCGCTCAGAACGATCCCAGCACCGTGCGCGGCGCCCGCAACTATCCCTGCCAGGAATTCCCGGGCAAACGGGCACCGACGATTCAGCTGTGTCGTGACCCCAAGGGCTACGTGGCGGTCGGCCGCAACCCCTGGCGCGGACCGCCGGTGCCGTACGACACGCCGGTGACAAACGGATTGAACGTGTTGCCGCCCAACAAGTTCCCGTACATCCCGCCGGGCGCCGAACCCGATCCGGGCATTCCCATCGTGGGGCCACCCCCGCCCGGTGTGGTGCCGGGCCCGGGGCCGCTACCGAACCATCAGCCGGCGTACGCCCCGCCGCCGCCCAACGACAACGGACCGCCACCGCCATTCACGTCGTGGCAGCCGCCCGGCGTACCGCCAGTTCCGCCACAGCTTCCATATCCGAAGTGGCTGCCTCCTCCGCCGCCGGAGGGCATCAATCCTCCGCCGGCGGGCCCGGGACCGGAGAAGCCGTGGGGGCCGCCGCCTGGTCCGCAGCCGCAGGCCAGTGGTCCGGCCTACACCACCTATGACCAGATGACCGGTGCGTTTGTGGACCCCGCCGGCGGTACTGGTATTTTCGCGCCCGGCATCCAAGGCGCCAACGCCGCTTCCAGCGCGGAGAGATGGGTGGACCTCATGCTTGATCCAAGGCCGATGTAGTGGACCCGGTCGTGACAGACGAGCCAACAACAAGCCCGCGGGTTCGTCGTCGGGCTTCCCGACCGGCCGGCCCGGCGAAAAGCGAGTCGGCCCAAGCCGCCACGGTTCTCCTCGACGCTCCGGCCGTGCCGAAGCAGCCGGCGAAAAGTGCCAAGGCGCTCAAGTCGATCAAGCCTCCGCCGCGCCGGCAGCCGCACCGCGTCCTGGTCGGCTCGATCGCGTTCGCGGCCGCGCTACTGGCGATTGGCGCGCTGGCCGGTTGCCTGGCTCTGCTGGTCGTCCAGCAACGGCACGCCAGCGCAGAGCAGGCACGTGACCAGCGATTCGTCGACACCGCCACGCAGACGGTGGTCAACATGTTCAGCTACAAGCCCGACAACATCGACGAAAGCGTGAACCAGTTCGTCAACGGCACCAGCGGCCCGCTGCGTGGCATGCTCAGCGCCAACAATAACGCCGAGAACCTCAAAGGCCTATTCCGCTCCACCAACGCGACCTCGGAGGCCGTGGTCAACGGGGCAGCCCTGGAAGGCATCGACACGGTCACCGAAAATGCATCCGTGCTGGTGTCGGTTCGCGTCACCGTCGCCGACATCGACGGAGTCAACAAGCCCTCCATGCCTTATCGCTTGCGGGTCATCGTGCACGAAGACGAGTCGGGGCGGATGACCGGCTACGACCTGAAGTATCCAGACGGGGGCAATTGATGCGGTGGCGGCGATGGCTGCTCGCCGTCGCGGGCTACTTACTCCTTGCGGTGTTCGTCGGGTTGTCCGCAGCGGCCGGCTGGTTCTACTGGGACCGGGTACAGACCCGCGGTGAGCAGGCGGCGCGTGCGGTGCTGCCGGGCCTGGCCGCCAAGGAGATACCCGAGGTCTTTGCCTACGACTACCAGACCGTGGAACGCAGCCTCAGCGCGGCATACCCGCTGTTAACCCCTGACTATCGGCAGGAGTTCCGGAAAAGCGCTGACGCGCAGATCATTCCGGAGGCAAAGAAGCGCGAGGTGGTCGTCCAGGCCAATGTCGTCGGGGTGGGAGTCATGTCCGCCAAGCGGGATTCGGCATCGGTCATGGTGTATATGAACCGCACCGTGACCGACAAGTCACGCCAGCCGCTCTACGACGGCAGCCGGTTACGGGTGGACTTCAAGAAGGTCGGCAAACAATGGCTGATCGCCTATATCACGCCGATCTAGGCCCGCAAGCAAATTAGCGCCGCAGCTCAGTAGCACATCGCAATGCCGTTGCAGTACAACGGGTAACGCTGGACCGGGCTGGGCGGCGGCCCGGCCATCTGCAGCGAGAACGGCTGCTTTTTCATCTCCGGCTGCATCCCGCAGACGGCACCGTGCACGGTGGTGTGGGTGCCGCTCATTGTTTCATCGCTGAAGGCGTAGGTGTCGCTGGACGGCGCAGTCCCGCCCCCGGGGCATGACACGCCGTCCGCCTTGTCCACCTTGAAGGTCCACAGCATGCTCGACATTCGCGCCCTGCCGCTGAAGTTCTGCAGTTTGTCCGCGGGGCTGATCTGTTCGGGCGTGGTACTCACGACATTCAGCGCGCAGTTGAAAGCGAAAACGATTGGGTCGGAATAGTCGTTCATGTTTCGGGTTCCGGACGGCTGATCGCACAGGGCCGTGATCGTCCAGGTAACTCCCGAGACGCCGGCCTCGTTGAGGGTGTAGTTGCCATCCGCTGGTGGCCCGATCGCGTGCGCGGGATCACCTGATTCCAGCGCTATCCCGATCGCAACGGCCGAGAAGATGCCGGCGCTGGCGGCCAGCCCGTGACGGAGCTTCACAACGCCCTTCCTTCGGGCCTTCCCTTCACAGATGCATTGAGTAGCACAGCGTTCGGCCGGCAACACCATGGGGTTGTGCGGATGCGGCTAGCGGGCGTCATGGGGCCGTGATTCGGCAAGCGCGTCCAGGAAAGACCGGGCCCAGCGGTCCACGTCGTGGGCCAGCACCTGCCGTCGGAGCGACCGCATCCGGCGCCGGCCCTCCTCGGGCGACTGGTTCAGCGCCGCCTCGATCGTGTCCTTGACGCCTTCCAGGTCGTGCGGGTTGACCAGATACGCCTGCCGGAGTTCGGCGGCGGCGCCAGTGAATTCGCTCAGCACGAGCGCGCCGCCGAGATCGCTGCGGCAGGCGACGTACTCCTTGGCCACTAGGTTCATCCCGTCGCGCAGGGGGGTGACCAACATGACGTCGCTGGCCACGAAGAACGCGATCAGCTCGTCGCGGGGGACCGGGCGATGCAGGTAGTCCACCACCGGATGGCCCACCTCGGCGTACTCGCCGTTGACGTGGCCGACCTGGCGCTCGATGTCGTTGCGCAGGATCTGGTAGCTCTCCACGCGTTCGCGGCTCGGCGTCGCCAGCTGAATCAGCACCGTGTCGTTGCGTTTGGCGCGGCCCTCGGCGAGCAACTCGGAAAAGGCCTTCAGGCGAACATCGATGCCCTTGGTGTAGTCGAGCCGGTCGACGCCGAGCAGGATCTTGCGGGGGTTTCCCAACTCGGCCCGGATTTCGCGCGCCCGGCGCCGGACATCGCGGTGGCGGGCCGCATGGTCGAGCGCGGTGGAGTCAATCGAGATGGGGAAGGCGCCCACCCGCACGGTGCGCGACCCGAGCTCCACCTCCCCGAACCGCGACCGCACCCCGACCGATCCGCGCGAGGTGTTGACTCCGATCAATTGCCTGGACAGGAACAGGAAATTCTGCGCGCCGCCGGGCAGATGGAAGCCGACCAGGTCGGCGCCGAGCAGTCCCTCGACGATCTCGGTGCGCCACGGCAGCTGCATGAACAGCTCAACCGGGGGAAACGGGATGTGCAGGAAGAACCCGATGGTCAGGTCGGGCCGCATTTCGCGCAGCATCGCAGGCACCAGTTGCAGCTGGTAGTCCTGCACCCACACGGTGGCGTCTTGCGCGGCGGCGCGCGATGTGGCGTCGGCGAAGCGGCGGTTGACGTCGACGTAGCGGTCCCACCACTCGCGGTGATAGATCGGTTTGACGATGACGTCGTGATACAGCGGCCATAGCGTGGCGTTGGAGAACCCCTCGTAGTACTCGGCGACGTCCTCGCTGGTCAGCCGCACCGGATGGAGGTCCAGGTCGTCCCGCACGATGGGGTAGTAGTCGAGCTCGTCATCGTCATCAGCGACTCCCGGCCAGCCGACCCATGCCCCCCGCCGGCGACGCAACAGCGGCTCTAGGGCTGTGACCAACCCGCCGGGGCTGCGATTCCAGGCCGTGGTGCCATCGGGAAGCCGCTCCAGGTCGACCGGCAGCCGATTGGCAACCACGACGAAGTCGGAATTCCCGATGCGTTGAGAGCTCGGCGTCTTCTTCGAAGACGGGCCGCTTCGGGAAGCCATTTAGGTGTCGAGTTTCGCCGGTCCAATGCCGAGCATGGATAAGAAGATGCGGCACTCGTCGGCGTCGTTCGCGTACGCGGCGACGACTCGCCTGGCCTGGCTAGCGGTGCTGTCAGCCACCGGCTCCACGTCGCCGATTTCGCGCGGATCAGATTTCGTAGGCATGACTCAACTGTAGGCGACGCGTCTGTGTGATGAGCAGCTGTCTCACCGACGTCCGAGCTCCCCTCGGCGACCATCCGAACCCGGCGGCGGCCGAACCGTGCTCGGCATGGTCCGGATAACCAACCCAGCGTTCACCTAACCATTTGACTTCGTTAATCAAAGCCCGAATAACCCGCTGCACAAACCGGCTTCCTGCGCCAAATGCCGGGCAGGTATAGCAACAGCCAATGCGGGGATTCCCGCGGCAAAATCGGTGTGTAACACCGTCCGCGGTGGTTCACCGCGGCGCATGGCAAACTCGTGCAGCCTCTGGCCCGCGGCCTGGGCAAGGTGGCTGACCCCGAGCCGGTCAGCGATCGGGCACCGCCACAACCTTGCGAAGCGGCGCCAAGAAACACGCTTTCGACGTGGATTGCGCGGGGGCGTGGCACTGCTTCGCCATCGGGAAGCCCAGGCTGACGAGCGGGAAGCCCAGCTCATGCGGCACGAAGCTCAACTCGCGCAGCGGGAGGCTGAGCTTCGACATCACGAAGACGATCTCGGCCGGTGGCAGGAAAACCTTCGCCAGCAGGAGGCGCACCTCGCGCAGCGAGAACATGAGCACGAGGCCGAACTCTGCCAGCAGGAAACCGAGCTGTGCCAGCAGGAAGAGGAGCTACGCCAGCGCCAGGACGGACAGCAAGCGGTGACCGTCGGTGCAGACGGGGCACCTAACCAGGCCTCGTCGTCGTACCGGCATGCGCAGCAATTACGGGCGGTGCCGAAGCCGGCTGTCGTCAACGGCGCGCCGCGCCTGGAAGAGGTGCGTACGGTCGCCTCGGTGCACGGGCGCCATGACATGGAGAGGATGGCGATTCGGGCCGTCACCGACACGCTCGGTAATACGGACACCGAAACGGTCCATGAGCGGACGCGCACAAGCCCGCTCGACAGTGGCGCTCCCGCCGCGCCTTCCGAGCAGTCCACGGAACTCGAGCAGCTGAGGCAAGAGAACGCAGAACTGGCCCGCTCGCTGCGCGTGCTCAAATCTGCCGCGGCTGCGCTCGCGGCCGCGCTCGACCTTCCCTGATTCGACATTCGTCGCAAACCGACGGTGGCCCCGCGGCGACCCACTTACACCCTGGCCGTAATGTGTAAACCGGTCGGACCTGACAACAACTGAGGTGGGGCGATGACACTTTCCGAGCAAGCCGGCGCTCAAGCGGGTTCCATGGCGGCCCATGCCGAAGAGTTGGTGAGCTACGAAACCCTTGACCACGGCCGCATCGCCCGGATCTGGCTCAACCGGCCCGAAGCTCACAACGCGCAAAACCGCGGCCTATTGGTTCAGCTCGACGACGCCTTCCTGCGCGCCGAGGCCGACGACACCGTTCGCGTGGTGATCCTGGCCGCACGCGGCAGGAATTTCTCCGCCGGGCATGACCTCGGATCGGAGCTGGCACTGCTGGAGCGCCAACCCGGACCGGCGCAGCATCCGAGCTTTCGTTCCAACGGGGCCACTCGGGACCCGATCGCGGAAAAGACCTATCTGCAAGAGTGGCATTACTTCTTCCAAAACACCTGCCGCTGGCGCGATCTCCGCAAGATCACCATCGCGCAGGTCCAGGGCAACGCGATCTCCGCTGGCCTGATGCTGATTTGGGCGTGTGATCTGATCGTCGCCGCCGACAATGCGAAGTTCAGCGATGTGGTCGGCGTTCGCATGGGGATGCCGGGCGTCGAATATTACGCCCACCCTTGGGAATTCGGCCCTCGCAAAGCCAAAGAGCTGCTGTTGACCGGTGATGCGCTGGACGCCGATGAAGCCTATCGGCTGGGCATGGTGTCGAAAGTGTTTCCGGTCGACGAGTTAGCCGACAAGACACTGGAATTCGCGCGCCGTATCGCCGAGCGTCCGACCATGGCGGCGATGCTGATCAAAGATTCGGTGAACGCCGCATCGGACGCGATGGGATTCACTGAGGCGCTGCGGCACGCGTTCCACATCCACGAGCTGGGGCACGCGCACTGGGCGGCGCACAACGAAAACAGGTATCCCGTCGGGCTGCCGCCCGACGTCGAGGACTGGCATAATGCGAAGCCGACCAAGCTGGCTCGCCGCGACACGCCATAGCCGGAGACCCTGCAACGCCGAGTTTGCCGCATGGTTCGATAGCTAGAACCTGTTTCAGTTTGAGAGGGCCTCGCGTGCAGCTTTCTTTTGACGACCGGACGTATTTGGTCACCGGTGGCGGCAGCGGAATCGGCAAAGGCGTCGCCGCAGGGCTGGTCGCGGCCGGCGCGTCGGTTATGATCGTCGGCCGCAATGCCGATCGGCTGGCCGCCGCCGTCAATGACATCGAAGGTCTCGAAGGTAACGGGTCCATTCGTTACGAGCCGGCCGACATCACCAACGAGGAGGAGGCGGCCCGTGCGGTGGACGCCGCGACGGCGTGGCACAGCCGCCTGCACGGTGTGGTGCATTGCGCGGGTGGGTCGGAGACGATTGGACCGATCACTCAGATCGACTCGGATGCCTGGCGACGCACGGTCGACCTCAACGTCAACGGCACGATGTACGTGCTCAAGCACGCCGCGCGCGAGTTAGTACGCGGCGGCGGCGGATCTTTCGTGGGAATTTCGTCGATCGCCGCCAGCAACACGCACCGCTGGTTCGGCGCCTACGGCGTCACGAAGTCGGCCGTCGACCACCTGATGCAGTTGGCCGCCGACGAGCTCGGCCCGTCGTGGGTGCGGGTCAACAGCATCCGTCCCGGCCTGATCCGTACCGATCTGGTGGCCGCCGTTACCGAGTCACCGGAATTGAGTGAGGACTATCGGATCTGCACGCCGCTGCCGCGAGTGGGCGAGGTCGAAGACGTCGCCAACCTGGCGATGTTCTTGCTGAGCGATGCGGCGAGCTGGATCACCGGGCAGTGCATCAACGTCGACGGCGGTCAAATGTTGCGGCGCGGCCCGGACTTTTCGGCCATGCTGGAACCCGCGTTCGGCGCCGACGGATTACGCGGAGTGATCCAGGCCTGACGCCCCGGCGTCTCGATCGGCGAGCATGGCGACCGCCGACCAGTCCAGGTGGCCGCCACCGGTTGCCACCAGGGTGAGGAAGCGATCGTGCAGCAGGCTGACCAGCGGCAGCGGTACTTGCAGCTGGTCGCCGGCAGCGAGCACCAGGCCGACATCTTTGAGGCCGAGGCTCGCGGCGAACCCCGCCGGCTCGAATTCCCGTCGTGCGATCAGGCCGCCGTAGGTCTGATATGCCGGCGCGGCGAACAGCGTCGACGTCAGGATGTCGACGTATTGCAACCTGTCGACGCCGGCCTTTCCGACCAGCGCGACGGCCTCGCCGACCGATTCGATGACGGACGCGATGAGGAAGTTGCCACTCAGCTTGACCAGGTTGGCGGTGTGCGGTTTTTCAGCAACCACGAAAGTCCGCTGGCCGATCGCGTCGAACAGCGGTGACAACGGCTGCAACACCTGCGCCTCGCCCGCTGCGACAACGAAAAGCTTTGCCGCAGAAGCGGCTTCGGGCCTGCCGAACACGGGCGCCGCGATCGGACAGCATGGTGAACACAACCTCGGCGTTACACGCTTCGGTCACAGTGCGTGCGGCGGTCGCGCCCTGCTCAGCCAAGGCTTCCGCCTTCTCGGGAGAGCGGTTGTAGACGGTGACGTGGTGACCCGCCTTCATTAGGTTGGCAGCCATGCCCCGGCCCATGTTTCCCAGGCCGATGAATCCGATGTCCACACATCTACTCTGCCTTTTCAAAACAGATCCTTACGATGATGGCCACGCCTGATGACGGGACGAGCACGGGAGCAGCAGATGAAGCGACTTCAGGGCAAGCGGATCCTGGTGACGGGCGCCGCGTCGGGGATCGGCCAAGCCACCGCGCTGCGGTTGCTCGACGAGGGCGCCAGCGTGGTGGCATCTGACATCGCCGAGGACGGCCTGGCCGCCACCCGTCCCCGGGCGGACGAGGCTGGCACCGCCAACCGCCTCACCATCATGCCGATGGACGTCGGCAAGGAGGATTCGGTGATCGACGGCGTCTGCTGGGCCGTGCAGACACTCGACGGCCTGGACTCGCTGGTCAACGCCGCCGGCATGTTGCGCGCCGCGCACACCCACGAGACCAGCCTTGAACTGTGGAATCAAATCGTCGCCGTGAACCTGACCGGGACCTTTCTGGTGGTCCGGGAAGCGCTTCCGTCGTTGCTGGCCAATTCGCGCAGCGCGATCGTCAACTTCAGCTCGACGTCGGCCTCGTTCGCCCACCCGTATATGGCGGCATATGCGGCGAGCAAGGGCGGAATTCAGGCCTTCACGCATTCTCTGGCACTCGAATACGCGCGCGAAGGGCTGCGCGCGGTATGTGTGGCGCCGGGCAGCATCAAGTCCGGAATCACCGACGCCACCGGCAGCTACATCCCGAAAGACGCCGACTGGTCACTGTTTTCGAGGCTGATGCCGATCCTGCCCACCACGCTGGAATCCAGCGGCGCCGGGATGGCCGATCCCGCGGTGGTCGCCGGCGTGATCGCGATGCTGGTATCCGAGGACGGCGCGTTCATCACGGGCACCGAAATCCGCATCGACGGCGGCACCCACGCCTGACCCGCCGGGCTGATGGCGGCGACCCGCTTCGCCCGGCTTCGCCGCGCTTGCGATCGCCGCCGGGCTGATGGCGGCGACCCGCTTCGCCCGGCTTCGCCGCGCTTGCGATCGCCGCCGGGCTGATGGCGGCGACCCGCTTCGCCCGGCTTCGCCGCGCTTGCGATCGCCGCTAGTTAACGCAGG